>Ga0302324_100001685_pt1 | contig 53004 bp, 48 predicted proteins | sample Palsa_T0_1_FD_201949 | JGI IMG/M metagenome (GOLD analysis project Ga0302324, IMG submission 201949) | Peat permafrost microbial communities from Stordalen Mire near Abisko, Sweden - Palsa_T0_1 | ecosystem: Environmental > Terrestrial > Soil > Palsa > Peat permafrost | place: Sweden: Abisko...
CCGACCCCTGCCCGACCTTGGGGGGGGGTTTCGGCGTCACGCGACCGTGGTGGCCGCGGGGGCCGATCACGGTGAGCGCCGTCCCGTTCCCCGGTTGATTACCGGTGCGCCCGGTGGCCTCGTCGGTCAGCGAGACGATCCGGGAGAGCTGCAACGCCCGGCTGGTGGCGGCGATCGGTCCGAGTATGTCCATTGCCACCGTGCGGCGGGCGCCCACCGGCGAGACCTGTGCGTTGTGCTGCAGGGTGGGGGCGAAGAGGAGGAGCCACACGAGGAAGGCCGCCACCGAGATCCCCAGCACCCGCGTCCAGGGGGCCGTGCGCCGGGCCACGTCGGTGACCTCGCTGGTGGACGGTGCCGGCGGCGCGTTCTCGTCCACCATCAGAAGCGGTAGTAGATGAAGGGGGCCACGCCGACGGGCCCGAAGGTGGTGACGCCGAGCAGGGCCACGGAGAGCAGGCCGACCTGCACGGTGGAGCGCTGCCGGGAGAAGAGGGCCTGCAGGCGCTCCACCCTTGTCTGGGGCACCAGCTGGGAGACGATCGTCCCGACCACGACCAGCACCAGCAGCGGAGTGACCAGCGGCGAGGGCTCTCCCCATCCCGTGAAGAGACGCCCCAGCACGGCGAAGGCGTTGGAGAGCCCGCTGGCATTGAAGAACACCCACCCCAGACAGACGAACTGGAAGGTCAGGAACCGCTGCACCCAGATCCGCACCGGACCGTCGAGCACGGCGGGCAGCCCACGGCGCACCCGGGACAGGCGGCGCACGTGCGCCACGGACTGCCCGACACCGTGTAGCGCCCCCCAGAACACGAAGGTCCACGCCGCCCCGTGCCACAGGCCCCCCAGCACCATGGTGATCATGATGTTGCGGACCGTCTGTGCCTCCGATCCGCTGTTACCACCCAGCGGTATGTAGAGATAGTCGCGCAGCCAGCGGGAGAGGGTCATGTGCCAGCGTCGCCAGAACTCCTGCAGGTTGCGCGCCGTGTAGGGCGCGTTGAAGTTGTCCGGGAACCGGATCCCGAGGAGCAGGGCGAGCCCGATGGCGATGTCGGTGTACCCGCTGAAGTCGCAGTAGATCTGCACGGCGTAGCCCCACGCGGCGAAGATGGCCTCGGGAGCCGAGTGTTGCGCCGGCGCCGTGAACACCGGTTGCACGATGGCTGTCGAGACGTAGGAGGAGATGACCACCTTCTTGAACAGACCGGCCAGGATCAGCCACAGGCCGCGCGAGTAGTCGACGGCGGAGGGGTCGCGCCGGCGGCGCAGCTGCGGCAGCAGCTCGTTCCCGCGCACGATCGGCCCGGCCAGCAGGTGGGGGAAGAACGACAGGTAGAGAGCGAGGTCGAGCGGGCGGGCCGGCTCCAGCTGGCGGCGGTAGATGTCGATCACGTAGCTCAGCGCCATGAACGTGTAGAAGGAGATGGCGATCGGCAGCGCTACCTGCAAGAGGGGCACCGCTCGCCCGAGCCCCAGGACATGGGTGAGATTGTCGAAGTTGACCGAGACGAAGCCGTAGTACTTGAACCAGCCGAGCAGAGCCAGCAGGGCGACGCAGGACAGGCCCATGGTCACCCGCCGACGGCGCTCGCTCTCCGCCGAGGAGACCGCGGCACCCCCGATGAACGCGATGGCGGTGGTCGACGCCAGCAGCAGACAGTAGCTCCAGCCCACCCAGCCGTAGAAGAAGTAGCTGAGGGCGATCATCGAGAGCTTCCACGGCACCGGATAGGGATTGAGCAGCCAATTCACCGTGAAGGCGATGGCGAAGAAGATGGCGAAGTCGAAAGTGGGGAAGAGCATGCGGCCCGATCAGTTGGCTGCGCCGAATGTACCGCCGCCCCGCGCCGCGCCAGAGCCGCCTCGAGTCACAGGCGGGGACGGTTGACGCACCGCCGCGGCACGGGCCCCGGCGCGGTCGGCGACCCGATCAGACCTTGGCTTTGAGCGCCTCGATCAACGCCGGGAGGACCTTGTGCACATCGCCCACGATGCCGAGGTCGGCCACGGAGAATATCGGTGCATCCCGGTCCTTGTTGATGGCGACGATGTTCTTGGAGCCCTTCATGCCCACCAGATGCTGCGTCGCCCCGGATATCCCGCAGGCCACGTAGACCGTCGGCTTCACCGTCTTGCCCGTCTGCCCGACCTGGTGCGAGTACGGCACCCACCCGGCGTCGACGATGGCCCGGCTGGCACCGGCGGCACCGTGGAGCAGCTTGGCCAGCTCCTCAATGAGCGCGTAGTTGGCCGCGTCGCCCAGGCCTCGACCGCCCGAGACCACCACGGCGGCCTCGTCCAGCTTGGGGCCACTGCGCTCTTCGACATGGCGCTCCACGATCCTGGCCCCGTTGGCGGCGCCGATCTCGGGCGCCGGGGCGGAGACCACCGCGGCGGGCGAGCCGCCGGAGGGCTCGGCCACGAAGGACTTGGCCCTGATCACGAAGATGGCCGGGCCCGGACCGGTGAAGCGTGCCGTGACGATGTGGCTCCCGCCGAACACCGGGTGCTGGCTCAAGAGCCCGCCCTCGTCGGCGACGAGACCGGTGACGTTGGTCAACACCGGACGATCGAGCTTCGCCGAGAGGCGACCGGCCACATCGCGCCCGTCGTAGGTGGCGGGTACCAAGATGGCGTCGGGACCGTTCCCGCCCTCGATCAGCGTGGCCATCGCCCCGGCCACCGGGGAGCCAGGGAGGGCGCCCCCGAGGTCCCCCACGTCGTAGACGGTGGTGGCCCCGTACTCGCCCAACGCCGCGGCGAGGGAGGCGGTGGTGGAGCCCCACGCCACGGCCTCGACCGTCCCGGCGACCGACCGGGCCTCGGACAACAGCTCGAGGGTGATGGGCGTCGGCCCCGAATCCCCCGCTTCGGCCAGCACCCATACCTTGTCGATCGCCATCTCAGATCACCTTCAGCTGCTCGAGGAAGGCGACGACGCGCTGCGCACCGTCACCCTCGTCCACCACGATCTCACCGGAGCCGCGCGACTCGGCCTCGGACACGTCGGTTATCTCCTGGCCGCTGCCGGCGGTGCCGACCTGCGACGCCTCGATGCCGAGGTCGGCCACGGTCAGATTGTCGACCGGCTTGGACTTGGCCGCCATGATGCCCTTGAAAGAGGGGTAGCGGGGCTCGACCACCCCGGCGGTGACCGTGACCACCGCCGGCATGGGGCACACGACCTCGTCGAAGCCCGACTCGGTCTGGCGCTCCACCTTGACCGAGTCACCGTCGATGGCGATCGCCTTGGCGAACGTCACCGAGGGCAGCCCGAGCAGCTCGGCCACCTGGACCGGGAGGGTGCCGGTGTAGCCGTCGGTCGACTCGGTGGCCATGACGATCAGGTCCGGATTGGCCCGGGTGATGGCGGCGGCCAGCACCTTGGCCGTGCCCAGCGCGTCACTGCCCGCCAGGGCGTCATCGCTGACCAGGATGGCCTTCGCCGCCCCCATGGCCAGACCGGTGCGCAGGCCCGACATCTCGCCGCCGGGAGCCATGGACACCAGGGTGACCTCGTCCCCCTCGCCCCCGGCGAGCTGCAGGGCCATCTCGACCCCGTAGTTGTCGGAGTCGTCCATGATCAGCTTTCCGGTGCGGACGAGGGTCTTGGTCACGGGATCGAGTGCGGCGGGAGCAGCCGGATCGGGGATCTGTTTCACGCAGACAACGACGTTCATGGCCGCTCATCTTTGACGAACTGGGGCCCCTCCCGCCATTCGGTCTCCCCGGGGTCGCCGCCTCTCACCCGGCGCTGCCACCGCTGCGGGCGATGGACAGGGCGTTGTCCAGGAGGTCGGTGATGACCCCGTCCACGCCCAGCTCGACGAGGGCGGCGAGGTCCCGGGGGGAGTTGACCGTCCAGACGTTGACGGCCAGGCCGGCCCCGTGGGCCCGCTCGACCAGAGCGGGGCTGACCGCGGTGACGAACGGATGGACGGCGTACCACCCCTCCTCGACGGCCAGGTCCACTGCGGCGTCGGCGTCGGCGAAGACCGACCACAGGGCTCCCAACCTCAGTCGTCCGTCGGCCACCTGCGCGGCGCGCAGGGTGCTGGCCTGGAACGATGAGACGATCACCCGCTCGGTCCAACCGGCCTCGGCCACGGCGGCCGCGGTGAGCGCGGCCACCGACTCGCCCGGGTCGTACCCCGGCTGCGCAGGATCGTTCTTGATCTCCACGTCGACCACCAGGCCGTCACAGACGGTCAGCGCGTCAGCGAGCAGGGGTACGTGGGCGGGGAGGTCGGACACCGTCAGGCCGGCCACCGGACCGAGCCCGGCAATCACGGGATCGTGGTGGACAGCCAGGGCCCCGTCGGCCGTCAGTCGCACATCGAGCTCGACGCCGTCGGCGCCCAGCCGCTTGGCCTCGGCAAAGGCCTCCAGCGTGTTCTCCGCGTAGCCGACGGTATAGCCGCGATGGGCGTAGACCGCCGTCACCGCCCCTCTCTCCCCTGCATGACGCGCATCTTTGTGCCCCCGTTCGAAAAATTCACCAAACTGCTTGCCAGTGGCGTGGCGACCCATTACCCTCTTCTCGTCAATCCCTTCTCTTTGACGGATACCAATTTGGGTTCGATCATGTGAAAAGGATCACAACCGCGTGGGTGGAGGCTCTCCCAATGGCTCTCATGTGGAACCGGACCGTCGACTGGGACGCAGACGACTGGCGTCGTGCGGCAGCATGTCGGAACACCGAACCAGACCTGTTCTTCCCCGTCGGCACCACGGGCGCGGCCATCGACCAGATCGATGCCGCCAAGGGCGTCTGCCGCTCGTGCGAGGCGCTCGAGCCCTGCCTGGACTTCGCGCTGGCCACCAACCAGGAGTCCGGCGTGTGGGGCGGCACCTCAGAGGAGGAGCGTCGCAAGCTGCGCAAGGCCTGGCTGGCCGCTCGCCGGTCCCAGCGCACGTTCTGATCGCACCCGGCTAGCGGGGGGCTCGCACCGGGACCGTGATCACCGCGCGGGTCCCGCCGCCCTGGGCCTCAGGGAGCGCCTCCATGGAGATCCTGCCCTCCAGTTGGCTAGCCACGAGATCGCGCACGATGGAAAGGCCCAGACTGGTGGTCTTCTCGATGTCGAACCCCTCGGGGAGGCCGCGCCCATCGTCACGGACGGCCACGGTGAGCTCACCACCGTCGTTGGTGAGTGTCACCTCGACGTGACCGACCGGCGCACCCTCCCCGTAGCCGTCCCCGGCTCCGGCGGAGTCGGCCGGACCGTCCTGGCCGGCGGAGGCGGGATCGAAGGCGTGCTCCACCGCATTTTGCAGGAGCTCGGCCAGGGTGACCGCCAGGGGCGTGGCCACATCGGCCGTCACCTCGCCGAGGTCGCCGTCGGTCGTGATCACGATGGGCTGCGAGGAGACCACTGAGTCCTCGGCCATCTGGATCAGCGAGACCACGATCTCCGCGAAGGGGACCTGGTCGCTGGGGTCGCGGGAGAGGATCTCGTGCACCAGGGAGATCGACCGTACGCGTCGCTCGGCCTCGTGCAGGGCGACGCGGGCGGCCCGCTCGCCCACCCGGCGGGCCTGGAGGTTCAAGAGCGACGAGATCGTCTGCAGGTTGTTCTTCACGCGATGGTGCACTTCGCGAATGGCGGCGTCCTTGGAGAGCAGGAGCCTGTCCAGCCGCCGCACGTCGGTCACGTCGCGCAGGAGGATCATCGCTCCGGTGACCACGCCGTGGGAGAGGAGGGGGATGCAGTGCAGGAGGACGATCACATCGGGACGCCGTTCCACCTCCTCGACGACCGGGCGTCCGTTCGCCAGGGCCCATTCGATCGCCGACTCCTCGATATCGAGGTCGCCCAGGCGCCGACCCTCGGGAGGTGCATAGATCCCCATGCGGTGGAAGGCGTTCAGGGCGTTGGGCGAGGCGAACTCCACCCGCCCGTCGGCATCGACCACCACCACGCCGTCGCCCACACGCGGTGCCTCCTCGGTACCCACGTCCTCATCGGGATAGGGGAAGGCGGACTGGGCCACCATGTCGGCCAGGCGCTCGAACACGTCGAGGTAGGTCCGCTCGTACATGCTGGTGGGGCCCTTGAGCGGCGCCAGCGACACCCGCAGGAGGACGGCGATCACCTCGTTCCCGAGGCGGACGGGGATGTTCTCCACCGGAACCTGCTCGCCCAGGATGGGGTGGTGGATGCTGCCCCTCACGATCTCGCCGCTGTGCAGGCAGCTGGCGGCCAGCGCCCACTGCGTTTCGTTGATCGTCTGCCCGACCAGGTCCTGATCGACCAGGGTTGGTCGGTTGTTCGGGCGAATCTGGCCGAGAACCACCAGCTCGGGGTCGTCGGGCACCGGCAGACCCGGGCCGGCGGACACCGGGACCACCAGGAGCAGGTCGGAGAAGGAGAGGTCGGCGAGGACGCTCCAGCTCCCGAGCAGGCGCTGGAGATGATCGAGCTCCTCGGGCGTGAGCGCCGTGTGGGACTGGGCCAGCTCGGCCGGGGTGGGCACTCCCTAGGCCTCGCCCACCGGGGCCGGCAGGCCCCCCACGTCCACCGTGTGGGGCACCCGCCCCCGGTAACCCCGCAGGGAGTCGACCCCGACGGAGCCCAGGATGGCGCGGAGACCGGGGGCGGCGTCGGCCACGTGCTCGAGCCGGTGCGCGTCAGAGGCCGTCGTGAAGGGAACGCCACGATCGGCGAACCGCTGCAGGAGCGAGAGGGCGGGATACTGCTCCCCCACCGGCTTGCGCCACCCGGCCGAGGAGAGCTCCGCCGCCATGCCCGACGATGCCGCCGCCTCGGCCATGCGGTCCCACCACTCCTCGGGAGCGTCGGGGACGTGGCCCGCCACCTTTATGAGGTCGGGGTGGGCCAGTACGTCGCAGGCGCCCGATGCGGCCAGCTCCTCCAGCGCGCCCGTGTACTGCTCCCAGCAGGCGTCCACCTGGCGGATCGACCACTCGTCCATCTGCAGCGGGACATCGAGGTCGTCGAAGCGCCACGCACCCAGCCAGTGCACGGACCCGAGCAGGACATCGAAGGGGTAGTCGACCAGAAGGGTGCTCACCTCGTCCATGCGACCGGGGTAGTAGTCGACCTCCATCCCGATCACCACGGGCAGGCCGGCGTCCTTCGCCTCCTCGACGCACCGGACGTACTCGTCCAGATCGGCGGTGGCATGGAAGGCCCAGTAGTCGGCCATGGACGCCTGCAGCGCCGGCGGCACGCCGTCGTCGGCCCAGAAGCCGCCGAGAAGGTCAGCCGCCTGGCGGAAACGGAAGAGGTGCTCGGTGACGGCCAGCTCCTCCACGCCCGCCGCCTGCGCCCGCTCGCAGTACGCCGCCAGCTGGTCGAGGCGCAGCGGCGTCTCGGCCTGCGAGTGCGGCCAGAGGTGGAGGTGGTAGTCGAGCACCCGGTGCCTGGTCCGAGCCTCAACCGGCGCGGCGGATGAGCGTCACGCCGTCCCGGATGGTCGTCAGTGCGCAGACCACCCGGGGATCCTCCACCAGCTTGTCGTTGAAGGCGCGCAGCGCCGCGGCTCCTTCGCTGCGGTCCGCCGCGCTGTCCAGCACGCCGCCGGAGAACAGCGTGTTGTCGGCCACGATCAACCCGTGGGGCGCCAGCTTGGGCAGCACCGCCTCGAAGTAGGCGTCGTAGCCCGGCTTGTCGGCGTCAATGAAGACGAGGTCGTACGGCCCGCTGAGTTCGGCCAGTGACTCGAGGGCCGGCCCTTCGATCACGCTGATCCGGCTCTCCAACCCCGCCGCCGCGATGTTTCCCCGGGCCGTGGTCGCGTGGTGGGGGTTGACCTCGAGCGAGACGATCGACCCCCCCTCGGGGAGGCCGGCCGCCATGGCGATGGAGGAGTACCCGGTGAAGGTGCCGATCTCGAGCACCCGGGTGGCCTGGGCGGCGAAGACCAGGAGCTCGAGGAACCGGCCCTCCTGTCGACCCACCATCATCCCCCAACTTGGAAAGTCGTTCCGGGTCGACTCGTCGACCGCAGCGAGGTGGGGCGGGGGGGCGGTGGAGTGGGACTCCGCGTAGGCCACTACTTCGGGAAGAATGAGCGCGTCCATGGCCTGCATGGTAGGCGCCAGGACTCAGTCCCAAACTTGTTGGCCCAGACGGATCAGTCCCTCCATGTCGTAGATGTCGGCGTCGAAGAACGGCACGGTGACCAGAATGTCCGGCGCGCCCACCAGCTCGTTCTGCTCTTCGGCCTCCCGGCGGGCCACGATGCCGAAGTGCAGGAAGCTCTCGGCCACCTCGGTCAGGACCCGGGCGGCCAGCACGGGGTCGTCGGTCAGTCCCTCGCCCAGGGTGTCGAAACGATCGGCCATGTGCTGGGCCAACCTCGCCGTCGCCGAATCCCGCAGATAGTCGGGCAAGACCTTGTTCAAGACGATGGCGCCCAGGTGCAGACGGCGGGCGATCAGCTCGGCGGAGAAGAACTCGGCTTCGCGCAGCGGGGTGGCCTCCAGGGTGGAGACCACCATGAAGGTGGTCCGCCGGTCGGACAACAGCCGGGTCACGGCCTCCGACCGTTTCACGAATCCTTCGTACATGGACTGGAAGAGAATGAAGAACTCCGAGATGTCGGCCAGGAACTGGGTTCCGAGGATCCGGTCCGCCACGGTGTAGAACGGCTTCGTGGCGGCGTTCACCAGACGCGACCGGTAGGGCGCGATGAGCCAGCGCAGCAGGCGGGACGAGAAGAAGTCGGCCAGGCGCTGCGGCGCATCGAGGAAGTCCAGGGCGTTGCGGGTCGGCGGCGTGTCCACCACGATCAGGTCGTACGTGCCCTCCGAGTGAATCTCGTAGAGGCGTTCCATGGCGATGTAGTCGTGGGACTGCACGAACCGTCCCGAGATGTTCTGGTAGAGCGGGTTGGCCAGGATCTTCTCCCGAGTGGCGTCGTCCGGCGCGTGGAGCCTGACCAGGTCGTCCCAGCTCTGCTTGGAGTCGAGCATGGCGGCCCACAGCTCGCCGCGGGGCGCGACACCGGCGCGCCGGAACACCTCGTCGGAGATGCGCACCTCCTGGTTGCCGATGCCCTTCAGTCCGAGCGCATCGGCCAGCCGCCGCGCCGGATCGACCGTGAGCACCAGGACCCGGCCCCCGTGCTCCGCGGCGGCCATGGCGCCGACCGCCGCCGCCGTGGTGGTCTTGCCCACCCCCCCGGGTCCGCAGGCGATGACGATCTCCTTGGCCGAGAGCAGGTGGGCGATGGTCTGCGGCGCGTCGGCGGCCCGCTGCGGTGCCATCAGTACCCCAGCTCCTCGCCCAGGGCCTGGGCCATCTGGTGGGTCGTGCGCAGACCATGGGTGCGGGTGAAGAGCTCGGGCAGCAGCAGGACCGGCAGTGCGGCCGGAAGGCCCGCCTGCAGCCGCTGGAGATGCCCGGCCCCGGTCCGGCGCAGGGTGACGGCGAGGCGGGCGGCCTCGAGCACCGGGGCCACCGGGCCCCCCGCCCGCTCCGAGAGCACCGAGACCGCCGCCGGCTCCCGCAACTGCTCGAACACCTCCTCCTCTCGTTGGCCGAAGAGCTCGGGGAGCACCCGGTTGACGACGACCGCGGACGTCTGCACCGTGGTCTCCTCTCTCACCCTCGCCGTCAGCTCGAGGGTCTCGTTCACCGGCATCTCCTCGGGCGTGGTCACGACCACCAGACCCGTCCGGCGGGCATCGGAGAGGATGTCGAGCATCCAGTCGGTCTGGCTGCGGATCAGACCCACCTTGACGAGGTCGTTGATGGCCTGGGGCGCCGCCAGCTGTCCGACGATGTGCCCGCTGGCCGGCGCATCGACCACCACGAGGTCGTAGTGGCGCTCGCGCACCTCGTAGCAGAGCTTGCCCACGGTCAGGATCTCCCGCACGCCCGGTGCCGCCGTGGCCACGAAGTCGAACGCCTTGGCCAGCGGTCCGATGCGGCCCACGACCGGGATGCGCAGGTGCAGCTTGAGGTACTCCCGCAGCGACGCCTCGGTGTCCATCGACATGGACGAGATGCCGGGCGCGATCTCCCGCGGCACGAACTCGGTGGGCGCCGCCTCGAAGAGACCGGCCAGATCGCCCTTGGCGTCCACCTCGCAGGCCAGCACATGCTTGCCGTGCTCGGCCCCCAGCTGGGCCAGGGCGGCGGCCACCGTCGTCTTACCCACCCCACCCTTGCCGGTGACGAAGACCAGCTTCAGCTGAAGGAGGTCAGGAGCGGCCGGGGGCACGGTCCACCTGCGGGGACATGGCTGTCAGGGCGCCCCGAAGCCGACACGCCGCTCGGCGGTGGGCGCCCCCACCTCGACGTAGGCCACCTTGACCACCGGGACGCCCACCTTGCGCCCCTTGCGGTCGGTGAGCCACAGGACGCCGTCACCCGACTTGAGCAGCTTCTCTATGTCGGCCACCACCTTGTCGCGGTCTTCGTCGTCCTTCAGCTCCACCTCCAGCTCCCTCGGGGTCTGGATGATTCCGATACGAACGTCCACCTGATCTGGCTCCTCTCGGCGGTCCCGGCCGGGACCTGCGGGCACTTGGACGTTACAGCGAAGGGACAGAATGCATGACATGAACAGTGACACCACCGGAACCGGCCCCCAACACAGCGGCCCCGGCGGGGGCGATGCGGGAAGATACCCCGGCGGGGGCGATGCGGGAAGATACCCCGGCGGGGGCGATGCGGGAAGCAGCCCCGGCGGGGGCGATGCGGGAAGATACCCCGGCGGGGGCGATGCCGGAAGAGAGTCGCCCCGCAGCCGGCGTTGGGCGTCGACCATGTCCGGCTACTCGGGCCCCGTCCGCCTGGCGCACGCCGACTCCGCCGCCCGGATCGACCGGCCCGGGGGCACCACCCGGCGCGCCGGCGACGAGCCCCTGCACCGGCTGGCGCGCGAGGAGCAGGAGGACGTCCTCCTCGCTCCGGGTGCCACGCGCGCGTCGGGGGCCGGGAGCCGGGCCCGGGCGGAGGAGCCCGATGAGTGGCGCACCTGCTTCGAGCGGGACAGGGATCGGATACTGCACGCCACCTCCTTCCGTCGCCTGGCCGGGAAGACCCAGGTATTCGTGTTCCCCCAGGACCACCAGCGCACCCGGCTCACCCACGCACTCGAGGTGGCCCAGGTGGCCACGGCGATGGCCCGGGCGTGCCGGCTCAACGTGGCCCTGACCGAGGCGATCGCCCTGGGCCACGACTGCGGCCACGGCCCGGGGGGCCACGCCAGCGAGGACGCCCTCGACCCGTACCTCCCCGGCGGCTTCGATCATGCGCCTTGGGGGGCGCACGTCTCGCTGGCCTCCCTCAACCTCTGCACCCAGACGATCGACGGGATCGCCAACCACAGCTGGTCCCGCCCGGCACCGGGCACCCCCGAGGGCGAGGTGGTCAGCTGGGCCGACCGGGTGGCCTACGTCTGCCACGACTGGGAGGATGCCGTGCTGACCGGCATCGTCTCCCCGCACCAGCTGCCCACCACGGTGCGCGACCTCTGCGGGGAGCAGCGCGGCAGCCAGCTGGCGGCCTTCATCCGCGGCGTCGTCCTCGCCACCATCCGCAGCGGCCAGGTCGGCATGGAGGAGGAGGTCGCAGAGGCCCTCTCGGCCTTCCGCTCGTGCAACTACGAGCGGATCTATCTGCGCGACGCCTCGCTGCGCCAGGGCGAGGCGGTGGTGCGCGTGCTGCGGGCACTGGTCGAGCACTTCTCCGACCGCCCGCACCTGATCGCCGAGACCGGTGGCGGTGCATATCGGGACATCCTCGCCGGCAGCGAGCTGGCGATAGAGGCCGCGGTCACCTATGTGGCGGGCATGACCGACCGCTTCGCCTTCCGTCAGGCGGTCGCCCTGCTCGGCTGGGATCCCGAGAAACTGCCGGCGGGTGTGGGCTCGTGACCCTGCGTCCCGACCCCCGGCGCGAGCCGGGACGGCCTACTTCAGGGTGAGCTCCTTGCGGTAGACCCGCGCCGGCCCGAGGGAGGCCAAGCGCGCGGCGATGGAGGTGAAGGCCTGCGCTGTCTCGCTCTGCGGCTCGACCACCACGATGGGTCGGCCCTCGTCCCCGCCCTGGCGGACGGCGGCCACCAGGGGGACCTTGCCGAGGAGGGGAACGCCCAGATCTGCCGCCAGGGTGTCGCCCCCACCGGCGCCGAACAGTTCGTAGCGCCGGCCGTCGTCGCCGGTGAACCAGCTCATGTTCTCGACCACCCCGCGCACCGAGAGCTTGAGGCGGCGGGCGGCGAACGCCGAGCGTTGGGCCACCCGCTGCGCTGCCGGCTGCGGTGTGGTCACCACGATGATCTCCGCCCGGGGCATCACCTCGGCCAGCGTGAGCGCCACGTCACCGGTACCGGGGGGCATGTCGACGAGCACGAAGTCGGGCCGACCCCAGTAGGCGTCGGTGAGGAACTGCTGAATGGCCTTGTGGAGCATGGGGCCGCGCCAGATGACCGGCTGGTCGTCGGGCACGAAGTACCCCATGGAAAGGCACTTGACCCCGTGGGCCGAGGTGGGGATCACGACGTCGCCGAGGATGATCGGGTCGTGGTCGGTCCCGAGCATCTTGGGCACGGAGAAGCCATAGACGTCGGCGTCCAACAGGCCGACGCTGTGGCCCGCCCGGGCCAACGCCACGGCCAGGTTCACCGTCACCGTCGACTTTCCGACGCCCCCCTTCCCCGACGACACGCCGATGACACGCGTGGCCGAGTCGGGCTGCAGGAACACGGGCGTCGGCGCCTGGGCCCCGTGCGCGTGCCCGTGCCCTGCGTGGTCGCCTCCGGCGCCCTCGTCCTCGAGCTCGTCCTCTTGGCCGGTCACCCCGAACATGTCCCGCCGCAGGGTCACACGCAACGCGGCGCGCTCGGCGTCGTGCATCACCGTCAGATCGAACTCGATCTCCTCTACGCCGGGAACGGTCCGGGCGACGCGGTGCACCTCGTCGGCCAACGCATCGGAGCCCGGCCAGGCGGCCACGGGCAGGGCCAGCTCAATCCGCACCCGGCCGCGACGCGCCTTCACCTCCCGCAACAGCCCGATGGTGCCCAACGGCAACCCGAGCTCGGGTTCGACGATGGCACCGAGAGCCGTCGTGAGCTGTGATTGATCGATTGCCATGCACTCCCTCGTTCCCGGTTGGTGCTGGACCGACCTGGCGCGTGACTCTCCCGAGCCGGCGCATCGCCCCAGCTGAAGAGGGCCGATCCTTCGGTAGACTACCCATCGTGACATCGGCCCCGATCGCAGCGGCGCCACCAGCGCCCGAGGCACGGCCGGAGGGCGACTCCGACGACGGGCGGTTTACCGCCGCGGTGGCCGCCGTGGCGGCCGCCTTCGGCGATCCGACCCGTCGCGACATCTTCCTCCATGTCCGGACCAGGCCCGGGGTGACGGCGACAGAGGTGGCCTCCACCTTCTCCCTCCACCCCAACGTGGCCCGGCACCACCTGCAACGCCTGGTGGACGGGGGGTACCTGCGCGTCGAGACGACCCGGAAGGCACCCGGCGCCGGTCGGCCGGCCAAACAGTTCTTCTGCGTCGAAGAGGAGCTGACGATCGGGCTCATGCAGCGGCGGGACGACCTGCTCATGCGGCTCCTGGCCGAAGCCATGCAGCGGTTGGGCCTGGAGGAGGCCGAGAAGATGGCGGCGCACGTCGGCGAGCAGTACGGGCTCTCCCTGGCCTCGAGGATGACGGCGACCGAAGGGCAGCGGACCATCCGGGCGGCCATGCACGTGGTGGCCGACACGCTGACCGCCCACGGGTTCGCCGCGCACGCCGAGGACCGGGGCGACACCACGGCAGTGGTGGCCGAACAGTGCCCGTTCGGCAACGCCAGCACCACGAACCCGGTGCTGTGTGCCGTCGACCGGGGCATGGTCACCGGGCTCCTGTCGGGGCTTTGCGGCCAGGCCTCGGCGCGCGCGCTCCCGGTCATCCTCTCCTCGCGGGCGCGGGGCGACGCCGCATGCACCGCCTCTGCCTGAGCACCCGCGGTGAGGCGTGCCTACCTCGATCACGCCAGCACCACGCCGCCGCGCCCCGAGGCGGTGGCCGCCGTGCTGGCGTGGTTGGCCACGCCGGCCGCCGACCCGGGCCGGCTGCACGAGGAGGGGCGCGTCGTGCGGGACTTGCTCGAAGAGGCGCGCCGGCAGGTGGCGGCGTTGGTCTCCGCCACGCCCCGCGAGATCGTCTTCACCTCGGGGGGCACTGAGGCCGTCAACGCGGCCGTGTGGGGTGCGACCCGTCAAAACCCGGGCGCACCCGTACTCTTCGCCGAGGTGGAGCACTCCGCCGTGCGCCAGGCGTCCACCCGGCTGGCGCCGACCGAGACCGTCCCCGTCGACGGCACGGCGAGGATCGACCGCGACTTCCTCGAGGAGCGCCTGGCCGCCACGGACCGGCCGCGCCCGGCGCTGGTGCACTGCCAGTGGGCCAACCACGAGGTGGGAACGGTGCAGCCGGTGCGCGAGATCGTCGGCATCTGCCGGGCCGCCGGCGTCCTCGTCCACGTCGACGCGGCGGCCGCGTGCGGCCACGTGCCCATGGACCTGGGCGATCTGGGGGCCGACCTGGTGAGCCTCAGCGCGCACAAGATCGGGGGGCTCCCCGGTGCGGGTGCGCTCGTCGTCCATCGCGGCAGCCGGTTCGAGCCGCTCATCGTCGGCGGTGAGCAGGAACGGGCCCGCCGCGCCGGGCTGGAGGCCCTACCGGCGCTCCGGGCCTTCGGGGCTGCCGCCGGCGCGCTCGGCGCCGACGATCAACGCCTGCTCCACCGTGAGGCCGGCCAGGCCCGGCGGCACCTGGCCGTCCTTTCGGCCGCCGCCACCGCGGTCGAGGGGGTGGAGATCGTGGGACCCCCACAGGCAGAGGAGCGACTGCCCTCCCTTCTCTGCCTGGGTGTGCACGGTGTCGAGGCCGAGCCCGTCCTGATCGGCCTCGACCGGGCCGGCGTGGCGGTCCACTCGGGCTCGGCGTGCTCATCGGAGAGCATCGAGCCGTCACCCGTGCTCGAAGCGATGGGCGTCGACCCCAGCCACTCGCTACGCGTCTCGGTCGGCTGGTCGACCACCGACACCGACATCGCCGCCTTCGCCACCGCGTTCGCCGACGTCGTGGCCGGACTGCGGGCGCTACGGGGCTGAGGTCGTCGTCGTCGAGCTGGTGGCGGGCGTCTTCGTCCCCGCCGCTAGCGCAGTCACCAGCGCGGCGGGAAGTGGCACCTTCGCCTCCTGGTAGGCGCCGGCCACCAGCGGGGCGAAGCTGGCGACGTCTTCCTTCGGCGGGCCGTCGGCCAGGAAGTCGTCGAACTCCCCGACGGCACCCGTGGCGTTGTGGTCCTGGTTGAAGAGGATCAACCCCAGGTACAGCCGGGCGGCCCAGTAGGTGGGGGCGAGCCGCACCGCCTTCTCCTCGGCCTGGCGACCGGCGGCGATGATCGCCGGGGACTTCCCGGTGCTGCCGTAGTTCCACGCCAACCAGCCATAGGCGGAGAGCGCCACGGGATCGTCGGGGTCCTCGGCGAGCACCTTGGTGTAGAGCTGCAGGGCGGGAATCGGCTTGCCCTCGTTGTTCAACAGCACCGCCTCGGCCAGCTGCTCCTCGATCAGCTGCTCTTTGGTCTGGGTGATGCTGCCCGACGGCGCCTGGCCGGGCAGGGCCGGGCTCAGCGCGTGGTCGACCAGGATGACGGCACCGGCCACGATGAGGGCACAGGACGCGAGGATCCCGACGCGACGCCAACCCCCGAAGCGGCGGCGCGGCGGCGGTTCGGCGAGGGCCGGAGCCACCTCATCCCGACTCGCCGGTCCGAGCGCGGCGAGCTCGGCCTCCACCTCGGCCAGGCGCGCCCGGTCCCTCGCCACGAGCACCCGGTAGTCCTCCTCGGCCAGGTCACCGGCCCGGCGCTCACCTTCGGCGTCGTCGATCGACCGGAGGAGGAACTCCCGCTGGTCGTTGAGGAGCCAGCGCTCCTCGCCGGCGTCGGGGCGGGCGTCGGCGCCACCAGTCTCGAGGTTGTTGGTCATGCCGCATCCCCGGTGAACTGGCCGGTGTCCACCGTGGGCTGCGCCGCCTCCGCCGTGAGCCCGGCGCGGGTGTCGGCAAACTGACGGGAGCGACGCCAGAAGAGGACGCCGATCACCCCGAGGGCAACCACTGCCGCGGCGATGGGCAGGATCCAGATCACGGCGAAGCCACCCGAGTCGGGCGGCTCCAACAGGATCGTCTGACCGTACTGGGAGACCAGGGACTGCTCGATCTGGGCGGTCGTCCGCCCCTGTGCCACCTGTCGTTCGATCTGGTGCCGCACGGCCAGCGCCGTCGTCTGGTCGGACTGCGCCACCGAGACATCGATGCACGAGGGGCAGCGGACCACGGCCTCAATGGATGCGGCACGCTGCGCCGAGGTCTGCGGCTTCCCGGACAGCACCCCGCTCCCGATCACCAGCGCGACCGCCAGGACGGCGAGCGGGAGACCCGCCCGCACCCAGAGGGGCGAGTGCGACACCCGCTCAGACACGGGATCCCTGCGCCGGCGGGCGGGCCAGCTTCTGCGCCTGCTCGATCATCTTCTGAAGATCGGCCACGGTGGCCGGCCCGAGCTCGGGCTCGACGGTGATCCGCCCCGAGGGGTCGATCAGGAACGTCGTCGGCGGTGAGGACACGCCGTAGTTCTCGGCGATGGAGCCCCCCGTGTCGTCCAGCGCCGGCCACGTTGCGCCCTGGCTCTTCAAGAAGCCCTCGGCCGATGCGACCTGATCGTGAAAGACGACGCTGACGACATCGGCGTTGTCCTCGTGGGCCTTTTGGTAGAAGAACGTGATGAGGTCCGGCGCCTCCGTCTGGCACGGGCCGCACCAGCTGGCGAAGAAGTTGACGAAGACGTAGTGGCCGCGTAACGAGCGCAGCGAGAGCGGAGCGGCACTCGGGTGCTGTATGTCAGAACCCGAGAACATCGGGGCCATGTGGCCCACCAGGGGGCTGTCCACCGCGGTCGCCTCCTGGGGGGTGCGGGTGGCGAGGACCACCCCCACGAGGGCCAGGAGGAAGAGGGCGGAGCCCGCCACCCAGCGGGCCGTGTGGCGCCGTTTGCCCGGGGCCTTCACGTGGTCTGGACACCGCGTTCGACGGGCACGTCGCGCGGCGCCGGCGCGCCGCCCCCCACCGGCGCGAGCTCGGCGAGGCGCCCGTCGTCGGGTTCCGCCGGCCCGAGCTCGTGCTCGGGACCCGGACCGGGACCGGGACCGGTGACCATGCTCGAGGGGGCCGAGACCGCATCCGTCGCCCGGCGGCGCGACCCGGGCACCAGTGCGAGGAAGGCCCCCAACCCGACGAGCAGGCCTCCGGCCCACAGCCAGGCCAGCAGTGGCTCGACGACGACCCCGATGGCGACGGAGCCGGCGGGCAGGTTGGGGATGGGCGAGCTCCCCGACGTGGTGCCGAGGCCACCGAGCTGGTCGAAGGTGAGGTAGACGTCCCCCAAGACCCCCGAGTCGATGGCCGGCGTCCCGACCGTGGCCAGCGCCCCGCCGAAGCTGGTGGTGGCCGGGGTGAACACGCCACCGCCATCCACCCTCACCAGCGCCTCGAGCGACTGCTTGGAGGGAGTCGTGACGTTGCGCAGGCCGACGAAGTCGAAGCTGTGCCCGTCGTAGGTGACCACGCTGCCCGGCCGCAGGGCCAGCTCGGTCTGCTGGCGGTACGTGGTGGCGGCGATGATGCCCACGGCCATGACGATGACGCCGAGATGCACCACCATGCCGCCGTTCGTCCGCCCGATGAGCCCCCGCCACCAGCCCACGTGATGGGCGCGGGTGGCGCGCACCGAGAGCACCAGGGCGCGAGCGGCCGTGGCAGCGGCGAAGGCACCGAGCCCGAAGCCGACCAGCGGCCCCAGCCCGCGGAGACCGAAGGCGACGCAGAGCACCACGGTGAGCACGCCGATCCACACCGGAACGGCCAGGCGCCGCCAGAGGACCTCGGCGCTGATCTTGCGCCAGCTCAGGGCGGGAGCCACGGCCATGAGGAAGAGGAGGGCCAAGCCGACGGGCACGGCGATCGTGTTGAAGAAGGGTGCGCCGACGTTGACCTGCTGCTGCGTCAGGGCCTGGTAGAGGAGCGGATAGAGCGTCCCCAACAAGACGACGAAGGCGAAGCCGACGAAGAGCAGGTTGTTCAACAGGAAGGCACCCTCCCGACCGAGCGGCGCGTCGATGCCACCCGGCGAGCGGAGCCGGTCACCCCGCCAGGCGATCAGGCCGAAGCCGACGATGACCACCACGAAGAAGAAGGCGATCAGGGTCGGGCCGAGCGTCGACTCGGAGAAGGCGTGCACCGACTGGATCACCCCCGAGCGGGTCAGGAACGTGCCCAGGATGGTCAGGGCGAAGGTGGCGACGGAGAGCGACAGGTTCCAGACGCGCATGAGCCCGCGGCGCTCCTGCACCAGCACCGAGTGCAGGTACGCCGTGCCGCACAACCAGGGCAGCAGGGCGGCGTTCTCCACCGGATCCCATCCCCAGAAGCCGCCCCAGCCGAGCACCTGGTACGACCACCACGCACCGAGCACGATGCCGACCGAGAGGAAGGTGAAGGCCACCAGCGTCCAGCGTCGGCACTCGATCTGCCAGCGATCGCTGATCCGTCCGGTGGCCAGCATGCCGATGGCGAAGGCGAACGGCACCGTGAACCCGACGAAACCGATGTAGAGGAGAGGCGGATGGATGGCCACCAGCGGGTTGTCCTGCAGGAGCGAGTTCGGCCCCAACCCCTCCGAGACGGCGCGCGTGGTGACGAACGGGTTGGCCGGCCCGGCCATCATGCCGAAGAAGAAGGCGGTGACGACGTAGAGGACGAGCGTGGCCCAGCGGATGACCGGATCGCTGGCGACGCTCCGGTACCGCCACACGAAAATGGTGGCGAAGACCGTGAGGACGAGGCCCCACAAAAGGATCGACCCCGCCAGCGCGGACCACAGACCGGTGATCGAGTAGAGCAGCGGGGTGACCTTGCTGTTGTTCTCGGCCACGAAGACGATGGAGAAGTCGTGCGTCACGAGGGCACGCTCCATGGCCAACGTGGCCAGGACCCCTCCGGTGAGCATCGCCGGTGCGAAGGCGCGGCCGGCGGCCACCAGGGTGTGGCCGCCCGCCGTCGGCCGGGAGGACCTCGCCCGGGACTCCCGCTGGCGGAAGAGCCCGACCACGATCACCCCGGCACCCACGACGCTGGCGGCGAGCGCGAGCCAGACGCCGAAGAGGCCGAGGGCGGCGTTCAGCACAAGACGACGTTCCCGCTCTTCGACTTCACCCGGCTGGGGTTGGCGGCGCAGTAGTTCTCCGAGTGTTTGACCAAGATCTGGTGGGACACGAACTGGTCCGAGGTGGCGGACGTGAAGTGTCCGACCACGACGACGGCGATGCCCACCTGGAAGAGCTGCGGCGGGCTGCCGGTGTTGGCCACGGCCACGCTGTGCCCGCCCTCGGAGATGGTGAAGTCCGTGCCCACGGCGGTCGGGCGGATCGACCCGGCGACCACGTCACCCTCGAGGTTGAACGTCCCGGTGCCCAGGGAGGTCCGGTGGGCGAAGGCCTGATCCACCGTGTCGAAGAAGTTCAGTGAGCTCCCGAGCCCCTCGACCAGGAGGAAGACGAAGGCGGCGGCCAGCGCGGCGAAGACGAACCACAGGCGCTTGCTCCGGCGGCGCCCGGGACGGGGCAGCGCCGGGCCTCCGGTGACCGTGCCCGTCGAGGGGCCGGGAGAGGGGTTCGGCTCGTCGAGCGTGCTGGTCACGAACGTGTGCCGGGGCCCGCCGGCTCTTCGCTGTCCGTGGCCTTGACCGCCTTCTCCCAGCGCCGGCGGCGCAGCACGAGCGCCACGCCGTACACGAACAGCGAGACCAGGGCGACCGTGTACCCGCCGTCGACGTAGCTCATTGGCCGCCCCCCTCCGGGCGCTCCGGGGTCGCCGTCCCAACCGCCGTCCCAACCCCGATGAGCTCGCTCCCCTCGTCCCACCGTTCGGCCAGCGAGATCTCCATCTCCTGGTCGCCCACCCGGTCCTGCAACACCTCGACCTGGTAGCGGACGCCGAGCAGCCACACGAAGATGAGGGAGAAGGCGATGAAGCCCAAGAGGAACGTCCATGCCATGGAACCATGGACGTGCAGGCGGAATCCGGGATCGAGCACCGTCCCGCTCTGGTGGAGGGTCTGCCACCAGACGACCGAGAAGTGGACGATCGGGACATCGAGGGCGATGAGGAGGGCGGCCACCGCGCAGCGCCGGGCCCGCACCGCCGGATCGGCCGGCACGCGGCGCAGGGCCAGGTAGCCGAGCTCGAGCAGGAGTAGGAGCGCGGTCGAGGTGAGCCGGGCGTCCCAGGCCCACCACACCCCCCAGGCCGGCCGGCCCCATATGGAGCCGGTGATGCAGGTCAGAGCGGAGAACACGGCGCCCACCTCCACGGCGGACGCGGCCAGCCGGTCCCAGAAGAACGACCTGGTGCGAGGCCACAGATAGAGCAGGCTGCCGGCCAGGGCGACGCCGCCGGCCCAGTAGAGGGCGACCGTTGCGATGGGCGGATGGATGTAGAGGAGCCGGGCCAGATTGCCCTGCACCGCGTCGGGCGGGGTGATCCACAGACCGAGCCAGACGGTGAAGGCCAGGGCGATGACGCCGAGGATCCCCACCACGCTGAGCCAGCGCGGTCGGGAGGCGGTGGCGATGGCGTTCATGCAGCCTCCTGGAGCGGACCGTAGAGGACAATCCCGACGACGAGGTAGATCACCGCGAAGGGTATGAGGATGCGCAACCACTCGGCACCCGAGCTGGCATTGCCGTCCAGCGCAGACTGCCACGCCTTCGATCCGGCCAGCAAGACCGGTGCGAGGACAGGGAGCACCAGGATCGGCAGCAAGGTGTCCCGGACGCGCAAGCCGGCGGAGAGCGCGCCGTAGAGCACTCCGGCGCTAGCCAGCCCGACGGTGGCCAACAGGGAGGTGGCGATGGCGAGCCACACCACGTGGACCCGGACGTTGAAGAGGAACGTCACGCCGACCCACAGCACGATCTGGAGGACCAGGAGCTGCAACCCGACGGCCGCCGCCTTGCCCAGGAAGATCCCGGCCGGATCGATGCCCGAGAGCCGGAGCCCGTCACGGGTGCCCTCCCCCGACTCAATGGCCACGCTGCGCTGGACGCTCAACACGGTCGAAAAGAGCACGGCGATCCAGAAGATGCCCGGGGCGGCGTTCCGCAGGGATGCGGTGTCGGGGCCGATGGCGAAGGCCACCAGCACCAGGACGAGGACGGCAAAGGGGACGACCTGCCACAGGCCGATCCGGGAGCGCAGCTCGATGCGCAGGTCCTTGCCGGCCACCAGGGCCGCGTCACGCCACATGCCACGCACCCGTCGTGCCCCGATCGGGTACCTCCACCGGGGGCAGGGCACTCAGCGGGGGCCGGCGGCCGCCGGGGCGGGCATCGGTGATCCGCCCGCCACCCATCACCACCACCCGGTCCGAGAGCGGAACGGAGAGGCCGGGCTCGTGGGAGGAGAGCAGCACGGCCGCCCCGTCGGCCACGGCCTCGCCGATCAGCTCCCCGAGAAGCTGCCGCGAGGACGCGTCCAGCCCGGCATGCGGCTCGTCGAGCAGCCAGAGGGCCGGTCGGCGGGCGACCAGGGCGGCCAGCGCCACCCGCCGGCGCTGGCCGGCCGACAGCCGGCCGGCCGGGGTGGAACGGAGGCGCCCGACCAGCCCCAGCCGCTCCAGGGCCCCTTCCCCGGCCGCGGCCGGGAGGCCCAGGGCCCGCACGGCGAAGCGGACGTTCTCCGCCGCGCTGAGGTCGTCGTAGAGAGGGGCGGCGTGTCCCAAGAGGCCCACGTGGCGTCGGACGGCCGTGTGGTCGGTGGTGAGGTCGACGCCGAGCACCTGGGCCTCGCCCGAGGTGACGGGCAACAGGCCCGCACAGGTCCTCAGCAGGCTGGTCTTGCCGGCCCCGTTGGCGCCGAGCACCACGACGACCTCCCCGGTCTGGACAGAGAGATCGACACCGGCGAGGGCGGGGAAGCGGCCGGCGAGAGCGACGGCAGCGCGGAATTGGACGACAGGGGCCATGTCCTTCGCCACCATGGTAGGGGGGGAGGGCGGGGCGGTTCCAAGCGGGGTCAGCTGGTGCTGAGCCGCTTCAGCCCGATGTGGTCGAGCAGCGACTGGAACTGGGTGGAGATCCAGCCGAGGTGATCGGTGAGGAGCAGGACCCCGAAGACCACGAGGATGAGGCCGCCGACCACCTCGACGATCCACAGCCCGCGCCGGGCTCGGGCGATCACCGAGGTCAGCCGGCCGAAGGCCAGCCCGGCGGCGACGAACGGCACGGCCAGCCCGAGCGAGTAGGCGAAGAGGAGGAGGACACCCCCGGGCAGCGAGCCGTTGTGGGCGGCGAGGCCGAGCACGACGGCCAGGACCGGTCCGATGCAGGGCGTCCAGGCGAAGGCGAAGGCCATGCCCACCACCGGGGCGGCCCACGTCCCGAGGGTCGATGGCCGCACATCGAAGCGCCGCTCGCCGTTGATGCGGGTGAGCGCCCCCAGCGGGCCCGCCCCGAGGCGGGACCAGTAGCGACCGGGAACGGCACCCAGCAGCAGGAACAGGCCGAGCAGGATCACTACGATCCCGCTGGCGTGGGTCAGCATCTCCCGGTGCGAGGCCAGGAGGTGGCCGATCCCCGAGGCGACGGCGCCCAAAGCGACGAAGACGACGGTAAAACCGGCGATGAAGAGGCCGATGCCCCGCAGCATCGGGCGCATGGTGACCACGGCGACGGTGCCGCTCCCCGAGGCCGACGCCTGGGTGGCCGTGAGCTCGGCCGCCGAGAAGCCCGAGACCATGGAGACGTAGCCGGGGACCAGCGGGAGCACGCACGGGGAGAAGAAGGAGAGGATTCCGGCGCCGAAGGCCACCAGGACGCCCAGGGGGTCGGGCGCAACGGCACCGACGAGGACCTCCATCGGTGCCCCGCCTACCTGAGGTTGTTGCGGACCAGGTCCATGTCGGCGTCGACCATCATGGCGACCAGCTCCGGGAAGTCGACCTCGCGCTGCCAGCCCAACACCTGGTGGGCCTTGGTCGGGTCGCCCACGAGAAGGTCCACCTCGGCCGGGCGAAGGTACTTGTCGTCGATCACGACGTGCTGTTCCCAGTCCAGGCCGACGGCCGAGAAGGCGAGCCGGCACAGCTCACGCACCTCGTGGGTCTCCCCGGTCGACACCACGTAGTCGTCCGGCCTGTCCTGCTGCAGCATCATCCACATGGCCCGGACGTAGTCGGCCGCAAAGCCCCAGTCCCGTTGGGCGTCGAGGTTCCCGAGGTAGAGCTTCTCCTCGAGGCCGTTGGCGATGCGGGCCACGCCGTTGGTGATCTTGCGGGTGACGAACTCGAGTCCCCGGCGGGGCGACTCGTGATTGAAGAGGATGCCCGACGTGGCGTGGAGGCCGTAGCTCTCCCGGTAGTTGACCGTGATCCAGTGGCCGTAGACCTTGGCCACGCCATAGGGGCTGCGCGGGTACAGCGGCGTGGACTCGCGCTGGGGAACCTCTTGCACCTTGCCGAACATCTCCGAGGAGCTCGCCTGGTAGAAGCGGATGTCGGGATCGACGAGGCGGATGGCATCGAGCAGGCGGGTGACCCCGAGCGCGGTCGTCTCGCCGGTGAGGACCGGCTGGCTGAAACTGGTCTGGACGAAGGACTGCGCCGCCAGGTTGTAGACCTCGCGTGGCCGGTGGTCGCGCAGCATGTTGATCAAGGAGACCTCGTCGAGCAGATCCCCGGCGACCAACTCGATCTTGTCCTGAATGCGGGCGATCCGCTCGAAGTTGACCGTGCTCGAGCGGCGGACCATTCCGACGACCTCGTACCCCTGCTCGAGGAGGAATTCGGCCAGATATGAACCGTCCTGCCCCGTCACTCCGGTGATCAGTGCCCGCTTCGCCATTGGGGGACAACGCTAGCCCACCAGTGCCGTGCCCTCCCCCGCGAGCGGGCGGCCTACAGTGCGGCGCGTGCCGACCGCCGCGCTCGTCTCGTTCCGACTCGGCGGCGGCGACGGTGTGTCGATCGAAGCGGCCAAGTGGGCCGCCGCGCTGGGCAGCCTCGGGTGGCGGGTCGTCACGGTGGCCGGCGCCGGCCCGGTCGACACCAGGCTCGAGGGCCTGGCCATGGCCGCCGCCGCGCCGCCGACCCGGCGCGAGCTCTCCGACGCGCTGGCACCGGCCGACCTCGTCGTCGTCGAGAACCTCTGCTCGCTCCCCCTCAACCCGGCGGCCGCCGCCCTGGTGGCCGAGGTCTGCGCCGGGAGGCCCACCGTGCTGCACCATCACGACCTGGCGTGGCAGCGCCCCCACCTGGCCCATCTCCCCGCGCCGCCCGACGACCGCGCCTGGTCCCACGTCACCATCAACGAGTTGAGCCGCCACGAGCTGCGCCCCCACGGCATCGCCGCCACCACGATCTACAACTCCTTCGATCCGAACCCGGCGGCCGGCAAGCGGGAGCGGGTCCGCCAGGCGCTCGGCCTCGCGGCCGGTGACCGCCTCCTGCTGCAGCCGACGCGCGCGCTGGCCCGGAAGAACATCGAGGGCGGTATGGCACTGGCCGCCGCGGTCGGAGGCACGTACTGGCTCCTGGGACCGGCCGAGGACGGGTACGGCCCGGACCTCAGCCGCCTGGTGGCCGCGGCGGACTGCCCCGTGCTGCTCGGTCCGGGTCCCGGCACGTGCTCCGTCGCCGACGCCTACGCATCCTGTGACGCCGTCCTGTTGCCCTCGCACTGGGAGGGATTCGGCAACCCCTCCGTCGAATCGGCCACCTACCGACGTCCGCTGGCCATCGGGCGGTACCCGGTGGCGTCCGAGCTGTCGGCCTTCGGGTTCCGCTGGTTCGACAGCGCCGTGCCCGCGCCGCTCTCCGAATGGCTGGACCTGCCCGACCACGAATTGCTGGACCACAACCAACGGATCGCCGCCACGTTCTTCAATGTGGCCGATCTACCGGCGCGTCTGGCCCGCGTCCTCGACACGCTCCCCGGCGCTCGAAGGTAGTGGGCGGGCGTCGGGGTTGGTGGGCAGAGCGTCGGGGTTGGTGGGCGGCCGTCGGGCCGGCCGTCGGCGATGGGTAGCGTAAGGAGAGAATGACGAGCGATCTGCAGGTTTCCACGCGTCGCCTCACCGCAGAGCAGCGGCGCCAGCAGCTCGTGGCGATCGCGCTCGAACTCTTCGCCCGGCGCGGCTACCGGGCCACCACGATGGACGACATCGCCGAGGCGGCGGGGGTGACGAAGCCCCTCGTCTACCAGCATTTCTCATCGAAACGGGCGCTATACCTGGAACTCGTCAACTCCATCGCCCAAGAGCTTCTCATCGCCGTGCGCGCCGGTGTGATGCAGGCCAGGGGCCCCCGGCAACAGGTCGAGATGGGCTTCGCCGCGTACTTCAGCCTGGTCATCAGCCGGGAGGACGAGTTCAGGCTGCTCTACGGTCGCGACCACGCCGACGACGAGGAGCTCGGCCGTGCGCTCCGCACCGTGGAGGACGCCATCGCCGAGGCGATCGACCCCCTCATCGACGCCGGGCTCGACGACGACCACCGCCGCCTGTTGGCCTACGCGGTCGTCGGCATGGCCGAGGGAGCCAGCCGCCGGTTCATGGAGCAGCGGCCGTCGGACGACAGGGCGGTCGAGGAGGAGGCCCAACGGCTGGCCCAACGCATCGCCGACCTGGCGTGGGCCGGCCTGCGATCGGTCCACGCCGACTGAGGGGACGGGCCGACTGAGGGGGCGGGCCGACTGAGGGGGCGGGCCGGCCGAGGGTCGTCCGTGGGCTACAGCGACTCGATCAGCCTCTGGCAGAGCAGCCACAGTTCGGCGGCGCAGGCCACGTAGGCGGCCTCGTCGCCCCCGGCCGGGTCCATGACGTCGTCCTCCCCGAGGAGCTGCGCTCCGGCCAGATGGAGGGCGGCCACCCGCTCACCCAGTGGCGCCGGGCCGGGCCGCAGATCCCGGCAGAGATGACGGATGGTGGCGGTTCGACCGGCCGCCCGCGGGAACTGGCGGCGGATGAAACGCACGTGGTCCGCCTCCATGACCACCACGAGCTCCGCTCTGTCCAGATCGCCCTCGTACACCTGACGGCTGCGGTGCCCACCGAGCGCGGCATCGGTGAGCTCGGGTATGGATCGGAGTGCGGCCCTCGTCCTCGTGCTCATCGGTTGACCGTCCACCGAGTGCGTCCCCGCCGTGACGACGTGGAGATCGGCCGTCGGTCGACAGAGGTTGAGATGATCGAGCATGAAGCCGGCCATGACCGAGCGCGCCGCATTTCCCGTGCACAACACCAGAAGCTCGGTCATGTGGCCCTCCGGAGCGGGAACCTGCTCGTGTGACGCGGATCCCCGTGATGGCCCGCCCGATGGGTGCACGCTACCGGAACGTGCAGGTACCCCTCGTGCCTTGTATATTCCACGGCAGTTGATCGGGAGGGGGTTCGATGGCACGAGGCATCCCACGTGCAGTGCTCGACGGCCTGGCCGCAGTACCGCTCTTTTCCGCCTGCACCAAGGCTGAGTTGCGCATGATCGCCGGTCTCGGCGCCGAGATCGAGGTACCCGCCGGCAAGGTGCTGGCCGAGCAGGGCAAGACGGGCCGCGAGTTCTGCCTGATCATGAACGGAAGGGCGCGCTGCCTGATCGACGGACAGGTGGTCGCGACTCTGGGCCCACGCGACTTCTTCGGCGAGATGTCGCTGCTGGACCACGGTCCCCGTCACGCCACGGTCATCAGCGACGAGCCGATGACACTCCTCGTGCTGAACGTCAACGAGTTCAATCAGATGCTCGACGAGTCCCCCACCATCGCCAAGAAGCTGCTCCTGTCCTTCGTGGCCCGCGAGCGCGCCAACGCAGCCCTTCGGCACTGAGGTCGGTCGATCAGTTGATGTGTATCCCCGAGATCGCCCGGGCGATCACTAGGCGCTGAATCTCCGAGGTCCCTTCGAAGATGGTGTAGATCTTCGAGTCGCGGTGCCAGCGCTCGACCGGGTAGTCCCGGACGTAGCCGTAGCCACCGAGGATCTGGATGGCCTGCTCGGTCACCCATACCGCGTTCTCTCCGGCGAACAGCTTGGACATGGAGCCTTCGCCGTTCTCGAACCTCTGGCCGGTGCCGGCCATCCACGCGGCGCGGTGGACCAGGAGGCGGGCGGCATCCGTGCGGGTCTTCATATCGGCCAACTTGAAGGCGATCGCCTGGTTCTCGATGATGGCCCGACCGAACTGCTTGCGCTCCTTGGCGTAGTCGAGGGCGTACTCGTAGGCGGCACGGGCGATGCCGACCGCCTGGGCGCCCACCACCGGGCGTGTCGTCTCGAAGGTGGCCATGGCAGCCTGCGTCGAGGTCTTTCCCCCCTCGCGAGCCCGGGCCAGGCGCTCGTCGAGCTTCTCCTTGCCGCCGAGGAGGCAGCGGCCCGGGACGTGGCAGTTGTCGAGCACGACCTCGGCGGTGTGCGAGGCCCGGATGCCCATCTTCTTGAACTTCTGGCCCTGGGCGATACCGGGGGTCCCCTCGGGCACTACGAAGCTGGCCTGGCCGCGGCTGCCCAATGCGGGATCGACCGAGAGGACGAGGACGTGCGTATTGGCGATGCCCCCGTTGGTGATCCAGGTCTTGGTGCCGTTGAGCACCCACTCGTCCTTCGCCTCGTCGTAGACGGCCCGCGACGTGAGGGACGACACGTCGGATCCGGCGTCGGGTTCAGAGACCCCGAAGGCGGCGAGCTTGACGTCGTCGGCCGTGCCGAAGCATTGGGGGATCCACTCGGCAACCTGCTCCGGTGTGCCGTTGGCCACGATGCCGGCGGCAGCCAGGGTGGAGCCGAAGATGGCCAGGGAGATGCCCGCATCGCCCCAACTCGTCTCCTCGGTGACCAGGCACATCAGCAGGCCGGTGGGGTCTGCGAAGCACTGGGCGACGAAGTCGAACGAGTAGAGCCCGTTCCTGGCCGCCTCCTTGATGATGGGCCACGGGGTCTCCTCCCGCTCGTCCCATTCGGCTCCTGCCGGTCGGATCACGTTCTCCGCGAACTCATGGACCCACTTCTGGATCTGCACCTGGTCCTCGTTGAGTGTCAGTGAGAAGTCGGACATGGTAGAGACCCTCCTCGGGCGGCAGCCCGACGACGCCGGACACTCTGGTGAAGTTACTGTATGGTAACCTAAAGGCCCGTGCCCGTCCAGTGGCCCACGCCGTCCAGTACGGGAGGAGCCCTGACCGGTTTGCCTGATCGCAGCCGTCAGCGGCGGATGGCCGTCCCGTCCGGGGTGTCCTCGACGGTCCAGCCCCGGGCGGTGAGCTCGTCGCGCAGCGCGTCGGCCCGCTGGAACTCTCTGGCCCCCCGGGCCAGGTCGCGCTCGGCCACCAGGCGGCCCGTCTCCTCGTCGATCACAGCTTCGTCGTCACGGAGCGACAGTCCCAGGGCGGCGGCCAGCGCCGCGGCCGACCGGGCGAGATGCGTGCCCCGTTCCATGTCGCCCGCGTCGGCGCTCGTGTGGGCGGCCGTGACCAGGTCGAAGATCCCGGCCAATGCCCCGGGCGTATCGAGGTCATCGTCCATGCGGGCGCGGAAGGCAGAGAGGGCGTCCTCGTCGATCCCGGCCGTGGGCGGTGTTCCCTCCACCACGTAGCCGGTGGCGGTGCGCGACAGCAGCCCGCCCACCGAGAACCGGCGGGCCAGGGTGTCGAGCCGTTCGAGGCCCTTCTCGGCGTCGGCCACCGTCTCGGGGGTGACCTCGATGGGCGAGCGGTAGCGGGCACGGAGCACCAGCAGCCGATACGCCCGAGCATCGTGGTGGGCGAGAAAATCGGGGAGGGTGGTGAAATTGCCGAGCGACTTGGACATTTTGGTGCCGTCGACCGTCACCCAGCCGTTGTGCACCCAGTAGCGGGCGAACTCCCGACCCTGCGCCACCGCCTGGGCCCGCTCGTTCTCGTGATGGGGGAAGATCAGGTCGATGCCGCCGCCGTGGAGATCGAAGCCCTCGCCGAGCAGATCGAGGGACATGACCACACACTCGGTGTGCCAACCCGGTCGCCCGGGCCCCCAGGGCGACGCCCAGGTGGGCTCACCCGGCTTGGCCTTCTTCCACAAGGCGAAGTCCAGCGGTGAGCGTTTCTCCTCGGTGCTCTCCACCCTCGCCCCCGATCGGAGCGAGTCGAGGCTCTGCCGGGCCAGGAGGCCGTACCCCTGCACCTGCTCCACGTTGAGGTACACGCCGTCGGAGGTCTCGTAGGCGACGCCCCGCCCGACGAGGTCGGCCACCAGCCGGACCATGTCCTCGACATAGGCCGTCGCGTGGGGCGTGCTGGTGGGCCTGAGGACACCCAGGCCGTCCATGGCCTCGAACCAGGCCCCCTCGAACTGCTCGACCACCTTCTCCTCGCTGCGTCCTTCCTTGCCGGCACGCGTGATGATCTTGTCGTCGATATCCGTGACGTTCGAGACGTAGTCGACCTCGAACCCGTTGAAGAGGAGGTACCGCCGCAGGATGTCGTAGGTCAGGTTGAACCGCCCGTGACCTATGTGGGGCAGGTTGTCCACCGTCGGACCGCAGACGTACATCGACACCTGCCCGGGCGTGCGGGGCTCGATCGCGCGGACCGTACCGGTAGCGGTGTCGTGGAGGTGCAGCATCCGGGTACGGTAACCCGATCATGCCGACCGACGCGACAGGCGCGCCCCACGTTCCCGACAAGCCCACACTCGACGGGATTGAGGCGATCTGGTCCGCTGCGTGGGACGAGGAGGGGACGTACCGCTTCAACCCCGAGGCCACACGGGAACAGGTCTTCTCCGTCGACACCCCGCCGCCGACGGTGTCCGGCTCGCTGCACATGGGCTCGGTCTTCGGCTACGTGCAGACCGATGCCCTGGCCCGCTACCGGCGCATGAGCGGCTGGGAGCTCTTCTACCCGATGGGATGGGACGACAACGGGCTGCCCACCGAGCGCCGGGTACAGACCTACTTCGGGGTGCGCTGCGATCCCTCGCTGCCCTTCGACCCCGACTTCGAGCCTCCCGAGGAGCCCGGCAAGGAGGACATCCCGGTCAGCCGCCCAAACTTCATCGGCCTGTGCCACCAGCTCACGGCGGAGGATGAACAGACGTTCGAAGCCCTGTGGCGCAGGATCGGCCTCTCGGTGGACTGGACCCGGAGCTACGCAACCATTGACGACCGCAGCCGCCGGGCCAGCCAGCGCATGTTCCTCCGCAACCTGGCCCGGGGTGAGGCGTACTCCGCGGAGGCCCCGACGCTGTGGGACGTCGACTACCAGACGGCCGTGGCGCAAGCCGAGATGGAGGACCGGGAGCGAGCCGCCGCCTACCACCTCCTGCGCTTCGAGGACATTGAGATCGACACCACCAGGCCCGAGCTGCTCGCCGCCTGCGTGGCGCTGGTGGCGCACCCCGACGACGAGCGCTACTCCGCCCGTGTGGGCACCACGGTGCGTACGCCGCTCTTCGGGGTCGAGGTGCCGATCGTGGCCCACCCACTGGCCGACCCCGAGAAGGGATCGGGCATCGCCATGATCTGCACCTTCGGGGACGTCACCGACGTGATCTGGTGGCGCGAGCTCCAGCTCCCCACCCGATCCATCATCACGCGGGCGGGCCGCATCACCCACTCTCCTCCCCAGGGAGTACCCGACGGCCCCGCCTGGAAGGCGATCGCCGGCGGGACCGTCAACGCGGCCCGGCGCGCCATGGTCGAGCTCCTCACCGGATCGGGCGACCTCATCGGCGAGCCCCGGCCGATCACCCACCCGGTCAAGTTCTACGAGCGGGGAGAGCGACCGCTCGAGATCGTGACGAGCCGCCAGTGGTACATCCGAAACGGCGCTCGGGACCTCGCCCTCCGTGAGGCGCTGCTCCGGCGCGGGAACGAACTGCGGTGGCATCCGCCATACATGGCGGTGCGCTACGAGAACTGGGTCAACGGGCTCAACAGCGACTGGCTGATCAGCCGCCAGCGCTACTTCGGGGTCCCCATCCCGGTGTGGTACCCGCTCGGCGCCGATGGCGCGCCCGACCACGCGCGCCCCATCCTCCCCGATGAATCGAGCCTGCCCATCGATCCCACGACCGATGTGCCTCCGAGCTACGAGGAGTCCCAGCGCGGCGTCCCGGGCGGATTCACCGGGGACCCCGACGTCATGGACACCTGGGCCACCTCATCTCTGACGCCGCAGATCGCCTGCGGGTGGGAGGACGATCCCTCCCTCTTCGCCGCCACCTTCCCGATGAGCCTGCGGCCCCAGGGCCCCGAGATCATCCGGACATGGCTCTTCTCCACTGTTCTGCGTTCCCACCTGGAGCACGACGCCCTGCCCTGGCGAGACACCACGCTCAATGGATGGGTACTCGATCCCGACCACAAGAAGATCTCCAAGTCCAAGGGCAACGCCGTCACGCCCATGCCCTTCATCGACGAGTTCGGTTCGGACGCCGTGCGCTACTGGGCCTGCAACGGCCGCCCGGGAACCGACACCGCGGTGGACACCGGCGTCATGAAGATCGGGCGCCGTCTGGCCATCAAGATCCTCAACGCCTCGAGATTCGCGCTGGGCCGCCTGGGAGACAGTCCCGCGCCGGGACCCGAAGCGGTGTGCGATCCGGTCGACCGGGCGCTCCTCGCCCAACTGGCCGGCGTCGTGTCCCAGGCCACTGCCGCCTTCGAGGAGTTCGACTACGCCCGCGCGCAGGAGCTGGCCGAGACCTTCTTCTGGTCGTTCTGCGACGACTACGTGGAGCTGGTCAAGACGAGGGCCTATGGCGAAGGGGATGCCGGTGCCGCCGGCTCGGCCCGGGCCACGCTGGCGCTGGCCCTCTCGGTGCAGCTGCGGCTCTTCGCGCCCTTCCTCCCCTTTGTGACCGAGGAGGTGTGGCGGTGGTGGCAGCCGGGCTCGGTGCATCGAGCACCCTGGCCCGAGGTCTCGGAGTTCGCCGACCACGCCACCGGGGATCCGGGCGTGCTGACCGTGGCGGCCGAGGTCCTGAGCCACATACGCCGGGCCAAGACCACCGAGAAGCGCTCCATGCGCGCCGCAGTACGGGTGCTCACCGTTTCGGGACCGGCCCGCGACCTGTCGGCGATAGAGGCGGCCCGTGGCGACCTGTGCGACGCCGGCGGGGTGGAGACGCTCCGGCTGTTGGAAGCCGACGTCCTCTCCGTCAGCGTCGAACTGGCCGAAGGACCGTGACCCGGCCGGCGATCCCCCGGCCGGTCCCCGCTGGGTGACCGGTCACCGCTGGGTGTCGGGTCCTCTCTGGAGGTCGGGCCCTGTCTCGAGGGAGGCCGGCCAGGGAGGCCGCCCGGCACGCAGACGGGTCCTCGCCCGGGCGGCGTCGAGAAAGGCCGCCACGCCCCCCGTGGTCGCCTGGCAGCGCAGCGAGGCCAGGATGTCGAACGCATGCTGCGCCAGCGGGAGCTCGGCGTAGGCCACCGGGGCCGTGGAGACGGCGCACAACGCCATCACGAACGTCCGGGCGACCGAGACGGGTACCAGCGTGTCGTTCTGTCCGTGCAGAACGAAAAAGGGGGGAGCATCGGCGTGGACGCGGTAGGTGGGCGACGCGGCGCGGAACAGCTCCGGATGCTCGGACGCCGGCACCTTCATGACCCGCCGCTCGAGCAACTCGAGCAGCCCCGATCCGTAGCGCGTCGCCCCATCGTCGGTTCCGGTCATGTCCATGACGCCGTAGAAGGGGACGCAGGCGTCCACCGAGGTGTCCGACTGCTCGAAGCCAGGTTGGAACGCCGGGTCGCCGGGAGTCAGGGCCAGCAGGGCCGAGAGGTGCCCCCCGGCGGAGCCTCCGCTCACCGCGACGAAGGAGGGGTCGCCGCCGTACGCCGCGATGTGCGCCTTGACCCAGGCCACCGCCCTTTTGGCGTCTACGATCTGCGCCGGCCAGGTCGCTCGGGGACTGAGCCGATAGTTGATGGCGACGCACACCCAACCCCGGGCGACGAGCTCGTAGAGCATCGGCTTGCCCTGCTCGCGCTTCTCACCCATTACCCACGCCCCGCCATGGATGTACACCATGACGGGCGCGTCGGCGGGAGGGGTCAGGCGTGACCGGTAGATGTCGAGACGGTGACGGCGGAGCCCGTCGCCCCAGTAGTCGATGTTCTTGGAGGCCAGCACCGAGCGACCCTTGAGGGGAATGGCTCTGGTCACCCGCCAGAAACGACCCCAGCCGGGGGCCGCCGCCTCGGCGGGAACCGGGAAGTCCACGCTGCGCACCTCGGCCAGGGCGGCGTCCACCACACGGTCGGCCCGCCGGCCGGAGGCGGCCAGGCCGACCAGGCCCGCCCAGCTGCAGGCCGCGATGGCCAAACCGAGCCAACCGGCCCAACCCGTGAAGGCGCCGAACAGGCCGAAGGCGACGGTGGCAGCCATCTGCCACACGATGTTCTGAATCGGTAGCTCACCCACGAGCCAACCGACGACGAAACTGGGGACGCTCAATGGCTCTTGGCGAACAGGGTGGTACGTCACGAGCACGGCTGCGGCCCCGAGAACGGTCAGACCCAGGTAGAGGTACGGCACCGGGACATCATCCCCGAAATGCCCGGAGGCGCGCGCCCTGGACCCGCCCCTCGCCGGTTGCCGTGACCGCCAGGAGGTGCCAGGTTATGAAGGGGCCGACGTGAGGAGGGAGGGTCGATGACGCCAGAACGACTGACCGGTCTTGACGCCAGCTTCCTCTACATGGAGACGCCCACCCACCACATGCACGTGGCCATCGTGGCGGTCCTGGACCCCTCGACCGTGCCCGGCGGCTACTCCTTCCGTCGCATCCGCCAGATGATCGTCGATCGTGTCCCACTGGTCCCGGTGTTTCAACGCCGATTGGTAGAGGTTCCGTTGCGTCTCGGGCATCCGGTCTGGGTGGACGACCCCGAGTTCGACATCGACAACCACCTGCGGCGGGCTGCACTGCCCTCGCCCGGGGGCATGCGCGAGCTCGGTGACTTTGCCTCGGACGTCACCAGCCGCCAACTGCACCGCGACCGACCGCTGTGGGAGATGTGGGTCGTCGAGGGACTCGAGGACGGCAAGATCGCCCTCGTGGCCAAGATGCACCACAGCACCATTGACGGGGTCTCCGGTGCCGAGCTCCTGGGTGTTCTCTTCGATCTGGAGCCCAACCCGGCAACGCCCGAACGCCAGGGCGACCGACAGCTCGACCTGCGTGTCCCGTCCAGTTTCGAGCTGTTCTCCCAGGCCCTTCTGGCCAGGATCCTCCGGCCTTTGGGGATCGGCCGTATCGCCTGGCGGACGGCCCAGGCCGTGTTCGACATCCGCAAGGTGCGCCAGGGGGGCGACGGCCGGGGCGCCATCCCGCTCACCGCCCCGCGCACGTCGATCAACGTCTCCATCCACGCACGCCGGCGGGTGGCATTCGCCGCAGCCAGCCTCGCCGACGTCAAGAAGTTGAAGAACGCCATGGGCACCACCGTGAACGACGTCGTGCTGGCCATCTGCGCCGGAGCCTTGCGCTCGTATCTGCTGGCCGGCGACGAGCTACCCGACATCCCGCTGGTCTCGGTGGTTCCCGTCTCCGTCACACCGGAGATGGCGGAGCTAAAAGGATCCAATAAGGTGTCGGCCATGTTCGTGCAACTGCCCTGCGAGCTCGACGACCCGCTCGAGCGACTACGGGCGGTCCACGAAGGGACCAAGGGCGCCAAGGAGGAGCACAACGCTCTCGGCGCCACCACCTTGCAGAACTGGGCCGAGCACGCCACACCGAACGTCTTCGCCGCCGCGGCGCGCCTCTACACCCGGATGAAGTTGGCCGACCACCACCGTCCGCTGGCCAACCTGGTCATCTCCAACGTCCCCGGTCCCGACATCCCGCTCTACCTAGGCGGCAGCGAGATGCTCGGCATGTTCCCCCTCGGGCCGGTCATGGACGGTATCGGGCTCAACGTCACCATCATGAGTTACCGGGGTGTCTTGTACTGGGGGCTCTCCTCGGACGCCCGAGCCGTCCCGCGACTGTGGGACATCGCGGCGGCGATCCCCGCGGCGCTCACCGAGCTGATGGAGGCAGCCGGGCTGGAGCCCGAGCCCTTCGACGTTCCCCTCCATCTGGGGCCCGGCATGCCGGCCCACGCCCACTGGATCCGCACGGTGGAGACCTCCCCCAACGGGTCGAAGGACGCGGCGCGGGCATGACGGTGCGCGAGCTGGGCCACCTGGTGCTCTACGTCCATGACGTACGGCGCTCCGCCGCCTTCTACCGCGATGTCCTCGGTTGGCGTCAGATCATGCCCGAACCCGGGGTCGATCCGGTGGGAGCGGCCGCCTTTTCGTCGGGTCGCACCCACCACGAGCTCCTCCTCATTGAGGTGGGCGCCGACGCCACGCCCATTCCCCGCAGCCGGCGGGTGGGGATGTACCACTTCGGCCTCAACGTGGGCGAGAGCGACGACGACCTGAGGGCGATGGTGGCCACGTTGAAGGAGGCCGGCGCCACCATCGTGGGTGCGTCCAATCACACCGTGACCCACAGCCTGTACATAGAGGATCCCGACGGCAACGAGATCGAGCTCTACGTCGACGTGCCGGGCGTCGATTGGAAGACCGACCCCTCGTTGTTCGCCGCGCCGATCCGACCCCTCAGGCTCTGAGCGCCCCCACCGATGAGGGCTCCATGCGCAGCGTCCACGTAGACGACGAGGACGCGCTCCCCGCCGCGGCCGCCGCGCTACGGGCGGGCGAGGTGATCGTCGTTCCGACCGACACGGTGTACGGGTTGGCCGCCCTCCCGGGCGACGCCGAGGCGGCACGCCGGATCTACCTGGCCAAGCACAGGCCCGCCCACCTGCACCTGCCCGTGCTGGCCGCCTCGCTCGACCAGGTCCGCGGGCTCGGTGTCGACGTCTCCCACGCGGCGACGACGCTGGCCGACCGGTGGTGGCCCGGCCCCCTCACCATGGTGTTCGGACTCCCGGCCTCCGCTGCCCGTCCCTCCTGGCTGGACGGTAGGGAGGAGGTGGCGCTCCGGATACCCCAGCACGCCTTCCTGCTGGCCCTGATGCGGCTCACCGGGGTGCTCCTGGTCACCAGCGCCAACCGGCACGGTGCGCACACCCCGCCCTCCGCCGGCGAGGCCGCCTCCCAACTGGCGCCCCACGTCGGTCTGGTCGTCGACGCAGGGACGCTCGACGAGGCCCCGTCCACCCTGGTCAACGTGCGCTCGAACGTGGCCGTGGTCGAACGCGAGGGGTCCATCACCCGCGAGGCGATTGCCGCCACACTGGCACGCTCGGCATGAGCGGCAACCTTCTGGCCATCGAGACGTCGTGTGACGAGACCGCAGCCGCGGTCATCGGCGACGGCTACGAGGTGCGCTCGTCGGTGGTGGCCAGCCAGATAGACCTCCACGCGGAGTTCGGCGGGGTCGTCCCCGAACTGGCCAGCCGCGCCCATGTGGAGTTGATCACCCCGATCGTCGACCAGGCCCTTTCCGAGGCGGGCGTCACCGGTCCCGAGCTCGCCGCGGTCGCCGTGACCTCGGGACCGGGACTGGTCGGGGCACTGCTCGTGGGCATTGCCACCGCCAAGGCCCTGGCTTTTGGGTGGAGCGTCCCGGTGGTGAGCGTGAACCATCTCGAAGGCCACCTGGCCAGCGTCTTTTTGGCCGATCCCGAGGTGCCGTTCCCCCAAACGGCGCTCCTGGTCTCGGGGGGGCACTGCCTGTTGACACGCGCCCCGCGACCGGGCGTCTACGAGCTGCTGGGCGAGACCGTCGACGACTCCATCGGAGAGGCCTACGACAAGGTGGCCCGGTTTCTCGGACTGGGCTATCCGGGCGGCCCCGTCCTGGACCGGTTGGCCGCCACCGGCGCCGACGTCCTCGGCTTTCCCCGCCCCATGCTCAACGACGGCTATCTCTTCTCCTTCTCGGGCCTGAAGACGGCGGTCGTCAACTACGTGCGGAAGGAGCCCGGGTTCAACGTCGCCGACGTCGCCGCATCGTTCGTCGGCGCCTGCATGGACGTGCTCTGCGCCAAGGTCCGCCGAGCCCTGGAGGAGTTCGGTGACCCGGCCCTGGCGATCGTCGGAGGCGTGGCCGCCAGCCCGATCCTGCGGGAGCGGGCCCGGGCCGTCGCCGACGAGTTCGGGAGCCGGTTGCTGATACCCCCCCAGTCGTTGGCCACCGACAACGCCGCCATGATCGGCATCGCCGGCTGGCAGAAGCTCGCCGCCCACGGCGGCGACGAGATGTCCTTCGGCCCGCAACCCGATCTCCGCTTGACCTTCACCTGAGCCCGCGGTCCGCCAGCTGCGTCCGCCAGTCCGGGCCCATCAGTACAGGCCGACCACGTTGCCCTCGTCGTCGATGTCGATCCGCTCCGCGGCGGGGCTCGATGAGAGTCCGGGCATGGTCCGCATGTCGCCGCTGACCAGGTAGACGAAGCCGGCGCCGACGTTTGCCCGCGCCTCTCGCACCGGCAGACGCCATCCGGTGGGGGCGCCCTTGAGACTCGGGTCCGATGAGATCGACAGGTGCGTCTTGGCGATGCACACCGGGAGCGCACCGAAGCCGGCCCGCTCGTAGGTGTCGATCTGACGCGCCGCCAACGGCAGGTAGTCCACGCCGTCGGCCCCGTAGATCTCGGTGGCGATGGTCTCGACCTTCTGGCGCAGGGTCGCTCCGTCCTCGTACAGCATCCGGAACTCGCCCGGCTCCTCTGTTGCCCCGACGACGGCCTCGGCCAGTTCGACCGCACCCCGGCCGCCGTCGACGAAGTGGGTGCACACCGCGGCGCGCACCCCCATGGATCCCGCTATCTCGCGAATGGCCGCATGCTCTGAGGGAAAGTCCTCCGGGAAGGCGTTGATGGCCACGACGGGCGTGACGCCGTGCCGGCGAACGATGTCGAGGTGCTTGACGAGGTTGTCTGCGCCGAGATGGACCTCATCGGGGTTCTCGACCAGCATGCCCGGCGGGAGAGGTCGTCCCGCCGTCACCTTGTGCCGGCCGGAGTGGAGCTTGAGCGCCCGCACCGTGGCCACCACCACGGCGGCGTCGGGTACCAGGCCCGAGGTGCGGCACTTGATGTTGAAGAATCGCTCCGCGCCCATGTCCGATCCGAACCCCGCCTCGGTGATCAGGTAGTCGCCGCCGTGGATCCCGATGAGGTCGGCCACCACCGAGGAGTTGCCGTGGGCGATGTTGCCGAAGGGGCCGGCGTGCACCAGCACGGGCGTGTTCTCGAGCGTCTGCAGCAGGTTGGGCTTGAGGGCGTCGCGCATGATGACGGTCATGGCCCCGGCCGTCTTGAGCTGCTCCGCGGTGATCGGCTCGCCGCCCGGCGTGTACCCGACGACGATCCGTCCGAGCCGCGCCCGCAGGTCCGGCAACGACGTTGCCAGCGCCAGCACCGCCATGACCTCTGACGCCGCGGTGATGTCGAAGCCGGTCTCCCGAGGGATCCCGTCGTCGCGGGTGCCGAGACCGGACACGATGTTGCGAAGCGAACGGTCATTGACGTCGAGCACCCGCCTCCATGTGATGCCGTGGGGATCGATGCCGAGGCCGTTGCCCTGGCGCAGATGGTTGTCGACCATGGCGGCCAGCAGGTTGTTGGCCGCCGTGACGGCGTGGAGGTCTCCCGTGAGATGCAGATTGAGTTTCTCGAAGGGGACGACCTGGCTGTACCCTCCTCCGGCGGCACCTCCCTTGATGCCGAAGGTCGGCCCCATCGATGCCTGACGGATGGCGATCGTCGCCTGCCTGCCGATGGTGGCCAGCGCCTGCCCGAGACCGATGGTGGTGGTGGTCTTCCCCTCACCGAGGGGGGTCGGGGTGATCGCCGTCACCACCACGTACCGGGCTTTGGGCCGGCCCGCCAAGGCGTCGACGGCGCTGAGGTCGACCTTGGCCACCCCCGTCCCGTAGTGCTCGAGCAGCTCCGGGGGGATCCCCATCTGGGATGCGATCTCCTCGATGGGCCGCAGGGTGGCTCGGCGCGCGATCTCTATGGACGGGGGGAGGGCCACGTCAACGATGCGTGGCGCGGGGAGCGGGGGAGTCGGGGTGGCCCTGGGCACGGCGTGCATCATGCCCTGTGGCGAGCGAGAATCTCGACCCGGGAACGGCACGGTGGCGCCGGGTCGGGAGTGCAACCCCGTGAACTGGTGTTTTCTCGGTGAGCTGGACACCGGCAGCCTCGGGCCCGGTACCGTGAATTGGGCGAGCGTTGAGACTGCGTAGCCCGCCCGGTGATCTGCAGCGCGCAGTGTGGTGTGCACACGTTGACACCGACCCTGGCGGGTCGCGCCACCAGGCGCGGACAACGACGAATGGACAGGGACCTGCACTATGGAAACGAAGAGGGGGTGCCGGTCCTTCATCATCGCCGCCCGGCGCGGCCGCATGACGACCCTGACCATCGCCGTCGGGGTGCTCGCCCTCGTGGTCGGCTCGGTCGTCGGCGTGCTGGAGCAGCCCCGGACCGTCGCCGGCGCGGTCAACCCCCATTCGATCCAGTTCGGTGCACCCGTCTGGCAGCAGACCGTCGCTGACGGGTCGAACCCGATCGCCCTCTCCTCGCCCAACGTGGCCAATCTGCCCGGAGGCCCCTCGGTCGTCGTCGGCGACGAGGCAGGATACGTCTACACCTTCAACCTGGCCACCGGAGCAAAAGAGTGGACGTACGACGCCGGCGCCCCGGTGAACTCGACCCCGTCGGTGGCGGCGGTCAGCGGAAGCTCACTCGACTCGGTCTTCGTCGGCACGGGTGACGCGGCCGAACCGACCGCCGGTGGCTACCAGGCCATCAGCCCCAGCGGCGCTGATCAGTGGTTCGTGCGCGAGTCGAACCCGGGCAGCGACGCCACCGCCAACAACGGCGTGCAGGCCTCCCTCGCCGTGGGGAACCTGCAGGGGAGCACCGACGTGACGGCCGGCTCCCTGGGACAGGAGCAGGACGCGCTCACTGCCGCCGGCGGCTCAATGCTGAGCGGGTTCCCGTGGTTCCAAGCGGACAGCAACTTCACCACCCCGGCGTTGGCCGATCTGTACGCCAACGGACAGACCGAGATCATCGAAGGTGGCGACTCGACCGCCGGCGTGGCCTATGGACAGACCTACACCAACGGAGGGCACCTGCGGGTCTTGAACTCCGGTGGCGGGCTCGACTGCCAGTACAACACCAACGAGACGGTCGAATCCTCTCCGGCGGTGGGTGAGTTCCTCGGTGGCTCGTCGGTCGGCATCGCCTTCGGCACGGGCGCCACCTACAACCAGTCCGACACCGACAAGCTCATCGCGCTGAACAGTCAGTGCCAGGCCGTATGGATAGCCGCCCTCGACGGCAACACCAAGAGCAGCCCGGCCCTCGCCGACGTGCTCGGCAACGGCCAGCTACAGGTCGTTGAGGGAACGGACAACGGGACGAGCGGGACGGTGTACGCCCTCAACGGCGCCAACGGTGCCGTCCTGTGGAGCACCAATGTCGGACGGGTGATCGGCTCGGTGGTGACCGCCAATCTGGGCAGTGGCTACCAGGATGTGCTGGCGCCGACGATCAACGGCGTCGTGGTCCTTGACGGCACGACCGGGTCGGTCATCACGACCCTCCAAACCGACACCGGGTTCCAGAACTCCCCGTTGGTCACCGACGACCCCAACGGAACCATCGGGATCACCCTGGCCGGTTACCAGGCCGGGGGAAGCGTCATCTACCACTACGAGATCGCGGGCTCCAACGGGTCGCTCGCCGATGAGTCAGGCGCCTGGCCCCAGTTCCACCACGATCCCCAGCTGACCGGCGACCCGGGCACGCCGGTGAGCCTGCAGGTCCCGTGCAACGCGCCGGCCGGCGGGCCCAACGGCTACGACATGACGGCCTCCGACGGCGGGATCTTCACCTTCGGCAATCTGCCCTTCTGTGGCTCGACGGGCTCCATCCTCCTCAATAAGCCGGTGGTCGGCATGGCCACCACCCCCAACGGCGGGGGCTACTGGCTGGTGGCCTCCGACGGCGGGATCTTCGCCTTCGGCGACGCCACCTTCTACGGCTCGACGGGCTCCATGCACCTCAACGCCCCCATCGTCGGGATGGCGGCCACCCCCGACGGCCGGGGCTACTGGCTGGTGGCCTCCGACGGCGGGATCTTCAGCTTCGGTGACGCCAACTTCTTTGGTTCCACGGGAGGCATGCACCTCAATCGGCCCATCGTCGGCATAGCCACCACCCCCGGCGGCGGGGGCTACTGGCTGGTGGCCTCCGACGGCGGGATCTTCAGCTTCGGCAACGCCCACTTCTACGGCTCCACCGGCTCCATGCGCCTCAACGCCGCGGTCGTGGGGATGGCCTCGGCCCCCGGCGGCGCGGGCTACTGGCTGGTGGCCTCCGACGGCGGGATCTTCAGCTTCGGCAACGCCCACTTCTACGGCTCCACCGGCTCCCTACGCCTCAACGCCCCCATCGTCGGGATGGCGGCCACGACGTCCGGTGCCGGCTACAGATTCGTCGCCTCCGACGGGGGCATCTTCAACTTCGGCAACGCCGCGATGTACGGCTCAATGGGCGGGAAGCCCCTCAACAGGCCGGTCGTGGGTATGGCCGGCTTCTGAACCCCGCCCGCTGACCTCCGCCATCGGCGAGGGCGCGATACTGGTCGGGTCGGGATGAAAGGAGCGCGCCGATGGACCCCGTCGACGGTGAGGCGACGATCGACAGGGATCCGTACGCAGACTTGGCCCGAAGCTTCTCCGACACGGCCCGGATCCTGTTCTCGGCCGGCAGCGTGGACGGCACGCTCGAACGCGTGGTCGACATGGCGGTGACGACCATAGAGGGCTGCGACTTCGCCGGGCTCTTCGTCGCGCACGGAGGGGTCGTCTCCACGCCGGTCTGCACCGACCAGATCGTGGCGGACATCGACGCCCTGCAGCATGAGACGGGCGAGGGTCCATGCCTCGATGCCATCGCTCACCGACTCATGTTCTATGCGGACGATCTGAACGAGGACGACCGCTGGCCCAACTTCGGTCGCCAGGCCGCGGAGGGTGGACTGCGCAGCGTGTTGGCGCTGCCGCTCACCACCAACGGCATCGATGGGGCGGTCAACCTCTATGCCCGTTACCCGGCGGCGTTCGGGGTGATCGACCGGGCCAGAGCCATGATCCTGGCCTCGCTGGCCGGCATCGCCCTCTCCACCGCCCACCTGCTCGAGGACGAGGGACGCCGGATCGAGAACCTCCACTCCGCGTTGGGCAGCCGTGAGATCATCGGCCAGGCACAGGGGATCTTGATGGAGCGCGAGCGGATAGCCGCCGATCAAGCCTTCGACGTCCTCCGACGGGCGTCACAGCACCTCAACGTGAAGCTGAGAGAGGTCGCCCAGAACCTGGTGGACACCGGGGAGCGGCCCGACACCGGCCCCGCCTGACCCGTACCCGCCCGGAGCGGCCTCCGCCCCACCCCGTCGCACCGACCCTACGATGCAACCGTGCCGGATGGAGAGGAGCGTGGGGGGTCCACCGGCGGCGCGGTGTGGAGGGTCCTCCTCGGCAGGCCGCTGCGGACCAGCGAGGCCAGCAAGGAGAAGATCACCCCGGTCGAGGGGCTCTCCGCCCTCTCGCTGGACGCCCTGACCTCGGTGGCCTACGGCCCCGAGGCGATCCTCGTCGTCCTGGCCCTGGCCGGAGCCGGGGCCCTGCACGTCGTCCTGCCGATCACGGTGGCCATCGTGCTCCTGCTGGCCATCTTGGTGTTCTCCTACCGCCAGGTGATCGACGCCTACCCGGGCGGTGGCGGCGCGTATGCCGTGGCCCGGGCCAACCTGGGAACCCGGGCCAGCCTGGTCGCCGGCGCCGCGCTGATCGTCGACTACACGCTGACCGTGGCCGTGTCCATCGCCGCCGGAGTGGGGGCCCTGACCTCGGCCTATCCCGGCCTGGCCTCTTCCACCGTCCCCCTGTGCCTCTCCATCCTCGCCCTCATCACGCTCCTCAACCTCCGGGGACTGGGAGAGACCGCCCGGGCGTTCCTGCTACCCACCATGCTGTTCATCATCGGCCTGTTGGCCATCATCGCCATCGGCCTGATCCACCCCCTGGCACTCAACGCGCCGCAGCCCGGCCACTCGCTCGTGCCGACTCACGGTCTCGAGACCCTGGGCGTCCTGCTGGTGCTGAAGGCGTTCTCCGCCGGTTGCAGCGCCCTCACCGGCGTGGAGGCGATCGCCAACGGCGTCCCCCTCTTCAAGGAGCCCCGCGTGGTCCGGGCCAAGCGGACCGAGATGCTCCTCGGGGTGATCCTGGGCGTCATGCTACTGGGGCTCGCCGTCCTGGCCCGGCGTTGGCACATCGGCCCCCGATCGAACCAGACCGTCCTCAGCCAGATCATGGCCGAGGCGGTCGGCCGGCACTGGGCCTACTACGTCGTGTCCCTCACCATCACCGTCGTCCTGGCGCTGGCCGCCAACACCTCGTTCGGTGGCCTGCCCATCCTGGCCAGCCTGCTGGCGCGGGACAACTACCTCCCCCACCTCTTCTCCCTGCGGGGCGACCGACAGGTCTTTGCCAACGGCATCTGGGTGCTCGCCGGACTGTCCGCCGTCTTGCTCATCGCCGTCGGCGGGAACACCAACGAGCTGATCCCGCTCTTCGCCATCGGCGTGTTCACCGGGTTCACTCTCTCCCAGAGCGGTCTGGTGGCCCACTGGTGGCGCACCCGCCCACCCCGATGGGCTCGGCGTGCGACCGTCAACGGCACCGGCGCAGTCGTGACCGGACTGGCCACGGTCATCTTCTTGGTGTCGAAGTTCACCGAGGGCGCGTGGGCGGTGGTGCTCGCCGTGCCGGCCTTCGTCGTGCTCTTCGTCCGGATCCATGCCTACTACCAGCGCGCCGGGGTGGAGCTGGGTGTGGGCATCGTGCCCGACCGGCCGGAGGGCAAACGGACCCTGGTCGTCGTCCCGGTGATCAATGTGTCGCGGCTGACCCGGCACGCGATCTGTGAGGCGCTCTCGCTCGGCCAGGAGGTCATCGCGGTGAGCGTGGTGATCGATCAGGGTGACGACGGGGGGGACGCGGCGGCCCTGGAACATGCCTGGGAGCAGTGGGATCCCGGGGTGCCCCTCGAGATACTCCACACCGAGTACGCCTCGGTGGTCCGCCCCATCGTGGCGTTCATCGACGAGGCACGACGCCGCAGCGACCAGCAGATCGTGGTCCTGATTCCCGTCGTCGTCCCGACACGCTTCCGCTACCGCCTCCTGCACAACCAGATCGACCGCGTCCTGTCGAGGGCGCTACGCGACCGCACCGACCTGGTCGTGGCCCGGGTCGCCATGCCGCTCACCCCTCCACCGGTCGGCGAGGCGCCCGAGCAGGTCGAAAGCGGTGCGGCGGCCGCGGAGGGACCGGGAGGGGCAGGGACGGGGGCGCGGCGGAACGAGGGTGGCAGCCGAGGGTGAAGGTGTACTTACTGGCCGGTCACCGGCATCTTCCCGTACCCTGGCGATGTGAGTTCTCAGACGCCAGTCGGCACGTCAGCCGCATGCCCGGACGCGACCGGTAGTTGGTGAGCGAACGGGGCTGTGTCATCACCGGTTGGGGCAGCGCACTCCCCCCGACGGTCGTCGCCAACGCAGACCTGGAGTCGATTCTCGACACCAGTGACGAATGGATCGTCGAGCGCTCCGGGGTGCGGACCCGCCGAGCAGCCACCGGCCCCTTCGTCTCGATAGACCCGCCGGGCCACCCCCCGGGGGGCGTGGGCACGACGGCGGCCCTCGCCATAGAGGCGGCTCGGCGGGCGCTCGACTGCTCGGGGACGCGGCCGGACGAGATCGGCTTCCTCCTCCTGTGCACCACCACCCCCGACCAGGTGATGCCGGCGACCTCCTCGGCGGTGGCGGGCGTGCTCGGCATCGACGGGGGGGCGGTGGACCTCAACGCCGCCTGCGCCGGATTCAGCTACGGGTTGATCACCGCGGCGGGCATCGTGGCGACCGGAGCGCGCAAGGTACTGCTCATCGGGGCCGAGACGATGACGCGCACGCTCGACTGGCAGAACCGCACCAATGCCTTCCTCTTCGGAGACGGCGCGGGAGCGCTGGTGCTCGAAGCGGTCAACGGCCCCGGCTCCCTCCTCGGCTGGGACGCCGGCGTGGACGGGACACTGGTCGACCTGCTCTACGTCGATCACGGCTCGGGGATGATCATGAAGGGCCCGGAGGTCTTCCGGCGCGCCGTGCGGGCGACCGTCGACTCGGCCAACGCCGCGCTCAAGGTGGCCGGCGTCGGCGCCGAGGAGATCGCCCTCTTCATCCCGCACCAGGCCAACCAGCGGATCATGGAGGCGATCGCCGATCGGGTCGGCATCGCGGCCGAGCGAATCGTCTCCGTGATCGACTGGACCGGCAACACCAGCTCCGCCTCCATACCGCTGGCCCTGGTCGACGCGGTCGAGCACGGCCGCCTCACGCCCGGTGACGTCGTGCTCTTCGCCGGCTTCGGCGCCGGCATGACCTGGTCTTCGGTGGTGTGGCGCTGGAACCCCGACGCAGCAGACGTACCGGAGCTCTGAACGGCCCATTCTTCTGAACCGCCAACTCTAAGGAGGAGGATGCGCAATGACCGATGACCGGGTCGACCCGTCGGTCCCCCCGAGCGGGGAGGGCTGCGTCGAATGCCTGGCGGCCGGCGGCTGGTGGTTGCACCTGCGGCGCTGCGCCACGTGCGGCCACATCGGGTGCTGCGACACCTCGCCGAGCCAGCACGCCACCGGCCACGCCAGGAGCACGGGACACTCGGTGATCCGGAGCTTCGAGCCCGGCGAGGACTGGTTCTGGGACTACGCCACCGAGAAGTTCTACGAGGGGCCTCCGCTCGCGCCGCCCGAGCACCACCCCCTGCAGCAGCCCGTGCCCGGGCCCGAGGGCCGTGTGCCGCGGGATTGGCAGCAGCACCTGCACTGACCCGAGGCCAGAGAGGAGGTGGCCACGGCGGTTCAGGCCGGCGGTAGGAGGGCATTCGGATTCAAAATTCCGGCCGGGTCGAGCGCCCCTTTAATCAGGCGAAAGGCCGTGATCTCCGCCTCGCTCCGATTGAGGTGAAGCCAGGGGCGTTTCGCCGCCCCGATGCCGTGCTCCGAGCTGATGCTGCCACCGAGCCGGGCGACGAACAGCAGGACCCGGTCGTCGACGGTCAGATCGTCGGGGTCGACGCCGGTGACGTTGACATGGACGTTGCCATCGCCCACATGACCGAACAGCCACGTGGTCGCTCCGGGGGCCGCATCGCTGACGATGTCCGGCACCTGGTCGAGGAAGGTCGCCAGCGCGGGCGCCGGGAGGGTCACGTCGAGCTTGTGGGGGGCGCCGAGCCGGTTGATGGCCTCCGTCAGTCCCTCGCGGTACCGCCACAGCTGGGACCGTCGTTGACCATCGGTCGCCACCGCCACATCCTCGACGGCGGCCACGGAGTCGAGCACCGCGGCGAGGGCGTGTGCCGGGTCTTCCCGGCCGGCCGCCTCCACGAGGAGGTACGCCCGATGCTGGTCGGCAAACGGTGGCGGGACCTCGTGCGTGCGGCAGACCAGCTCCATCCCGGAGTGCAAGAACAGCTCGAGAGACTGCAGCTCGGGCAGGGCCCGGCGCAGGAGTGAGGCTGCCTCCACGGCCGCCGTGGCAGAGGGGAACGCCAGGAGCGCGACCACCCGCTCGGGGTTGGGGGTCACCAGTCGCAGGCGCACAGCGGTGACCACTCCGAGTGTCCCTTCGCTCCCGCACAGCAGGCCGCCCAGGTCGTACCCCGTGTTGTCCTTCGTCATGCCGCCGAGATGGCTCACCACGGCGGCGGTGCCCAGCACGGCTGCAACCCCGGCGACCTGGGCGCGCGTCGGCCCGTAGCGCAGCATCTGCAACCCGCCGGCGTTGGTGGCCACGGTGCCCCCGATCGTCGCGCTGTCGCGGCTGCCGAGGTCGACGCCGTAGTACCACCCGGCCGCGGCCGCCGCGGTCTGGACGTCGCCCACCGTCGCCCCGGCGCCCGCGGTGAGCTGGCCGCCGAGAGGATCGACATCGGTGATCGCCGAAAGCCGGCGAAGGCTCAGGACGAGCTCGCCGGCGAGGGGCACCCCCCCGCCGACCAACCCCGTGTTGCCTCCTTGCGCGACGAGCGGCGCTCCCGCGTCACGACAGTGCGCCACCACGGCCGCCACCTCGGCGACGTCGCCCGGGCGGACGACCGCCGCCGGTGTGCCGCGGAATCGACCGGTCCAGTCGACGCCGTAGGGCGCCATGATCTCGGGGTCGAGAACGACGTGTGCAGACCCGACGACATCGCGTAGATGCTCGAGGAGTGAAGGGGCCGCCGGGCTGGCGGGACGTCGACGCGTGGCGGCCATAGATACATCCTTGCGCAGTCCCCGGGGCGGCGGGAGTGGTCTATTGCGGAGCGCTGTGAATGGGTATATAACGATCGTGAGGACCAGATTGAGACTCGGTTAGCACGCAGCCGGAGGACACAGTCGTCCGCGACACGCACGTGCCGTTTGACGCGACACCCGCGAGTATCGGAGCGGGCGATACTCCGAGGGCTGCGGTCAGGGAACGCGGCACCACGTGGTCCCAGCCCCAAACCAGGGTTGGTCCGCGCCGTCCGCGAAGGCAGGAGAGAGCGGTCGGAGTGTGCCAAAGGGAGGCTCCCGCGCCTGGGCGTGGGCCGGTGAGAAGGAGCGAACCGTGAGTGCCAACGGACTGCTCAAGAAGCAGACGCAGGATCTCCTCTCGGGACTGGGGGACTGTCGAACCGAGGTCGCCGAGGAGATGCGCAGGCTCGGAATACGGGCCGCTCCGAGGGATCCCCACGGTTGCGCCATCGCCGTCTACCTCACGGCGGTGCTGGGTGCCGACCTACGCGTACGGTCGCTCGCCGTGGAGAGCGCCGCGGTCCGGGTGCGACTCGAGGGATCGAGGCGGCTTCACTGGCCGAGGTTCGTGACCGTCCGGCTTCCGGAGCCCGTGCGGGAGTTCATCGTCGCCTTCGACCAAGCGCTCTATCCCGCCCTGATCCGGGCGGAGGGAGTCGATGAACAGTGCCAACCGGAAACGGTGCCGGGCTCGGCGCAGCCCCCGCGATCCCATTGCGAGCAGCAAGGTACATAATGCGAGAGGTGCACCTGTAGTCCGGGCCGCGTCGCATCGAGGGAAGGGAGGAATGCCGTGTTCCACCGTCGCAACAAGGTCATCCCAGAACCGCCCCTGGCGTCACCTCGGTCGAGGGTGGTACGCGTCCTGCAGGGTCCCGAGGAGTTGCACGAAGCAGTGACGCGGGCGAGAGAGTTCGAGCGCAGGGGGGTGCACGAGTACCAACGTCGGATAGGCGACTACGACCGCTTCCTGGTTCAGGGCGCGGGGGTGCCGGCCAACGTGGTGCACATCGACCCCTCCAGAGGGGGAGATCCGCTGCCCGAGCCGGACCAGCACCTCGGAACCGAACGCACCTGAGGGTTGCCGTAGAGGAAGGCGCCCACCGAGTCACCAGTCCTCGTCACCAGCCCGGTCGGAACGGGGCCATGGCCTATGCTCACGCGGCACATGGGCGCGGACTCCTTCCACCCCGATCTTCGACGCGCCGCCCGTTGGCTGCCGCGAGGCGGCATTGGTCCGCGGACATATCGGTCCATCCGCGCACTGAGCAGTTTGCAGGCCAAGATCCCCGCAAAGGACGTCTCGGTGGAAGACGCCCGTCCGATCTCGGTCCGGGTGCACCGTCCCGCCTCGAGCGACGAGCCTCGGCCGGCGCTGTTGTGGGTACACGGCGGGGGCTACGTCATCGGTTCGGCAGCTCAGGACGATGCCATCTGTCGTCACCTGGCGCAGAGCCTCGGGATCGTTGTCGCCGCAGCCGAGTACCGGCTCGCACCCCAACACCGGTTTCCCGTACCCCTGCACGACTGTTACGACGCCCTGGCCTGGCTCACCTCCCAACGCGACGTCGACCCGGCTCGCGTCGCAGTTGGTGGCGCGAGCGCGGGCGGCGGGCTCGCCGCCGCGTTGGCCGTGCTGGCTCACCAACGTGGCGAGGTACAGCTCGCATTTCAGCTGCTGTCCTACCCGATGCTCGACGACCGTACGGCGACCCGGACCGACCTCGACGAGCGACAGTTCAGGATGTGGAACAACAAGGCGAACCGTTTCGGCTGGCAGTCCTACACCGGGCATCCACCGGGCTCGGACAAGGTCAGCGGGTTGGCCGCACCGGCGCGCACCGGCGACCTCTCCGGTCTTCCGCCCGCATGGATCGGGGTCGGAACGCTGGATCTGTTCTACGAGGAGGACGTCGCCTACGCCACACGACTTCGGGAGGCGGGCGTGGCGTGTGAACTGGAGGAAGTGCCGGGCGCCTTCCACGGGTTCGACAGCATTCAGCCGAAGACGCGAGTCACAGAGGCGTTCCGCGCCGCACAGGTGGCCGCGCTCGGCGCTGCGCTGGGCCGGGACTGAGGTCGTCCACCCGCGACTGGCTCCGCTGGCCGCCATCATCGAGCGTATGTTGTGGCGGATGCTCGGTCGCCCCCCGGTGACTCCCCGGTCCGGGCCCGGCGTCAGCCGGTAGAGTAGCAAGAGTAAGCGTTCGCTCAGTCGGGTTGCCGACGACTGCAGTGGCTGGGCGGCCGACGCCATCAGGAGGGAGAACGAGATGGTCGAGCGAGTCGTCGAGCGGTCTCGGGAGGAAACCCTCCTCTCGGGCGTCGAGACGCTCGCCCGTCTGCTCGTGCTCCGTCAGCAGCTCGACGAGCGCGATGGGAGGACGACCGCCACCATGGTCTCGGGCTACCCGGGGTCGCCGTTGGGCGGGTTCGACCTGACCCTGCACCGCATGGCCGACGTGCTCGACGAGCACCGGATCATCCACCGCCCGGGGCTCAACGAGGAGCTGGCGGCGGCAACGGTGTGGGGCAGTCAGATGGGGGCGACTCTCCCCTACGCAGAGGTCGACGGCGTGGCCGGCGCCTGGTACGGCAAGACGCCGGGGCTGGACCGTTGCGGCGACGTCCTCAAGCACGCCAACGCCATGGGCTCGGGGCCCGGCGGTGGCGTCGTGATGTTCTGCGGCGACGACCCGTCGGCCAAATCGTCGACCCTGGCTTGCGACAGCCACTACACGTTCCAGGACGCGTGCATGCCTGTGCTGTACCCGGGGGACCAGCAGGACGTCCTGGACCTTGGCGTCCACGCCTTCTGGCTGTCCCGTTACTCGGGCGCATGGGTCGGGCTCAAGATCGTCACGACGGTGGCCGACGGCATCGGCACCGTCGACCTCCACCCGGATCGGCACCACCCGAGCGACCCGATCGGGATGGACGCCGATGGGCAGCCCTGGCGGCATCGACCCTTGGCCACCGTGGGCGCGCACCCCGTACCGAACCAAGAGGCGCTGTTGCTGCAACGGCTGATCGCCGCCAAGGCCTACGCCCGGCACAACGGACTCAATCGGATCGTGGGCGCCGGGCCCGGCGCACGGCTCGGGATCGTGTGCGCGGGGAAAACCTACGTCGACGTGCTGCAGGCCTTCTCCGACCTCGGGGTCCACGATGTGGCAGACATCGGCGTGCGCGTGCTCAAGCTGGGTATGACCTACCCGCTGGTGGAAGAGACGATCAGCGAATTCGCCTCCTCGGTCGACGAGCTGGTCGTCATTGAGGAGAAGCGCCCGTTCATCGAGACCCAGCTCCGCAGCATCCTGCACGAGGACAACATCTCGGTCCCGGTGCTGGGCAAGCGAGACCGCGAGAGGCACGAACTGGTGTCGTCGGTCGGAGAGCTCGACACCGCCGCGGTGAGCACGATCCTGGCCCGGGTGCTTCCCGTCTTGGCCGAGCGGCACAAGGGAGCCACGAGGGTCGCGCTCCCCCTCATCGCCCTGCCGGGTCGTTCGCCGGGCTACTGCAGCGGATGCCCCCACAACCGTTCCACGGTCTTCCCCGAGGGGGCGCTCGTCGGCGGAGGGGTCGGCTGTCACGGCATCATGTACTTCGAGGCCCGTCACCAGGGCATGAAGAGCCTGGCGCCGACGCCCATGGGGGCCGAGGGTGTGCCGTGGATCGGTCTGTCGCCGTTCGTCTCCGAACCGCACCTGATCCAGAACCTCGGAGACGGCACACTGAGCCATTCAGGCACCCTGGCCATCCGGGCGAGCGTCGCCGCGGGGGTCAATGTCACGTTCAAGGTCCTCTACAACTCGGCCGTGGCCATGACCGGTGGTCAGAACGTGACGGGCCTGATGGATGTGCCGTCCTTGACCCGGTCGCTCGAAGCCGAAGGTGTGACAAGGATCGTCGTGTGCGCCGAGGACCCCACGCGCTACGGCACCAAAGCGCGCTGGGCACAAGGGGTCGAAGTGCTCGGACGCGACCGGCTGCCCCAGGCGCAAGAGCAGCTTCGAGACGTCGCGGGGGTGACCGTCATCGTCTACGACCAGCGGTGCGCGGCCGAGGCCCGCCGGTTGCGCAAGCGCGGCCTCCTCTCTGAGCCTCCCCGGCGAGTCGTCATCAACGAGGCGGTCTGCGAGGGTTGCGGGGACTGCAGCACCAAGAGCAACTGCCTGTCGGTGCTGCCGCACGACACGGAGTTCGGTGAGAAACGCCGTGTCCAGGACTCGACCTGCAATCGTGACTACACGTGCCTGGAGGGCGACTGTCCCTCCTTCGTCACGCTCACCCCCCGGCGCGGGCGGCGACGCCGGCCGGCTCCCGAGAGCGACCGCCGCTCGACCCGCCCGGTGCTGCCGTCCGGCATCCTTCCCGAGCCGACGATCCCGGATGTGGACGGGCAGTACGGCATCTGCTTCACCGGGATCGGGGGTACCGGGGTCGTGACCGCGAACCGCATCATCGCGGTGGCCGCGGAGGACGCCGGCTTCGTCATCGCCGGCATGGACCAGACGGGACTGGCCCAAAAGGCGGGCGCCGTCGTCTCTCATCTTCATCTCGCCAAGGATCGGCGTGCGCTCGGCTCGGCCACGGTCGGCACGGAGGGCGCCGACCTCTACCTCTCGGGTGACATCCTGCAGGCGGCGGCGGCGAACCACCTCGGCCGGGTGAAGCCCGGGCAGACCATCGCCGTCATCGACTCGTCGCTCACCCCCACCTCGGCGATGCTCCAGCGCGACCTCCCTCCGCCCGATCTCGCCACCTTGCAGCGGGCGATCACCGAGCGGATCGGCGCCGGCCGTGTCGCCTTCGTCGACTCGAACCGCATCGCCGAGCTGGTCTTCGCCAACCACCTGCTGGCCAATGTCGTCCTACTCGGCACGGCGTTCCAGCGCGGAGGCATCCCGCTCTCGCTGGCCGACCTGGAAGGTGCCATCGGCCGGCAGGGCACGGCGGCGGCCGACAACCGCGAGGCATTCGCCTGGGGGCGTTGGGTCGCCCACGACGCCGCGGCGGTGGAGTCGGCCTTGCGCGCCACCGAGGGCGGCACCGACGGGCAGCCCCGGAACATCTCCGACCCGTCCCCCGAGGCGCTGGAGACGGCGGCACGACTGGTGCGGGCCCGCGCGCTTCCCGAGGAGCTCACCGACCTTCTCGTCCGGCGCAGTGCGCAGGTGGTGGACTACCACGACGCTCGACGGGCCGAGCGCTTCCTCACTCTCGTCGTGGCAGCGGCGCAGCGCGACGACGCGGAGCGTGGGTGGGCCCTGACGCGCGCCGTAGCGGAGTCGTGGTTCAAGCTCTTGACCTACAAGGACGAGTATGAGGTCGCCCGCCTGCACCTGTTGGTCGACTACCGAGAGGTGGCGGACCACATGGGAATCAACGGGTCCTACACCGTCACGTACCACCTTCACCCACCCATCCTCCGTCGGATGGGGATGAAGAAGAAGCTGCCGATGGCCACGACCTACCAGGTCGCCTTCCACGCACTGCGCGCCATGAAGCGCCTGCGGGG
>Ga0302324_100001688_pt1 | contig 52964 bp, 50 predicted proteins | sample Palsa_T0_1_FD_201949 | JGI IMG/M metagenome (GOLD analysis project Ga0302324, IMG submission 201949) | Peat permafrost microbial communities from Stordalen Mire near Abisko, Sweden - Palsa_T0_1 | ecosystem: Environmental > Terrestrial > Soil > Palsa > Peat permafrost | place: Sweden: Abisko...
GGGTGGGCGGGGTCGGCGGAGTGCGCCGCGTCGGCGGCCTGCCCTTCGGCGATCCCAGGCCATCGCGGTCACGTCCAGCATCCTCCTGCCGCTGGCGGCGCTCGGCGGACCGATCGTCGCGGCCGTGGTCGGAGGTCTGGTCGCGGCCGGAGCGGTCGCGGTGCTCCTCGCCAGGTCCGAGCGCGGCTTCCCTTACGCGGTGCTGTTCGCGTCCCTCGGGCCGGCGGTAGCCGCCGCCTCAGTCGTCCTAGCCCGTGGCCAGGGCCTGAGTGGGGCGCTCACTCTGCTGGCCGCGGTCTGCCTCTATGACATGGCCAGCTTCCTCACCGGGACCGGTCCGAGGGGCGGACCGGTCGGGGCCATCGTCGGCGTGGTGACCGTCGGTGTCTTGGCGGTGTTCGTCGCCGCGGTGGTGGTGCCGCCGTTCTCCGGGCATAGTCCGTGGATCCTGCTCGGGCTGGTGGCCGCCTTGGCTCCGGTTGGGGTCTTCGCCTTCGGTCGCATCGGACCGGAGCGCCGCCTCCCGGCCTTGCGACGGTTGGACTCACTCATCCTGGCCGGTCCGGCTTGGGTGATCGCCGCCGGCCTGATGCTGCATCAGTAGCCAGCTGTGGCCGATCGACCAGGGCCTCCGACCGTCGCGGTTGCTCTGCGGTAGCCTCCAGGAGCGGTGGCGCAACTCGACGATGTCATGGCCCCTGATTACTTGGAGGGTCTCGAAGGATGGCCGATCGACCGCGTGCGCACCAAGAGGGACGAGGCGACGGAGGCCGAGACCGGTTTGTCCTACCTGCGCCGGATCGCTCAGGGCCGGCTCGACATCGTCCTCGCCGAGCAACACCGCCGGCAGCTGGGCGAGGATGCTCCGAACCTCGACGACCTGGTCGGCCGGCTGCCCGAGATCTTGGGGGACCGCTTGCACGCTTCCGGGCTCGGGCGACTTCCAGCCCTGATGGGCCCGGGCGAGCTACCCGCGGAGCTCACGGATCGCCTCGAGGCGGTTCTGCCTGCTGACCGGCTCGGCTCGCTACCCGATCACGATGATGACGAGTTGGCCGCGGCCTCCTCCGCGCTCGAGGAACTCGAGCGGTCGCTCTCGTCCCAGCGCCGGGCGGTGTTCGATGTACTCGATAACCTGCAGGAGGAGCTCGTCAGGCGATACCGGTCGGGCGAGGCGACCGTCGACAGCCTCCTGCCGTGAGTGAGCCGAAGGCGAACGCACCGACAAGGACCAAGGCACCGCTCGTGCGCATGCTCGAAGTGGGTCGCCCCGACGAGCGGGCCGCCCGCCGGCGAGCCACCAGATGAGCCCAGCCCGCCGGCCCAGGTTGGTCCTGGTCGTCGATGACGACGAGATGATCCGCCGGTTGGTACGGGCCGTGCTGGAAGCCGATGAGTTCGAGGTGGCCGAGGCGCGCGACGGCGAAATGGCGCTCCAGCTGGCCTCGGAAACCCACCCGGCGATCGTCGTGCTCGACATCATGATGCCTGGTCTGGATGGCGTGGAGGTGTGCCGGCGCCTCGATCACGAGCGGGTGAAGGTCATCGTGTTGACTGCCAGGGACGACCCCAACCTGGAGGTGGAGTGCCGCGAGGCGGGGGCCAACGCCTTCCTGACCAAGCCCTTCTCCTCGATCGCGCTGCTCGATCTGGTCGCCGAGTTGTTGCCGACGTGAAAGAGTTCCCCGATCCCTGGCGAGACTTGGGTGCATTTATCCGGGAGCAACGTAACGTGGCCCGGTTGTCCGTTCGGCGCTTGTCCGACATGGCCGGGATTTCCAACCCCTATCTCAGCCAGATCGAGCGCGGTCTCCGGCGACCCTCGGCCGAGATCCTCCAGCAGATCGCCAGGGCCCTCCGGATCTCCGCCGAGACCCTGTACGTGCGGGCCGGCATCCTCGACGCCCGCGAGGTCGGCGGCGACTTGACCGAGTCCATCCTGGCGGAACCGATGCTCAGCGACGACCAGAAGAAGACCTTATTGCGGATCTATCTGTCTTTTCGCCGTGAGAACGAGTCCGACGTCGACGGGCAGGCCGGCGCTGGCGCCGGCGCCGGCGTGGGCCTGGGTACGGGTACGGAACCAGCCGGACCGGCTGGGCCGCCCGGGCGGGCCGGGCCGGGGGCCGGGCCAGTCGAGGGGCGAACCGAGCCGGCCGAACAGCCGAGCGCCGGAACCGTCTGATGCCCACTCTGGCCGTCTTGTCGATGCACACGTCGCCCCTGGCGCAGCCCGGCACGGGCGACGGCGGGGGGATGAACGTGTACGTCCGCGAGCTCTGCGCCGCCCTCGCCCGTTCGGGCGTGAGATGCGAGGTGTTTACCCGAGCCGACGATCGGGCTTGCCCTGCCACGGTCAACGTGGAGCCAGGCTTCCGCGTCCACCACATCCTGGCTGGCCCGCTCGGACCGGTGACGAAGGAGCGTCTGCCCGACCTGGTGCCCGCCTGGACGCTCGGCGTCGGCGCCCGCCTGGCCATGGTGGCCGACGCGGGCCGCCCGATCGACGCCATCCACGCCAACTACTGGTTGTCCGGCCTGGCCGGCCACGCCCTCAAACACGAGCTCGGCGTGCCCCTGCTGGTTACCTTTCACACCCTTGATCGGGTCAAGGCGGACGCCAGCCCCGAAGAGCTGTCTGCGGCCGAACCCGCTCGTCGGTCCCACGCCGAGGCCGAGATCGTCGGTTGCGCCGATGCCGTCATCGCCTCCTGCTCGGTCGAAGCAGAGCAGCTCGTCGAGCTGTACGGCGCCGAGCCCCAACGGATCGCGATCGTGGCTCCCGGCGTCGACCATGCGTTCTTCAGCCCGGGTAACCAGGCCCAGGCCCGCCGAGCGACAGGACTGGCGGAGAGCGACCCTGTGGTGCTGTTCGCCGGACGAATCCAGCCGCTCAAGGGGTTGACTGTCGCGGTGGATGCCCTGGCCGAGCTGCGGGCCGCGGGCCGGGCCGCCGGGGCGGGTGGGGGGCTGGCCCAGCCCGGCCGGATCGGCGAGGCGGCGGCTGCCGGGGCCCGCCTGGCGCGGGCGTCGCTCGTCGTCCTCGGCGGACCGAGCGGCCCGCACGGCAACGAAGAGCTTGCCGCCGTAAAGGATCGCATCGACGCCCGTGGCCTGCGCGGGGCGGTAGTCATGCTGCCGCCGCAACGTCACGAGATCCTGTCGAGCTACTACCGGGCGGCCGACGTCTGCGTGGTCCCGAGTCACTCCGAGTCCTTCGGGCTGGTGGCTCTTGAGGCCGCCGCGTGCGGCGTGCCGGTCGTAGCGGCGGCGGTCGGAGGGCTGACGACTCTCATCGACGACGGAGGCACCGGCTTTCTCGTCGAAGGTCGCGATCCCGCGGAGTACGCCCGCCCCTTGGCTGCCATCCTGGGTGACCGCAACCTGGCCAGTCGTCTGGGCCAGGCCGCCGCGGCCCGGGCTCGGGCCTATACGTGGGCTGCTGCGGCCGATGAGCTGTGGACCCGAGGCGACGCCCTCACGTCTTCCGCGCTCGTGGCCTGCGGCTAGGCGGTCCTGTCCCGCCAGCCTCTTGCCGAGGCGGGGGTGCGCCGGTAGGGTCGCCATTGCCGTCAGCCCGAGGGCGTTCACCGGGTCATGTTCGTTCGGGGAAGTACGAACTGCCGCCCACGCGCGCTGCTCGGGCGGCGGCGCGCCCGGGAGGAGGCCGGCGCTCGGTCGGGCGGGGGCCGGCGCTCCGGCGCTGGGGCCGGCGCCAGCGCGGGCGTATGGTCTGGCGCCATGGCCTTGGCACGATCGTTGATGGTGGTAGGCGGCGGCAAGATGGGCGAGGCCCTGGTCGCGGGACTGCTGCGTACCGGGTGGGCGCAACCGCAGGCGATGGTCGTGGTCGAAACAGACGGCGCTCGGCGCGCCGAGCTTTCTGCCCGCTACCCGGGTCTGCGGGTCGTTGACCAGGCGAAGGAGGCGGGTGCGGCGGCCGGCGATAGCTCAGGGGACGCGATCGTCGCGGTCAAACCGGCCGATGCCGAAGCCGCGTGCCGGTCTTTGCCAACCATCGGGACCCGACGGGTCCTATCGATCGCCGCCGGAGTCACGCTGGCATCGCTGGAGTCCTGGTTGGAGGACGGCTCGGGGGCGGGGTCGCAAGACCACGGGATGGCGGTGGTCCGCGCCATGCCCAACACGCCGGCCCTGGTCGGCTGCGGCGCAGCCGCGATCGCCGGCGGCAGGGCGGCCGGACCGGACGACCTGGCCTGGGCCCAAGGCATCCTCGAAGCGGTCGGGACCGTGGTCGTCGTGCCGGAAACGGACCTCGACGCGGTCACCGGGTTGTCCGGTTCCGGCCCCGCCTACGTGTTCCTGCTGGCCGAGGCGCTCATCGATGCCGGCGAGCTGGTCGGGCTCTCGCACCCGGTCGCCCGGCAGCTGGCGGTCCAGACCCTGTTGGGATCAGCGCGACTGCTGGCGGAGACCGGCGATGACCCGGCCACCCTCCGGGCCGCGGTCACCTCGCCTGGTGGCACGACCGCGGCCGGGTTGCGGGTCCTCGAGGCGGCCGGAGTGCGTCATGCGGTCCACGAGGCCGTCGCCGCCGCGACGCAGCGGTCCCGCGAACTCGGGCGCCCCGCTTGACTGCCAGGCGGTAGATCTCGCGTCTTTCCGCCGATTCCGCCGATTCCGTGTGATATTTGCCACCAAATAGGTGTCAAATATCACACAAAAGGATGTGGGCGGTCGCTCGCGCCGGAGCACAAAAGGGCCACGAATACGCCGAAATCGCCTGAGGCACCGGCGCATTTCACCCAAATTGCGGTCATCGAGCCCGCCGGCACCCCGCCGCCACCGCGCCGGCCCCGGCACGCACCCCCCGGGGGCTCCCCACTTTCCCCAGGCCTCGTATTGGCGTACGCTCCAGGTGCGGAGAAGGGTGGTGCGACGCGCGTGCAACCAAACGAGTCCCGGTCCCGGTTCGTAACGGTGGCCGAGGTAGCCGATCAGCTTCGGGTGTCCAACATGACGGTGTACCGGCTGGTCCAGTCCGGGCAGTTGCCCGCCACCAGGGTGGGGCGGTCCTACCGGATCCGCGAGGATGACGTCGACCGCTACCTGGCCCAGCAGTACACCCGCGCCGGCTGAGCGACGACGGTCGCTACCCGCTGAGCTCGTCGCGCCCAACCGGGCCCCGCCCGCCTGCCCCGCCGACGTCGCTGCCCCGAGGGCCGATCTCGTTCCTCTCCGACTACGGGCTCGAGGACGAGTTCGTCGGGGTCGTGCACCGGGTGATAGCGGGCCGTGCCCCCGGCGTGACGGTCATCGACATCAGCCACCAGATCCCGGCCCATGACGTGCGCGCCGGCGCCCTGGCCCTGTGGCGGGCCGCGCCCTGGCTGGTCCCCGGCGTGATACTGGCCGTCGTCGATCCGGGAGTTGGCGGCCCCCGCCGGGCGGTTGCCATCGAGGTGGCCGGCGCCGGCGCCGTGCTCGTCGGCCCCGACAACGGTCTCCTCCTCCCCGCCGCCACCCTCCTCGGCCCCGTCACCGACGCGGTCGAGCTGACCGGGCCGCCGCCGTCTCCCAGTCGGGCGCCAGGGGGTCACCCTGGCCGGGGGGTGACGTTCGCGGGGCGAGACCTCTTAGCCCCTGCCAGCGCTGACCTGGCGAAGGGGGTCGACCTCCACCGGCTCGGTACCGTGATCGACCCGGCCGGGCTGGCCGGCGATCCCGTCTCCCGGCCCGACGCGGAACCCGATGGCCGCCTGCGGGCCGAGGTGCTGTGGGTCGACCACTTCGGCAACGCCCAGCTCAACGCCCGTCCGGCGGACGCCGAGCACTTGGCCCCCGTCACCTTGGTGCAAGTCGGACACCACACCCTGTCGGCACGCTGGTTCTCGACCTACGCCGAGATGGGAGACGCGCCCGCCGGCCAGGACGCCCCGGAGGTGGGTCTCGTCACCGACTCGTACGGATTGCTGGCGCTCAGCTGCGACGGCGACTCAGCAGCCGCCCTGCTCGGAATGCGCGCCGGCGACCAGGTTTGGCTCGACCGATCATCGGGGGGATAGCCCCGCCGGTACCATCTATCCCATGGCATCAGCCCGGCGGATTCCTGAAGCCACCGTCGCTCGCCTGCCCCTCTACCTACGGGCGCTCGATGAGGTGGCGCGGGAGCGCACCGTCACCATCTCGTCCGACTCGCTGGCCATCCGGGCCGGGTTCAACGCCGCCCAGGTGCGCAAGGACCTGTCCCACCTCGGGTCGTACGGCACCCGCGGGGTCGGCTACGACGTCGCCTACCTGGTGCGCCAGATCAACCGCCAACTCGGGCTCACCGAAGATCGCCCAGTCGCCATCATTGGCGCCGGGAACCTGGGACAGGCCCTCGCCAGCTACGGCGGATTCCCATCCCGAGGCTTCAACGTGGTGGCGGTCTTCGACGTCGACCCCGCCAAGATCGGCACCCGCCTGGGGGAGACGGTCGTGCATCCCAGCGCATCGATGATCGAAATTATTCGCAGTGAACGGGTGGCCATCGCGGTCATCGCCACTCCCGCAACGGTCGCCCAGAGCGTGGCGGACGCGGCGGTGGCCGCCGGCGTGGGCTCGGTCCTCAACTTCGCTCCCACCACGGTGACCGTCCCCCGGCACGTGGCCCTGCGTCAGGTCGACCTCGGCATCGAGTTGCAGATCCTGAGCTTCTACCACCAGCAGGCCGGCAATCTGGTCGCGGCCGCGGGAGGGTAGCGAACCCGATGCCGGTAGCCGATGTGCTCTACCCGGTCAACCTGATCGTGGCGGGCCGGCGCTGCGTCGTCGTCGGTGGCGGCGCGGTTGCTGCTCGCAAAGTGGACGGCCTGATCGCGGCCGGCGCCGAAGTGGTGGTGGTGGCGCCCGAGATCAGCGAGCAGATCCGGGCCCGGGGCGTTCGGCTCGTCGAGCGTCCATACCGGACAGGGGATCTCGACGAGGCGTGGCTGGCGATCGTCGCCACCGACGACCCCGAGGTCAATCGGGCGGTTTACGCCGAGGGAGAGGCGGCCCGGATGTGGGTCAACGCCGCGGACGACCCGGCGGCGTGCTCTTTTACCCTGCCGGCCGTGGTGCGCCGAGGACCGGTCATGGTCGCCGTGTCGACCGCAGGCCGTAGTCCGGCCTTGGCCAGTTGGCTCCGGGATGAAGTGGCCGCCCAGGTCGGGCCGGAGGTTGGTCTGTTGGCGGAGTGGTTGTCCGAAGCCCGGGGCCAGCTGAAGGCCGCCGGGCGGTCCACCGAGGATGTCGACTGGCGCCCGGCGCTCGATTGGGACATGCTCGAACTGATCCGTTCGGGCCACACGGCCCAGGCAAGGGAGCGCCTGCAGGCGTGTCTGTCGTCGTCGTAGGACTCAATAACCGCACCACCCCACTATCGGTGCTCGAACCGATGACGGTGCCGCCCGCCCGCATGGCCAAGGCCCTGCACGACCTGTCCGGCCGGGACCACTTGAGCGAGGTGGTCGTCGTTTCGACCTGCCTGCGTAGCGAGGTCTACGCGGTCGCCAGCCGCTTCCATGGGGCCATGAGCGAGATCCGCAACTTCTTCTCCGACTGGAGCGGTATCCCGCCGGAGGCCTTCGCCGACCAGTTGTACTCGTACTACGACGAGGCGGCCGCCGCCCACCTCTTCAAGGTGGCGGCCGGGTTGGACTCGGCGGTGCTCGGGGAGAGCGAGATCCTCGGCCAGGTCGGCGACGCGTGGGAGGCGGCCAGGGCGGAGTCAGTTTCCGGGCCCATGCTGTCCATCCTGTTCCGCCAGGCCCTCGAAGTCGGCAAACGCGTCCGTTCGGAGACGGCCATCGCCCGAGGTACGACGTCGCTGTCTCAAGCGGCGGTCGCATTAGCGAGCGCCAAGCTCGGGTCGTTGGCCGGGAAAACAACGCTGGTGCTGGGGGCGGGGGAGATGGGCGAGGCCATGGCCCAAGCGCTGGCCGGAGCCATCGACACCGGGACGCTCCTTGTCGCCAACCGCACGTGGAGCCGGGCCACCCAGCTGGCTGCCCGTTGCGGGGGCCGGGCCATCGAGTGGTCCGGTCTGCCGGGCGCCCTGGTGCAGGCCGACGTGATGCTGGCGTCGACCGGGTCGCCGGGGATTCTCTTGGAAGCCGCGGACCTGCAAACGGTGTTGGCGGCGCGCCAAGGACGGCCGCTGCTGATCGTCGACATTGCCGTGCCCCGAGACGTGGACCCGGCCGTTGGGGCTCTCCCGGGCGTGACCCTGCTCGACATGGACGACCTCACCGCCTCGGCCGCCGTAGCCATGGCCGGCCGACGGCAGGAGGTGCCATCGGCGGAGATCATCGTTGCCGAGGAGGTGGAGCGCTACCTGGACGTCGCGGCCCAGCGGCACGTAGCCCCTCTGGTGACCGCCTTGCACGAGCGGGGCGAGGAGATTCGCGCCGCCGAGCTGGCCCGTTTTCGGCGCCGATTGGCTGGGCTGGAGCCGACCCAACTCGCGGCCGTGGAGGCGCTGACCCGCGGGATCGTGGCGAAGCTGCTCCACGAGCCGACCATCAAGGTCAAGGCCGGCGCCGGCAGCCCCAGCGGCGAGCAGCTGGCCCAGGCGCTGCGCCAGCTGTTCGAGCTCGACCCGTAGTCGGGCTGGTTAGCGGTGGCCATGGGCCCCACTCTCCGGATTGCCACCCGGGGCAGCACCTTGGCCCGCTGGCAGGCGGCCGAGGTCGGCCGGCTCCTGCGCACGGCGCGGCCTGAGCTCGACGTCCGTCTGGTCGTGGTCGACACGACCGGCGACCGGCGTCAGGATCTCCCGGTGTGGGAGATCGGTGGACAAGGGGTGTTCGTAAAGGAGGTTCAGGCCGCCGTGCTCGACGGCCGGGCGGATCTCGCCGTGCACTCGGCCAAGGACCTGCCGTCGCTGACGGCGCCGGGCTTGGTCCTGGCCGCGCTCCCTTGTCGGGCCGATCCCCGCGACGCCCTGGTCGGCGCGGCGCTCGCTGGCCTCGGGCCGGGGGCGTTGGTGGCCACCGGATCGGTACGGCGCCGGGCCCAGCTGGCCTGGTTGCGCCCGGACCTCACCTTCACCGGTTTGCGGGGCAACATCGCCACCCGCCTCGAACGGATTCCGGTTGGAGGCGCAGTGGTGGTGGCGGCCGCCGCCTTGGAACGTCTCGGGCTTACCGGTCGGGCCGCGGAGATCCTCGACGTGACGGTCATGCTCCCGCAGGTGGGGCAGGGCGCCATCGGCGTCGAGTGCCGGGCTGACGACGACGTCACCATCGAGGCCCTGGCCAGCATCGACGACCCGACCGTGCGATCGGCGGTGACGGCGGAGCGGGCGTTCCTGGCTCGCCTCGGGGGTGGATGTGACCTGCCGGTGGGTGCCTACGCCGGGCTCGGTCAGGACGGACGATTGGAGATCGAGGGCTTCCTGGCCTCGGCGGACGGTCGGGTGGTTCTGCGGTCCTCGCTTACGGGTCCGGTAACGGACCTGGTGGCGGCCGGCGGGCTGAGCGCGTCCACTGGGCTGAGCGCGGCCGGCGGGCTGAGCGCGGCCGGGGGGCTGAGCGCGGCCGGGGGGCTGAGCGCGTCCGCTGGGCTGAGCGCGGCCGGCGGGCTGAGCGCGTCCGCTGGGCTGAGCGCGGCCGGCGGGCTGAGCGCGGCCGGGGGGCTGAGCGCGGCTGCCGATCTCGGCACTCGCCTCGCCGGCGAGCTGCTCGCCGCCGGCGGGGCTGACCTGTTTGACTCCGATTTCGGGGTGAGGGGCGTCGGGGTGGGCGACGCCAGTACATGACGGTCTATCTGGTGGGCGCCGGGCCCGGTGACCCGGGGCTGCTCACGCTGCGGGCCGCCGAGATACTCGGCGTGGCCGACGTGGTCGTGCACGACCGTCTGGCCGACGCCAGCCTGCTGGAACTGGCGCCCGCCCGGGCCCGGCGCATCGATGTCGGGAAGTCGCCCGGGGGTCCCGTCCACCAGGACGAGATCAACGCCCTTCTGGTGAGCGAAGGTCGGGCCGGCCGGACAGTGGTCCGGCTCAAGGGCGGCGACCCCTTTGTCTTCGGGCGGGGGGGCGAGGAGGCCCTGGCCCTCCAAGAGGCCCAGGTGCCGTTCGAGGTGGTGCCGGGGATCACCTCTGCTATCGCTGTGCCAGCGTACGCGGGCGTCCCGGTCACCCACCGGGGCTTGTCCACGTCGTTCACTGTCGTCACCGGTCACAGCCGCCACGCCGTCGACCGGGAGACCAACTGGGAGGCGCTCGCCACGGCTGGCGGCACCATCGTGGTGCTGATGGGAGTGGCTCATCGCGGCGCCATCGCCGCCCGCCTGATGGCGGGCGGGCTGGCGCCCGACACGCCGGTCCTGGCCGTGCGTTGGGGCACGCGCCCCGAGCAACGCACGGTGCGGGTTCGTCTGGACGAGCTGGCGATGACGCCCCTCGACCCGCCCGTGACCATGGTGATCGGGGCCGTCGCCGGGCTGGCGCTCGAGTGGTACGAGCAGCGTCCTCTGTTCGGCTGCCAGGTGGTGGTCACCCGGGCCCGCCTTCAGGCGTCCGGGCTGGTCACCCGGCTCCGCGACCTGGGAGCCCGCCCCGTCGAGGTGCCGGCGATCCGCATCGATCGTCCGGCCGACGGCGGGGCGGAATTGGATCGGGCCGCGGCCGCGCTGGCGGCCGGCAGGTACGACTGGGTGGTGTTCAGCTCCGCCAACGCGGTCGAAGCATTGCTGGCCCGGTTGCCCGACGCCCGGTCCTTTGGTTCCGCTCGCATCGCCGCCATGGGACCGGGAACCGCCGCCGCTCTCGCCGGGTGGCGCCTGGTCGCCGATCTGGTCCCCGAGCGGTCCGTGGCCGAGGGCCTGCTCGAGGCGTTCCCTGACCCGGAGGGGCCGGGGGCGTCGGTCCTGCTGCCCCGAGCCGGCGAGGGACGCCTGACGCTGCAGGAGAGGTTCGTCGCCGCCGGTTGGGAGGTCGACGCGGTCGAGGCCTACCGGACGGCGCGCCTGTCATTGACTGAGGCGGAGCAGGCTGCGATCGCTGGGGCCGACGCGGTGTGCTTCGCCTCGGCGTCGTCGGTCCACAGTTTGGTGGACGCGGCCGGCGGGCTCGGCTCGCTGCCCCCCGTGGTGGTGTGCATCGGCCCCACCACCGCGGCGGCCGCCGAGGCCGCCGGCCTGGACGTGACCGCTGTGGCCGCCCGCCACACCCTCGAGGGCCTGGTCGACGCGTTGGTGGTGGCGCTCAACGCCGGGAAGCCGGCAGGGGGGCGCTGAGCGAGAACACCGGGTGGCGGGGGGCGATGGTGGCGAGCTCCTCGTCGGTCGAGTCGGGACCTACCCCGTCGAAGAACACCCCGACCTCGGCCTTCCAGCGCCGCAGGTACTCGCGCAGGACCGGGACCTTCTCACTGTCGGGTACCTCCGCCGCCGTCCGGTCGTCGCGGCGCTTGCCGAGTAGCAGCGACAGGCGCCCATCGGCCGCCCGGACGTTGCGGACCCACTCCGCGTCGCCTCGGGGCGCCACCAGGAAGTCGTGGTCGTCGAAGGTGAGCAGGTTGACGGGTACCCGCCTGGGCTGGCCGGTCTTGCGGCCGGGCACCTCTAGGACCCGGGAGCCGAGGACGCTGATTCCGAGGCGGGTCGAGCCGGCGACGGCCCGGTTGAAGACGTTTCGGGTGAACCATCCGGGACGGCGGTAGTGAGCGGGCATGAGGGCCTCCTAGTGGTTTGAGCCGGTCTGTGTGACTCATGATCCTAATAGAGAACAGTGATCTCGTCAAGAGTCAATGTTCTGGTATGCTGCAGCCATGTCCGCTTCTCTCACCGCCCGGGCTCGGGTCCGAGCCGAGTTGACCCGGGAGATCCTGGCTGCCGCGCACACCGAACTGGCGTCCGAGGGCGCCTCGGGCCTGTCGCTGCGGGCGGTGGCTCGTCGTCTCCAGATGGTGCCCTCGGCCCTGTACCGGTATTTCCCCAACCGGGACGCCCTGCTCACGGCCCTGATCATCGACGCCTACGAAGCAGTGGGGGCTGCGGCGCAGCGAGCCGACCGAGCGGCCGCCGCGGACCCCCTGGCTCGATGGATGGCGGTGACGGCGGCGGTCCGGCTATGGGGGCAGGAGCATCCGCACGAGTGGGCGCTGGTGTACGGGTCCCCGGTTCCCGGCTACCGCGCCCCCCAGGACACCGTCGCCGCTGCGCTCGAGGTGACCACCGTGTTGGGCGGGATCTTTGCCGGCGCCCATCCTCTGGGCGCGCCGGCGCCCGCGTCGATGCCGACGGCGCCGCCCGGTCTGGATGCGGTGCTCGAGCCGCTGCAGGCCGCCCTGTTGCCGGGCCGGGGGCCGGAAGTGTTGGGCGCGGCCCTGCTGGCGTGGACGCAGCTGTTCGGCATGGTCAGCCTGGAGCTGTTCGGCCACTACGTGGGCGCCACGACTGACTTCGACGCCGCGTTCGACTACGCCATGCGGACCGTGGCCCGCGTCGTGGGCCTACCAGACGCCTGAGCGGGATCGTCCGGTGCGGGACCGAGCTTCCGCCAGGCGCTCGGGCCGTTTATTGGTAACACTTCCGTATCTTGGTAGCGGGGGGGCCCCTTTGTGTCGTGTCCTCTTTGTGTCGCCTTCGCGACCAAAAACGCTAAGTGCTACCAAAAAGCTCGGGCCCGGGCCGGCGGTAGCGTGGGCACCATGGGGTTTCCCGCCACTCGAATGCGCCGGCTGCGTAGTAACCGCCTCTTGCGCGACCTGGTCGCGGAGACGGCGCTCACCCCGGCCGACCTCATCGCCCCCCTGTTCGTGCGGGAGGGCATCGACGAGCCGCAGCCCATCCCGTCCCTTCCCGGAGTGGTGCAACACAGCACCGAGAGCGTCGTCAAGGAGGCCGACCGGCTGGCGTCGCTCGGCGTGCCGGCCGTGGTGTTGTTCGGTGTCCCCGTCGTCAAAGACGCCATCGGTAGCGGGGCCTCTGACGCGGCCGGAATCGTGCAGGTGGCGTTACGCCGGCTGGCCGGCGAGCTCGGCGACCGGATCGTCCTCATCGCCGACCTCTGCCTGGACGAGTACACCGATCATGGCCACTGCGGGATTCTCGACGAGCGCGGCGAGGTGGACAATGACCGCACCCTGGACCGCTACGCGCACGTTGCCGTCGCCCAGGCCGCGGCCGGGGCCCAAGTGATCGCTCCGTCCGGGATGATGGACGGCCAGGTCGCCGCGATCCGGGCCGGCCTGGATTCGGCCGGCTTCGCCGATGTGGCCATCCTGGCCTACGCCGCGAAGTACGCGTCGGCGCTGTACGGCCCGTTCCGGGACGCCGTGGACGTGACCATCGCCGGCGGCGGGGACCGAAAGGGCTACCAGCAGGACCACCGCAACCGTCGCGAGGCGTTGCGCGAAGTGGAGCTCGACATCGCCGAGGGGGCGGACATGGTGATGGTCAAGCCCGCCCTGGCCTACCTCGACGTGATCGCCGCGGTGCGGGCCCGCGTCGACGTCCCGGTAGCGGCCTACCACGTAAGTGGGGAGTACGCCATGATCAAGGCCGCGGCCGAGCGAGGTTGGATCGACGGCCCCGCGGTGGCCCTCGAGCACACCATCGCCATCAAGCGGGCAGGCGCCGACATGATCCTGACCTACCTGGCAGGGGAGCTGGCCGAGACGCTCAATGGGTGACGAGCCGAGCCCAGGGCCAAACAGCGCGGCCCTGTTCTTCCGAGCCCAGCGGGTGATCCCGGGTGGGGTCAACTCACCCGTACGGGCCTTTCGCTCCGTGGGCGGCATCCCGTACTTCGTGGCCCGGGGCGAAGGGGCGTATGTCTGGGACGTCGACGGGAACCACTACCTGGACTACGTCCAGTCGTACGGGGCGTCGATCCTCGGGCACAGCCACCCCAAGGTGGTCGAAGCGGTGCGCCGGGCGGCCGGGGAGGGCACGTCATTCGGCGCTCCGACCGAGCGTGAGGTGCTCCTGGCCGAGGAGATCTGCGCCCGGGTCGCCGGCTGCCAAGAGGTCCGGCTGGTGAGCAGCGGGACCGAGGCGACCATGTCGGCGGTGCGCTTGGCACGAGGGGCGACGGGGCGCGACCGGATCGTCCTGTTTTCTGGGTGCTACCACGGCCACAGCGACGGCCTCCTGGCCGGCGGGGGCAGCGGGGTGGCCACCCTGGGACTGCCTGCGTCGGCCGGAGTGCCCAAGGCGGCAGTGGCGGAGACCGTTGTCGTCCCGTACAACGTGGTGCCCGACATCGACGACGACGTGGCCTGCGTCATCGTCGAGCCGGTCGCGGCCAACATGGGCCTGGTGGCGCCGGCCCCCGGTTTCCTCGAAGGGCTGCGGCAGGCCTGCGACGCGGCGGGGGCCCTGCTCATCTTCGACGAGGTCATCACCGGCTTCCGGGTCGGCTTTGGCGGGGCGGCCGAGCTGCTAGGGGTGCGACCGGACCTGTGGTGTTTCGGCAAGGTCATCGGTGGCGGCCTCCCCCTGGCTGCGTTCGGAGGCCGCAGGGACGTGATGGAGCAACTGGCGCCCGTTGGCGCCGTCTACCAAGCGGGCACGCTGTCTGGCAACCCGCTGGCCACCGCCGCCGGCCTGGCCGTGCTGTCCCTGCTCGACGCGGCTGCCTACCGCGAACTAACCGCCCGGGTCGGGAGGCTCGGGGCCGGCCTGGCCGGCGCCCTCGGGGCGGAGGTGCAAGTGCCGGTGGTGGGGCCGCTGATCGGGGTGTTCTTCGGGAGTGAGCCGGTGACCGACTATGAGGGCGCTACCAAGTCGGCAGCCACCGGGCGTTATCCGGGCCTGATGCACGGCCTACTGGAGCGGGGAGTGGCGATCGCGCCCGGAGCGTACGAGATCTTTTTTCCGAGCCTGGCGCATACCGACGCCGACATGGAACGGACCGTGGAGGCGTTCGGCACGCTAAGCGCCTTCGGGCACTAGCCGGGCCAGAGTCGCGACCGCCCGGTAGGCCGCCTCGGCCGGGCCGAGCTCGTCGGGGCGGAGCAGGTTGGCCATGATCCGCAGCACCCACTCCATCAGGCTGCGGCTGCGCATCCCGGTAGTCACCAGCACCTTCATCAACTCCGGCCGGCCGATGATCCGCACGAAGGCGCGGGCCACCTTGTAGTAGAGGGCGTAGGCCTCGTCGAGGCGCTGCTGGTAGGTCTGCAGGGCCATGCCGTCGCCGCTGGTCAGGGCCAGGTGCACGGCGTCGGCAGCGAAGCGCCCCGACTCATAGGCGTAGGCGATCCCCTCCCCGTTGAACGGGTTGATGGTGCCGCCCGCATCGCCAACGACCAACCAGGTAGGGCCGGCGTGCGGGCCGACCGACATGCCCATGGGGAGCCGGCCGCCGGTGGCCGGGCCGCACGCGGTCTCGGGGCGGATATCCCACGACTCTGGTGCATAGTCGGCGAAGCTCTGCAGGAGGTGGGTGGTGTTGACGGCCTTCCACTGGTTGAAGGTGGAGAGCAGGCCGATGCCGACGTTGATCCGGCCATCGCCGACGGGGAAAATCCAGCCGTAGCCGGGGAGCACGTTGCCGGCCTTGTCACGGATGTCCAGCCAGCTGTCGATCCACGGCTCGTCGTGGCGGGGCGACGTCCAGTAGCCCCTGATGGCCATCCCCTGCGGGTAGGCCCGGTTGCGGCTGGTGCCGAGTGAACGACCGAAACGGGAGTTGGCCCCGTCGGCCACCACCGTGTAGCGGGCCCGCACCTGAACGGGGGTGTCGGGGGTGCCGGCGATGGCGTGCGGGCCTGGCTCGGCGCCGGCGCCGGCGCTGGCGCGGGCCGGGGCCTTGGTGCGCACCCGGGCGCCGCGCACCAACCCGGATTCGACAACCGGCTCGATGGCCTCCGTTCCTTCCCAGACCGTCGCCCCCGCCTTGGCGGCGCGCTCGGCGACCAGGGCGTCGAGATCTTTGCGGGTGATCACGTAGCCGTACCCGGGAAGGTCCGGGTGGTCCGGCCAGGTGAGCTCGAGGGTGCGGCCGAACCCGTGCGAGCGCAGACCCTCGAAACGATGGCCGGCGCCGGCCAACTCGTCGGCGAGGCCCATGTCCTCCAGTTGGCGAACCGACCGGGGGGTGAGGCCGTCGCCGCAGGTCTTCTCGCGTGGGTAGCGCTTGCGTTCCACCATCACCACGTCGTGGCCGGCGCTGGCGAGCCAGTAGGCGCACGCCGCCCCCGACGGCCCGCCGCCGACCACCAATACGTCGCAACGGCGGGAGGCGACCGGGGCGACGTTGTCCATCCGGAGCAATCTACGCCGCGGTGGGGAGTAGCTCGGACCAAGGCCGGCGGGGCCGGCGGGGGCCGGCGGGTGGCTAACATCGCCGGCGTGGATCAGTACCTCCCGATCGTGCTGTTGCTGGCCGTGGTGGCGGGCTTCGCCGGCCTCTCAGTGGTGGGCTCGCGGACGCTCGCCCCGAAACGCCCGACGGGAGCCAAGGAAGGGGCGTACGAGTCAGGTATCGCGCCCCGGTACGAGCCCGCTGCTCGCTTCCCGGTGCGCTTCTACCTGGTCGCCATGATCTTCATCATCTTCGATATCGAGATCATCTTCCTCTACCCCTGGGCGGTGATGTACCACCAACTCTCGACCTTTGGCCTGGCTGAGATGGCGACGTTCGCGGGAGTGGTTTTCATCGCCTTCGCCTACCTGGTCTCCAACGGGGCCCTCGACTGGGGCCCCGCACCGCGCCGTGGCGTTCACGCCTCGGCAGACCTGTCGCGCACCACAACCTCTACCGTGCTGCGGGTGCCGCGGCCCGAAGAGCTGTACCAGGGGACCGACCCGAGACCGCTCGACGGCGAGGTCGACGAGACGGGTGACTCGGAGCATCAGGTCGTGGAGCCCGCCTGAGCGCCCGCCGCAAAGCAACTTCTGCGGAAGAGGCGGCGGCGGGCCGGACCAGTTGGCACGCCGGACCGTGATGGTCCTACCGTGCGAAGCAGAAGGAGGAACACGTCGATGGGCCTGGAGAACCTCCAGCACAACTTCTTGACCGGGACGCTCGAGGGCTTTGTCAAGTGGGCGCGCGCCTCGAGTTCGTGGGCGGCCAACTTCGGCCTGGCCTGCTGCGCGATGGAAATGATGGCTACCGGCGCCGCCAACTTCGATTTGGCTCGCTTCGGGATGGAGGTGTTCCGGGCGTCCCCCCGCCAGGCGGATGTGATGATCGTGGCTGGGCGGGTCAGCCAGAAGATGGCACCGGTGCTGCGCCAGGTCTACGACCAGATGATGGAGCCCAAGTGGGTCATCTCGATGGGTGTGTGCGCCAGCACGGGCGGGATGTTCAACAACTACGCCATCGTTCAGGGCGTCGATCAAATCGTCCCGGTCGACGTGTATGCGCCGGGGTGTCCTCCAGGGCCCGAGACGCTCATCCACGCCATCCTTACCCTGCACCAAAAGATCCGGATCGGGGAGATCACCCGCCGCACCGCCACCGGGACGGGGGCCGGGATCCATCTCGACCCGTCCACCCGACGCGAGCCCCTGCGGCTGCCGGCCCGATGAGCGAGGTCGCTCAGGCTGAGGTTGCACCGGCTGAGGTCGCACCGGCCGAGGACCCTACGACCCTGCACGGCTGCCCGCTCGACGCTCGCCCCGGCGCGGTAGTCGTGCACTGCAACCGGGACGACTACCTGCCATTGATGACCGCCCTCAAGGACGACGGCTATGAGCTGCCGGTAGGTGTGACGGGCGTGGACTACCTCACCCACCCGGGGCGGGACTTGCCGGCGGCGATCATTCCCGAACGCTTCGAGGTGGTCGTCGAGCTGTTGTCGCTCGAGCACCGCCGGCGGATCCGGGTCCGCTGTCAGATCCCCGCGGAGGATCCGGCCACCCCGACGCTTTTCGACCTGTGGCCGGGCACCGAGGCCCACGAGCGGGAGACGTACGACATGTTCGGGATCCGTTTTGATGGCCACCCCGACCTGTCCCGGATACTGATGCCGGAGGATTGGGAGGGTCACCCGCTGCGCAAGGATTACGACACCGGCCACATCCCGGTCCAGTTCAAAGAGGCCCCCAAGTGACCACCACGGATCGGCCGGACGCGGCGGAGTCGGCCGAGCCCAAGGGGGCCACCGAACCCAACGGACCCAACGGGCCCAGCGAGCTGGCCGAGGCCCGCAAGGTGACGCTGCTCGACCGCATCCTGGGCCGTGTCCCCTCTGCCGACTCCGAGCTCACCCAGATCCTCGAGACCAAGACGGACGAGGGCAGCCAGGAGATGATGCCCCGGGCTCGGACCAGCACCCGGGAGCTCAGCCGGGAATCCGGATCGGTGCTGCGCCTACCCGAGGGGGTCCGGCTCGACCGGTCCGATATCGACGTGGACATCCCCGAGGACGAGACGATGATCCTCAACCTGGGGCCGTCACATCCGTCCACCCATGGAGTCCTGCGGGTCATGGTCGAACTGGACGGCGAAACGGTGCTGCGCTCCAAACCGGTGGTGGGCTACCTGCACACCGGGATGGAGAAGACGGCGGAGGAGCTCATGTACCACCAGGGTGGCACCAACGTCACCCGCATGGACTACCTGTCCCCGTTCTTCAACGAACTGGGCTTCTGTCTCAGCGTCGAGCAGTTGTTGGATATCGAGATCCCGCCGCGAGCGACCTGGATCCGTATGCTCATGTGCGAGCTCAACCGGATCAGCTCCCACTTCCTGTGGTTGGCCACCAACAGCTCCGACCTCGGGGCCATCAACATGTTGGTGTACGGGTGGCGGGATCGGGAGATGGTCCTGGCCTTCTTCGAGAAGGTCACGGGCCTGCGGATGAATCACAACTACTTCCGTCCCGGCGGGGTAGCCGCCGACCTGCCTGACGGGTGGCACGACGACGTGCTGGCGCTGTGCGAAGCCATCCCTCGCCGCATGGACGAGTACGACAACCTGCTCACCGGCCAGCCGATCCTCCAGAACCGGCTCAAGGGAGTGGGTCCCCTCGACGCGGCCACCGCCATCGGGCTCGGGGTAACCGGGCCGCTGCTGCGTTCCACCGGGGTGGCGTGGGACCTGCGCCGGGACCAGTCCTACCTGGCGTATGACGACGTGGACTTTGACGTGATCGTAGGCACCGAAGGTGACTGCTGGGACCGTTACGCCATTCGTTTCAACGAGATCCGAGAGTCGGTCAGGATCGTCAGGCAGATCATCGACCGTATGCCGAGCGGGGACTTCCGGACCCAGGACAAGAAGGTCACTCCGCCGCCGCGCAACCGTATCGACGAGTCGATGGAAGCCCTGATTCACCATTTCAAGCTGTACACCGAGGGCTTCCGCGTACCCCCTGGCGATGCCTACGTCCCGATCGAGAGCCCTCGCGGCGAGAGCGGCTGTTACATCGTCTCGGATGGCACCGCCCGGCCTTATCGGATGCACATGCGGGCCGCCAGCTTCGCCAACCTGCAGGCTATGGCGCCGCTGGCTCGAGGTGCCCTCATTGCCGACACCATCGCCATCGTCTCGACCATCGATCCGGTGCTCGGGGACGTCGATCGGTGAGCGTCGGTCCGAGAGCTTCTTTGCCGAAGTTGTTTCGTGGCGGGCAAGTAGGCAAGGATCGAGCGTGGCTCGGCTGACCCCGGACAATCAGCAGCGGGCGCGCGAGCTCATCGCGCTCTACCCGCACTCGCGGTCCGCACTGATTCCCATCCTGCACCTGCTCCAGGGGCAGGACGGCTACCTCAGCGAGGATGGCATGGGCGACGTGGCCGAGTTGCTCGGCTTGACCGCGGCGGAAGTCCGGGGGACCGCGACCTTCTACGACATGTTCCACCTCGAGCCGGTGGGCCGATATGTGGTGGCGGTGTGCACCAACATCGCCTGCATGCTCCAGGGCGCCTATCGGCTGCTCGAACACGCCGAGGAGCGCCTCGGAGTGGCGCCGGGAGGCACCACCGGGGATGGTCTTTTTACCCTGGAAGACGCCGAGTGCCTGGCCCTGTGCGGCAACGCTCCCTGCCTCACGGTCAACTGGCGGTTCTTCGGTGACGTCGACCTGGGGCGCTTCGACACCCTGGTTGAGGACCTGCGGGCCGGGCGCCTCGACGACGAAGTACCTCCCCACGGCACGCTCAGTCGGGTCCAGCGGGCCACGGGCCTCCAGGCGGGTGGCGAAGGCGCGGCCGGGGCCGCGTCGGAAGGAGTGCCCGCCGCGCTCCCTACTCACCTCGACCTCGACACCCGCCGCACTACCGCCGCGGTTGCATCCATGGATGCCGGGCATCTCGAGGGCGGCACGTGACGGTCACCGACGCACCCCGGATCATCAGCGCCCGCCTGGGAAAGCCCCGGTCCTGGACCCTGGAGACCTATCTTGCCGACGGCGGCTATCGCGGGCTGCGCGCCGCCCTGGCCATGACCCCGCAACAGATCCACGACCATGTCAACGTGGCCAATATCCTCGGACGTGGCGGCGCCGGGTTCGAGGCCGGTCGCAAGTGGGGCATGCTCCGCAAGGCCGAGCCCCTCTACCTGACCATAAATGGTGATGAGAGCGAGCCGGCCACCTTCAAGGACCACGCCCTCATCGAGGGCGATCCTCACCAGCTGATCGAAGGGTCGCTCATCTGCGCCTACGCCATCGGGGCTGATCAGGTCTTCATCTACACCCGGGGGGAGTTTCCCCTCGCCATCGAGCGCCTCGAGGCGGCCCTCAACGAGGCCTACGCCTACGGCGCCGTAGGGCGCAACATCTTCGGGAGCGAGTTCTCCATTGACATCGTGGTCCACCCCGGTGCCGGCGCGTACATCTGTGGCGAGGAAACGGCGATGCTCGAAAGCCTGGAGGGCAAGCGAGGATATCCCCGCATCAAGCCGCCCCATTTTCCCGCTGCCATCGGTTTGTACGGCGCGCCCACCATCGTCAACAACGTCGAAACGGTCTCCAACCTGCCGTGGGTGGTGCTCAACGGCGGCGAGGCCTTTGCGGCGCTGGGTGAGGGTCGTTCCAAGGGGACGAAGCTGATCGCGCTGGCCGGCCACGTCAAGCGACCGGGCAACTACGAGTTGGAATGGGCCAAGGTCAGCTTCCGCGACCTCATGTACGACCCTCGCTTGGGCGGCGGTATCCGGGATGACAACGAGCTGAAGGCGTTCATCCCTGGAGGGGTGTCATCGCCGTGGTTGGGGCCCGAGCATCTCGACGTGCTGCTGGCTAACGACGCCATCGCGGCCGTGGGGTCCATGGCCGGCTCGGGTTCGGTGATCCCCATGGACCACACCACCTGCACGGTGCGGGTGGCGTGGCGCATCGTGCGCTTCTTCCACCGGGAGTCGTGTGGTCAGTGCACGCCCTGCCGGGAGGGGAGCGGCTGGCTGGAGAAGATCCTCGAGCGCATCGAGAACGGCCAGGGTCGCGAGTCCGACCTCGACCTGCTCATGGACATATGCGACAACATCTCGCCCGGCGTGACGTGGCCCCCCGCCCAGACCACTATTTGTGTGCTCGGGCCGTCGATGCCCCCGGCGGTGGCGGCCGGGATCCGCACGTTCCGAGACGAATACCTGGCGCACATCCGCGAGGGCCGCTGTCCGTTGCCACCCGACCGCCTGCCCCGAAAGCTGGCCCATGTCTGATCCCTCCGAACCGACCGAGCCGACCGGTCAGCCGCCCTCTCAACCGGAGGGCTCCGAGCCCTTGCCTCGCAAGGCGACTGGACCCAAGAAGGCGCCTGGAGCCCGGAAGCGGACCGGCCGGGGGGCGGCTGTGCCGACCGAACCGGCGGGCGCGTCGGCCGAACCGCCCCCGCCGTCCGCGGCGCAGGGACCGGCCCCCAAGAAGCGAACCCGTCGGGGCAAGGCCGCGTCCGTCGAACCGGCCCCGGCCCCGGCCGAACCAGCGGCCGCGTCCGTCGAACCGGCGCCGGCGCCGGTCGAACCGGCGGCTGTGTCCATCCAACCGCCGCCGGCCCCGGTCGAACCGGCGGTCGCGGCCGTCCAACCGCCGCCGGCACCGGCCGAACCGGCGGTCGTGAGAGTCCAACCGGCGCCGGCCCCCGCCGCACCGGCGCCGGCGCCCGCCGCACCGGCTCCCGTCTCGGTCCGGCTGGTCCCTCGCCCCCTCGTGACCGAGAGCGCGGTTGGCACCGCCCCTCTGGCTCCGTCCCACGAGGGCGGGCCTGTCACGATCACCATCGACGGCCACCAGATCCAAGCCCAGGCCGGCCAGTGGATCATCCAGGCCGCCGACGATGCCGGCGTCTACATCCCCCGCTTTTGCTACCACCCCCGGATGAAGCCTGTCGGCATGTGCCGTATGTGCCTGGTGGAGGTCAAAGGACCACGCGGGTCGTCGCTCATGCCGGCCTGCTACAACCCCGTTGCCGAGGGGATGGAGATCCACACGGCCAGCCCCATGGCCAAGAAAGCCCAGGAGGGTGTGCTCGAGTTCCTCCTCGTCAACCACCCCCTCGACTGCCCCGTCTGCGATAAGGGCGGCGAGTGCCCGCTCCAGGACCAGACCCTCGCCTACGGGCCCGGCGAGAGTCGCTTCGTCGAGGAGAAACGCCACTGGGAGAAGCCGCTCCCGATCTCCGACCTGGTGTACCTCGACCGCGAGCGCTGCATCCAATGCGGGCGCTGCGTGCGCTTCGCGGACGAGGTGGCCGGCGACGCCCTCATCGATTTCGCCGAGCGGGGCGACGAGACCGAAGTCGCCACGTTCCCCGGCGACCCCTATTCGTCGTACTTCAGCGGCAACGTGGTGCAGATCTGCCCGGTTGGCGCCCTTACTGCCAAGCCCTACCGCTTTAAGGCCCGACCGTGGGACCTGGAGCAGGTGGAGAGCACGTGTACGACGTGCTCGGTCGGTTGTCGGGTGGCCGTGCAATCCAGCTCCGGGGAACTGACCAGGCTCATCGGCGTCGACTCCGACCCAGTCAACTGGGGCTGGCTGTGCGACAAGGGCCGGTTCGCCTTCGCATCGGCAGGTAGCTCGCAACGGGTGTCGGTGCCCCTCGTCCGGCGCGGTGACGAACTGGTCGAGACCAGTTGGGGGGAGGCTCTGGCCGTCGCCGCCAAGGGCCTGGCCGCAGCCAAGGCCGACGGCGGCGGAGCGGCGCTGGCGGTGATCGGCGGGGCGCGCCTGCCCAACGAGGACGCCTACGCCTGGGCCAAAGCGGCCCGCGTGGCGCTTGGCACCGACAACATCGACGCCCAGCTCGGCGACGGCCTCCCCGCCACCACCATCCTCGGCTTGCCCCGGGCCACCATCGACCAAGCGGCCGCGGCGCCGCTGGTCATCACCCTCGGACCTGACATCAAGGACGAGGTCCCCGTGCTGTACCTGCGCCTCCGCGACGGCGTGCGTGAGCGCGGCACCCAGATCGTCGAACTGACTCCGGCCCCGACCGGACTGTCCCCCTACGCCGCCGAGACCGTCGTCTACCGACCCGGTGAGGCGGCCGCCCTGGCCGCGGCCGTGGTCGGCACGGCCCCCATAACCGGCGACGTGGCTGGCGTATCCCCCGACACCATCGAGGTGGTGCGCGCCCACATCTCCAGAGCACGGGAAATGAGCGCCCCCGGCGCGCCCTCGTTGGTCGTGATCCTGGGGCGTCCGTCGTTGGCCGAGCCCGAGGAGCAGGTGGCGGCTGCGGCCCGGATACTGGCCGATCTGCCCGGCGTGGCCTTCCTGTCAGTCCTGCGGCGGAGCAACGTTCACGGCGCCCTGGACCTAGGTCTGGCGGCCGGCGTCCTGCCGGGGCGCGTGGGTCTCGAGGCTGGTCGAGCCTGGTTCGAGCATCAGTGGGGCGCCGCCCTGCCGGCCGGTCCCGGTCTCACCACGGCGGGGATAATGGACGCGGCCAGTCGGGGCCGGATCGGAGGACTGGTGCTGCTCGGCGCCGACCCGCGCACCGACTTTCCCGATGCCACGTTGGCGTTGAAGGCCCTTCTGGGGGCTCGCTTCGTGGTCGCCGTCGATACTCATCTCAACGCCTCGTCGCAAGCCGCTAACGTGTTCCTGCCGGCGGCGGCGTGGGCGGAACGGCGGGGAACCTTTACCAACCTGGAAGGCCGGATCACCTGGCTGAGCCAGCTGGTCACGGCTCGCGGTGTGGCCTGGCCGGACTGGATCATTGCCAGCGAGCTAGCCGCCCGCCTCGGGGTTGACCTGGGCTTCTCCAGCCTGGAGGAGATCTGGGACGAAGTGACCCGGGTGTCGCCCTTGCACCACGACGTGAGTTACCAGGATCTCGCCGGCGAGTGGGCCCGAGACGGTTTGGTGGTGCCGAAGGAGGCGGAGGGTCCGGCCTTGCTGCGGCGGCCTCGGCCGCTCGACCCGATGGCTGACCCCGGGATCGCCTCGGCCGAACTGCATACCGTCGCGCCCACCGCCATGCTGCACGCCGTCGTCTCTTCAGTTCCCGAAGCCGGCGACACCCGACCGGAGGAGGCGGCTGAAGTGGCAGCCACGGGCGGTCCGGTAGCGGCGATCTCGGCCCCGGCGGGTGGAGGCGGGCCGGCCGGCAAAGGCGGGCCGGCGGCAGAAGGTGGGCCGGCGGCAGAAGGTGGGCCGGCGGCAGAAGGTGGGCCGGCAGAGTCAGGCGACGACGCGATCCCGGAGATGCCGCCCATGCTGGGCCTGCCTTCGATCCCACCGCCGGTCGGTCCGGGGCCAACGGGGGACCGCGACTCCCTGCGACTGGTCACTCGCCGCTCGCTGTGGGACGGGGGCACCCTGGTGGCCTCTGTCCCCGCCCTGGCCGGGCTGCACCAGCAGGCCCGGCTGGTGGTCAACCCGTCGGTGCTCGCCGAACTGGGTACGGCGGAGGGCGAGTCTGTGCGGGTCGTGTCAGACCGCGGGTCTCTGATCCTGCCCGCTTCAGGCGATTTCGCCTTGCCGCCCGGGAGCGCGCTCCTGGCCTGGAACCTCCCCGGCGCCCACGCCGGCGATCTGATCGACGCCGCCGTTCCGGTCACTCATATCCGGGTCGAGACCGTGGCGGCCCCTGTTCTCAGCCTCGACGGCGCCCCAGGAGGTCAACGCCATGGGTGACCCGCTGTTCGCCAACGGTCTCAACCTGGCCGTGTGGCTCATACTGATCCTCAAGGCGGTCGTGGTCTTCGTCCTCGTCCTGGTGTCCGTCGTGTTCATGGTCATGTACGAACGCAAGGCCGTGGCTCAGCTCGGCGTGCGCTACGGCCCCAACCGGGCCGGTCCCAACGGCTGGTTCCAGTCGGTGGCGGACGGCACCAAGCTGCTGTTCAAAGAGGCGTTCACGCCCCGCGGTGCGGACAAGGTGGTCTACAAGATCGCCCCCTACCTGATGCTGGTGCCGGCCCTGCTGGCGTTCTCGATCGTGCCCATCGGCGGGACCGTCACCATCGCCCACCACACCACCGACCTCCAGCTGGCCAACCCGCCGTGGGGGATCTTGTTCCTGCTCATGTGCTCCGGCGTCTCGGTCTACGGGGTCATGCTCGCCGGATGGGCCTCGGGGTCCAAGTATCCGCTGCTCGGTTCGGTGCGGGCCAGCGCCCAGCTGGTGTCCTACGAAGCGGTGCTGGGCTTGACCACCGTCACGGTCGTGGTCGTCTCTGGCTCGTTGCGCACTAGCGTCATCGTCGCCGCCCAGCACGGCGGGTTCCTGTACCACTGGAACGTCATCCGCACCGCATTGATCCCCTTTGCGGTCTTCTCCATCGCAATGACCGCCGAGATGGCGCGTCCCCCCTTCGACCTCGTCGAGGCGGAGGAGGAGCTCTCCGGTGGCTACAACCTGGAGTACTCGTCCACCGACTTCATGTGGTTCTACCTGGCGGAGTACGCGGCACTGGTGACGAACTCGGCGATCATCGTCACCCTGTGGTTCGGCGGGCCTGACGGGCCGCGGATTGCGGGACACAGCATCGGGCCGGTGTGGTGGTTGATCAAGCTGCTCATCATCCTGTACATCTACGTGTGGATCCGGGCCACCTTGCCCCGCCTGCGCTACGACCAACTGATGGACCTCGGCTGGAAGCGGCTCATCCCCCTCTCGTTGGCCCTGCTCATGATCATCGCCGGCTTCCAGGTCGATCGGGAGTGGGGCATCGTCGCCATCGGCGCCAGCCTCCTGCTGGGCGCGGTGCTGTGGCGGGCCATCGACGTGGGGCGGCAAGCCACCTCGGTGGAGGCGGCGCGCCACGAGCGCGTGGCCGAGGAGGCTGGACAATGACCTGGTCAGACGAGCTGGCGAGCTTCCTTCCGAGGTTCTTCCGCGGGTTCGTGATCACGGGGCGGCTGCCGTTCAAGCCGAAGGTCACCACCCTCTACCCGGAGGTGAAGCGTCCCAAGCCGGAGCGGTTCCACGGCCGCCATGTGCTGAACCGCTACGAGGACGGCATGGAGAAGTGCATCGGCTGCGAGCTGTGCGCGGGCGTGTGCCCGGCCCGCTGCATCTACGTGCGCGGCGCCGACAACCCGCCCGACGCGCCGGTTTCGCCCGGCGAGCGGTACGGGTTCGTCTACGAGATCAATTTCCTCCGCTGCATCCACTGCGACATGTGCGTCGAGGCTTGCCCGACAGAGGCCATCACCGAGTCGAAGCTCTTCGAGTGGTCTTTTGTCAACCGGGAGGACGCCATCTATACCAAGGCGGAACTGCTCGTCGACGACGAAGGGCGGCCCCAGGAACTGCCGTGGGAGGACTGGAAACCAGGCGACGAACGCAACACCTCGGCCTGGCTGCGGGCCACCAGCCCGTCCGGATCCGCGGCTTCGGAGGGCCAGCCTTTGTGGTCCGGTGAGCTCGGGCACGGCGTGCGGCCGGCCCAGCAGGGACAGAGCGCCTCGGACGCGGCCGACTTTCCGGCGGAGTTCGATCTGTCGCTCCGCGAGATGGTATCGGGCGCCCTGCGCGGCATCGGAGTCGACGGATCCCGCCCCAGCCGGGGCCGCCCTCCCGCCAGCGGAACCGAGGGCCACAACGGCCCCGAGGGCCAGCCCTGATGCTCGGTGCGGTCCTGCCCGCGCTGGCCGGGTTCCACGCCGGCGTGCTGGCCAACTCGGGGGTCTTGGCCAACGCGGCCAGCTCCGGGGTTCGGCTGGGGCACGCGTCGGCGTGGGTGGTGTTCGTCATCGGCGCGGTGCTCATCCTGTCCGGGGCCTTCGGCGTGATCCTCCTCCGCAACCCTGTGCATTGCGCCTTGATGCTGGTGGTCACCCTGCTCGGGATAGCCGTCGAATTTGTGGACGAAGCCGCTGACTTCCTTGCCGCCGTTCAGATCATCGTGTACGCCGGCGCCATCGTGATCCTGTTTCTCTTCGTCATCATGTTCCTTGGCGTCGACCGCAGAGAGTCCGCCGGGCCGGAACGGATGAAGGCCCAGAGGCCGTTGGCCGTCCTTCTCGGCTTCGTGACCCTGGCCGAGATCCTGGTCCTCTCCCGGGTGCAGCACTGGTCGACCGGCTACGCGGGAAACAGCCAGTACCCCGGCGGCTTCGCCGGACCCCTCAATAGCCGGGACCAGAACGTCCAGACGCTCGGGCAGTCGATCTACACCCGCTACCTGTTGCCCTTTGAAATGACCGCGGCCCTTCTGGTGATCGCCGTGGTCGCGGCGGTCGTCCTGTCCCGGCGGCAAGAGAGCGTCGCCGGCGAGATGTCCGTCGAAGAGCAGGAAAGCGTGGTGGGAGAGTGAGGACCGCGTGAGCGTGCCCGGAGCGTGGTATCTGGTCCTTGCCGCTGTCCTCTTCGGCCTGGGCGCCACCGGACTGCTGGTGCGGCGCAATGTGCTCGTCATGTTTATGTGCGTGGAGCTGATGCTCAACGCGGTCAACTTGACGTTCGTCACCTTCGGCCGGCTGCAGAATGACATTGGCGGCCAGGTGTCCGTGTTCTTCGTCCTGGTCGTCGCCGCGGCTGAGGTGGTCGTCGGCCTGGCGATCATCGTGGCCATGTTCCGGCGTCGAGCCGCGGCGACGGCCGACGACATCCACTCGTTGAAGGGCTGAGGAGTGAGCGAGCTTGCGAGCGAACCTGTGAGGGCTGCGTGAACGCGGCGTACGTGATCGTCGAACTTCCCCTCCTCGGTGCGCTCGTGCTGCTCTTCGCCGGGCGCCGGACTGGCGATCCCGGATCCGGGTGGATCGCCACCGTCATGGCAGGAGGGTCCTTCGTCGCCACGGTCGTGGTGTGGCTCAGCCTCCTCTCCCGCAGCGCGGCACAACGCACCGTGCACAAACAGATCTTCACGTGGATCCCCGTCGGCACCCTGCATGTCAACTTCGCCCTCCAGCTCGACCCGCTCTCCATTGCGATGTCGCTCTTCGTCACGGGTATCGGAAGCCTGATCACGCTGTACTCGGTCGGATATATGAAGGGCGACCCGAGCTACGGGCGGTTCTTTTTCCTCATGAACCTGTTCCTGTTCTCGATGATCGTCCTGGTCCTCGCCGACAGCTACCTCTTCAGTTTCCTTGGCTGGGAAGGCGTCGGTTTCTGCTCGTACGGATTGGTCGGCTTCTGGTTCGAGCGAGACAGCGCGGCCGTGGCAGCCAAGAAGGCGTTCGTCACCAACCGGGTCGGCGACTTCGGGTTCATGATCGCCCTGTTCTTGATGTTCGACCACTTCAAGTCGTTCAGCTACGCCGACGTGCTGACACCGTTGGCCAACGGCCAGTCGACGTTGGCGGGCGCTACCGCCACCGGCCTGGGCCTGATGCTGTTCCTCGGAGCCATCGGCAAGTCGGCGCAGCTTCCCTTGTACATGTGGTTGCCCGATGCCATGGAAGGCCCCACCCCGGTGTCGGCGCTGATCCACGCCGCCACCATGGTCACCGCCGGCGTGTACCTGGTGGCCCGCAGCGCCCCGATCCTGCACTACAGCCACGCCGTCCTGTGGGTCATCGCCATCACCGGGGCCGCCACCGCTTTCTTCGCGGCCACCATTGCCTGCGCCCAAAATGACATCAAGCGGGTGCTGGCATACTCGACGATCTCGCAGTTGGGCTACATGTTCTTGGGCGAGGGCAGTGGGGACTACACGTCCGGGCTGTTCCACATGATCATGCACGCCTTCTTCAAGGCCCTGTTGTTCCTCGCCGCCGGGTCGGTCATCCACGCCCTCCACAACCAGCAGGACATGAAGAAGATGGGCGGGCTGCGCAAGTACTTACCGATCACCTTCCCGACGTTCATCATCGGCTACCTGGCCCTGTCGGGGATCCCGCCCTTCGACGGGTTCTGGTCCAAGGACTCGATCCTCGACTCGGCCTGGCACATGAGCCCGGCCCTGTGGGTGGTCGGGGCGGTCACCGCCGGCCTCACCGCCTACTACATGACCCGGCAGGTGGCGCTGGTGTGGCTCGGCCAGGCCCGCTGGGTCGAGAACCGGCCCGAGGCTGTGGGCGCCGGCCACGCCGCTGGCGCCGGCGAGGTCGACCCCGACGCCCATCCCGCCGGGGCCGGCACGGCCGGTGAGGTCGCCTCCGGCGCCCATGCCGGTGGGGCCGGCGGGGTCGACCCCGACGCCCATCCTGCCGGCGCCGGCGCCGGGATGCCGCACGAGTCGCCCCTGGTGATGACCATCCCGCTGATCCTCCTGGCCGTAGGCGCCACGATCGGATGGCTGATCAACGCGCCGTGGGGCCTCAACTCCCTGCAGCGGTGGCTGGCGCCGGTCTTTCCCGCCACCATCGCCCCGGCCGTGCACGTGGCGACTGCTACCAAGTGGGAGCTTGGCGCGGTGGTCACGGGCCTGTGCATCGTGGGTGTCGGCCTGGGCCTCACGGCCTGGGACCGGGCGGAGCGGCCGGCGCTGGAGCCGGCCTTCCTGGCCCACGGCTGGTACATCGACGATGGCGTGGCGGCCGTGGTCTCCGGACCCCTGGCGCGCCTGGCGAGCGCCCTCAGTTTCGGCGTCGACGTCGGACTCATCGATGGGGCGGTCAACGGGTTGGCTCGGCTGACCGCCCAGACCGGCCGCCAGCTCCGGCGGGTGCAGACCGGCTACGTGCGCAACTACGCCCTCGGGATAGGCATCGGTGCCGCGGTCATCCTGGCGTACGTGGCGACCCGGGTGGGGAGCTGAGTGCCGTGACCTCGAGTTTTCCGATCCTCACCGTCATCGTGTTCCTGCCGCTGGTTGGCGCCGCGCTGGTCGCCCTCCTTCCTGGGTCCAGCGCGGACCATCTCGCCAAGCCCATAGGCCTGGGGGCGGCGGCGCTCGAGCTGATCCTGGCGGCCTACCTCGTGGTCGACTTCAAGGCGGGCCAGGCCGGCTTCCAGTTCATCAGCCATCACTCGTGGATCGGCCAGTTCGGAATCGCTTGGAAGGTGGGCGTCGACGGGATCTCGCTCTTCCTCGTCGCCATGACCGCGCTCCTCTTCCCGGTGGCCATGGTCGGCCCGAAGATCACCGGGAGCGTACGGGCCTTCATGTTTTGGATGCTGCTCCTGGAAGCGGCCTGCATGGGCACGTTCCTCTCCATGGATCTGTTCCTCTTCTTCGTGATGTTCGAGATCACCCTGGTGCCCGGCTATTTCATCGTGGCCGGGTGGGGAGGACCGCGGCGCAACTACGCGGCGATGAAGTTCTTCATCTATACCTTCGCCGGCTCGGCGTTCCTCTTCGTCGGGATCCTTTCGCTGGTCTTTCTCACCGCGTCCGCGAACGGCGGCCACCCCACCTTCGATCTCCTTACCCTGACGCGCCTGGCGAGCAACCTGCCGGCCGCCGATCAGGTGCTGATCTTCATCTCCTTCGCGGTGGCCTTCGCCGTCAAGATCCCGCTGGTCCCTTTTCACAGCTGGCTGCCCGACGCCTATACAGAGGCGCCCACGGCGGGGTCGATGATCCTGGCGGGGATCTTGTTCAAGCTCGGCGCTTATGGCCTGCTGCGCCTGGGTCTCTTTATCCTGCCGCGGGCGGCAACCGACCTGGCGCCGCTCCTCCTGACGCTGGCCGCGATCGGAATCACCTATGGCGCCCTGATCACGATCATGCAAAAAGACCTCAAGCGACTGGTGGCGTACGCCTCTATCGTGGACGTCGCCTTCATCGTGCTGGGGGTATTTGCCTTCAGCTCCCAAGGTGTCACCGGCGGGGTCCTCGAGATGGTCAACCACGGCTTGACCACCGGCGCCATGTTCTTCCTCGTCGGCGTCATCTGGGAACGCCGCGGGACCCTCAAAATCAGCGACCTGGGCGGCCTACAGAAGCCGGCGCCAATCCTGGCCGCGGTATTCCTCGCGGTAGTCCTGAGCGCGATCGGGCTGCCTGGGCTCAACGGCTTCGTCGGTGAGTTCCTCGTGCTCGTCGGCACCTTCATCACTCACCGCTGGTGGGCGGTCGTCGGCACCACCGCGATCGTCAGCGGGGCCATCTACCTCCTGTGGGCCTACCAACGGGTGTTCCACGGCCCCATCCGCAACGAGGCCAACGAGCATGTCCGTGACATCTCCTGGCAGGAGCTCGCCGCCGTCGCCCCTCTATTGGCCGGGATCGTGTTCCTCGGGATCTACCCGAGGCCGTTCCTGGATCGCGTCACCCCCTCTGTCGACCATCTCCTGGCCCACGTTCAAGCCGTCGATCCAGGAGCCCACGTCGCCCCGCCGGGTCAAGCGGCCATCACCTATTCCGTCCCCTCTGATCAGAACGTTGACGGCGGCGGGGCCGGGGCCGGCGGCGGAGCCAGCGCGGCCGGGGCCGCCGGCGCCGGCGGCGGGGTCGGTGGCGGTGGGGCCGCCGCGGCGGCTGCAGGGAGCAACCGGTGATCGACGTCCTGCTCTCCAGCGGCGCGGCCGCTCGTATCGGCGCCGGTGTCGCCCATCTGGCCCAGACGTCCACCCCTTCGGCGGCCTGCACCGTCGAGCCCGGGGGTGCCCGGATCGTGGGGCTTTGCGCCACCACGGGCAGCCTGCACATCCCGGTCGCGTACCGCAGCATCCTGCCGGTGCTGGTCCTGTCCGTCGGGGCCCTGCTGTTGTTGCTGGTGTCCGCAGTGTTGCCGAAGCGATCCCGGCCCGGTCTGTACCCGCTGCTCACCGTCGTCATCGGCGGCGTGGCCGCGGTGGCGTCCGCGTGGGAGTGGAACGACGTCCCCAACCACACCGGTGCCACCATCGGCCAGCAGATCCTGTATGACCGCTTCGGCGTGTTCTTTATGCTGCTGATTTCGGTGGCGACCGTGTTGGGCGCCCTCATCTCCGATAGCTACCTGCGCCGGGAGGGGCTCGACGGGGTCGAGGCATATGTCCTCATGCTGCTCGCGGGCACCGGCGCCATGCTGATGGCGGAGTCGGCTGGCCTCATCATGCTCTTCCTCGGTCTCGAGATCATGTCCATCGCCCTCTATGTGATGGCGGCCTATCACCGCCGGCGGACCCAGTCGGGCGAGGCCGGATTCAAGTACTTCATTCTCGGCGCCTTCTCGTCAGCCATATTCCTCTACGGGATAGCGCTGGTGTACGGGGCGACTGGGTCAACCCAGTTCGGTGAGATCGCCTCGTATCTGGCGGCCAACACCCTGCCCAACAACGGGGTCCTGCTGGGTGGCATCGCCCTCCTGATCGTAGGTTTGGGATTCAAGGTCGGCGCGGTGCCGTTCCACTTCTGGACGCCCGACGTCTACCAGGGGTCGCCGACGCCCTTTACGGGCTACATGGCCGCCGTCGCCAAGGCTGGTGGGTTCGCCGGCCTGCTGCGAGTGCTGACCGAGGCCTTCAAAACCCAGGAGGCCAACTGGCGTCCAGCCATCTGGCTCATCGCGGTGCTCACCCTGCTCGTCGGATCCGTGCTGGCGATCGCCCAAAAGGACCTGAAGCGGATGCTGGCCTACTCCTCGATCAGCCAGGCCGGTTACGTGCTAGTGGGCGTCCAGGCTGCGTCCAGCGCGGGTACGGCCGGCGCCCTGTTCTATCTCTTTACCTACGTCTTCATCATTGCCGGGACGTTCGCCGTGGTCGGCCTGATCCAGGGCCGAGGAGAGGCGCGCAACGACCTCGGGGCCATCCGCGGATTGGCTCGGCGCCGGCCGGGACTGGCCCTGGTCATGCTGGTCTTCCTGCTGGCGCAGGCCGGCATGCCATTCACCTCTGGGTTCCTCGCCAAGTTCTACGTGATCTCCGCCGCCGTCCAGCGCGGCCAGTACACGCTCGCCATCATCGCCATGCTGGCGGCCGCGGTGGCGGCCTTCTTCTATCTGCGGGTGGCGCTGCTGATGTACAGCGAGGCGCCGGCGGCCGGCGGGGTGGCGGCCGGCGGGGTGGCGGCCGGCGGGGTGGCGGCCGGCGGGGTGGCGGCCGGCGGGGTGGCGGCCGGCGGGCTCGCGGCCGGCGGCGACGGGGCCGGCGGGGCGTCGGCTGGCAGCGACGGGGCGCTCACCGCGGGCTTGGAGCCGGTGCGGGGACTCGACGGGGGCACGGCGGTCGCCACCCTGGAGGCCCCGTCCGAGGAGCGGATCACCATCCCCTTCTTCGTGGGTCTGGCGCTGACTATCTGCGTGGCGTTCACTATCTTCGCCGGCGTGTCCTCCCCAATGATCACCTTCGCCCGCGACGCCACGACCCTCTTCTAGCCCGCAGAGCCCGACTGAAGGCAAGCAGTTATGGCGCGGTGGTGCTCAGTTTCATATACTTTCATGTTATGTCAGGTCCGGTTGACGAGCGGTTGACGGCCCTACTCGCGCTCGCCGAGACCCAACGCGGGCTGGTCACATGGTCGCAGCTGGTGGCCATCGGCATTACATCCAAGCTGCTGGCCCGGTTGCTGGCGGAAGGCTGGCTTCGCCGAGTCAGGACCGGGGTCTACGCAGTTGCGGGACGGCGGCCCTCGCGGTGGGAGGATGCAGTCGCGGTCGGCTTGCTGGCGGGACCGAACTCCGCTCTTTCCCATGGCACCGCCGCAGCCGTCCATCGTTTTTCCAATCTGATCGCACCACCAGTGCCGGAGATAAGCGTGCTCCGCCCGCGGCAAGCCCGGTTACGGGGAGCCACCGTCCACCGAGTGGCGAACCTCGACACCCGAGACGTCGTGAAGCGCAGCGGCGTGAGCGTCACCACGCCGGCTCGAACCGTGGTCGATCTGGCCGCTCGCCTGCACCCAGAACTGCTGGAGAAGATCATCGACGAAGGAAGCATCGGTCGGGTCTGGTCCCCCGCGGAGCTGCTCGCCTGCGCAGAGCGAACGGCTCCCCAGGGCCGACCAGGCAGTCGGGTTCTCCGAGACGTGCTCGGCCCCCGCCTCCACGAACCAAGAGCAGACAGCATGCTCGAGCGCCGAATGATCCGGGTATTGGCTCCTTACGCCCCGTTCGAAACCCAGTTCCAACTGGTGCTCGATGGCGAGTTGATCATCCTCGACATCGCCTGGCCTTGGTGGCAGGTCGGAGCGGAGGTGGACGGATGGTCGGTGCGCGGACGCTCTCGCCGCAAGTTTGACCGCGACATGGCCCGCATCAATCTGCTGGAGGCCCATCACTGGCAGGTTGCCCATCTGACCTCGACGATGGACGAGGCCACAGTTCTGCGCGACGTCGGTCGGTTGTTGCCACCTTGGGCGCGTGCCTCCCTGGCCTTCTGATCCACCGCGAGTGCGCCAGGATTGGGCGTCACGGGGCCACCGAGGACACAGGTGTTCGGTTATCCCCCCTATTGGCGCGACAAATGAACACCTGTGTGGGAGCCGGCCTCGCTACACCGGCGCGGCCGACCTCGGCACCTCGTACGCGGTGGCTGCGCCGCCCAGCCGGCCCGCCGGGCAGCCGCCCAGCCGGCCTCGCTATATCGCCGCGGTCCCGTGGCTGGCGTCGGGCGTCGAGGGGACGAGGAAGCGCCCTATGACGGGCAGCTCCCAGAACGACTCCGCCCGAGCGACGGCGATCGCCACGGCCAGCATGTTCTCCGGCGCGTCGTAGACCGCGTAACGGGGTTGCCAGTCGGGATCGAACTTGGCGTTGAACTTCCAAAGGGACTCGATCTGCATCGAGTCGCCCATTCTTCGTAGGGCCCACGCCTGAACCCGCTGGCTGAGGCCCTCTCCGGCCTCGCCGGCGAGGACGGCTCGCATGGTGGCGAAGTTGAGGCCCAGGCCGTCGCCGCCGCGCGCCTTCAGCTCCCTGAGGGTCTCGACGACGGCGAAATCGATCAGTCCGTTGGGGTGCTCGCCGTCGTCGCGGCGCATGAGGTCGAGCGAGTATCCACCGATGCCCGGAGCCGGGACGAACTGGCAGAACGCGACCGGCGTGCCCAAGGCGTCGGGGGGCGAGTCCGGTCCCACCGGACCGTGGACCACAGCCAGGAGGAGGCCGGCGTCCTGCGGGTCGAAGGCGCGGCCGAGCGTCATGGAGAACCCGCGTTCCACATCACCTCGCCGGCTCTTGGTCATCACGTCCTCGAGTTGCTTCCGCAACGCCGCATCGAGTTGGGACGGGTCGTGGAAGCTGATCCGATAGCCGTACTTGGCTACCCGGTTGACCGCTTGGCGCAGACCCTTGAATCGGCCCCCCTCCAGGGTGAAGCGGCCGGTGTGGACGACGCCTTCGTCGCCGACGTAGAGATCGTGCATCCCGGTGGCGCGGTAGATCGGTAGCCACTCCTCCCCGACACCGAGGCCTCCGAGTGCCCACCCGTTCTCGTCGACGTAGCGCCGGAAGGCCCGCCAGGCTTCCTCCCGCTCAGCCACCGGTCCGATCGGGTCGGGGGACACCAGGCAAACCCCGCCGTAGACGGCGTGCGCCACGACCGTGTCTCCCCAGAAGAAGAACTGCTTGTCGGGCCGGAGGGCGAAGTAGTCGAGCGTTCCCGAGCCGTGCCGGGCCACGATGGCCCGGGCTCGAGCCAACCCGCCTGCCCCCTCAACCTCCGGGACGCCGGCCCGGGCCGCACGGACGCTTGCGGCAGCCAGGTGGTGCCGATGCTGGACGACCGGACGGAACAGGACCACCAACAATGCCAAAGCGAGCCCCGCGGACGCGGTGGCCATCGCCGGCGTGAAGAACTCGTTGAGCCGTTCGGGCAGGGCGATGTGGGTCACCCCGACCATCCGCTCCAGCGACGCCAGCACGGCCTGCGGCCAGGAGAGCCGCCGCAGGACCCGATGGTCCGCGGAGTTGATCCATGAGCCCAGTTCCACCGCCAGCGTGCCGGCCACCACCGTCAACACCGCGGCCCCGGCGACGTTCAGCACTCCTCGGCCCATCTGGGCGACATCGGTCTTGGCCTCAAAGGAAGCCCGGTTGAGCCACAGATAACCAGCGACAGCCAACGCCAGCACGGCTTCCACGACGTCGACTCCCCTGATGAGGTGGAGGACCGCCACTGTGAGCAGGACGGCGAGGCAGACCAACCAGGCGCGGCGTTGACCTCTCCGGATGCCGCGGGCCAGCACGATCAGACCAAGGCCGCCCAACGCAGCCAAGGCGGCTGCCGTCTCCGGGACCACCAGGGGAACGAACTCGCTGACCGCCTTGAGCCGGTCGCGGACCGGTTCGGCAAACGCCGACAGCAATGAAAGGAAACCCGCCGCGAACACCACCAGCGAGGCCACCCGCCGGACCCGGCGGTGCCGCGTCTCAGCCGGGTTTGGCCGGGGCCACCCCTCGCCCTGCGGGAAGGTGGCCACCACCTCGGGGCGCCGTTCGCCCGGGGGACTGGAGTCCACCACCCGGTCGGCAAGCGCCCGCTCGAGCAGGGTGGCGCCCGGGAGGTCCTGGCGGGCGTGGAAGAGCCGGGCATGCAACTCGTTGCCGGCTTCCAGTTCCACCCAGGCCGTCTCACGGTAGGACAGGAATACCGACGGCAACCCGAGCCCCGGTAGGCGGCTGGGCACCTCGGTGACCACGTCGGCGCTGCATCCGGCGTTGGCATAGAACCCCTCACCGAGGTGGGTCAGCTCCGGCCGGCACGTGTGGGCGGTGATGAGACCGGCGTAGCCGGCGGTGACGACGTCGCGGGCGAGCGCCCGGGCCGTGTCATTGGGGTTGCGGTGCCCCTCGTCCAAGGCCAGAGCGGACAGGGCTCGGGTCGTGCGCCGCAGCGCGGCCCCAGCCAGGAGCACGATCAGGAGCAACTCGATAAAAGTGAAGCCCACCAGGATCCCAGCCCTCGACGACAGGTCACCCGCTTGCGCCGACCGCAGGGCCAGCTCCGGCAGACGCAGGGCCAATATCACCACGATGGGGGCGAGCAGCAGCCAGGCCGACCGGCCCAGGCGCCGGTACACCAGGCGGGAGGCGATAAACCTGGAGAAGGCAGCTGGGTCGTCGAGTTGTTCCATGCCGGCTAGCCAGCCGGTCCCAGATCCGGTCACGCCTTTCTGGTGGCGGCGAACCGAGGGGAGCAACTCTTCTCGCAGGTGCTGGGCGTATGGGCTCTCTCGCGGATTGCGCGGATCCTCGAATCGGGACATGGCGTCGAGGTTGTGGCCCGGCTCGACCCGCACCTGGCGGATCCCTGCCCCGGTCGCGATGGATAGTTCCGCCGCCAGGGCCAGCTCGGCGCCGAGCTCCGCAGTGACCGAGGACTGGCACGGCGCAGACCACGCCAGCCGGGCATCCCGGTCTCCGGGCAACACGACGGCACGCCTTCCCGGTCCGGCCGCGTAGGCGGCAATCTCCAAAACCAGTCGCGGGTTGGCGGCCAGCGCGGCTTTGGGGTTGACTCCCGAATCGAACAGGTTGCCGGCGACCACCAGCACGCCGGGGCCGGTGGCGGCGGCCACCGCGGCACCTAACTCGCCCGCGGCGGCGAGCTGGGCGGGGCTCGGGTCCGGCGTCAGGTGCAGGTCGGCCATCACCACGACCCGGCCGCCGACTGGGACGTCCAGGGTCAGCAGGTCCGGGATGTCGCTCGAGGCAGCCAACGCGGCCATCGAGCCTACTACGGTGCGCCCCGTGGAACCCGCCTCCGAGCCGACCGATGTCGTGCTGGAGAGGGCCAGGCGGATGGGCCCTCTGCCGTACTCGGCGCGGGGCCGCAACGCCGGGCCGGAGCTTCCAACTGGCGCCGCGCTCGTCGACTGGCTGGTCGGCGCGGTCGACGACTGGTGGGCCGAGCTCGGCTGCCCGGATCCGTTCACTCTGGTCGAGATCGGCGCCGGCGACGGGACGCGAGCCGCCGCCGGGCTGGCCCGCGGACCGCAGTGCTTGTCCGCCTTGCGCTATGTGCTCGTCGAGGAGGACCGCGGTGGCCGGCAGCACCACAGCCTTCATCTCCCGATCGAGTCGCCGATACTGGTTCTCGGCCCGGTGGGGCCGGCCGACCGGGATGACGACGAGGACGAAGATGAGGCGTCACGGTCGGTGGTCGGGATCGGACCGTTGATCACCTCGCTTCGCGAGCCGCCAGTGGTGTCCGGACCGGCGGTGGTCGTGGCGATGGGGTGGGCCAGCCGCCTGCCGTCCGACCGCTTCGAATGGCGCGACAGACGATGGTGGGAGATCCGCGTGGCCGCCGACGTTGACGCCGATGGCGGTGTCGACGCCGCCGGCGGTTTGCTGGAGCTCGCAGTGCCCCTCGACGAGCAACGGTCGGCGGTCGTCGAGGCGCTGGTGGGCCCCTCAGCTCGCCAGGATGGATCTCGCTATGCCCAGATGCGGCCAGCCGCCGACTGGCTGGCCCGGACCCTACGGATCGCCGAGTGCGGCCAACTCGCAGTCATTGACCGCTGGACCGAGGTGACGAGCCCAGTGGCAGAGGGGACGCCGCCGCCCCTGGCCCTCGATCAGCTGGCCTCCGTTCGCAAGCCGTTGGAGGCGAGGCCGGTGGAACTTTTTTCCGGGCTGTCGATCGTGTCATGGCACCTAGGTTGAGCCGAAGCATGCGGGTACCGGCGGACCCCTCCGAGAACTGGCAGTGGCGGGACGGGCCTGTGCCCGCCGGCCCGACAGTAGTGTTCGACCTCGACGGGGTGCTCAGCGACGCGGCCAGCCGCCAGCACTACCTCGAAGGGCCGTGGCGGGACTGGGACGCGTTCTTCGAGGCCTGTGGCGACGATCCCCTGATCGAGGAGGTCGCCCGCCTGCTGGGTCTGCTCGATCCGGCCTTGGTGATCGTGCTGCTCACCGCCCGACCGGCTCGGGTGCAACCGCAGACGTTGGCGTGGTTGCACCGGTACGGCCTGCGTTGGGATCTCCTCGTCATGCGGGACTTTGGCGACTACGGGGCGGCCCGGGATTTCAAGCGCCGCTCGGTCCGGGAGTTGAGGACGGCTGGCTTCGAGCTGGTCCTGTCCTTCGAGGATGACCGGCGCAACGTGGCCATGTTCCGCGACGAGGGCGTCCCATCCGTCTACATCCATTCCGGCTACTACGACTGACGCCGGCTGGCGGGGGTCGCGGCGCTGGCGGCGCACCGGGGCTTTTTGGCCATTTCTAAGGTTCGTGCGCCACCATGATGGTCGCTATGGACCGCAACACCATCAAGACCACCTTCCTGCTGACCCTCCTGGCTGCGTTGTTCGTGGGCATCGGCGCTCTCATAGGCGGCAAAGAGGGGCTCATCATCGGCCTGGCTTTCGGCCTGTTGTTCACCGGCGGCTCCTACTGGTTCTCGGACTCCATCGCCATCAGGGCGGCCCGGGCGGTCCCCGTGTCCGAGGCCCAGATGCCGGACTACTACGCCGTCATGCGGGACCTGACCACCCGGGCTGGTATGCCCATGCCGAAGCTGTACGTCACCCCCGACGCCCAGCCGAACGCCTTCGCCACCGGTCGCAACCCCAAGCACGCCGCCGTCGCCGTCACCCAGGGGATCCTGCAGATCTGCACCTGGGACGAGATGCGCGGCGTCCTGGCCCACGAGCTCAGCCACGTCGGCAACCGGGACATCCTCATCTCCTCCGTCGCCGCCACCATCGCCATGGCCATCACCCTGCTGGCCCGGATGGCCGCGTGGAGCGGTCTGCTCTTCGGTGGGGGCGGCCGCGACGAGGGAGAGAACATATTCGAACTCCTCGCCCTGCTTATCCTGGCCCCGCTGGCCGCAACCATGCTGCAGCTGGCGCTGTCCCGCAGCCGGGAGTTCGAGGCGGACCGATCCGGCGCCCGCTTGATTGGCGACGGCGAGCCGCTAGCCCGGGCCCTGGCCAAACTGGAGGCAGGGGCCCGGCAGATCCCCATGCCCAATGCTCGGCGCGAGATGGCTCCGATGTACATCGTGAGCCCGCTGACCGGGATGAACGTGGCCTTCAAGAACCTCTTCTCCGACCATCCTCCGACCGAGCAACGCATCGCCCGGCTGCGGGCACGGGAGTGGGCCCGCTAGGCGTCCACCTTCAGGGAGTCCGGCCGCATCCAGGGGGAGTCCACGTAGAAAGGACTCCCCCAGGTGCGACCCGCCCCCCTTTCATCCGATCACCCGGGGTGAGGGTTGCGTACGCTTGACTGCTGGTCTTGCGGCGCATTCATCCAGGCGTGTGATTGGCGCGAGGTCGGCGGCCACCCTTACGCCACCATCGTCGGAACTGAAGGATGAAGGGAGGCCGGTCGACTGGAGGGGGTGGTCCTTTCTACGGGGACCACCCCGTCTAGTCGAACCGGGCTCCCTCAGGCCTCAATCTCGGAAGTTCTCGAACTGCAACGGCAGCCCGAAATCCTGTTCCCGCAACCCGGCAATGACCGCTTGGAGGTCGTCACGCTTCTTCCCCGACACCCGGACCTGATCCCCCTGGGTCTGCGACGAGATGCCCTTGGCGCCGTGCTCCTTTATCCAGCGGTTGATCGCCTTGGTGTTGTCGGATGAAAGGCCGGCCTTCACCGTCACCGTTTGGCGGGCCGCCCCCTTGGCCGCTTCCTCGACCTTGCCATACTCCAACGCCTTGAGGGAGACCTTGCGTCGCACCAACTTCTCCTCGAGCACCTGGACGACGGCCCGGAGCCGGTCCTCGGTGGAGGAGTACAACTGCAACTCCATGTCATGCAACTCCGCGGTCGACTCGGTGCCCTTGAAGTCGAACCGGGTGGAGAGCTCGCGCTGGGCCTGGTCGACAGCATTGCGGACCTCTTGCATGTCGACCTGGGACACGATGTCAAAGGTGGGCATGGCGCCACGGTAGCGCCGCCGCCTAGCTTGCCCGTGTCGTGACCCTCGTTCCGGTCCTCGCGGGCGGCGGAGCCGTCGATGACCAGCAGGCCGCGGTGACCGTCGCCGGCCGATCCCTCGGCCTCGGCGACCTCTCGGCGGCGGCAGGGGCGGTCGCGGCGCGCCTTACCGGACTGTCCGCCGTTGCGGTCGAGGCCTCACCGAGCTTGGAGACCGTGGTCGCGGTGCTCGGTGGACTGGCGGCCGGCGTCCCGGTGGTCCCGCTCGCCCCGGACGCCGGCCCGCTCGAACGCACCCACATCCTGCGCGACTGCGCCGCCCCCGTTCTCCTCGCTGCCGCGGGTGCCGCACCTGCCGTCCCTCCGGGCACCCCGCTGGAAGTGATCCCGGTCCGCATCAGCGACCGAGGGGCCTGGCCGGCGGGCGGGGGCGCCGGCGCCGGCGGTGGCGGTGGCGGTGGCGGCGCCGGTCCGGACGGCCCCGCCCTGATCCTGTACACCAGCGGGACGACCGGCCCTCCTAAGGGGGTGATGCTCAGCGCGGCCGCCATCGCCGCCGACCTCGATGCCTTGGCCGAGGCGTGGGGATGGACCCCGGAGGACGTGCTGGTGCATGGCTTGCCGCTGTTCCACGTCCACGGGCTGATCCTCGGGGTTATGGGCGCCCTGCGAGTCGGTTGCCGCTTGATCCATACCGGCCGGCCGACCCCGGCCGCCTACGCGGCCGGGGCCGATGAAGGCGGAAGCCTGTTCTTCGGGGTGCCGACGGTGTGGTCCCGCCTGGCCGCGGAGCCGGACGCAGCCGCGTCGCTTCGCGGGGCTCGCCTGCTGGTCTCGGGAAGCGCCGGCCTCCCGGTTCCCGTCTTCGAGCGCCTGGCCACGCTGGCCGGCCAGGGGCCCATCGAGCGTTACGGGATGACCGAGACCCTCATCACCTTGAGCGCCCGAGCGGCTGGCGACCGCCGGGCCGGCTGGGTGGGGTGGCCGGTGGCCGGCATCGAGGCCCGCCTTGTCGACGAGGGCGGCCAGCCGGTCGCCGCGGACGCTGAGACGGTGGGCGAGTTGCAGGTCCGCGGTCCCACCATGATGGACGGCTACCTCGGCCAGCCCGATGCCACCGCCGCCGTCTACACCTCGGACGGTTGGCTGCGCACCGGCGACGTGGCGGGCGCGGATCGGGACGGGTGGTACCGCATCGTGGGCCGGCAATCAACCGACCTGATCAAGACCGCCGGCTATCGCGTCGGCGCGGGGGAGGTCGAGGCGGCGCTGCTTGCCCACCCCGGCGTACTGGAGGCGGCGGTGATAGGCGTGCCAGATGACGACTTGGGCCAGGCCATCGTCGGGTACGTGGTCGCCGATGGGGTCAGCGGCCCGGAGCTGTGCGAATTCGTCGCCGGCGTGCTGTCGGTGCACAAGCGACCTCGTCGGGTGGAGCTGGTTGCCGCGTTGCCCCGTAACGCCATGGGCAAGGTGCAGAAGGCCCGGCTGCCAAACGAGTAACCTGTCTGACTCCTGGGTCGGTGCCCGAGTGGCCAAAGGGAACAGGCTGTAAACCTGTCGGCGTACGCCTACGGCGGTTCAAATCCGTCCCGGCCCACCAGCGGAGATTGCATCGAGACGAACAGACCTCCGTGGCGGTCCGTTCTCCGGGATGGAGGTCTGTCCGTCTCGATGCCAATTTCGGCCTCGCGGCGGACAGACCTTCGTGATTGGGCGAGCGCTCACCTCGAGGTCTGTCCGTTTGGCGAGATGGTGACCGTCGTCGTCCCGCCCCACGAGGGGACGCCGGGCACGCCGATCACCGCCAGGCTCCCAAGCAGGCCAGGAACGCCGGCCCCGCTGAGGGGCACGCCCAAGTGCAGGTGCCCGCTGTTGTCCGCGGTGGATCGCACGGTCGATCGGCCGCCCGAGCCCGACATCGTCACCGTCTCAGTCGAACCGGGCCGGTAGAACGCCGGGGTCACGACGCAGGCCGTGCCCGTGCCTTGCAAGGTGAAGCCGGCTGACCGGCCGTCGGTCAAATAGCTCCACTGCTGCGCTTCGGGGCGCTGCAGCGACACTGACCAGCCCCACTGCGACCAGCTCTGGTCGATCGACTGGTAGGAGGTTGTCGATGGCGGCGCCGGCGGGTGGGCGAATATCTGCATCAACGGCTCCACGTACTCCTGCAGGTCCCGGGTCCAGTAGGGCCAGGAGTGCGTGCCATACACGTAGTCGTCCAAGTGCACCGGGATCCCCAGCTGCTGGGCCCGCTGATAGAAGCCCAGCGTGGACACGTGGGTGAGCGCTTCGATCCCCATGGCCTCGGGATTGGGCGGGGTCGGGTCGTAGGGGCCCGGCAGCCCGGTCGCCGTATACAGCCAGAGGCTCATGCCCCGCAGGTTGGTTACCAGGTCGGTCGGGTCGTGGCCCTGCCAGTTGATCTCGTCGGTCACCCGCGAACCGAACATGGCGTCGGGCTCGACCCCATCGAGGGCGACTTCGGTAGCGTCGATGATCGAGGTGGCGCCGGCGGCCACGACCGGGTCGTAGTCGATGTCAGGAGCTCCGGAAAAAGACGCAGCCGAGACGAACAGGTCCGGATGCCGGGCGGCGTAGGTCGTCGAGCCGAAACCCCCTTGGGACAAGCCGGCCACGGCCCGTCCATCACGGTTGGCGATGGTGCGCAGGTTGGCGTCGACCCAAGGGATCAGCTCGTCGATGTCGAAGGTCTCCCATTGGGAGGGCCCGAGCACGGTCGTGGTATCGACCCAGTTGGTAAACCAGCCGCCGCCGTCGCCGTCAAAGCCGCAGTCGGGCATGACCACGATCAGCGGCAGGCTGGCAGTGGTCTGCTCGGCGCCGCCCAGGTTGACCCAGTCCGACGCCTCGCCGCTGGTGCCGTGGTACAGGTACAGCACCGGGTAGCGGGTGGCCGGGCGGGTGGCGTAGTCGGAGGGCACCAGGATGCGTACGTTGACCGGCCGACCGAGAGCAGCCGTCAGGACCGAGACGTTGTACTGCCGCGGGTCCAGTTGCTGGACCGAGACCACGTGGATGCCGTCGGCGTCGGTGAAGGTCGGCATGGCCGTAACCGCCCGGGTCGGCGGGGCTGTCAACGCCTGGGCCGCCGGCACCAACCCCAACCCGAGCACGGCCAGTACCGCCGCTCCTATCGCCACCCCCCAGCGCGATCGCATCAGGACCAGTATGGCGAACATCGATGTTCGTAGCAAGGTGGGCCCTGCGTTTCTCGGCGTTTCGACCCCCACTGGGGTCGTAAGGTTCTGACTGATGACACAGCCCTGGGAAGGAGAGTTGGCCGGGCGGATCGAACGCCACCTGGTCCATGGCGCGGCCCTGGAGGGAAACCACCTTGGCGATCCCGTCGACCGCCCGCTGTGGGTGTATGTCCCGCCCGGCTACGACGACGACCCGGATCGGCGCTACCCGTCCATATACGTCATCCAGGGCTACACCGGGCACGTGACCATGTGGTTCAATCGGAACCCCTTCCGCATCCCGTTTCCTGAGGCGGCCGATGGCGTCTTCGCCCGGCAGGAGGCCCCTCCTTGCATCGTGGTGTACGTCGACGCCTGGACGGCATACGGCGGATCGCAGTTCGTGGACTCGCCGGGCACCGGCCGCTACCACACCTACCTCTGTGAGGACGTGGTGCCCTTCGTTGACAGCCAGTACCGTACGCTCGCCGAGGCCCGCCACCGGGGGATCCAGGGCAAGTCGAGTGGCGGCTTCGGGGCCATGATCACGCCGATGCTGCGGCCCGATCTGTTCGGGGGACTGGCCACCCACGCCGGGGACTCGCTCTACGAGTACTGCTACATCCCGGAGTTCGGCAAGGTGGTGCGAGCCCTTCGGGACTACGACGGCTCGATCGACAAGTGGTGGGACGATTTTCGCGGCCGCGTGGCGTTCACGAAGCCGGCCGATGCTGTCCTGCTGATCACGCTCGGCGTAACGGCCTGCTTCTCGGCGGACGAGGACGGCACCCCAGTGCTTCCCTTCGATCCGTACACCGGTCGGCTGCGCGAAGCGGTGTGGGAGCGGTGGCTGGCGTGGGACCCGGTGCGCATGGTGCCGCGCTACGCCGACGCCCTACGGGGCCTGCGGGCCATCTGGATAGACGGCGGGAAGAGCGACGAGTGGTTCCTCGACCTGGGAGGCCAGGCCTTCCGTGACGCGCTCGGGGAGATCGGGGTGACCGACGTGCATTTCGAGTTGTTCGAGGGGGCCCACGGCGGCATCGACTACCGGTACCCGCTGTCGCTCGCCTACCTGGCCGAGCGGCTGGCACCCTAGAGTTTCCGACCGATGAAGGTGGGGGAGCTGCGCATCGACCCGGTAATCGACGGTCTGGGTCGCTTCGAGCCGACCAAGGCCTTTCGGGGCACCACGCCGGAGCAGTGGGCTCCACACCGGGACCTGCTCGACGAGGACGGCCGCCTGGGCTTCGCCATGGGTGGATTCTTGATCCGGGGACCCGGGCAGACCACCCTGGTCGACCTGGGTCTGGGCCCGAAGGCGTTCCTCGGGATTGAGGGTGGAGGATTCCTCGAGGAGCTGGCGGCGCTCGGGGTGGGTCCATCCGAGGTGACCGACGTGATTTTCACCCATCTGCATTTCGACCACATCGGATGGGCCACCACAGTGGACGGCCAGCCCGTGTTCCCCAGCGCCACGTACAGGTGCGCGCCGGCGGACTGGGAACATTTTATGGTCGAACATCCCGACCAGGAGGCGGACATGCTGGCCCCGATCCGGGACCGGTTTGCCCTGTGGGACGCCCCTGGGCCGCTCCTACCCGGCGTCGACACGCTGGCGGCGCCCGGGCACACTCCGGGCAGCACGGTCGTGGTGCTCTCGTCCGGCTCGGAGCGGGCGATGCTGCTCGGTGACGTCGCCCATTGCCCGGTCGAGCTGGTGGACGACGAATGGGCCAGCCTCTTTGATGTCGATCCGGTCTTGGCGGCTCGGACCCGGGTCGCGCTCAACCGTGAGCTGGAAGGGAGCGATATCCCAGTGGCGGCTGCCCATTTTCCCGGACTCCGATTCGGACGGCTGCTGCGGGGCGAGGGCCGGCGGCGTTGGGTCGTCTGAGGCGGGTGGTCAGGAGCTACGATTCCGGGGGTGCCGGCGAGTTTATTCTCGATGGCGGCGTCCGCCCCGCTCAAGCGGATCGGCCGCCCGGACGATATGGATGGATCGCCGCCCGGGCCAGGAGCCAGAATTATGCGGCTGCTTTTCTGAAATTTGGGTAAGGATCCCGTCAGAGGTGTGTGGTGTCCGATTCGGTGAATAGTTTTGAGACTTTCGTCCCGGCCGAGCTGGGTAGCGTCGTCGCGTCCCGGCGGCTGGTAGAGAGCGCCACGACTTCCTGGGGCGTTGACGACGAAGTGGCCGCCGATGCGGCCCTGGCTGTCTCGGAGCTGGTGACCAACGCCGTCCTGCACGCCCGCACGGGCGTCCACGTGGTGGTGCGCCGGCTGGGCCGAGGCGTGCGCCTGGAGGTCGGAGACGGGAGCGGCCGGCTCCCCCTGGTCGGCGCCGATCGCCCGGAGGACCTCTTGGCTACCCGCTCGATGACCGGTCGGGGTTTGGCGCTGATCGCCGCCACTGTCGACCGGTGGGGCGCCGATCCGGTCGGGACCGGCAAGGTGATGTGGGCCGAGGTTGGTACCAGCCGGCGCCGTCCCCTGGCGGTGGACTCGCCGGCGCCGGTCAAGGTGTCGCCGGAGATCCCGGCGGTTCCCGCCGCTTCGTGGGCCGGCTCGACGTCGGTCACAGCCATGGCAGCCGAAGGTCGGAGGGTCCACCTCATCGGGGTGCCGGTCCGTCTGTTGGTCGAATCCGTTCGGCAGTTCACCGATCTTCAGCGCGAGATGGCGGTCGTCGAGCTCGACCAGCATGGTCCCGCCGAGCTCGTCGCCCTGGCCGAGACCAGCCAGGAGATATCCGCCCATATCTACAGCCTCCAGGCCGACAGCGATATCGCCGAGGCCGCGCTCGCCCGGGGCGAGTCCGTCATCGACCTCGACGTCGATGTCTCCGAGGACGCCATGGCCGCCTTCGACCGGCTCGGGTCGTTGGCCCGGCGGATGGGCGAGGCCGTGGTGCGCCCCCACGTGCTCACCCTCCCGCCAAGTGACGAGGTAACTGCTTACCGGAGTTGGTACCGAGACGAGATCGCGGCCCAGCTGACGGGTCAGCCGCCGCGGCCGTGCCCGTTTGCCGCGGCGGCGGCTTCCTGAGTTCTTCTTACAGCTGCAAGCTCTTGACCTGTAGGAACTCCTCCAGGCCGAAGCGGCCGTACTCCCGGCCGATGCCGGACTGCTTGTAGCCACCGAAGGGGGCGTTGGGGTTGAACGCGCCGCCGTTGATCTCGACCTGGCCAGTACGGAGCTGGCGGGCCACCTCCTCGGCCTTCTCCTGGCTGCCGGCCCAGACTCCGCCGGCTAGTCCGTACACCGAGTCGTTGGCGATCTCCACCGCCTCCTCCTCGCTGTCGTAGGGGAGGATCGACAGCACCGGCCCGAAGATCTCCTCCTGGGCGATGGTCATGTCGCGGCGGACGCCTGAGAAGACCGTGGGCTTGGCGAAGAACCCGGTCTCCAGCCCTTCCGGCTTGCCGAGGCCGCCGGTCACCAGGTGGGCGCCCTCGTCGAGACCCTTTTGGATGTAGCCCTGGACGCGATCCCACTGGGCTTGCGACACGAGCGGTCCCAGCCTCGAGGACTCGGCGAACGGATCGCCGGGTGTCATGGCGTCGGCCGTGCGCGCCGCGATCTCCTCGGCTTCGGCCAGCCGGTCGCGAGGGACCAGCATCCGGGTCAGGGCCGAGCAGGTCTGCCCGGAGTTGAGGAACGCCTTGCCGACCCCGTCGGCGACCGCCTTCGCGACGTCGGCATCCGGGAGGATCACGTTGGCGCTCTTGCCGCCGAGCTCGAGGGCCACCTTGGCGACGCGTTGCATGCACAGCTCGCCCACCCGCCGCCCGGCTCGAGTCGAGCCGGTAAAGGACACCATGTCGACATCCGGATGTTTGGCAATCGCCTCACCGACGACCGGCCCCAGCCCAGACACCAGGTTGAACACGCCGGCGGGCAGGCCGACATCGTGGATGACCTCGGCCAGCACGAAGGCGTTGAGCGGCGCCACCTCGGACGGCTTGAGGACAACGGTGCAGCCTGCCGCCAGTGCGAACGCCGCCTTGGCGGCGATCTGGTGGAGTGGATAGTTCCACGGGGTGATGCACCCGACCACGCCGACTGGTTCCCGCACCACGACCGAGTTGCCGATGCGCTCCTCGAAGGGGAAGCCGTCGACGAGGGAGGCGATCACGCTGAAGGAGTGGTACGGCAACCCGGCCTGCACCAGCAGGCTCAGCGGCTTCACCATCCCGACCTCCTCGCTTACCAGGGTGGCGATCTCGTCCATGCGGGCCGCCAAGCCCTCGGCAATGCGGGAGCAGTACTTGGCCCGCTCATCAACCGATGTCCTGGACCACGCGGGGAACGCCCGGCGGGCGGCCTGCACGGCGCGGTCGACGTCCTCCGCGGTGCCCTCCGGAATGGTCCCCATGGTCTCTTCAGTAGTCGAGTTGACGACGGCGATGGTTCCGGTCCCCGTGCTCGGCAGCCATGCCCCATCGATGTAGATGTTGTCCCGTGTGATCACTGGCTTGTTCCCTCCATGTCGGTGCGCCGGCGGTCTGCGTCATATGTCAACGACGAGCGGCGGCGGGCGATCCGTTTTGTCCTGTTGTCCGGTGTTGTCCTGCTGTCCTGCCCCGCATGCTACGCACAGCCGGCCGAGGTGGGGGTCTGCGACTTGGTCCTAGGTGGTCCTAGGTCTCGGTCGCCGAGACGGCTCGCAAGGCCTCGAGGGCCTTGTCGGCGTGAGCCGACATGTTGATCTCGGAGCGGACGACGGCCTTGATCAACCCGTCACTGCCGATGACGAAGGTGGCCCGCTTGTTGGGGATGAGCCCCGGACCCCGGCGCACCCCGTAGGCCTTGGCGACCGACTTGTCCGCGTCGGAAAGCAGAGGAAAGTCGAACTCGTACTTGTCTGAGAACTGCTTCTGCTTGTCGACCTTGTCGGCGGAGATCCCGACCCGTTGGGCGCCGAGGCCGGCGAACTCCGCCGCCAGGTCGCGGAAGTGGCAACTCTCCCTGGTGCAGCCGGTCGTCATGGCCGCCGGGTAGAAGTACAGGACCACTGGTCCGTTCGCCAAAAACCCGGAGAGGCTCCGGAGGGTGCCGGTCTCATCGGTCAGTTGGAAATCGGGGGCTTTGTCTCCTGTGTCCATGGTCGGACGGTACTCGCCCGCGGCGCAGCTATGTTCCTATCTCGACGGTGGCGCTTGGATCTATGAGGCGCTGCATGAGCACCACGTCCAGCCAGCGCCCAAATTTGCGGCCCACCTCCCGCTCCACCCCTACCAACTCGAAACCGCAAGCTTGGTGCAGTCCGATGGATGTCTGGTGCCCACCGACGATGCGAGCCATGACCGCGTGGAAGCCATGGGTGCTGGCCAGCCGGAGCAACTCGAGGAGCAGTCCTTTGCCCACTCCCAGGCCACGCGCCTCGGAGTCGACGTACACCGAGTTCTCGACCGTGGTCCGGTAGGCGGGCCGCGAACGATACGGCGACAGCGAGCCGAATCCGCAGACCCGGTCGCGGTCGTCGATGGCCACCACGGCGGGGTGGGCGCCGCTGTGCTCGTCCATCCACGCCAACTGTTCCTCGGCGGTGCGGGCCACCATGTCGAAGGTGACCGTCGAGCCCAGGACCTCGGCGTTGTAGATAGTCCGGATCGCCTCGGCGTCGTCGTGGGCAGCCAAGCGGTACTTCATGGCCGCCCCAGCGTAACCGGGGCGGTCGCTGGCTCAGGCCGGTCCGGGCTGTCCGGGCGGGGGGCGGGCCGGCGGGCGCCGCTGGCTCGGGCCGGTCCGGGCTGTCCGGGCGGGGGGCGCGCCGGCGGGCGCCGCTGGCTCAGGCCGGTCCGGACGGGATAGCATGAGCGGGCTATCCAGGCTACCGGCGCGCCGGCCGGAGACAACACAGCAGCGCCCCCTTAGCTCAGTCGGCAGAGCACAGCCATGGTAAGGCTGGTGTCGTCGGTTCGATTCCGACAGGGGGCTCGGCGGCGTAGCTCAGTTGGTCAGAGCACTCGGCTCATAATCGAGTTGTCGTCGGTTCAAGTCCGACCGCCGCTACCAAAGCAAATCAATCAGCGCAGCAGAGCACGAGAGGTTCCATCCGTTGGCAAAGAACGAGAAGCGTGTCAAGATCACCCTGGCGTGCGACATGTGTAAGCGCCGGAACTACATCACCACGAAGAATAAGCAGAACGATCGAGAGCGGATCGAGATGAAGAAGTACTGCCGCTGGGATCATCAGCACACCGTCCACAAGGAGACTCGCTGAACCGGGAAGGGGCGCGGCTGGCCGTCTGGCCGGCCCCAACCGACTTGCGGTCGCTGGTGGAGGCGGCCCGGAGTGGTGATCGGGCCGCGCTCGACGAGCTGGTGCGGGTGACCTACACCGGTACCTACACCCTGGCCTACCGCCTGACGGGGAACGAGGACGACGCGCGCGATGTCGTTCAGGAGGCGTACCTGCGGGCGTACCGGGGTCTGCGGCGGTTCCGGGGGGACGCCCAGTTTACGACGTGGCTCTATCGGATCACGGCCAACTGCTCGGCGAACCTATTGGCCAAGCGGGCCCGGACGCGCACGGAAACCCTCGCCGACGACGCCCTGGTGGTCGACGGCCGGGCCGAGCATGACCCCGAGGGCCGGATCGCCGGCGAGGACGACCGAGCCAGGGTCGCCGGGGCCTTGGCAGTCCTGCCCTGGCGGTTGCGCCAGGTGATCGTGCTGCGGGACATCTACGACCTGCCCCACGGCTCCATCGCCACCGAGCTCGGCATCAGCGAGGCCGCCGCCAAGGTCCGCCTGCACCGGGCCCGCCGCCGCCTGCGGGAGCTGCTGACCAGCGAAGCGGGGGCCGGCGACGGAAAGGAGGCGGTCGGTGTCCGGGCTAGCTGAGATCGTCCGGCTGCGAACCGTCGACTGCCGCCAAGCGGGCGAATTTCTCCCGATGCTGGCCGCGGGCGAACACGGGTCGGCCGGCCTCTCGACCTACGGGCGGCCGCGCTTGGCCGACGGGCGGCCATCCGAGGGCCGGTCGACCGAGGGCCGCGCAACAGAGGGCCGCGCAACCGAGGGCCCCGCAACCGAGGGCCGCGCAACCGAGGGCCGCGCAACCGAGGGCCCCGCAACCGAGGGCCGGGCATCCGAGGGCCGGGCATCCGAGGGCCGGTCGGCCGAAGCGGTGCCGGAGCAGGTCGCCGATCACGTGGCGCAGTGCTTGCGCTGCCAGGCCGAGATGGCGGCCTACCGGCGGATCCTGCGTCACCTGCGGGCCCTCCGCCATGATGACGTGCGCTCGCCGCCGGGCGCCTTGGCGGCCGTGCTCGCCGCCCTCGAGGTGGCGGCGCTGGAAGACCATGCGGGTGGTGCCAATCGGGCCTTGCGGGTCGCGGCCGTGGGCGGTATCACGGTCGCCACCGCGGCGGCGACCACCGCCGGCGTGCTGGTCTGGATGAGCCGGCGCCGGTTGGGTCTCGCCGAGACGGGCTGAGGCCGCCGGCGGGGACGGCGGGCGCGGGGCGAGCGGGGCGCCAGCGATCCAGAGCCGGCGGGCCAGAACCTTTTTTGTGATCTTTGACACCTTATGGATGTCAACTATCACAAAAAATGGAGTTGACCTACCGTCGGCCGGATGCCGCCCGTCGGGTCCCGCCTCAATCGGCAGGTTTGTCCGGTGCCTGCAGCGCCTCTCTGAGCAACTCGTCGAGAAGGGCTCGCCGGGCGGCCGTCAGCTTTGTGAGCGCGCACCGGTTGGCTACTGCGACCCAGGTTTGCTGGCTTACCGCCTGTCCCTCGTCGGTCAGGGCCAGCAACTTGACCCGACGGTCGGTGGGCTCCGGCCGGCGCTCGACGAGGCCTTTCGTCTCGAGCCGGTCCACTAGGCCGGTGAGGTTGGAAGCTTCGCAGTTCATCTCCTCGGCGAGTCGCCGCATGGGGCTCGGACCCTGGTGCCGCAGTCGCCGCAACAGGTCTAGTTGGGCGACCGACAGCCCCTCGTCATCGGCAATCTCGCGGATGTCCTGTTTTGTCCGGTCCATCAGGCGGACAGCCAAGGACGCTAAGTCCAAGTCGACGGGAGACACAGCAACCGGCGTCGAACCCTCTTTGGACGACTGGGCGTTCACCACCGCCCAAGTGTAGCCGATGTCACAGTAGCTACATAGTTGACAACATGAAGCATATACGTGTTGGATGATACATCGCCCATAACGGCGATCGAGTTTCTAGGAGCCCCCCCCGTGACGTCCGACTCCCTCCCTGACCCCCTCGACCGGCTTTCTCGCGTCGAGCGCTACCGCTGGCGGAGGAACGCCCGCACTGCGGAGCGGGCCCACGAAGCCGAGCAGTTGGGCGCGCTCCGGGTCTTGGCCGTCGACCGGACTGAGGTCCATCCAGTTGTGGCCGCCGGGCCGGGCCGATCCCTGGCCGGGTCGTCTTTCACCGCCTCGCCCTCCGCTGGCGCGGTCGAGGCCATCATCGGTGAGCGCCGGCTCGTCGCCGGCCGGGTGTCACGGGCGGCGTGGGCCACACTGATGGCGGCTGCCACCGGGCCGGAGCCGGTGCGGCTGGTGGGCGCCGGACGGTACGGTCCCTACTGGACGCTGATTTTTGAGGGGCCGGGCGCCCGTCTGGTCGTGCTTGCTCACCGGCTCGTCTTGGCCCGGCGCGCCAGCCAGGGCGGGAGTGATGTGAGTCGTCCGGTGCTGCAACTGGTCGGCTGAACGCTCTGTCGGGGGCCACTTCCCGCCGCCGTGGCCCATGCCGCGGTGGCCGGCGCCCGGCTGGCGCCCGGCCGTGCCAGACGCAGCCGCAACGACTGGTGCTATCCTCGTGGCGAAGGAACCCGACCCGCAGAACATCTGCAGAG
>Ga0302324_100001689_pt1 | contig 52958 bp, 49 predicted proteins | sample Palsa_T0_1_FD_201949 | JGI IMG/M metagenome (GOLD analysis project Ga0302324, IMG submission 201949) | Peat permafrost microbial communities from Stordalen Mire near Abisko, Sweden - Palsa_T0_1 | ecosystem: Environmental > Terrestrial > Soil > Palsa > Peat permafrost | place: Sweden: Abisko...
GGTCAGAAGCATTGAGGGCCGTAGCGCATACGCAGCCAATCGGCTACTGCATCCAAGCGGCTCGCGATTTTGCGCGAGGGATAAGGCAAAACGCGGCTAAAAAGCCGCGTGTACCCCACTTTGACGCCGCACACGCGCTCGAACGTTGACAGGCGGCTCTCCGCGTGCAATAGTGAACCAATAGGTTCAGTATCTCATGGCGAACAATCTGGATCATGTCATGGCGGCGATTTCCGATCCGACGCGGCGGGCGATCATCGGCCGGCTCGCACGTGGGCCGGCACGCATCTCGGACGTCGCCCGGCCGTTCTCGATGTCGCTCACTGGTGTCTCGAAGCACATCAGAGTGCTGGAGCGCGCCGGGCTCGTGCGGCGTACTCATCAGGGGCGCGAGAACACGCTCGAGTTATCCGCGGAACCTCTGCGCGAGGTGGCGCGGTGGATCTCGAGGTATGAGCGCTTCTGGAATGCCCGCCTCGATCGACTGGAGGGATTCTTCGCCGCAAAACAGGAGAAATCAAAATGAAGCTCACGGACGTAACCGTCACCCGCGCGATTCCCGCGCCTGCCGAGAACGTGTTCGATGTCTGGATAGACCCGAAAAGTCCCGGGGGCCCGTGGTTCGGCGCAGAGCGCGTAATCCTGAACCCGGTTGTGGACGGCCTGTTCTATTTGGCGGTTCAACACGAAGGACGAACGTGGCCGCATTATGGGCGCTTTGTTCGTATCGAACGCCCGCATCTGGTGGAGTACACGTGGGTGTCTGAAGGGACTCAGGGCGTTGAATCCCTGGTGGCCGTGACGTTCGAGCCGCGTGGGGACCGGACCGAGGTCACTCTGCGTCACACGGGCGTCCCTGACGATGAAATGGGACGCCGGCACCAGGAAGGCTGGACCTGGGTCCTATCGAAGCTCGCAGAGCAGTTTTAGTCGGCGCCGGTCTGGGTGCGCGGATCGAGCAATTCGTTAAGACGCTCTTCGGGAATGCCGCTCGATTCGCGCGCCACCTCGCGCACGGTGCGCCCGCTGCAATAGGCTTCCTTGGCGATGGCCGCCGCCTTGTCGTAGCCGATGACCGGCGCCAGCACGGTACACATGGCGAGCGACTGTTCGACGAAAGCCGATGCACGTTCACGGTCGGCCTGCAGGCCTTGGATCGCGCGCCGGCTGAAGTTGCGCGAAACCGCCGCCAGCAGCGCGATGGATTCCAGCAAATCGTAAGCCATCACCGGCATCATCACGTTCAGCTCGAAATTGCCGGCCGCGCAGCACCACGTGATCGTCGCGTCATAGCCGATCACCTGTGCGCACGCCATCAGCAGACTCTCGGCGATCACCGGATTAATTTTGCCTGGCATAATGCTCGATCCGGGCTGCGTCTCCGGCAGCTTGAGCTCACCCAGTCCGCTGCGCGGCCCCGACGCCAGCCAGCGGATGTCGTTCGCGATCTTGGTCAGCGCGACGGCGTAGGTCTTCAGCGCGCCGCTCAGAAAGCTGACCGCATCCTTGGCCGCCTGCGCTTCAAAATGATTGGACGCCTCGCGAAACGGGAGGCCGGTCCGCGCCGCGATTTCAGCGATCACCGCCGGAGCGAAGCCGGGAACGGCATTGAGGCCGGTGCCGACGGCAGTTCCTCCCAGCGGCAATTCATAGATCCCTACCAGTGCCGCGCGAACTCTTGCAGCGGACTGCTCCACTTGCGCGGCATAGCCGCTGAATTCCTGTCCAAACAGCATCGGAACGGCATCCTGAAGATGCGTGCGTCCCATTTTTACGATGTCGGCGAAGTCGCCGGCTTTGGCGCTCAACGCGGCCGCAAGCTCCGCCATCGCGGGCAACAGATCCTCATGCACCAGCACCGCCGCCGAAATGTGGATCGCGGATGGGATGACGTCGTTGCTCGATTGCCCGCGATTCACGTCATCGTTCGGATGCGCGCCCGCGAGATGACCGATCACCTCGTTGGCGTTCATGTTCGTGGAAGTGCCGCTGCCGGTCTGGAAGATATCGACCACGAACTGATCGTCGTGCTCTCCAGCAGACACGGCGTCGGCGGCCTTCGCGATGGACCCGGCCAGCTCCGGCGGCAATTGTCCGATTTGGCCGTTGACTCGCGCGGCCGCGCTCTTGATCAGCCCGAGCGCGCGAATGAAGGCTCGTGGAAAGCGCAATCCGCTGATCGGAAAATTTTCTACCGCGCGCTGCGTTTGCGCGCCATAGAGCGCATCCGCGGGAACGCGCACTTCGCCCATGCTGTCGTGTTCCAGGCGGTATTTATTCGCCACGGGAGCGCGCCTACGGCGTGGCTTTCGTTGGAACGGCCACGGTCGGCTTGCCGCCTGTATCGAACACCTGCACGGCGCCGTATTTGTCGAGCACGGGTTTGAGCTTGGCCGCATCGCCCACCGCGACGATCTGCAGATCGTCCGGCACGATGTACTTGCGCGCGACCCGCTGCACCTGCTCGGCGGTGACGGCCATGATCCTGGCCGGATACGTGTCCCAGTAATCCGCGGGCAAGCCGTAAACCTTGAGCGTGATCGCGTAGTCCAACAGCTCGCTGGGCCGTTCAAGCGAAAGCGCGAAGCTCGCGACGATGGAGCGTTTGCTTTCCTCGAGCTCCGATTCGGGAACCGCTTTGTCGCGGATGCGGTTGATCTCGTTCATGAACTCGGTCATGGCCCCTGCAGTGGCATCGGTTCGCATGCTGCCTTGCGCGATCCAGGGCCCCGCGTAGCGCCGGGCCACCAATTGGCTGTACGCGCCGTAAGTGTATCCGTGGATTTCGCGCAGATTCATGAACAGGCGAGCCGATGCTCCACCGCCTACAATACGATCCATCACCACCATCGGCACGTAGTCCGAGTCCATGCGATTGATCGCGATGTTGCCCATCTCGACGTCGGTCTGCACCGAACCAGGCCGGTCCACCAGGAAAACCCCTCGCCCATGCGCCGGTTTTGTCGCGGCCGGAAGCGCCGCTTTACCGGCGCCCGCCTTCCATCCTGGTAGAGCCTGGAACATTCGCATAACGGCGTCCGGACTCACGTCGCCCGCGATGCCAAGGATGGCGTTCTCGGGAACGTACCTGGATTTATGCCATTCGGCGAGCATGGCCGGCGTGATCTTGTCCAGCGCCTGCTCGGTAGCCGATGTGATAGCCGCGGGATGATCGCCATAAACGGCGCGATTGAAGCGCTCCTGCATCAGGAATCCGGCGGTCGAGCGCTGCTGCTGCAACTGAACTTTCATGCGCTGTTTGAGTTTGTCCAACTCGCTTGCGGGGAACGATGGGTTCAACAGCACGTCGGACGCAAGCGCGATCCATTGGGCGGCGTTATCGCTGAGCCCGGACGCGGTGAACGTCGCTGTTTCCGAGCCCCACGGCGCCTGCGCCCCAATGGTAGCTCCCAGCTTCTCCGTCTCCTCGGCGATTTGTTTGCTCGAACGCGTCTCGGTTCCTTCCTTCAGCATGGCCGCGGTGACATTGGCCAGGCCTGGCAGATCGGCGGGATCGTTCAACGCGCCCGCGCCAAGAATGGTGATCCGCGCGTTGACCAGAGGCAGCCGATGGTCTTCCAGCACCAGCACCCTGAGCCCATTCGCGAGCGTCATCTCCACCGGTTTCGGAAGCTTGACGCGAAGAATCTCGCTCGAGACCGGCGCTTTGTTCTTGCGTTCCACCTTGCTGAGCGGGATTGCCTTGGAGCCGGGGTCCTGAGGAACTTGCGCGATCAAAGCCGCCGAAACAGCCAGCGGCGCAGCGAACTTGAAGTTAATATTCATGCCTATGTTCCTAGTTAGTGGTGTTCAGCGCTTCGGATTTCGGCTTCGGCAGCGTAGTGACCACCGTGCGATTCTCCTCGGTCAGATAGGTCTTCGCCACGCGCTGGATATCCTGTTTGCCGACGTTATGAATTTTGTCGAAGCGCGTGTTGATGAGATTCGGATCGCCGAAAATCACCGCCATCTCGCCGATGACGTACGCTCGATAGAGCGTGCTGGTCAATTGCTGCGCCGTCTCTCGCCGTTCCGTCATGCGGATTTTCTCCAGCTCCCAGTCGGCGATCGGCTCGGATTTCACGCGCTCCACCTCGGCGTACACGGCTTTCTCCACTTCCTTCAAATCCTTGCCGGGCCGCGCCAGCACAACGATGTTGAGCGTGGAGGGTCCGCGGTGCTCCTCGACATAACAGAACACGTTGACCGCCAGTTCCTTGTCCTTCACCAAAGTTTGATAAAGCCTGGAAGCCTGACCTTCGCCCAAAGCGCTCGAAAGAACGTCCAGCGCGTAAACGTCGCTGGTGTTGCCCGGCGGCGTCTTAAAGGCGATATCCAAGCGCGGCGTCCGCGCGAAAGGATCCTCGATGGTCTTGCGCCTCTCGCCGGTCTGCGCGGGCTCGGCGAGATCCGGCGCCGGGGGCGTGGGCTGCGCCGGGATGTCTCCAAAATACTTCTTGATCTTCGCCAGCGCGTCGGCGGGCTGGAAGTCGCCCACCAGCGTCAGCACGGCATTGTTCGGGGCGTAGTAGACGCGAAAGAACTCCTGGACGTCCTTGATAGTGGCCGCGTTCAGATCCTCCATGGAGCCGATCACCGAATGCTTGTTGGCGAAGTTATCGTAGGTCAGGCCTTGCAGGACCTCGGACGTTTCCCCATACGGCTGATTGTCCACGCCCAACCGGCGCTCCTCCTGCACGGCGTTCCGCTGATTATCCAAGTTCGCCTGGTTTACCGCGAGCGAGCGCATGCGGTCCGATTCGAGAAACAACCCGAGGTCCAGCTGGTTCGACGCGAAGGACTCGAAGTAATTGGTGCGATCCTCGGTGGTGGTGCCGTTCATGTCTCCGCCGTTATTTTCCACCAGGATCATGTGCTCGCCCTTGCCGACGTTCTGGGATCCTTCGAACATCATGTGCTCGAACAAATGCGCGAATCCGGTGCGCCCGGCGTGTTCGTTGTGCGAGCCGACGTTGTAGGTGATCGAAATCCCGTAAGTGGGCGCGGAATGGTCCTCGGAAAATACGATCCGCAAGCCGTTGTCGAGCTTGTATTGTTGGATCGGAATTCGCAGGGGCTTCGGTTCGCTTTGGGCTTGTAGCAAGAGCGAACCGGCCAGAAACACGGACACTACGGGTGTGCGCATAGGCAAGACTATTTTAGCTCCTGAGTATAAGACGTACAGGAACGGCAATTGTTAAGCTCTTATTTAGAGGATGGGCAAATTGAAGGCTGGCGTCACTTTCGGGAATGCGGCCAAAACCGGGCCTTATGAGCTCGCGCTGCGCGAAGCGGGCATCGAAACCGTGCCTAATCCGGCCTCGCTCGCAGGGCTGGACGGGCTTTTGCTCACCGGCGGCAGCGACGTCAATCCGAAGCTGTACGGCAGCGAGCGGGCCCTGGAGAGCGAGCCTCCGGATAACGCGCGCGACGAGCTGGAAATGCGGCTGCTTAAGGAAGCTCTGGCGGCAGATCTTCCAGTGCTGGCCATCTGCCGGGGCATGCAACTGTTCAATGTGTTTCACGGCGGTACGTTGATCCAGCATTTGGCGAGCGCGGATGTGCATCGGGTCAAAGCGCGCGATGCGGAGCCGGGCAGGCACCCGTCGGCGCACAGAGTTTGGGTTGCGCCGAATACTCGATTGGCCAAGATCGCCGGTGGGGGTGGGCACGATGTGAATTCGCGGCACCATCAAGCCGTCGACCGCTTGGGCCAGGATCTAATCGTGTCAGCCATCGCGGCTGATGGCGTCATCGAAGCCATCGAGAAACCCGGTGCGTCCTTTGCCGTAGCCGTCCAATGGCACCCCGAGGATCGCGTTCTCGTAAACCCCGCGGATCGCGAATTGTTCGCAGCGTTTGCGCAGGCCATGGTTCATAGAACAGCGCCGAGCATTGCCGGCAGCTGACAGCCGCCCGTCCTGGTGCGATATACTCTGAAGCCTAAACATTGTTTCGGGGTAATCACACATGCGGTCTTTGACGCTACCGGGCGCGCTACGCGGGAGCCTTATCCTATTCTTGTCCTGGCTTCCGCTGGCTGCCCAGCAAGACCGCCTCGGTGGCCCGATTGATTCCAGCCGCACGGTCACTTTGCGCGGCATGGTTTCTCCCAAGATTCGGCGCGCCCGGGATTTGGGGCCCGTGGATCCTTCCCAAAAGATCAGCTATATCACCCTGGCGTTCCGCAGGACGGCCGCGCAGCAGGCGGCGCTGGACCGCTTGCTGGTGGAAATGCAGGACCCGTCCTCGCCGAATTTCCACAAATGGCTGAGCCCGGAAGAATTCGGGCAGCGGTTCGGCCCAAGCGCCAACGATATCGCGCAAGTTAGTGCATGGCTCAAGGCGCAAGGGCTCACGGTTCTAGAGACGGCGCGGGCTCGAGGCTGGATGGTCTTCAGCGGCACAGCGGCGCAGGTGGAGCGGGCGTTTCACACGCAAGTGCACGCCTACGAGCTGGACGGAGAACGGCACTTCGCCATTGCTACGGAACCATCGGTGCCGGCTGCTTTGGCGCCGCTGGTTTTAGGCTTTCGCGGCCTGGATGATTTCTTTGTGAAGCCGTCCTCGCCGCGTCCCCAGTTCGATTTGAATAGTGGCGGGAACGCGCTCCTGGCCGGCGACATTCAGACCATTTACGATGTCACGCCGCTGTATTCGGACGGAATCGATGGGAGCGGACAGACGGTCGTGGTGGTGGGAGCAAGCGATGTCTATACCGCCGACCTGCAAGACTTCCGCTCTATGAGCGGCCTGCCGGCTCCTCAGGTGACCGCTCAGTTTCCTGGGGCGGATCCCGGGATCACCGGAGCTCAGCCGGAGGCCGACATCGATCTGGAGTGGCTGGGCGCGGTGGCGTACAACGCGTCCATCATTTTCGTTACAGCCCCTGACGCGTTTGTAGCGGCCCAATATGCCATCGACCAGAATTATGCTCCCGTGCTCAGCATGAGCTTCTCCTTCTGCGAAGCCGATTCCTCGTCCGAGCCGGTAGTCACGGAGGCGCTGGCGCAGCAGGCCAATGCTCAGGGCATCACATGGTTAGTAGCCGCGGGCGATCAGGCCTCGGCGCCCTGCGATCGGAGCGGGAGCACCGGAGCCATGCCGGCCGTGGCGACGCAAGGTTTGTCGGTGAATTTCCCGTCGACGCTGCCCGAAGTCACCGCCGTGGGCGGCACGATGTTCAATGAGGGCGGCGGCAATTACTGGAGCCCGCAGAACAACGCCAACAACAGTTCAGCGTTATCCTACATTCCCGAAGTTGCCTGGAATGAGACGGCGGCTAACGGCGGCATCATATTGGGAGGCACCGGCGGAGTGAGTACGCTATTCACAAAACCAGCCTGGCAGACAGGTCCCGGCGTGCCGCATGATGGCCAGCGGGATGTGCCCGACGTGGCGCTGGACGCGGCTGTTTATCACGATCCATATGGTGTTTTCTCCAGCGGCGGTCAACTAATGTACTACGGCGGATCGTCGGTGGCGGCGCCCATATTTGCGGGAATAGTGGTGTTGTTAAATCAGTATCTCGTCGAAAATGGAATCCAGGCCCAACCCGGCTTAGGGAACATCAACCCGGCGCTGTACCGTCTGGCGCAGACCACGCCGCAAGCTTTCCACGACATCACGCAGGGCAGCAACATCGTGCCTTGTCAAATCGGCACGCCCGATTGCACCACCGGTTCGTTCGGCTATTCCGCCGGCCCCGGGTATGATCTGGTAACCGGCCTGGGTTCCGTCGATGCAAACAACCTGATTACGCAATGGAGCACGCCCGCGACCAGCACCGGCGCAAGCGTTAGCGTGGCTGCCAACCCGCCCAGCCTCACCGTGGAGGGCACCACCGTTCTGACTGCCACTGTGCAAGGCGCGAATGGCTCGGCCACGCCCGCAGGATCCGTCTCTTTCGTGGCTGGCGCCACCTCACTCGGCACTGCATCGCTGGCCGGTTCGGGCAATACGGCCACTGCCAGCGTTACCGTTTATGGAAGCCAGCTCCCGGTTGGCTCCGACACGATCACGGCGTCGTATGCCGGCAGCTCCAATTTGAACAGCGCTTCGGGGACCGTCACGGTGAACGTTGCCTTGCCGCCCGCGGCGGCCGCCGTGGTGCCGTCCTTTACCCCCAACCCGGTCTATAAGGAGCGGACCGACTCCTACGGGTATAGCTGGTTCTTCACGGTCACCTTGACCAATATGAGCAACGTGGCGGCGACGCTGACCGGCCTGACGTTCGCGGGAACGGACATCTCGTCTGCGATTTCGCCCATTTTCGGCAGCACGACGTTGGCGCCTTATGGAACGCTGCAGGGCGCGGTGGGCGCCTCGGTTGATACCGTGCCTTCCACGATCCCCATGGTGTTTAGCGGCGTGGATGCCGACGGCAACCAATGGTCGCAGCAAATATCGGTGCCGTTCTACGGCCCGCAGACCTCGGCGTCCATCGCGCTATCCAGCTCTCCGGCCGTGGTCCAGGCGAATCCAAATGCGCCCTCCGATTGCCAGTACGAGCAAGAACTCGACGTGCAAGAGCGGAACGGTGTCGGCGTAATACTCACCCACTTCACGGCGGGCGGCGGCGACTATACCAGCGAGATCCAGGACTGGTTCGGATCGCTGCGTTTAGCGCCCTTCGGGGCGCTCGAAGCCGACATTTGCTGGACTGGCATCAGCCCGCCAGAGACGCTGAAATACGAGCTGGACGGAGTGGATACCTATGGGAACGATGTGGTGACTACCGGTTCGGCGCTGTTCCAAGGCGCGGCCAGCAATCCGGGCGAGCTTGTGGTGTCGAGTGAATTTTTACTGCTCACCTTGGCGAGCTCCGGCTCGAGTCCTACCAGCACAACCTTCAACATCAACGTGCCGGCAAACCAGGCCTGGACTATTTCCGTGTTTCCTTCGAATCAGGAAACCAGTTGGTTGGTGGCGTCGCCGCTTTCTGGAACCGGCCCCGGACAGGTAACGGTCACGGCGTCCGGAGCCGGCCTGACCAATGGCGCGTACCTTGCCGATCTCTCAATTCAATCGCTGAACACGATTCCGCAGTTCTCCGATGTCCTGGTGGCCTTGCTCATTGGCGGGTCGCCAAATCTAACCATCGGAGGAGTCAGCAATGGGGCGTCATTCCAGGTGGGGGCTGCGCCGGGTATGGTGCTGTCTGTCTTTGGAACGAACCTGTCGCTGTCCAATCAGGACGCGAACTCGATTCCGCTGCCGCTCTCATTAGCCGGTGTCTCGGCCACTATCAATGGCGTTCCCGCGCCGCTGTACTTTGTTTCGCCGGGCCAGTTGAACATACAGGTTCCCTATGAAACGCCCGCCGGCGATGCGTTGCTGGCGGTGAATAACGATGGACAGGTGACTACCTGGGTGTTCAGCGTTTCGTTCTCCTACCCGGGCATCTTCGCGGACGCGGACGGCAACACGGTTCCATACGCCAGCGGGAAACGCGGCCAGACTCTGATCTTGTTCATCACCGGAGAAGGCGATGTGACGCCGCCGCTGGCCACCGGCGCCTCGCCCAAGGCCGGAACATCCGTGACGAAGTTGCCCGCGCCAGTCCTTAAGCCCCAAAAACTCACCATCGGCGGCGTGGAAACCACCATCGATTTCATCGGCGTTCCGCCCGGCTTGGCGGGCGTGACGCAGATCAACTTTACGGTTCCGAATAATGCGCCGCTGGGCCGGCAGCCGGTCCAGGTCACGATCGGTACTCAGACCAGCGTGCCGGCATACTTCACGGTGAATCCCTAGCCGGTTGTGAGCGGGAACGGTCACCTAGGCAATAGCCGGTGCTGCTGGAACTCGCGAATCCACTTGTGCATCATGTCGGTCGAGTCGATGCAATCGTGGAAGCCGGCCTGCCGAGCTTTGACCGTGCTCACCAGCCACGGCCTGTCCGCCGGTGCGGCGCTCCCCTCTGGGCGATAACCGAAGACAGCGTCAGCGAAATAAAATGATTCGCCGACATAGGCCTTAAGATCGGCGGGCGCCACCAGGCCGTACTTCTTCACGATGGCCGCCCACTCCGCCTGACGCTTCGGCATCTCCTTCGCGAGCGAAAGTGGCTTGCTCGCCCCAGCCTCCATTCCGAAGGCATCCGCGATCACCGGCCAGAGGTCCTCCCAAGTTGCCACATCGCCATTGGTGATGTTGAAAGTCTCGTTGCGCGCGCTGTCACTGGTTGCCGACCATTCCAAGGCTCGCGCGAGCAAATCGGTATCGACGAGTTCGAAAACCGAAGAAAAATTACCGCCGGGAAAGTACAGCGGGCTCCCTTCTTCGCGGAGCAGAGCGGCGTACACGCCGAGCGGCGGTATGATGCTCAGATTGCCGCCAATCGCTTCGCCGATCACGATCTGCGGACGCAGGATCGTGAAGCACCAACTCTTGCCGGCCTGCTTGCCGCGCAGATAGTCCTCTTGCAGCCAATAGAAGTTCTCATGCGGATGGCGCGGCGCGCGCTCCCGAGCCGGAATGGGAACCACGGCCCCGACGTGCCCTCCATATGCCTTGGTTCCTTGAAGCAATGAGACGTGCCGCAGACACTTCGCCGCAGCCTCCAGCGGGTCAAACAGATTGCGCAGCATCGTGAGATTTACTTCCATCTGCGCGCGATCCACCCATCCTTCAAAGAGGCCGGGCTTCTCATTCAGCGCGGCATACGCGAGATGCGTCACATCGGACATCTGTCCGAAGATTTCGCGGCACCGCACCGCGTCGAGAAGATCGACGGATATAAATTCGACGCCTGCGACCGGTGGTGGCGCACGGCGCGAAACCGCAACCACCTCCCATTCAGGAAGTTTCGCGAAATGACGCACCGCCCCGCATCCGACTAGCCCCGAGGCTCCCGCCACCAGAATCTTCCGCTTCGCCATCGTCATGCCTGAACGCGTTCGTCAAACTTCCTCGACCACTTTAGCAGTGTAAGACCTGCGCGTAGTAAGATACGTGTGGCAAATTTGCGATTTCGGATTTTCTTCGGGTAAAGGAGATTCTAATGATGATTTCTAAACTGGGTAGGTTAGCTCGTCGGGGGCCGGCGCTGGCATTGGGTATCCTGGCTCTGGCCGCTTTTTCGGGCCCGCACGCGAAGACCAACAATGCCGTGGCGGTCTTCGGCGCTGACGCCGTCACGATCGACCGCAATGCAAGAGAGTTCAAACTGCCTGACCAAATTGAATGGAAAGGCCGTCCTGGAAGCGCCAGCCAAACGGCGGTTCTCTTTGGCGATCCTTCCAAGCCCGGTCTGTATGTCCAACTTCTCAGACGAGGCCCTAGCGATTGGAGCCAGCCGCACTCTCACCCCAATGATCGATTCATCACCGTCCTGGCCGGAACGATGCGGATCGGCACAGGCGCGAAATTTGATCCCAACAATACCGTTCCGCTCGGACCTGGCAGCGTGGTCAGGGATATCGCAAATCAGATGCACTTCGACGGCACGGGGCCGGATGGTCTCACCATTGAGATCGTCGGCATGGGTCCTTCGACCATGACACAGGCCGAAGCGAAGTGAATGCTGCTTTTACGAAGCTGACGGACGAACATCGCGCAGTATTGCGGCCCAGTTAACGAATCCACGGTCCGCGCCGTAGGTGTCTTCTTCCACCGAGAAGGCGACGTCCAGGCGCGTGTGCATGGGGAAATCGGCGGCGCGCTCGGCGAAGTTCCAAGCTTTCGGAAACAGGCTGCGTCCGTCCTGGCGCAAGTGGACGCGCAGATGTTTTTCCTTCATCACCACCGGCGCGCTGGCTAATTCCGCGCCCAGGATCGCGAGCACCGGCGGAGGATTGCCGAAGCCAAACGGCGCCATCGCGAGCAGCTCCTGGACGGCCGGGCCGGTGGTCAACTCGCGCAACCCGGCCACGGCGTCGATCGGCAATTGCGGCTGAAAATCGGCTGGCGTGAGCCGCGTCCCGGCGTACGCGTTCAAGCGGCGGCGAAACTCGGGAACCAATTCGGCGGCAAGACTCACGCCGGCCGCCTGCCGATGCCCGCCGAAGCGCGTAAACAAATCGGGCATCGATTCCAGCGCATCCAGCAAATGAAACGGTGGGATGCCTCGGCCCGAGCCTTGCGCCTGTCCATCTTCCTCGCTCAACACGAACACCGGACGCGAGAAGCGGTCCACCAAACGGCTGGCGACAATGCCGACCACGCCGCGATGCCAGTTGACGCCCGAAAACACCAGCGCGCTTTGATCGTCGGTGACCGGAACGTTCGCGCATTCGGCCAGCACCAGCTTGACGATTTCAGCTTCCGTGTCGCGCCGCTCCTGGTTGAGCGAATGAAGCTGGGAGGCGAGCGTACGCGCACGCTCGCGATCGTCCGTCAAAAACATAAGAATCGCGTTTTGTGCGTCGTCCATGCGCCCGGCGGCGTTGATGCGCGGCGCGATTTGAAACGCCACCTGGCGCGCGCTGGGCGCCCGGCCGTTGAGCAATCCGGAAAGTTCCAGCAAGGCCCGCAAGCCGGGGTTCTTAGCCTGATGCAGGCCCTCCAGGCCGTGCTTTACGATCACCCGATTTTCGCCCACCAACGGCACCACGTCGGCCACGGTTGCGATGGCCACCAGTTTCAAGAACGACTTCAACACGCGAGCCAGCTTTTCGGCCGGCCAATCGAGCGTCGCCAGCAGCGCCTGCACCAGCTTGAACGCGACACCGGCGCCGCACAGGTTCTTGTCGGGATATGCGCAGTCGCGCCGGTTCGGATTTAACACCGCGAGCGCGGGCGGAAGCTCGGCGTCCGGCAAGTGATGATCGGTGACGATCACGTCGATGCCGCGTTCGCGCGCCGCCTCAACCACGGTCGCCGCCCGGATGCCGGTGTCGACGCTGATGATCAGCGAGACGCCCATGGCCGCCGCGCGCTCGATCACGTCGGCGCGCATGCCGTAACCATCCCGGAGTCGATGCGGAACGTGAAAGCTGGCTTGGCCGCCGGACATCTCGATGGCCTTCTTCAAAATCACGACGGACACGGTCCCGTCCACGTCATAATCGCCGTAGATCAGGATTTTTTCGTTCGCTTGAACGGCCGTCTTCACGCGCCGGACGGCGTCGAGCATGCCGGTGAGCAGAGCGGGGTCATGCAAGTGATCGAGATCCGGACTAAGAAACCGCCGCGCGGCCGAGGCGTCGGTGATGCCACGGCTCAGCAGCACGGCCGCCGTCAGGGGCTGCACGCCCAGGCTCGCGGCCAGCGCGCTCGAAGCCTCGGGATCCGCGGCGGGAATCAGCCAGCGGGGACTCACTCAGTTTCTCGAGAAGTAGCCGCTGATGGGCGAATCGTCGCCATCGCTCGGCTCGGCGGTGAGCAAATGAATCTCATCCAGCAGGTCGGAAAACTCCTCGAACCATTCCGTGCGGAGATCGAAGAGGAAGACCCGCCCCTGGTGGTCGAACGATAGCTCGATCGCGCAAACCGAGCCTTCATGCGCGCGCAGCTCGCTCAAGCGCTCTTCGAAGGAGCGCGATTCCTGGGGAGGCAATTCGCACCCGTTGAGCTGCTCGATCGCGTCGTCCACCTGTTCGGAGAAAAACTCGCGCTGGTGAAACACAATGATTTTCGCGCCCACGGCGCGCGCGGAATGAACGAACTGCCGGTAATCGGGATACTGCTCGCAGTCCCAATACACGGCTGGAGCCGCATCTAAGGGCCGCGAGTAGCCGTAGAAGACGGCCATCCCCATCTCCTCCAGGTACAGTTCGATTTCGGGTTTCAAAACATCGAGGTTCGGTTTCAACCTACAACCTATCATATGGAACAGTTCCGCGGAACGGTCGCGCGCCTCTATTTCCATTCCGGAAATGGATTCACGCGGCCGCGCCGGGAGTCGCGAATCAAATCCGGTACGCGCTTGCGCCGCGCCATCAGCTTCGCCAGCATCGCTTCCAGCTCGTCGGCGTCTTCGGCCAGCCAGTCCGGCGGGATTTGCTTCTGCGCATCATCCACCACCTCCTCTGGAAAGTGCACCACTCGATCCAGCCAAGGCTGGAAATCGTCCCACGACTTGACGTTTTGATACACGCTGGATCGGAAATACAGTCCCTGGAGCGGCGAATCCGGAAAGATCCAGTGCGGGCCGTCGAAAACGTAGCCGTGATCCATCATGTGCGCGACAAATCCGGCGCGCGGGGCTTGGCTCTCGGAACGCTGCTCGAGGCCAGGCGACCACTGCCGCAGCCGTGCGCGGAAGAAAATGGACTGCCGGGCGTCGGCGTTCCCCATCCATTTATCGAACGCCAGCACTCCTAGAAACTCCTCGACGTTCACTACCTTGTCCAGCAGCAGGTCGGGCAGGAAATCGTAGACCATCACTTTCCCCGGATCGCCGGGGTAGCGGGATCCAAAATGCCACCCTGGCTCCACCGCCAGATGGCGTGTGCCGAGCTGAATGTGCACCTCAGGATTGGATTCGAGAAATTCAGCCGAGAGGTTGACAATGGCTGCAGCCGGCGCTGAGATTTGGAGATAATTCAGGAAAACCGAAGCGATCCATTCATTAATCAAAATGCGCCGATGCTGGGGATTATTGCGGAATTTCACGACATAGAAGTGCCCGTCGTCGCACGCGAGCAAGTGGGCCTGCGCCCCTCCGCGCATCTTCCGGACCAAGCGTGTGGCTTCAACAGGCATGAGTGGAGCGCAAAGATTATTCTATGTGCTGGCCGCCGTGGAGCGGAAGCGTCTACACTAGTGGAGTGCCCGCGCACCGCTTGCTGACGCGCGCGGCTCAGAAACAGAGCCGTGACCGTGAGGGAGCGGTTGTCAAAAGTGAGGGATCAATAACGCATGCCTGAAGATAGTTCAAACGCCGTCCCGCCAGGACGCAGTACGGATGAGATTGCGCTCGAGATGATGAAGTTTATCGCGGTCACGACGGGCTACGGCAAGGGTGGCAGCGCCGCGGGCTTCGGCGGCAAGGGATCGAAAACGCCCGAGGAGTACGCCGAAGCGCTGCTGCAGCTCTTCCAACGGTGCCGGACGGTGGTTGAAAAGGAAAAGGCCTAGCAGGGAATTGCTGGCTGAGACAGCTGCGGCGCTCCAGGTTAGCCGCAGCCGTCCAATGGTCTTAAAATCTACTTCTTGCCCTTGGCTTTCTTCGCCTTTTTAGCTTTCTTGGCTGCTTTCTTAGCGGCCTTCTTGGCTTTTTTCTTGGCGGGCGCCTTCTTGGCCGTCTTTGCCACTGCCTTCTTCACTGCGGCTTTCTTCACGGCCTTCTTCGCCGCTTTCTTCACGGCCTTCTTGACGGCCGCTTTCTTTGCCGGAGCCTTTGCGGCAGCTTCCTTGACCGGGGCAGCCGGCTTAACCGGGGCCGCGGCCTTCTTCACCGGTTTCTTCTGCGGCGGCGCCTCGGCGGCAGCGGGCGCTGGAGCGGGAGTGGAGTGAACCGGTAGGGGAGCCGGTCTAGTGAGTTCGTCTTCGTCTTCATCCTCTGGACCGTACTCGCCGACTTCGGTGACTACGTCGATCTGTTCTTCTTCATATCCGAAATCGTCGAGGTCGTCGTCAGCAGTGAAGCGCAAGCTATCAACCATTATTTATGCCTCCTGTTGGGCTAACCACACCCTAGAATAACTCGTTTTCCTTGGAAGGCAAGGGCCAACTATGCAAATTTTGGGGAGCGAAATCGGTGTGAGTCGCGCGCGCTTCGAAGGCTGGATTGCGGCCCGCTCGCTGACGCGCGCGGTTCAGAAACGCGGCTAGTTCGCCGTGGGGCGATGTTTGGAAGCGAGGCTGGCGGTGTGGTACGCGCCTGCGCGGGCCCGATGCGTGGGCGTCCGGCGCGAGGCGGCCGCCCGGATCGCCGGCGGCCTGGCGTGCGCCGCGGTCGGAACCACCACCAAATCCCCAGGCTGGGGCGCTTCCGCGGTGGGCCGCTGGTTGGCTGAGGTCAGCGAAGCCAATGGTGTCGCGTACCGGTGGGCGATGTCGGCCAGCGTCTCGCCGGCCACCACGCGGTGCATTCGCCAATCCGCGCGATGGTTGGCCGGCACCAAATCGAACGCCATCATGATGGCGCGCAAGGTTCCTTTTGGAACCCGCAATTGATATCCCGCCGGAGCGGTCAGTTTCAGCAGGGCCGGGTTCAGATCCTGGATCTCGGACACCGGGCGATCGGCCGCATCGGCCACCAACGCGAGGCCGGTGGGCGTCTCCAGATCCATGGTCTCGTACTCGATCGGCGCGTCGAACTCCAGGTTGTCGAGATCATAGTCCTTGGGGTTCTTGGACATGATGGTCAGCGCCAGGATCAGCGGCACGTAGTTGGCGGTTTCCTTGGGGAGAACATTCAGGCGCCGCAATTCCCAAAAGTCGGCATAACCAGTCCGTTCCACGGCGCGTTCGACGCAGCCCGGGCCGCAGTTATAAGCCGCCATCGCCAGGTACCAGTCGCCGAAAAGGGCGTAAAGATCGTGCAGATGATGGGCCGCCGCGCGGGTTGCCTTCTCCGGATCCAAGCGATCATCGGTTCCCGGGCCTTGCATCAAACCGTATTCCCGGCCGCGGAACTGAACGAACTGCCACATCCCGACGGCTTTCTTATTGGAGCGGGCGCGTGGAAGGAAGCCGGACTCCACTTGGGCCAGATAGATCAATTCCTGGGGCACGCCCTCGTCGTCGAGAATGCGCTGCACCAGGGGCCGGTAACGTCCGGAGCGGCGCAGCCCGCCCGCCAGTACCTTATGGCCGCGCTCGGTGGAAAAGTAGTGCACGTAGCCCAGGACGGCGTCGTTTTCCTGCAACGGAAGCTGCGACACGGTGGCCTCGATCTCCTCCTTCACCTTGGGGCGCAGGTTCGGATCGGTGGGGAAGGTCATGTCCAGGATGCCATCCAGCGGCGACTTGTCGTAGACCACTTCCGGCAAATGGCTGGAGGCGCCACCCAAGCCTTCCAGATCGTAGCGGTAAATGGTGTCGGCGATCTGGTCCAGCGCGCTTTCCAGGCGCTGGCGGTTGGGCAGATTTTCGGGCGCTGACAGCAACACATCCATGGCGGCGTCGAACTCCCGGCGCGCGCCCTCACTATCGCCCTGTTGATTGAAGCGCTTTCCCGCTTCCAGGTGCAGGCGAGCCTTCGCCACCAGGCTTTCCGCCTCGGCCTGGCGAGGCGCGGCGGCCAGCGCACGCTGGACCAGATCCGGGGAGTCGCTCAAACTCAAATAGAAGTTGGGCGCCAGGCTGGGGGGGTCTTCAAAGCTTGGCTCGATGTGGGCGGGCGTGGAAGGCAGGAAGGACAACTTGAAAGCTTGAGGCCTGGAGGCACAACTGCTGTTGAGCAGTGCAACGGCGATCGTAAGTGCGGCTGCCAGAGCCGAGGAGCGGTGACTGGGGGTCATCGTTGTCCGAGTGATCCGTAATGTTGTAATGCTCTATTAAAAGTCAGACTCTGAATCTACAATAGACCAGTGTCGGGGTCAAGCCATAGTTCTCGGGAGCATCTGTAAGGTACGTAACATACTACCACGAGTACCACACTCATCATCGGCCCATTCCTGGGAATGCTGTAGGCTGATTTCGGCCAACGCACTGGTGACCGAGCCGGATGTGGCAAACATGATCGCGGCCGAGTTTGGTGACTCGATCCGCGCTCCAAGACGTGCCGCCCTGCCAGCCAGGAGGTTTGCCGGTCGCTGGCGCGACAGGTGGGCTGGTTCGATCTGTTCAGACCATCACCGAAGCGGTAAGCTGAAATCGAGTCCAGCAATCGATCGGCCGGGACGTGGGTGCGTATACCCTATGAGATCGGCGAGGACTGGAGCGGCCAGTGGGCCATCTTTTTTCGCATCGTCTTGAAGGATGACGCAGCCCGGCGCCGTCTTCGGGACGTCGCGACCACAGTTGTCTGGGGACTTGCACGGCAATTGGAGTTCCCGGGGATAGGCGTATTTCCGTACCACAACTTCAGGAGCGAATCGGAACAAGCCATGCTGCAGGAACCTGCGTGGGCCTAGCCGACGAGTTATTGGAAGACGCGGGCACGGCTGGGCAGGATGTTCAACCACGGCCCGATGCGAAACACCGCGTACACCCCCATGGACAAGAAGAATCCGACAGCCGTTGAACAGGAACTGCTCGACGTTATGACTGCCTTCCAGCAGCTTCAGAAGGACCGGCAAAGGGCCGATTACGATGGCGGGTGGAGGCTGGTTGAAACCGATGTCCGGGATTCGATAAGGCTCACGGAGGACGTTTTCACGAAGTGGCGGAAGATCAAGGGTGAAGACATCGCGCGGCATCATTTGCTGTTGATGTTCGGCGCGAAGTGGGAATGAACTGGCCCCTCTTGAACGAGCGTTCCGGCTCCTTGTTGTATACTCGGCATTAACTATGAGCTTGCGCATTAATGACGAAGCCCCTAATTTCTCCGCCGACACCACGCAGGGCACTATCAACTTCCATGAATGGATCGGCGATGGTTGGGCGGTTTTGTTTTCGCACCCGAAAGACTTCACTCCCGTCTGCACCACGGAACTCGGCTATATGGCCGGCCTGGAGCCCGACTTCGCAAAGCGAAACTGCAAGATTATCGGGCTGAGCGTGGACCCGGTGAGCAGCCACGGAAAATGGAAAGCGGACATCGAGGAGACGCAGGGGCATGCCGTGAACTACCCGATGATCGGAGATCCGGAGCTGAAAATCGCCAAGCTTTATGACATGCTTCCGGCCGGAGCCGGGGAAACATCGGAGGGCCGTACCGCCGCAACCAACGCCACCGTGCGCACGGTGTTTGTCATCGGGCCGGACAAAAAAATCAAGCTGATGCTCAGCTACCCCATGAGCACGGGGCGCAACTTCGACGAGGTGCTGCGCGTACTGGATTCCATGCAGCTCACGGCCAAGCACAAAGTTGCCACGCCGGTGAACTGGAAGCACGGTGATGACGTGATCATCCTCCCCGCGGTGACGGAAGAAGAGGCCAAGCAAAAGTACCCGGGCGGTTGGAAGTCGCCGAAGCCGTATCTTAGGATCGTCCCACAACCAAAGTAGCGTGGCGGCAGCCTCCGCCGGCAATCTTCCCAAGTCAGAACTTCTCTGCGCTACGATTCAACTGAGGAACTGGCGCAAAACGGAGTGCGGCGCGAAGCAGTCTCTGGCCGGTCTTGTAGTGCGCGCCCACCCTTTGCGCTTCTAACTGAATGGCGTTCATCACCGTCTCCGGTGAACCAGGCTGCTGGCACGAGGAGCTGGCGCGCATGGCGGCTCAGCGTCTGGAATGCGAGTTGGTGACCGAGCCGGATTTGGCGAAAATGATCGCGGCCGAGTTTGGCGACTCGATCCGGATTCCCGACCTGGCCTGGCGGCCGTTGACGGTTTCGATTCTGGCCAGCCTGGGGGCCGCGCGCCACGTGGTGGTATCGAGCCTTGGCGCCGAGCTGTTGTCGTGCCACCTGGGAGCTGCCATGCTCCGGCTGCACGTGGTGGCTCCCGAGTCCGTTCGGCTGGCGAATCTCATGCAGGATTGCAGGCTGAACCGGGCCGATGCCAAGGCGCGCTTGCGGGAGATGGAAGGCGCGCGGGCCTTGGTTCGCAAGCGGCGTTTCGGCCAGAAGATCAGCCGTCCAACCGATTTCGATCTGGTGCTGAACGCCCGCAGGCTGGGTCCGTCCGAGATGGTGGATCTGTTGGAAGCGGCCGTGAAATCGCAGGGGCTATTGGATTCGGGGCCACTCGATGCGGCGGCCGCGGCGGAGGTTCAGTTTCAAGTCCGCCTGCAACTGGCGCGTTTTGGCATTGTGCCGCCGAAGCGGCCCAGCATAGATACTAAAGAGCCTGATACTAAAGAGCCTGATACTAAAGAGCCTGATACTAAAGAGCCTGATACTAAAGAGCCTGATACTAAAGAGCCTGATACTAAAGAGCCTGATACTAAAGAGCCTGATACTAAAGAGCCTGATACTAAAGAGCCTGAGCGGGAGGAACGCAAAGAGTTTGGGCACCCCAGCGAGCAGGTATTCGCCGACCTGCTGGACTTCTATGGAATCGCATGGGACTACGAGCCTCGCAGCTTTCCGTTGCAATGGGACAAGGACGGAAAAGTTGCCGAAGCATTCACGCCGGATTTTTACCTGCCTGAGTTCGACCTGTACGTGGAATTGACCACCATGAAGCAAGCCAACGTCACCAGGAAGAACCGCAAGATCCGGCTGCTGCGCGCCATTTATCCGCATGTGAACATCCAGGTCTTTTATCAGAAGGACGTGCAGGATCTGGTGACCAAGTACGGATTGCCGGAGCGCCTGGCTCGGTGAGTACGCGACCACATGAGCGAGCAACGATGAGCGTGCCGGCGATCGAACGGGTTCTTTTCACCGAGCAAGAGATCGAGCGCAGCATCCGGCGCGTGGCGGCCGAGATTTCCGATCACTATGCCGGACGGGAGCTGAAGTTGGTGGGAGTGCTGAAAGGATCGGTGTTCTTTCTGGCGGCGCTGGCGCGCGAGTTGACCGTGCCGGTGAAGGTGGATTTTCTGGCCATATCGAGCTTCGCCAACCAGAAGGGCGCGCCGGGGATGGTGCGAATCGCAAAGGACCTGGACGACAGCATTGAGGGCGAGGAAGTGCTGCTGGTGGAAGACATCGTGGACACCGGGTTCACCACTCGCTACCTGCTGCAGCATCTCTCGGGCCGCGGGCCGAAGTCGCTGGCGTTATGTACGCTGCTGGACCGGACTCCGCGGCGCATCGTGCAGGTTCCAGTGGACTATCGCTGCTTCGAGATTCCCGACCGTTTTGTGGTGGGCTTCGGGCTGGACTACAAGCAGCTATATCGCAACCTGAAGTATGTTGCGGTCTTGAACTCGGAGCCGGCGGCCAATCCGTAGGACTACGCCTTGAAGACTCGTTCTCCGCTGAGATAGGTTTCGAGAATCGTGATTTGGTTGGTTGTTTCGTCGTAGCGGAAGCGAACCAGATCGGCTCGATCGCCGGGGTTGAGTCCGCGCTGACGATAGGAAATGCGGCCGATGCGCGCCGGATTGCGGGTCGCGAGCGATATGGCGTCGCGCAGGTTCAGGCCCGCGGTTTTCATGACATTGGCGATGGCATGGTGCATCATGAGCGCGGAGCCCGCCAGGCGCGCGCCTCCGGAGAGCCTGACGCTGCCGTCGGGGCGCAGCTCCAAATCCACTTCACCCAGGCGATACGCGCCCGGTGGACACCCAGCCGGCATCACAGCGTCAGTAACCAGCAGCGACCGCTCCAAGCCTTTGGCGCGCAGCGCGACGTTCAGGAATGATGGCGGCAGATGAAATCCGTCCACGATGAAGCTGGCCGCCAGGCGGTCTTCGGCGAGTTGCTCCCAGAGATAGTTGGGATGGCGAGGGAGCACCGCGTCGGCGCCGTTGCCGAGGTGCGTGGAAAGGGTTGCGCCCGCGTTCACGGCATCGCAGATTTGCTGAGAGGAAGCCCGCGTGTGGCCGATACTCGCGACCACGCCCTGCTGCACGATGGCTTCGATGAATCGCGGCGCTTGAGGCCACTCGGGGGAAAGCGTCACCAGGCGGATGTTTCCGCGGGCGGCGTCTTGCAAGCGACGGAATTCCTCGAGATCGGGCGGCCGGACCCAGCGCGCCGGATGTGCTCCGCGCGGGCCGTCGTCCGGCGAAATATACGGGCCTTCCAAGTGGAAAGCTTCCATGGCGGATCCGTTTGCGATCGACTCTTTGGCATTCGCGAGATGGCGCACTGCCGCCGCCATGTTGTCTGGAGAGCCCGTGATCACGGTCGGAAAAAAGCGCGTGACGCCGCTTGCGAACATCGCGCGGATGGAATCCGAAATTTGTTCGTGAGTGGAGGTTGCCGAGTTATAGTCCACGCCGGCGTAGCCATTCACCTGAAGATCGATCCAGCCGGGGGCGATGATTGCCGGATTTTCCGGCGGCCGAATCAGATGATCGACAACGGTGATGGCGCGCTCGAAGGAAACTTCGACGGCTGCGCCGGAGGAAACATCGGTGCCGATTACATTTCCGTTGGACGCCGGTTTATGCACAAGTTTCCCACAGGCTCCGAGCGCTAAGTGCAAGAGACATTGAGCGCAGAAAATTGTTGAAAACGTAGCAAATCATGAGAAATAAAGCTGGCGCGAAGCACAAACGCCTGCTACAACATAATGCATGATCCCTCGCAAGTGCGGCTCTGGCGGTTAATCTCGGGGGAGGTGGCCGTCGGAATCGCACTTGCGGATCGTCCTTCCGTTAAGTCCGAAGTTTCTCCGGAGAAGCTTTTAAGCCCGTGGCTCAAACAGTCACGGGCTCGTTTTTTGTGACGGCCCCGCTCTTTGTGATGGGCGTCAGCCAGCCGAAGCGGTCGACGGCGTCGCCGTGGACGATCCCGAAGAAAGCTTTTTGCAGCTTTTCGGTTACCGGTCCGCGCGAACCTTGGCCGACCACGATATGATCCACCGAACGGATGGGCGTGATTTCGGCCGCGGTTCCGGAAAAAAAGACTTCGTCGGCGATATAGAGCATCTCGCGCGGGATCAAGGTCTCCGTCACTGGAACGCCCAGCGCGGCGGCCAGCTGCAGCACGGAATCGCGCGTGATGCCAGGAAGCACCGAGGCTCCCAGCGGCGGCGTGAGGATCTTGCCGTCGCGGACCACAAAGACGTTTTCGCCGGAACCCTCGCTCACGTAGCCCGCGGCGTCCAGCGCAATGCCCTCGGCGAAGCCGTTCAGTTGCGCTTCCATGCGGATGAGCTGCGAGTTCATATAATTGGCGCCCGCTTTGGCGAGCGCGGGTAACGTATTGGGGGCGATGCGGGTCCAACTGGAGACGCACACGTCGACGCCCTCGGCCAGCGCTCCCTCGCCCAGGTACTTGCCCCATTCCCAGCAAGCGATGTAAGTTTCCACCGGATTCGCGAACGGCAGAACGCCGACATCGCCGTATCCGCGCAGCACCAAGGGGCGGAAATAGCAGGAGTCGAGCTTGTTCACGCGCACCAGCTCGGCCATGGCGCCGGCGAGCTCGTCGGACGTGTGCTTGACTTCCATGCGATAGATCTTGGCTGAGTCGAGCAGGCGGCGGATGTGCTCCCGCACCCTGAAAATGGCCGGCCCGGAGGGCGTGGCGTAGCAGCGGATGCCTTCAAAAACGGAACTGCCGTAGCTGGTGACGTGCGAGAGGACGTGGATATTGGCATCGTTCCAATCGATGAGGCGGCCGTTATGCCAAATCTTTGCCGTGGGCGTTAACATGCCTAATTATAGCGTCAGATTGGCGTTCCGGGATGCGGTTCCTCTTGTAAGAACAACAGCGGAGACCGATAATGTTTGAAGGGAGAGATGGCGTTGCGAACAACCGAAGCGCGCGACGCAAGCAGCGATCTTCGGCTGTTGCCAGCCTACTCGGTGGCGGAAGCGGCGCATTACTTGCGCATGCCTGAGGAGACGTTGCGCAGTTGGGTTGCGGGCCGGTTGTACCCCGTCGGCGGGAAATCGAAACGTTCTAGGCCGGTGATCCATCTGGACGATCCGAAGAGGCAGTACTTGTCCTTCATCAACCTGGTGGAGGCGCACGTCCTGGCTGCTATACGACGCCGCCACGGCGTGATGCTGCCGAAGGTCCGCAACGCGCTGGATTACCTGCAGCGCCAATTTCGGATCGAACGTCCACTCATCGATCAGAGTTTCCAGACAGATGGTTTGGATCCGTTCGTTGAGCGTTACGGCGAACTGATCAACGCGTCACGTGAAGGACAGCGCGCAATGAAGGAAATCATCGGCGTATACCTCAAGCGAGTCGCACGAGACGCTAAAGGTCTTCCGATAAGACTTTATCCTTTCACTCGGGACACCCAAGCGGAGACCGCCGCCGCTTCCAATCCTCGCGTGGTTGTCATGAACCCGGCAGTTTCGTTTGGCCGGCCGGTGATCGCCGGAACCGGCATACCTGTTTCATCTGTTTACGAGCGGTACAAAGCCGGCGATTCCGTCGCGGATCTTGCGCGGGACTACCGCCTGGAGATCAGTGCGATCGAAGAAGCAATCCGTTGCGAAGCCGCCTGATGGGACCCTATTTTTCATTGATAGGTCGCTCGGCGTAGAGCCAATCCGAACCGAACTAATCAACGCTGGCCTGGTTGTCGAGATTCACGACGATCATTTCGCTCGCGATGAAGAGGACCGTGTTTGGGTCCGGTCGGCCGGAGAGCGGGCTGGGTTGTGCTCACGAAGGACCAAAAGCTGAAGTACCGTCCTTTGGAGATCGAGGCCCTCCGAGCGAGCAAGGCCAGAGTGTTCGTCCTAACGGCGGGCAATCTTCGGGGCGCCGAAATCGGAGCTGTCTTCCTCGGGGCGCTACCTCAGATGTGCAAGGTTCTTGTGAGCGTTCCGGGGCCATTTGTGGCCCGTATCTCAAAGTCGGGGAAGGTGACGATTGCGTGATTGGAAACTGCTTCAGCGCGGCTGGTCTGAGAACAATTCTTCTAAGTGAACGCTGAGTTCTCCAGCGGTGAGCGTGCGGCCGGGCTCCAAGTGCTCGGGTTCGCCTCCGGAATGATATTGCCAAGCGGCCTGTTTTTCGGGATCGATGACCCAACAAAACGGCACGCCCCACGCATGATATTGCTCGCACTTGGCTAGCATGGCACCCACGCGATCTTCCGGGGAAAGAATTTCCACGCACAAAAGAACCGGCTCCGTTGGATAGGGGCTTTGGATCACGGGCGACGCAATTACGTCCGGAATTAGGTATTTGGTTGGAGTGATGCGGACCGTCACTTCGGCAAGAGCTTCGACGCCTTGTCGATCGAGCAGCACTAATAACTTGTATTGAGCCCGGGCGTGAAACGTGGTGGAAAGCGCTTTGGGATGCAAGACGCCGTCCACGTACTCACAGTGCGGTTTTTCAGTGCGATGGAGGTAGTCTTCAACCGAGACTATTGGCGCGGCGCTCATGCGAGGTTCATTCGCCGAAGCAGCGCCGGGTAGCGCGGATCGGAGCGAAGATTCTCAAATAGGGGCGTACACTTTAATCCCAGCACCTGTTGATCGCGCTGATCGATGGCCCGGTCCGCCCATCGAAACGCTTCGTCCAGGTTGCCGAGCACACAGTTCACGATGGTGAGCGGTCCGGCCGAGGAAGGGGTTTTTGCGGCCATCGCTTCGAGTTCCGCCAGAACGCCCCGCGCGGCATCCGTGCGCCCTGTCATCGCAAACACGGCTCCGGTCCATGCCAGCGAGAGGGGATAGCGCCCATGCACCTGCAGCGCGCGTTCGGCCAGATCGACGGCCTCCGCGGAGCGGCCTTGACAGGCCAGAACGTAGCTCAGAACGAACTGGCTCAAGGAGTGGTTCGGATCCATGCCGAAGCTTCGCCTTGCAACTTTCACTGCTTCCTCATAGCGCCCGGCGAACGACAACAGGTACGCGCGGACCACGCCGTACGATTGCGAGAGTGGGTCAAGTTCCAGCGCGCGCTCAAGTTCCGAGAGTGCCTCGGTTATTCTGCCTGTAGGGCGTAAACACCAATAGGCGTAGGAGAAGCGGACGGCTGCGGCCGCGGGATTCGACGCGATGGCGCGGAGATAGTGCTGCTCTGATGCGACCCAATCGTAATCCAGCGCGGCGCAAATTTGGCCGATAAGGGCATGTGCTTCGGGCAGCAGCGGGTCCAATTCGAGGGCGCGTAATGCGGCCTGACGGCCCAGGGGAAGCGCCTGGAGTGACCCACCGGATGTTACGCCGGCGGCGTGCCAGGCGTGGTACTCGGCGAGGCCCGCGTAAGCCGGAGCGTATTGCGGATCCAGCGCGATGGCGCGCTCGAAGCATTGACGGCCGCGCTCGATAGAGGCCGGGGTGTACTGAGTCAAATGGTGGCGGCCTTCCAATGTGGCTTCGTAGGCGGCCACATTGGTCGCGGCGCGCTTCAGCAAGGAATGGCCGGTCAGGTTGAGCTCCAGTTCTTGAACAATTGCTGCGGAAATTTCATCCTGAATAGCGAATACGTCGGTCATTTCGCGTTCGTAACGCTTGGACCATAAATGGCCGCCGTCTTGGGCGCGGATGAGCTGCGCGGTAACGCGGATGCGCGGCCCGGCCCGGCGCACGCTGCCTTCCAGCACGTGCGCGACGCCCAGCGCTTCGGCAATCCCGCGGATGTCCTGTTCTTTGCCGCGGAAAGCGAAGGCCGAAGTACGCGCGATCACCTTCAGCCCGGGAATCTGTGCCAGCAGGTTGATGATTTCTTCCGCCAAACCGTCGCTGAAATATTCCTGCTCCTTGTCCGCGCTCATGTTGGCGAAGGGCAGCACGGCGATGGATGGCGGTAGCGGCGCCACGCCGAAAGCTGGAGCTCCTGGCGAACTGATCCCGCTGGTCACGGCCAGCAGCGCCTCCTTCACTTGCGCCATGGACTGGAAACGGCCGGCGGGCGATTTTTGTAAGCAGCGCGCCAGGATGCCTTGCAATGCCGGCGCCACTGGGAGCAGCGCGGGCTCCTTGTGCAGGATCGCGGCCATGACGGCGACCACGGAATCGCCGGTGAAGGCGCGCCGTCCGCTCAGCATTTCGTAAAGGACCAAACCGAATGAGAAAACATCCGAGCGCGCATCCACGGGCTTGGCTTCGGCCTGCTCGGGCGACATGTAGGCGGCGGTGCCTAGGATGGTGCCAGCCTGGGTGATCCCGATGGTCGCAGTCGCGCCGTGATCCGCGTCGCGGTTCAACAGAGCGAGCCCGAAATCAAGCAGCTTAATGCCCGATGCGGTCACCAGGATGTTGGCGGGCTTAAGATCGCGATGCGTGATTCCCTTGGCGTGCGCCGCCGAGAGCGCGTCCGCGATCTGGACGGCATAGCGGATCGCCGCGTCGGCATTCAAAAGCCCGGCGAGCGGAGCGCCCTCGATCAACTCCATCACCAAGTAATCCGGACCGACGTCATAAACCTGGCAGATGTTGGGATGATTGAGCGCCGCGACGACTTTGGCTTCCCGCTCGAAGCGCTCCGAGAACTGCGCCGCGGATACCTTAATGGCGACGGAGCGATTCAAACGCGGGTCACTGGCACGGTACACCTCGCCCATGCCGCCAGAGCCGATGAGGGCAAGGATTTCGTACGGCCCGAGTTTCGTGCCTGGGGAGAGCGCCATTAAGGGACGCCCTCAGTTTATCCGATGAGGATCGTATCGCGTCCGATGACCCGGTACCCGCGGCTTGAGCCGCGTTTTGCCAATCGCGCGAGAAGACGCCTGGGCGATCAGGATCTCGCCACAGCGGGAGGAGAAATAGGCAAAACGCGGCTGAAGCCGCATGTACCCCTTTCCGAAAAACACCAGTCAGGTACTGCCCCGGAAGGCCAGCCATGCGAAGATGGTACTGAGTGGCAGTAAAAGTCCAGGTTCCCAAGAAAGCCTCCGCGGTGCGGTTCGTTTTGCACCCCGTAGGCAAGGTCCTCCTCATACTGCTTGTTTTGGGATTGACCACCGGATTTGGAGTGTTCACGTACTATTACGTGAAGTACTCGCGGCTGATCGAATCCAAACTGGCCGCCGGTCCGTTTGCGAATACGTCGATGTTGTTCGCGGCCCCGCGCACGGTGGATGTGGGCGATATAGCCGATCCCCAGGAGATCGCGACCGATTTGCGACACAGCGGCTACTCGGAATCGCCCAATAACCGCATGGGCTACTTTACGCTGAAGCCGGAAGAGATCGACGTGTATCCGGGCCCGGATTCGTATTTCAAAAGGGACGAAGGCGTCATCAAGTTCGAGGGCCGCAAGGTGACGCACATCATTTCCCTGGCCGACAACACGGACCGCACCGAGTACACGCTGGAGCCCGAGCTGATCTCGAATCTGTTCGACAAGAACCGCGAGAAGCGCCGCTTGGTGAGGTACGAAGATATTCCGCCCGTGCTGGTTCACGCGGTGGTGTCGGCGGAGGACAAGCGATTTTTCCAGCATTCCGGCTTCGATCCCATCCGAATCATCAAGGCGGCCTGGGTGGATGTGCGGGAGCATCGCTACGCGCAGGGCGCATCAACGCTGAGCCAGCAATTGGCGCGCAGTTTCTGGCTGGACAACGACAAGACCTGGCGCCGCAAGATTCCCGAGGTGTTGATCACCATGCACCTCGAGCAAAAGCTGAAGAAAGAGCAGATCTTCGAATACTACGCGAATCAGGTGCCGCTGGGGCATCGCGGAAGTTTTGGCATTCGCGGCTTTGGCGAGGCGGCGCAGGTGTATTTCGGCAAGGACGTGAGCAAGCTGACCCTGGCGGAGGCCGCGACGCTGGCCGGTTTGATCCAGCAGCCCAGTTTCACGAATCCGTTCCGCTGGCCGGAGCGGGCCAAGGCGCGCCGCAACGTGGTGTTGAAGCTGATGCGCGAAAACAGCTATATCAGCGATGAAGAATACGAGGCGGCGATTGCAACGCCGGTGGTGCTGGTGAAGCAAGGCTTGGATTCGGCCGAAGCGCCGTTCTTCGTCGACCTGGTGAATGACGCTCTGATCGAGAAGTTTCCGGACTACAATTTCCAATCCAACACGTATCGGGTGTACACCACGCTCGATCCGAATTTGCAGCGAGACGCGGCCGAAGCGGTGCGGATCGGCATGGAAGAGGTGGACCAGCGGATCAAAGGCCGCAAAAAGCGCGATCCGAGCTATCCCGATCCGCAGTGCGCCTTGATCGCCATCGATCCGCAGACAGCGCGGGTGCTGGCTCTGATCGGCGGGAGGAACTACGGCACGAGCCAGCTGAACCGCATCCTCGCCAAGCGGCAGCCGGGCTCTTCCTTCAAGCCTTTTGTTTACGCGGCGGCCCTGAACACGGCGCTATCTAATAACGGGCCGGTGATCACGCCGGCCACCATGATCACCGACGAGCCGACCACGTTTTACTTCGACGGCAAGCCCTATTCGCCGAGCAACTTCGAACATAAGTTCTATGGCAACGTATCGCTGCGGGATGCGCTGGCGCATTCTTTGAACGTCGCCACGGTGAAGCTGGCCGAGCAGACGGGCTATGACGCGATCGTGGATCTGGCGCGGCGCGCGGGGATGAACCTGGACATCCATCCGACGCCGGCCGTGGCGCTGGGGTCCTACGAAGTGACGCCGCTCGAGATCGCGGGCGCCTACACGATCTACGCCAACCACGGCGTTTACTCCAAGCCGTATTTTGTCTCCGACATCGCGAGCGACCACGGCTCGGTGATTTTCGACAATCAACCCGAGCACCGCGATGTGCTGGATCCGCGCGTGGCCTTTCTGATGGACCAGCTTCTGGAAGAGGTGGTTCGAAGCGGAACGGGCGCGGCCGTGTGGTCGCGCGGCATCAATTTCCCGATCGCCGGCAAGACCGGGACTTCGCACGATGGCTGGTTCGCCGGCTTTACGTCGAAGTTGATCTGCATTGTGTGGGTGGGGTTCGACGATAACCGGGAGCTCAATCTGGAGGGCGCGCATTCGGCGCTGCCGGTGTGGGCGGAGTTTATGAAGCGCGCGCACGAGCATCGGGAATATCACAATGTGAGCGAGTTCGAAGCGCCGGCCGGAGTGGTGGGAGTGCAAATCGACCCGGCGTCGGGGCAACTGGCCACGGCGGCGTGTCCCAAGGTGCGGACGGAGTATTTCATCGAAGGCACGCAACCGGTGGAGCAGTGCCAGTTGCACGGTGGCGGTGGAATGCGCGTGGCGGGCTGGGAGACCGGGCAGCCTGCGCGTTCATCCGACCAGAATGCGGCCGCGGCCGGCGCGGGATCTCAACAACGTCTGGCGCGGACAGCTGAGCCGACTGGGAACGCGCCCGACTCTGCCTCCCAACCCCAGGCGCCGCCCAAACGTAAGGGCTTTTTCGAGCGCCTCCGGGGTATATTCAAGTAATTGTTTTCCCGAAAGTGATAGTGTAGATCTAATGCCCGGGATGGTTGGATCCGGGCGATCATTCGGGGGAGGTCGAACCATGGCTTCCAGGCTCTGGTTAGCTGCACTCGGTTTTGGGACGGTCCAGATGTTTCTTCCGGCCGTCGCTGCTCAGTCCGCGCCACCGTCCAATGGCTTCCTAGATACCGGGCAGGCGCAGCCCGCGTCGCAGAAGAAGCCCGAAGTGACGCCCGAGATGCGCGGCGATATTTTCATGGCGGAAAAAAGGTACCGGGAAGCCGCGGAGATGTATGGGGAAAACTCCAAGGGTTCGGCGGTGATGCTGAACAAGGCCGGCATCGCGTATCACCAGATGCTGCAACTGAACCTGGCGGAAAAATACTATCGGCTGGCGCTGCGCGTGGATCCAAACTACGCCGAAGCCGTTAACAATCTCGGGACGATCTACTACGCCAAGAAGAGTTACCGGCGCGCCGTAAACCAGTACAAAAAGTCGCTGCGGATCAATGCCAAATCAGCTTCGGTGTGGAGCAACTTGGGAACGTGTTATTTTGCGCGGAAGGAGTACGAGCGCGCGGCGGAAGCCTTGCGGCAAGCGCTGACGCTGGACCCCGAGGTCTTCGAGACACGCAACTCGCAAGGTGTTTTGCTACAGGAACGCAGCGTGGAGGAGCACGCCAAGTTTCATTACTATCTGGCGCAGACCTACGCGAAGGCGGGAATGAACGATCGCGCGCTGCAGTACATCCGGAAGGCCTTGGAAGAGGGGTATAAGGAGAAGAAGAAGATCCCGGAGGATCCGGCGTTCGCCGCCATGCGGGATCTGCCGGAGTTCAAGGAGCTGATGGCGCTGGAGCCGCGTGTTCTGTAGGCTCCCGGTCCTCAGCGTAATTCTCATCACGGTGGTTGCGGGTGGTTGCGCGCGGCAGCCTGCCACGACGGTGGAGCGGCTGGCGGTGATGCCACTTGAGAACCTAAGCTCCGACCCCCAATGGGATTGGTTTTCGCGGGCTTCGTCCGCGCTGGTGCAGTATGACCTGGCGGGAGCGAAAAACACTTTCGCTCAGACCGTGGAGTCGCTCTCGGCGGCGCAATCGATGCAAGCATCGCGCGTGCTGGAGGGGTACTTCTTTGAAAGAAACGGCCGCATCGGGATTCGCGCAACCGTGGAAGACTTTCGAAACACGAGGGCGGTGGAACACATCGAAATCGAAGGGCCTATCGCGGGTGGCTTTTTGCCCGTGGCGAACCAGCTGGCGCGCCGTTTGAGTTCGGGGGCGCGCCGTTTTGGAACCAACAACGAGAGCGCGTTCCGGTTCTACGGGGAGGCGCTGGGAGCGTCCGGCGCGGAGGCTAGCGAGCGGGCGCTAAAATCGGCCACGGACGCGGACCCTGGGTTTGCCGTGAGCTATCTGGACCAAGCCCGGTTACTCGAGGGAACCGGCGCTCGGGATCGGGCGCTTCAGGCGATTCAAGCCGGAGAGCGGGGGACGCAGGTGGACCCGATCGATCGAGCTGACTTGCAGTATGTGGCGGCCGCAGCCTCGGGAGACGCGAACGCGCGGATGCAGGCGCTAGAGGCCCTGGCGCAAAGCGAGCCCTCGAACGCGAGTCTGCTCGTCGACTTGGGGCAGGCGCAATTTGAGCGGCGCAACTTTCAAGCGGCCGCGCGGAATTACCAGGCGGCCACGCTGCTGAATCCCCAGGAGCCGCGCGCCTGGAATTCGTTGGGGTATGCGTTGGCTTGGACGCGGAATTTAAATGGCGCTCGACAAGCGATTCAAGAATACGAGAAGCTGGCGCCTGAACAAGACGCCAACGCGCTGGACTCATTGGGCGAAGTGAGTTTCTACCTGAGCGATTTCGAATCGGCGGCCAAGTATTTCCAGCAAGCAGCCCAGAAGAGTCCGCCGGAGTTGCTGAAGGCGGCCGAGGCGCGGTTGATGACGGGCGATCTGCGGGAGGCGGACGCGCTGGTCGCTAGGTACTCCGGACCGAATGCGCGCGGCGGCAATGCGGGCACGGATTACCGGTTGGCGCAATGGGAGTATCTGACGGGGCGGCGAACGGCAGGCAAGGCACGGATGGAAACACTTGCGCGGGAATCGAGCGGCGATTTGCAAGCGCTGGCGCTGAGCCAGCTGGCGAGTTGGAAACTGGAGACTGGGGATCGAAAGGCGGCGATTGATCTGGCCGATCAGGCTGTGGCCCACGCGCAAGGGCCGCAAGCGCGGGCGGTCAGCGCTATGTGCCGGCACATCGCGTCCGGTTCGACCGCCCCCGGTTCCATGATGGCCGACGCCTTGGCGCTGCTGTTCGCGCAGAAATACCAGGAGGCGCTGCCGTTATTGCAGGCGGCATATGAGCGGACGAACCCGTCAGCCGACGGACAGGTTCGGGTGTTGCTCGCGTGGGCCCGTGTCGAAACGGGCGGTTTCGCCGAGGCAGGCAAGCTGCTTGAGATCTGTCCTCTTCCGCTTTCCTCGGCAGAACCGATGTTTGCTTCGCTGATATTTCCACGCTATTTCGCGCTGCGGGCCGAAGTTCTCGAGAAGCAGGGAAAAATGGACGAGGCGAAAAAGAACCGCGAACTTTATCTGAAGTACGCGGGCGGGGACGCTACGAAGTGACGGCTTTGTGCTCCCAGGGCTTGTCCGCATCCCCTTGGTCGCGGTGTTCCACGCGGTCGTAGAGGTGAAGATCGGACGTGGTGCCCAGGCTTTGGTTATAGAGGCTGGGCAGGCCGAGGCCTTCTTTTAAGTCCTCCTCGAAGGCGTGGAGCGCTTTGAGGTGAGTGGCGAGAGCCGGCGCCGTTCGGCCGCCAGGCGTTCTCCAGAACATTTGAAAGCCGCGGTTTACCAGCAGACCGATTTCATCGCCGAGCACGAAACCGGCCTTGTTGACGCGCGGGTGCTGGCCGGGGCGGTCTTCGATGACGGCTCCAATTCCGTCGCGAGTGATCTGCGCCTTGCCCGGTCCAGCGGGACTGGTGCTGAAGCCCAGCTTTCTCAGGCCGTCGATGCGCTCGGTGAAGGTGGGTTCGTGAAGTTTCTCTCGGCGGAAGAACATGCAGGCACTATCATACCTACTCCCTCACGGTCGCGGTTCGGTAAACAGAATACCGGGGTGTGCGACTTGAAAGTGCAGGTTGTTTTTCCCGGTGCCTGACCAGGGCCAGTCTTGCACGCTGCCTCACAGTCCGGCTTGCTGGACTGTTTTCGATGTACCGGGTCGAAATAGTGGTACTCGCGGCTTTTTCAGCCGCGTTTTGCCTACTCCTTGCCCAGAATCGCGAGCCGCCCGAACCATAGGAGCTTCAGGCAGCGAAAACGCGGCTAAAAAAGCCGCGTATACCGGGTATTAGATTTGGCCATTCCACTTTGATGTCGCGCACCCAGAATACCGACTCCCTCACGGTCGCGGTTCTGTCTTCTGCAGGTGTTTTCCCAGAAAATCGGCGGCGGCGTGATAGGCCTGGAGCCAGCGTTTTTGGGTGAGGAAGCCGTGGATCTCATCGGGGAAAATGAGCTCCTGGAATTCGACGCCCTGTTTGCGCAGCGCCTCGACTAGCGCCACGGTTTGGTGGAACGGGACATTGCGGTCGTCATCGCCGTGGATGAGCAGGACCGGAGATCGCCAAGTGCTGACCGAGGCCAGGGGCGAAGACTCCAGCGCGAGGCGGGCGGCAGCGGCGTCCAACGTGATGCCGTCGGAGACCAGTTCGGCCGACCAATCGTGAACGCCGTGAAAATCGACGCCGACGGTGAATAATTCGGAAGCGCGAGCGAGGCCGAGCGCGGTCAGGTAACCGCCGTAGGAGCCGCCCCACAGGCCGATGCGCTTGGGGTCGACATCGGGACGGTTGCGGAGATACAGGCCCGCGCCGAGAACATCGTTGAACTCGCTGGCGCCGGTTGCGCCATAGTTGAGCGCTTCGCGAAAGTCGAGGCCGTAGCCGATGCCGCTGCGATAGTTCACCGAGAGCACAATGTAGCCGAGGCTGGCGAGATACTGATTCATCGCGTAGGAGTTGTTGTAGTAATCCATGTAATGCCAACCGAGCAGCATCTGCCGGCGCGAGCCGCCGTGGAAGAAGATCATGGCCGGGCGGGGCTGATTGGGGCTGGCGCCGGCAGGAAGGAAGAGTTGTCCGTGAAGGCGGAGGCCGTCGGCGGCGGAGAGGATGACGGGTTGCGGCACGATGAGCGAGGATGAGGGAAAATCGGCGGGAATGGAGTTTGGCGCGAGATCGCGAACGCCGGCGTAGCCGAGCTTGATGGACGCGCGCGCGGGATTGCGAGCGTCGGAGCGCAGCATGGCGACTGCGGCGCCGTCGCTGATTTCGACCGGGGACCATTCGATGCCGGCATCTTGATTAACTGCATCGGGCGTGGTCAGCGACGCGAGGCCTTCGCCCGAGACGGAGACACGCCAAAGATGGCGGCGATCAGTGTCGTTTTGGTTCGAGGAGAACAGAACCGTGCGACGGTCGGCGGAGAGTGAAGCGTGCTCGATTTCGAAATCACCGTTGGGGTGGAGTGGCGTGGGCACGTCGCCGTGCGTGGAAATCGAATAGAGATGGAGCCAGCCGGAGCGTTCCCAGGGGAAGACGATGCGATCGCCCGCTCCCCAGAACAATTGGGATTGAGCGACCATGGCGTGAAATACGCTGCCAGGTCCGCCGGAGGCGTGCCAGAGCTCGCGTCCGATTCCAGAATCCGCGTCGGCGATGCGAATGGACCAAGGCGGTGACGCGCTGCGTTGAGCGCCGAAGGCAAGAGGTGACGCGGGGACACGGATGAAGGCGAGTTGTTTACCGTCGGGAGACCAGACGGGTTCCGAGTCGCGATCGGCGCTGGGATCGAGATAGACGAGGGATTGCCCGCCAACGTTGTAGACGGCGATGAAGGAGTGATCGGAGCGGGTAGAGACGAAGGCGAGATGGGCGCCATCGGGTGACCAGAGGAGCTGGCTCGCCTGGCCCTTGGCGTGGATGAGCTGCGCGGGCTTGGCGCCGTCCTCAAGGCCAGCCGACCAAATTTCATCCCTGCGCAAGAAGACCAGGCGGTCGCCCGTGGGGGAAATGGCGGGATCGCTGCCGTCCGTAATTTTGCGCGGCGCGCCACCGGTGAGCGGAACAATCCAAATGGCTTGCTCAACGCCTTGCGGAAGGCTGGCGGGGTTGGGGTTGTCGCGGCCAGTTTCGAAATCGCCGCCACGCACGAAGATGATGGATCGCCCGTCGGGCGTCCACGTGAGTTCGGCGATCTCCTGGCCATCGTCGTCGTGATAATTCGTGAGCTGACGGCCCGAGTAAGTGGGCGCTTCGGCGACCCAGACGTTCCGCGCGCCGTGTTGATTGAGCACCCAGGCGACCGCTCCGCCTTTGGGGGCCGCGGTGAGATCCGACGGGAACGGAGCGCTCATCACCTGCTCCAGCGAGAAGCGTGCGTGAGAGGCGGAGAACGCGAGCGAAGACGCCAAAAAAAGGCCAAGCGAAGTGCGGAGGCGCATAGTTAATTGTTATACACTGATACCCACCATGTTGAGTTATTCGCGGGGCCCGGATGCTCCGCTTATCGACACCAGCATCTGGGACGTGTTCCAGAAAACCGCTGCGCGGTTCCCAGACAACGAAGCTCTGGTCGTGCGGCATCAAGGGGTGAGGCTGACGTTTTCCGAGCTGGCCGCCGCTGTCGAGCGGACGGCGCGGGGACTGGCGGGCTTGGGTCTGGGCGCGCAGGATCGGGTTGGCGTGTGGGCCACGAATTGCGCCGAGTGGGTCCAGATGCATCTGGCATGCGCGCGGATCGGCGCGGTGTTGGTGAATGTGAATCCGGCGTACCGGTCGTACGATTTGGCTTATGTGTTGCGCAAGTCGGGGATGAAGGCGCTGTTTCTTTGGGAGCACGACAAGCGCTCGAATTATCGCGCGATTGTCGATGAAGCGATCGCGGGGCAGACGCTGGCTCTGGAGCACGTCGTTTACTTCGGCACGCAAGGCTGGGCAGGGATGCTCGCGCAAGGACGAGACATTCCGGCGCGGCGGATAGCGCCCGATGACGTGACCAACATCCAGTACACTTCGGGAACCACCGGATCGCCCAAGGGCGTCCTGCTTACGCATCGAAATGTTTTAAACAATGCGGCAGTCCTCGCCGAGGGCATGCGGATTACCGAGAAGGATCGGATCGCGGTTCCGGTGCCTCTGTACCACTGTTTCGGATGCGTGATCGGCACCTTGGTTTGCGTGGTGAGCGGGGCAACGCTGATACTCCCCGCTGCTACCTTTGACGCGTTGTCAACATTGCAGGTGATCCACGAAGAGCGCGTGACGGCGATTTATGGCGTGCCGACGATGTTCATCGCGGAACTTGAGCATCCCGATTTCGGAAGCTTCGATTTCAGTTCGCTGCGTACGGGAATAATGGCTGGCGCGCCGTGTCCGGTGGAGATCATGAAGCGCGTGGTGAAGGAAATGCGATGCGAGGGAATGACGGTCGGCTACGGACAGACCGAAAGCTCGCCGGTAATCACGATGTCGGCGGTGCACGATAGCCTGGAGCGGCGAGTGGGAACGGTGGGTCAAGCGTGCGCGAACACGGAAGTGAAGATTGTTTCCGCGGGTGGCGAGACCGTGCCCGTCGGCGAACAAGGGGAGCTGTGCACGCGCGGATATCTGGTGATGAAGGGCTACGATCAGGAACTGGAGGCGACTCGCCGTGCCGTTGACGAGGACGGCTGGCTGCACACCGGAGATTTGGCGACGATGGACATTCACGAATGCTTTCGAATTACGGGGCGGGCGAAGGATATGATCATCCGGGGCGGCGAGAATGTTTACCCACGAGAGGTGGAAGAGTTCCTGCACATGCATCCGAAGGTGGCAGAAGTGCAAGTGGTGGGCCTTCCCGACGTGAGGCTGGGCGAGACCGTCGCGGCCTGGATCCGGCTGAAGGAATCGGCATCGGAGGATGAGATCCGAGAGTTCTGCCGCGGACGGATCGCGCATTTCAAGGTGCCGCAATATATCCGCTTCGTCGATACATTTCCGATGACCGTGACGGGCAAAGTTCAGAAGTTCCGAATCCGCGAGATCGAAATCCAGGATCGCGGCTTGGAGGACGCGTCGCGGATTCAGACGGCGTGAATGTTTATGACGCTGTTAGCGGAAGAAACCAGGGTGACAGAAAAGATAGAAGAATCTCCGGTGCGTTTTCAGGTATTTAGGAGAGTGAATTCACGTAGCGCGCAAATCTGATTGATAGAGTCGGTGCAGGAGAGAGTTGCTTGCGGGCGCTTCTGGAAACGGAGGCGCCCATTTTTTTGGAATCCATCATGGGAGCACCAGCATCGCGGGAGAAAAAGGCTCCCAAGGCAGAGCCGAAGACACGCCGGCGAGGCAGCCGCAAGCAACGAATCCGCAAGCTATTGATCGACATTGAAGAGCGCCTCGATTTCAAGACCAATAAGGTGACGCTGGCGGATTTCATCCGGCTGACGCAGCTTGAACGCGAGCTCGAGGAAGAGGAGCAGCCGAGGGAGATTATCGTCACGTGGAAAGAGCCGGCGGAAAAAGGCTGCGAATTGAAATAGACTATGCACCGCTTCCATCACAAAGTAAGTTTCACGGGTCGACGGCAAGGTTCAAAGGATTTTCGGGTCCAATTGGGTCGGGGAAAAGCCAGGCATTGTGTCAGGAGGCGATCCGGCTGAGTTACTTAAATCCGGGAAGGCAAGGGTTAATTGGCGCACCGACTTATCCGATGTTGCGCGATGCCACGTTGACGAGCTTTCTCGAGGTGCTCAACAGCAATAGAATCCGGCATGAATTGAATAAGTCCGAATCGGTGTTACTGATGAAGGACACTGGGTCACGGATTTATTTTCGCGCGGTGGACGACTTTGAGCGCCTGCGGGGAACCAATCTGGCGTGGTTTGGGCTGGACGAGCTTACTTACACGGCCGAGGAAGCGTGGCTGCGGCTGGAAGGACGGCTGCGAGATCCGCGCGCGTCAAGGTTGTGCGGCTTCGCAGTTTGGACGCCGAAAGGATTTGATTGGGTATATCGCAGATTTGTTCGCAACGTGGTCGCGGGGTACGACGTAGTGCTGGCGCAGCCGTTTGAAAATCGGCATGTGCTGGACAGGATTCCGGATTTTTATGATCGCTTGAAGGAAAGCTACGACGCGAAATTCTTCGAGCAAGAGGCGCTGGGCGAGTACCTGAATGTGCAGTCCGGCGCGGTTTATTGGGCATTTAAACGGTCGCGGAATGTCAAGGAAATGGAAGTCGACACCAGGCTGCCGCTATTTTGGGCGCTGGACTTCAATGTGGATCCAATGAGTTCGATTGTGGCGCAGAAGATCGGAGAGGAGATTCGGGTGCTGGATGAGGTGGTTCTGAGCCGCGCAAGCACGATGCAAGCGTGCGAGGAGTTCCACGCGCGATATCCGAATCATCAGGCCGGAATCGTAGTGTATGGAGACGCTTCCGGGCAGAGACTGCAGACGGCTGGAACCACGGACTATCAGATCATCAAGGGTTTCTTGCGGCGGACTGCATACAAAAACGCAAAGTTTCGCGTGCCCCCAAGCAATCCGAGTGTCCGGGAGCGCGTGGCTCTGGTGAACGCAAAGCTATTCTCGGCTGACGAGGAAGTCCGGCTGTTGGTGCATCCACGATGCGCGGGTCTGGTAGCTGACTTAGAAGAAGTTACTTATAAGCCGGATAGCGGAATCATCGACAAGGAGAAAGATTCCAAGAGGACGCATCTATCGGATGCGCTGGGTTACTTGCTCTGGCAAGAATATCGGACTCGAGCGAAGTTCGGAGAGCAAGGCCGGCGATTAATTTAGGCGCAATGAGAACCCGATGAACTTAGGCACGGTAGGACCGGACATTATCCACGAGCATCCGGAATACGCGTTGAAACGCGCAATGTGGCGGCAGTATCGAGACCTGTACGCGGGCGGAGAACAGTTCAGGCTGAATGCAGATCAATATTTGGTCCGCCGGCAGAAAGAGCCTGGAGACGTTTACCTCGAGAGGCTGAGCCGGAGTTTCTATGAGAACTACGTCGGTTCGATCGTGGATTGGTATGCGGCGACGTTGTTCCGGCGGGAACCGGTCTTGACATATGAGGGAAAGAGTGAGCGCTCCCGGAAGTTCTTCGGACAATTCGCGGAAGACTGCGACCTGAAAGGGACGAACCTCGCCGAGTTTTTCCGCAGGCAATTCGTGGAAGCGCTGGTGTGCGGCAAAAGCTGCGTGTTGATCGACTTTCCGCGTTTGCATGAGCCCGTTGGAACGCGCGCGGAGGAAGACGAGCGGGGAGCGTCCAGAGCGTACTTAGTAGGCTACGCGGCGGATGAGCTCATCAACTGGAGTTACGACGATCACGGGCAATATCAATGGGTGGTGCTTCGAACGCAGAGCCTGCGCAAGGAGCGGCTAGAAGACATGGGTTGGTCCAAGCAGACCCGCTGGGTTTATTACGACAAAGAACAATACCGGATTTACGAACAGGCGGAAGGCGGAATGGATCGCGGCCCGATTGAGATTGTGGCCGAAGGCAGGCACGGGCTAGCGAAGCAGCACCGTGTGCCATTGGTGGAGTTGCGGGTCTCGGAGGGGCTGTGGCTGCTAAATAAAGCCGCGACGCTACAGCTGGAGCACTTCAACAAATCGAATGCTCTCGGGTGGGCGCTGACGATGGGCCTGTTCGCGATGCCGGTGGTCTATTCAGAGCGGGACTGGGATCAGGTGATGGGTGAATCGTACTACATTCAGCTCGGTCCGCAAGACCGGTTCGGATGGACAGAGCCGCAAGGCACGGTTTACCAGATCGCCGCGGACAATCTCACCAGGCTGCAAGAAGAGATCTACAGGGTATGCTATGTGACCCATGCTGGGGGATCCCTTTCCGGAAACGCAGCTCAATCGGGCGTAAGCAAGCAGCGCGATTACGCCATCACACAGGAGGTCCTGCGGGCTTATGGAGACGCGGTCAAGGATGCGATGAAGCGAGTGCTCCGTGCGGTGGACACAGCCCGAGAGGATGGACTGAGCATCGATGTTTCCGGCATGGATGAGTTTGATATCGGGGATTTTGGGACAGAGCTGGCCGATGCACAACAATTGCTGAGCCTGGGGATGAATTCGCCGACGCTGCGAAAGCAAGTTTACAAAAAGTTGGCGTTTCAATTCTTGTGCGACGTGCGGCAAGAGGTGAAGGACCAGATCGGGCGCGAGATCGATCAAGAGTGAATGATGGTCGGCACGAACGCCGACGCTGCACGCACGATTGCGTGCGCCACGGGAGGCATATGGAAGAACCAAAGACGGATGGGGCGGAGCTGCGTACCTTGATACGCGGAGTGATCGAAGAATTTGTGCAGGCTGAGCAGGTGAAAGCGGAGCCCGCGTATAAGGCGGAATTGTTGGAGGAGCGCAAGCGGCGCGAGGACCTAGAGAAGCGGGTGAACGATTTGGTTCAGGAAAATCACCGCAGCCGGCAAATGGCGGACGAGGCGGAGCGGAGCTCGTCGATTCGCACGGAGCTACAACGGTTGGGCGTAGCGAAGGTGGATCTGGCGTATCGCGCCGTGAAAGACGATATTCAGCGGCGCGACGACGGCCAGCTGATTGCGCGAAGCGGGCCTGGAGAAGTCTCTCTTCGGGACTACCTAGCGCAGTTTGTGCAGGAAAATCCCGAACTGCTGCCAGCCCGCATGACCGGTGGATCGGGGATGGGATCGGGGCCGAAGGTCGCCTCGAATACAGGCGAATTTAATCTGGACAAGATTCGGCCGGGCATGAGTCCGGAAGAACTAGAGAAGGTTCGCCAAGAGGTCTCGAGAGTGGCGAGTCAAGCACTACGAGGCATGTGAGACGGCTCCGGGAGGCGACTCAACGCGAACACGTTTGCCCGGTACAAGACGAGTGACAGATAAAGAGGAAAATCTAAATGCCAACAATTACATCAGCAAATGTAGCAAATGCAATCGTGAAGCTAGTCGCGGTGGATGCCTTGCCGGCGTTGGTTAGCAACCTGGTCATGGGCAACTTAGTCAACCGGGACTATGAGCCGACCTTGGCGAACGCGGGCGATACGGTGAATGTTCCGATACCGCCCACGCTGGTAGCCAACAACATCGCGGAAGGCGGGACGGTTACCACACAGAATCCCAACTTAGGGAACGCGCAGATCGTGCTGAACACGCATGCCGAAGCCACCTTCCAGATCCCGGATGTGACGAAAGTATTGGCGGTGCCGGATCTACTGCGGCTGTACATGCAGCCGGCCGTAGTGGCTATCGCGGAATCAATCGAAACCGATATTCTGAGCCTGTATTCGCAATTCAGCTCGAATGCAGCCGTGGGGACGGCGGGCGTCGCTCTGGTAGAAAGCGTGGTGGACGCGGCGGAAACAGCTCTTTTCTCGGCGAAAGTACCGGCGTCGGCGAGTAAGTATCTGGTGGTTGATCCCACGAGTTACTCCGCCCTTAGACAAATCCCACGTTTTAGTGAATATTATTCGGCCGGTGATGCGGGGTTGCGCGCCCTGGTGGATGGCGCGGTGGGCAAGATCAAGGACTTCTTCGTGTTTCGATCGCAGCTTGTGCAGGCCACCGGCAGTGGACCGGTGAACACTCACAATCTGGCGTTTGCCAGGGACGCGATCGGGCTCGTCATACGCCGGCTGCCGCAACCGCTGCCAGGCACTGGCGCAATCGCAGAGTACGCGGAGATGGGCAATTTTGGAATCCGCGTAATCATGAGTTATCAGCCCAACACACTGGCGCAGCAATTCACCGTCGATGTTCTGTACGGGACCGCGGTTCTACGGAACTCGTTTGGAGTTCAGGTCAACAGCTAGGTTGAGGGGAAGACGAAGCAGCGCTTGATGCGGGCGGACGCCAGGAGCGTCTGTCCGCGCGCAAAGGGGACTGGATGGATTTGAGGGCGTTTTATCAAAAGCTACGGAAGATTGAACGAGAGATCACGGACGTGCACGTCGTGGTTGTGAGCCACGAGACACCGGATGGCGGGCGCGCTGGGCAATTGGCGGAAGTGTCGCGGAGTATCGCCGCCCGGCTCATCTTAGAGGGCCACGCCCGCTTGGCGACGATTGAAGAAGCTACGGAATTTCGGGCGGCCGCTCAAAAAGCTTTGCAAGAAGCGTTGCAGCGGCAAATGGCGGACAAGGTGCAGGTGAATGTGATCACGGAGGCCGACCTGCGCGCGTTCAAGAGCTCAGTGCGAGCGGAGAAGCGCTAGCGAGCGCAGCGTCAATGGCCCTCTTCACCGATGGTTCCATCAGTTCGGCACAGGACCTTCAAGAATACGATTCTTCGGTTCTGACTGTAGCCAACGCAGAGGGTATTGATGTCGCCGTCAAGATGACCCTGGCGCAACAGGATCTTGGGAATGAACTGATGTTGTTCCTTTTTCGGCGGGCGCGCTTCCGCGACTATCAGCCGAATTTCACGCGGCGAACGGGCTTGACCGATGTGGTAGTGACGGATGCGCTGCAACAGTGGCACGTACTCACGACGCTCGCCTTGGTGTATCGGGACGCTTACTACAATCAGCTGAACGACAGGTATCAGGGTAAGTGGAATGAATATGAGCAATTATCGACAGCAAGCGCGCGGATGTATTTTCAGCTCGGGGTGGGTGTGGTCGCGGACCCGGTTCCGATTGCGCCGACACCCCAGTTGTCCAGTGTTCCAGGGGGCGGCGTTGCAGAGATGTTTTACGTTGTTGCGACTTGGGTAAATGCGGCCGGGCAGGAAGGCGCGCCGAGCGCCTACGCGGAATTTAGCACCGCGGCCGGCCGCGATCTAGCTGCGACACTGTCGGGCCCCCCGCAGAATGCAGTTGGCTGGAACGTATATGTTGGACTGTCGCCAAGCACGCTGGCTCGCCAAAATGACACTCCCTTGGCACCGGGCAGTAGTTGGACCATGACCGGTTCCTTGAATCCGGGTCCGGCGCCCACGACGGGGCAGCAGCCGGCCTGGTTCATCGTGGATCACCGCTTCATTAACAGAGGTTGAGCATGTTGCTTATCGCCGGCACAAGCACGCAGAAGGTTCTGGGAGTGTTGGCCGCCGGCAGCGGTTTATCCGCGGTACTGGAAGCGTTGAGCGTGCAGCAGGGACTCGCCCTGCCTCGGATCACTGCGCGGCAGATTATCGCGCAGAATGTGACCCCGGAAGTCTCCGATCTGAGCACAGTGGATAATTATCCGCTGGTTTACGTGTACTGCACCAAAGTGATCAACGAGCTTCGGGAGAAATTTCGGATGTTTTCCGGCGAAGCTCAAATGGTGGTGGAAGCCCGCGTGTCTCAGGATCGGCTGGATCAGATCGAAACCAATTTGCAGGCTTATGCCGACGCCATTACTCAGGTCTTAGACATTAACCGCGGAGATTGGGGAAATGGAGTATTCTTTGCCGGCGAATACGAGGTTACATTTGGCGGAGTGAAGCATGGCGGGCGGAACTTTCTGCAAATAGCGAAAGTCGCATTTGCTCTGGAGATCAGCGCGGGCTAACAGTTTAGATTCCTATGTCCTATATCCCATCGAATGACAATCGCTTCTACGTCGCTCTGGAGCAAAGCTACGGCGTTGCCGCGGCGGTCAGCGCGAGTAACAGGATTCCCGCGGTAAAGTTGACGGCCAAGCAACAAACGGAGAAAGTCCAGCGCGCGGATAAGACCGGATCGCGAACGTTTCCTGGAATTCCCAGCGGGCTGCGGCTCCAGACCAGCTTTGGGTTGACGACCTACATGGCGACGTGGAACGATCCGGGTGTTTTGCCGCCCTACGACCCGCTGTTTCAGGCGTGCCTGGGTGCAGCCGCGGCTCAATCGGCCGGCGGCAGCGTTGCGAGCGCGAGCGGTTCGTCGACTCTGGCGTTTACAGCGCCGCACGGATTGTCCGTGGGAGCCGCCGTTACCAGCGGGGGCGAAATTCGATTCGTCACGGTAGTCGTGGATGCGTACACCGTCCAACTCAACGTTCCATTTACCATTACTCCGGCTGCGAACTCGCAAACCGGGCCCACGGCGATGTATCAGCCCGCCGAAAATCTTCCGAGCGTCACGCTCTTCGACTATTGGAGCCCTTCCACCGCGGTGCAGCGCGTACTCGCGGGCATGGCCGTCGATACGCTCTCGATAAAACTCAATGGCGATTTCCACGAGTTTGATTTCAGCGGGCAGGCGCAGGACTTGGTGGATACGGCCAGTTTCGAGAACGGGCAATTCGGATTGTCGACCTTTCCCACGGAGCCCACCGTGTCACCGATTAACTACTCGATCATTCCGGGAAACCTGGGACAGGTCTGGCTGGGCAGTTCGCCCACGCGTTTTTACACCCTGACCGCCGCCAACGTAACATTCACAAACAATCTCGACCTGCGGGCCAGTGAATTCGGCGCCATATTGCCCAGCGCGATTGCTCCCGGTCAGCGAACGGTGTCGATTGATTTCAGTATTTTCGAAATGGACAACACCGGCACGGCAGCGCTGTATGAAGCCGCTCGCCAAAGATCGCCCATCAGCGCCATGATGCAACTTGGCCAGCAGCAGGGCGAGTTGTTCGGCATCTACATGAGTAGCGTGGTGCCGGAGGTGCCGGCCTTCGATGATTCACAAACGCGGCTACAGTGGAAATTTCAAAGCTGCCGGGCACAAGGAAGCGTGAATAATGAGATTTATGTCGCGTTCGGGTAAGGAACGAGGCGATGTCGCAGCGAACCAGGGAACGAGTCCCTCCAATGGCGCCGTGCACTATGACAGCGTACTTTCGATCGACTCCAAAGCCGCGCCGGGAGTTAGATTCGCGATTTACCGTATCTCGTTCGGGCGCCGCATGGAGCTGAGCAGGCGAGTCCGCGAGATCAGCCGGAAGGCGGAGTTTCTTGAGGCTAGCACGGAGCTGCACGAGAAGATTGAAGCCAATATTCTGGCGCAGGAGATCGACGCGATGTACTTGCAGTGGGGGTTGGTGAGGATCGACGGATTGATCATTGACGGCGAGGCTGCGGGCGCGGTGCAGTTACTGGAAAAAGGTCCGGAGGACCTGACGCGCGAGGTGGTGGGCGCAATCAAGGAGCAGTGCGGATTAAACGAGGCAGAAAGAAAAAACTGATTGTCGCATTCCATTTTCAGCTTGGAAACAAGGCCGCGTGGAAGTGCGACATATGCAGAAAGAGCGGTCTGGAGAAAAAGCGGCGATGCGGTTGGCTGCCGGCTGATTCCGATTCGATCTCAGCGATCGTTTGGGCCCGAGGCCGAGTGTCCCTGACGACCTGTCCGACGTCGTACATCACATCGGAGAGCATCGCGCTGCTGGAGGAATTCCATGCCTGGAAGCTGCTTGGCGCGGGAAGCGTTTACGAGTTGCCTGCGCGCCTGGTGGAGGCGATCTTTGTCTTGGAGAACGAATTGAGGTCAGAAAACAACGATGGCCGGAAGTAAGTGGGAAGATTTACTGGCGGCGAGCAGCGCCGGGAGCGCCTCTCGAAGCGACTTGCTCGGGCAACTGGTCTCATCCACGGGCGGCGGTAGTGGCGGCGGATCGGGCGGTTCCAGCGTGACTGGCTTGGCTCAAACCAGCAGCTCCGACGTTACCGAGCAGTTGACTTCTCTGACAACGCAAATCAGCAACCTCAGCTCAATCGAACAATCGCAAATCAGCGCGCTGCAAGACAATACGCAGGCGCTCAGCGAGAGCACCACATCGAAGACAAGCACTGGTTCTTCTGTCGGCAGTACGGTTGAGAGCGTTGCGTCGAGCTTCCTGGGCGGAGGCCTGAGCAGCCTTTCGCCCTGGATTGGCGGGCTCCTGAGTCTGTTTGGCGGAGGCGGCGGTCAGACACTCGCGGCGCCATCTCCATTTATGTTGCCGTCGCCGGTGCAATCCAATGCGGGGTTAACAGCGAGTGCGCCTGGACAAGTGGTGCCGGTGAGTTATGGAAGGACGGGCCAGCCGCGCGCGCAGTCTACCAGCGCATCGCCCCAGGTTACCGTCCAAGTGAATGCAATGGACAGCCAATCGTTTCTCGATCACAGCGATGACATAGCGAACGCGGTGAAACAGGCAATCCTCAACTCCAATTCAATTAATGACGTAATTTCCAGCCTGTAGATATGAGCACGTTTCCGACATTGAAAACTGGGGCTGTGATGCAGTATCCCGCGAAACGCGGCTTGCAGTTCTCGACGACGGCCTTGCAGTTCGTAGATGGTTCCGAACAGCGTTTCTGCAATTACCAAGCAGTGCTTCACAGCTGGGTGATCCAACTTAGTCTGCTGGATCAGAGCGAGCTGCAGGAGTTACAGGAATTCTTCCGTGGAATCGCGGGACCAGCCGGAGACTTCGCGTTCACGGACCCATTGGATGGCACGAACTATCCAAGCTGCTGCCTGGCCAGCGACAGCATGGCTGCAGTGCTGGCGGGCGAATGGAATGGCGAGACATCGCTGACTGTGTTGGAGAACGGAGGCTGACATGCTCTACTATCCGCAGCTCACCACTGGGTCCATCGCACAGTTCCCGGTCTCGCGTACTACCAATATGCGAACGGTTGCCAATCAGCTTCCCAGCGGTTTCACCATCCGAATGTCGGATACCGGCGCGCAGAAGGTGCAGTGGCGGCTTGTATATTCGGACCTCACCGATGGGGAGCGATCTGCCCTCGAGAACCTGTTTGAAGCTTCCGAAGGTCAACTGAACAAGTTTACTTTTCTAGATCCCACCGACAATCTGTTGATGTGGAGCGAGGACTGGACGCAAGCGGTGTGGACGCCTGGTGCACTGTTGCAAGTCACCGGTGGAGTAGCGGACCCGCTGGGAGGAAGCGCGGCGATGCAGTTGACGAACACCGCGCAAACCACACAACAGATCTTTCAGAACATAAGCGGACCAAGTTGGTTCATGTACTGCTACAGCGTTTATGTACGGAGCGGTGCGCCCGCGACGATTCAGCTGGTTGTGACGGCGACGGGACAAGTTTCACTAACGGCGGTGAACACAAGCGCTTCGTGGACGCGGGTGACAGCCTCCGGCAGCCTCTCGGTTCAGCAAGACGGCGTCGGCTTCGGAGTGCAATTGCCGGCCGGCGTCCAAGTGGACGTTTTCGGCGCTCAAGTGGAAGCACAGCCCGGAGCGGGGCTGTACAAGCAGACTATCGACCTCGGCGGCGTCTACTCGAGCACGCGGTTTTCTTCCGACTTACTCTCAGTTACCGCCACCGCGCCGAACCAGCACTCTTGTCAGATCGGCCTGATCAGCAGTCTGTGATGCGACACCCAAACGGAGAGCCCCTCGCACAATGACGACGATCAACGTTCTGAAAGAGCTGGAGGTCCCCGGCACGCCACTGCTTTTGTTCAATTGCACGCTGCCAACCGGCGATATTCAGTACTGGAGCACTCACAGCGTCACGGTAAATGGCCAGCAATACCTGAGCCGCGTGGTCAAGCACAATATCTTCGATCTGAACTCGAGTCCGGAAGCCGCGACCGACGGCGTCTCCACAGTCTCCATCACACTGGCCAACGCAGACTCGTTCCTTTCCTCCATTGAGCGCAACATCGGATGGAAAGGATCGGACCTGGTGGTCACGTTCCTGTTCTTCGATCTGACCAGCCAAGTTGCGGTGTCGAACAGCCAGGTGGTATTCCGAGGAATCGCAAACCCGCCGGACCAATCCACTGAATCGACCTTGCGTCTCAGTTTCACCAACACGCTGAACTTGCAGCGGGCATTTCTGCCCGCGGTCCGCATTCAAAAAACGTGCCCGTGGAACTTTCCAAGCAGCGCGGCGCAGCGCCAGGAAGCGGTGAGCGGAGGAACGCTCGGGATGTTTTCGCCATTCTATCAGTGCGGATATTCCCCGGATCAGACCGGCGGCGTGGGAAACATGAATGCCGGCGCGCCCTACACCACGTGCGATTATTCGCGTGCGCAATGCCAACAGAGAGGGATGTTCAGCACGGACAACCAGGGTAATGTAACGCGCAGGTTTGGCGGCATTGAATTCGTTCCGGCGTCCATTATTGTCCGTACCTATGGCTCGAAAACGTCGGTACTATCCGCGCCCCTGCCGAATCAAGCGCTCTATAACGACTTCGTTCCTCTGATCTATGGGACGGGATGGTATCAGCCGCCGATCGTACTTGCTCGCAATGATGGAAATCTCACGCACTTCGAAGTGCTGCTCGGAAGCGGGCAGATCAGCGGCGTTGTTGCTGTAATCGTGAACAACATCCAGATCCCGGTCGGCGTGAACGGGACCAATATGACGGCGACGGGTTGGTACAACGTCATCAGTTATGGAACAAGGAATGGCAGCTTCAATCCGGATTTCAGCAATTCCGCCGGACAGCCGTTGGGCGACCCCTACGGAAGCATGGCATTTATGTCGCTGGTGGTGCCCAACTCGATTTCCAACGGAACCTCACTGCCCGACGTCGAGGTCCTAATTCAAGGCCTTGAAGTCGCGCAATTCGATTCCAGCGGCAACTACATCAGCAATGTGTTCAGCAACAATCCAGCCTGGGTGATGCTGGATGCGCTGCTGCGCAGTGGTTGGAACTTGTCGCAACTAGACCTGGCAACATTTTCGGCCGTCGCGCTGCGATGCAACGCCCTGGTTCCTACGGTGGATGTCAACGGGAACAGCACTACCATTCCTCGTTATCAATGCAACCTTTTGCTGACCGGGAGCCGGAGCGCCGGTGACATTGTTCGCGGCATTCGGAACGGCTCGGCGATGTATCTCACTTTCGATTCAAATGGCCTGATTCAACTCAATGCGGAAGACACGCTGGCGAACCAGCAGCCAACGCAATCGGCTAGCAGCAATAGCACCGAAGAATTGAACGGCGGATGGCCGGCCTATGAATTCGGCGATGATGCATTTTCAGGCATCGTGCGCAACGCCAATGGGACGCCCTCGCTCACAGTAACTTCGCAGAGTATTGCCAATACTCCGAACCAATATACAGTTGAATTCCAAGACGAGTTTAATGATTACCAGCAAGACAGTCTATCGTTGGTGGATGTCGATGATTTTGTCTTAACGGGGCAGCAAGTTACGACTACCCTAACGGTGCTTGGCCTTCCGAATTTCGATCAAGCAAATCGAGCCGCGGCGCTCCAGTTATATAAGTCGGTTCAGGGTAACACATATATTCAATTTGAGACTAGCGTCAAAGGAGTTGGATTAAAGCCTGGCGACATCATCACGTTGACCTATGCCCGGGAAGGATTCACCCGGCAACCATTCCGGATCACCAAGCTGTCTCCCGGAGTCAATTTCATTACGGTTGTCATTACTGCACAGATTCATGACGACGCTTGGTACACGGTGGTTAATGCGGATGCGGGGGGCGGCGGGCGCCAGCCTGGCTCCGAGGTCGGGCTGCCGAGGCCGCTGGTTGGCAGCTTGCTCGATAGCAATGGAGTGGAACAGTTTGGAATCTTGGAAACGTCAACGGAGAGCACGGATGGAAGCCTTACCGAGAGCCTGACGGTTTCCTTTTCGGTTCCGGCAAAGCCGGCAGCGAGCTCGGCTGGCATACCGCTGATGGGACTGAACGCTCAAGTGAATAACAGCGGGGGAACCCTGGCAGGAGGGCAAGTTCTGTATTATGGGATTAGCGCCGTTGATGCGAATGGAGCCGAGGGCGGCCTTTCATTCATTGCGACGGTGAACGTTCCGGCAGGCGATAACACAAACGAAGTTACTCTCGTGAGCCTTAGCTTTTCGCCGGCGGCTGTCTCTTTTGATGTTTATCGCGGCCCTAATCCCACCCAAATATTGCGGATCGCCAGTAATGTTGCGATCGCCGGCCAGTTTGTCGACTCGGGACTAACTGCATTGTTGCAGGGCCCTCCTGACGCCAATTACGATCACGCCAATTTCTATTGGCGCCTGGAGCTGCAACCTCCAGAGCAAGTGAGCATATTTTCGGCGACGACCGTCGGCAGCAGCACGCTGAACATGGTGGTGAACCTGTACAATGGCGCCACTGTGCGAATCACCATGGGGACCGGGGCAGGGCAGGAGCAAACGATAGCGTCCAACACAGCCACCACGCTCACCATCACGAAACCATGGAGCATCCCGCCGGATACCACGAGCTTTTTCCTGATCGCTAACTCCACTTGGCAGTTCGGAGCTTCCAGCAACGCGTCGCCGGTCTCGTTTGCGGTGCCGAATCGCCAAGGAGTAACCATTCATGTTTCCGGCTTGGCTGCGAACGTGCTCGACCAGGAATGCGCGTATGCATTGTCGCCCCTTACGCGATGGACAATCACGGGCTCGACAGGCGCGGAGGTGGATAGCGACGTTTCAGGACAGCCGGTCTTCGGCCTCTACCCGATCGGCGCGGGTAGCGTCGAGGTGCTTGGAATTGGGTTCTCCAGCTTAGACAATACATTGTCTATCAGCGCGGGCACGTTAACGCTGGCATATTGGGATGAGTTGAACGGCCCTTCGACGGTCTTGCTAAGCGCCGCGATTAGCGCGAGCGATACTTCGTTAACCGTGGCCACGGCAGTGTCGGCGTCCAGCGGCTCTCTGTTGCAGATTGATGCAGAGGTCATGATCGTCCACCAAGACCTGACAAACAGCACGACGGTTCCCGTCACCCGCGCTTCTCACGGAACTGCGGCGGCAGCTCACACCGCTCAAACCGGCGTCTATCTTCTGGAGGAAAAAATCTTCGTCATGCCTTTCGCGCAGGACTTCTTTGGGAGCCCGGCCAGCGGAAGCTATGCGTTTCCGATCACGATTCCCGATGTCCGGATCGCCGCCGCCGAGCTGTTCATGACCAACTCGAAAGGTAACAGCAGCGTGGCCGCTGAGTCGTTCACCAACACTACGGACTTGGGGCTTCGAACTCTCTTGGGAGGGCAGCTCACAATTCAAATCGAGGGTCCTCTGGCGATTCAGACCAACGCGGCGCCCCCGCTTGTGGTGGACACCGCGTGTTCGGTGCGGGACGTTTCCGCTGTTGTGCAGAATGCGCCTACCGGAGCGCCCGTAACCATGCAAGTGACCCAAAATGGAAATGTCTATTGCGAACTTACAATCGCCACTGGCGCGACTGTATCGAATGTCGTGGACGGGTTCGCGCTTGGGCCGTTGCTGGCTCAGGCAATCGTCGGCTTGAACATTACTTCCGTGGTGCAGACCGCCAACACACAGCCTGGCTCGGATCTCACGGTGACGATTCGACTATAGAGAGTCTCAGGCATGCCGACTTTGCAGAAACTCCAGCCCGATGGGGATCTGCAATGCTACTTCTTCGAGCCATCGGCGATTGCCGCGCTCAGTTCCACCAGCGCAACGGGGTTTACAGTATCAGGCACGTGGAGGCAGCAGTTCGATTGGGCGGTGATCGAATGGAACCGGGACAATGTTTTCGAGCATCCCGCGTTCCGCTCCTTGCCGGATGGCGATTTGAGCGGATTAACGCTGAGCTATCAGGAGACGCGGGAAAATTGCATCCTCTTGGATTCCGATTTATATGCTACGGTCAACTGGCCCACGCTCCGAGTCTGGGGTAATCCCGGAAGCGGCGAACAAATCTACCAAATTCCGCTGACGAGTTACGCGACTCCTTCCCAGGGTAGTTATCAAAGCGCGACCGTGCAGTTCACGCTAGGCGGGACGGTTACTGTTGGAGACTATGTCGGGATTGCATTTCTGTCGGAGCATTATCCGTATTTAATGAATACAGGCGACACGCTGGCCTTCGCGATTCAGAACATCGTTGCGGGGATTAATGCGTTTTCTGCAACCATGCAGGCCTCCGCCACAGGCACGACGGTCACAATTACCTACCTTGGCGCGGGCCGTCCGACCAATAGCACAACCGGGGCAAATGGAAACATCATCGGCGCGTACACGTATGTTTCGGGGAGCCAAACAGAAACGTGGGATGCGGCCTGGAGGCTATTTTCGGGTGGAACGTCGCCATCACAGTGGCAAATTACTTTGCCGTTCGCGACGCTGTCGGATCCCGTGCTCGGCGTCGTTCCGGCCACCGCGATCAGGAAACTGCGATGGACGTATGCGGCGGCGCTGCAATCCGGCGCATTCGTGCGCAGTGAATTTCAAGTGGTGGTGTCGAACTGGACGGTTGCTGGCAGTGGGCAGGGCTACTCGATCGCCGGTCCGGGAAGCCAGCGCATCGAGGACGATTCCGGTCAAGTGCAATATACGGGTACCTGGTCTGTCGAGGGTGGAAACTACTCCGGTGGCACGATTCATTCCACGAGCGTGGTTGGATCGAGTATTAGTTGCACTTACGCGTCTTCACAAGACCACTCTCTATACTTAGGAACCAGGCTCGTAGACCCCGGCACGGTGATTTCCGTTGTTGTAGACGCGGGCAACCCGTTTACCGTGAACTTGAACGTCCCCAGCGAAGACGTTCTGATTCGAACTCTGCTAGGCGAGCTTAGTTCGGGAACGCATACTGTGACAGTAACTCAGGTTGGCGACACCGGGACTTACTTTTATTTTGATTTTCTCGAGATCGCCATCCTTTCAACGACCCTGCCCACCGAGACAGTTGAGCTCTCGCTGGCCGCGGCTACGGACTGGGATACCAATCATTCCCTGGCGCTCGCGCCGGAACGCACGGCCGGGATGATTTACGCTCTTGGCTTCCGGGCTCGCGTGAATCACTATGCGGGCGCGCTGTGGTTTTATGAACTAAATTGCGTCGGCCAGCAATACGCGTCCGCGACGGTTACCTTCTCTGGATCGCCGGATCCGAATCTCATTACGCAGATCATACTCGGCACGGTCGGTCAACCCGCATCGACGGACAGCACCATCGAGCATTTGAATCTGATCGGTGACACCACGGAGACGCTGGCGATAGCTTTCGCGCTGCTGTTGAATAATGGCTATACGGCGGTCTGGGCGCAAGCCAGCGGCAGCCAAGTCACTATTTATTCGCGCTCCATGGGCTCGGCGGGCAATGCGATCACACTCGCGACCAGTGCGAATACCACCGACCTGACGATCACGATCTCCAGCTCCACACTGTCGGGCGGCGTGGATGGCAACT
>Ga0302324_100001690_pt1 | contig 52957 bp, 42 predicted proteins | sample Palsa_T0_1_FD_201949 | JGI IMG/M metagenome (GOLD analysis project Ga0302324, IMG submission 201949) | Peat permafrost microbial communities from Stordalen Mire near Abisko, Sweden - Palsa_T0_1 | ecosystem: Environmental > Terrestrial > Soil > Palsa > Peat permafrost | place: Sweden: Abisko...
TCTGTTCCAGAGTTACCAAGCCACCGGTGACCGGAGGCGGGACGAGATCGCCAACGATGTCAAAGTCTCTTCTGGGCTGCTCAAAGCCCAACAGAGTTTGCAGCTGGTCGCTGGTCTGGACCAGGTTCATTTCTGCGGTTGCTTCATCGCTTTCGAACTGCGCCAACTGCAGATCCAGCCGCTCGAAATCGATCTTGCCAATATCACCGTCGTTATAGCGGACACGGAAAATATCCAACTGCTGCCTGTAGTTCTTTATTTCATCCTGGGCGACTTTCAACGCCCCCTTGGCCAGAAGCATGGTGGTAAAAGCCTGCTTTACGGTTAGAGTCGTTCCCCGTTGCTGATCGTGGAATTGTCCTTCAGTCTGCGCGGTGGTTGCCCGGGCGCTGTCCAAGCGCCAACGCCGCTTCTGCCCGCGTTCAAAGAGCCGCGCCAGTTGCAAACTGTAGGCGTATGGCGTAGCAGAAGTAGCAGGATTGCTGAGATCCGAACCATAGACAGTGAAGTTGGGGTTCTGACGCAGGCCCGCCTCTACTTCCTGACCCTTCATCGAGAACAGGTTCTGCTGTGCTGAAAGCAGGGTGGGATTATGCGCCAAGGCATAATCGACCGCCTGTTGCAGGGTGAAGGGAGCGGTGGGAGCAGGAGCCTGCCCCTGCAGGCTTTGCTGCGCAAAGCAGAGGCCGGCGACCCACAAGACGTTCCAGAAACGCACGTAAGCTCTCAATTCTCAAACTCCGTATCTGGTACGGGTAGAACATCGTTGGGACCTGCGAGCCAGACATATAGAGTTGGCAGCAGAAAGATGCTCATGACGAGATCGGAGATCAAGCCGCCGACGATGACGATAGCGAAAGGCCGCTGTGAGTCCGATCCGATGCCGTGAGACATAGCCGCGGGAAGGAGGCCCAGCGTGGCCACCAGCATGGTCATCATGATGGGACGCAAGCGCAGCACCGCTCCTTCCACGGCCGACTCTTCGATCGAGTGGCCGCGCGCGCGCAGCTGATTGATGTACTCAAGCATGATCACGCCGGTCTGTACGGAAACTCCGAACAGGGCCAGAAAGCCTACGCTGGAGGAGACACTGAAGTTAGTGTGAGTCACCAGCAACGCCAGCAATCCGCCGATACGGGCCATGGCGACGGTGGCTAGGATCACCAGTGCCCACTTGACCGACTTGTACATGACATAGAGGATGATGAAGATCAGGAGCACGGTTAAGGGCACGATAATGAGCATGCGCGCTTCCGCGCGTACTTCGCTCTGGTACTCACCTTCCCATCCGAGGTGATATCCGCGGGGAAGTTTTACTTGAGTCTCCACCTTCTGAATGGCCTCACGCACCGCGTCGCCTAACGCGCGGTTGCGTACGCTGTACTTGATAGCGACATATCTCTGGTTGTTTTCGCGATAGATCTCAGAACCCTCGTCCTGTTCTTTGACGGTGCAAAGCTGGGCCAGCGAAACCCGCTCACCCGAAGGCGATAACAAGCGGATGTTGTCGATTGCCCGCCTCGTCTCCCTATACTGCGGGAGATAGCGCAAGGTGAGGTTATAGACCTCTTCGCCCTTCAGCACCTGGGTGAGAGCGTTGCCTCCTACCGCCGTCTGGATGGCATCCTGGATGTCGGCTACGTTGATCTGCCAGCGCGCAGCCTTGGCGCGGTCCACTGCGAAGACCAGGTCAGGCTGCCCGGTAACATTGAAGACACCGAGGTCCGCGATCCCAGGGACGCGGCTCATAATGCCCGCTATTTCATTGGCTTTATCCTCGAGCACATGCAAATCACTGCCATAGACCTTGGTAGCGAGCTCGCCCTTGACTCCGCTGACCGCCTCCTCCATGTTGTCTTCGATTGGCTGGGAGAAGCCCCAGACCACGCCTGGGATGTTCTTTTCGAGCGTCATGGTCATGGAGGCGATCAGGTTCTCTTTGTCCTGGTGAAAGATCCCGCGCCATTGCTCCTTCGGCTTCAGACCAACGAAATATTCGGTATTGAAAAATCCAGTATGGTCTGTCCCATCGTCCGGACGGCCGGTTTGGCTGGTGCAGTTAACCGCTTCCGGATAAGAGCACAGCAAGACTCGGGCCTGATTCGCAACCGAGACGCCTTCATTGGGCCCTGCGCTTTGCTCCAGCGTGCCGCGCACCCAAAGCGAGCCTTCGTCCAGATGGGGAAGAAACTCGGAGCCGATGACTCCGCCGAAGGCAAGGTAGATCGCGATAGCGAAGCCCACGGCGCCAACGCCGACGGTGATCACTCGCTGTTTGATGGCCCAGGTGGCGGCCTTACGATAGCGATCGATCAGGAAGGTCATCACCGGGTTGGTCCATTCCCTCGCGCCCTTGCGGAACAGAAAGCTGGCCAGGACCGGAGCCACGATCATGGAAAATGTGAGCGCCCCCAGCAGGGCAAAGGCCACCGTCCAGGCCATCGGCCGGAAGAGCCGCCCTTCCACGGCTTCCAAGGTGAAAATAGGCAAATAGGCGGTGATGATAATTCCGATGGCAAAGAAGACCGGGCGTTGCACCTCGTGTGCTGCCTCGCGAATCTGCTCCGCAGGCGATCTCCCCTCGCTGCCGTGGTGACTCAGGTGGCGAACGATGTTTTCCACCATGACCACGGAGCCATCCACGACCATGCCGAAGTCCAGCGCGCCAAGCGAGAGCAGGTTGGCGGGAATGTGCTTAAGACTGAGGCAAATCGAAGCGAACAATAAGGAGAAGGGGATGGTAAGTGCAACGATGACTGCGCCCCGCACGTTGCCGAGGAAGAGGAAGAGAATAATCACCACCAGGATGATTCCCTCGGTAAGATTGTCCAGTACGGTGTGGGTGGTGAAGTGGAGCAGCTCGCTTCTGTCGATGAAGGGAACAATCTTTACACCCTGGGGCAGAATCTGATCGTTCAGCTCCTGTACTTTCTTGTGGATGCCTTCCAGAACAGGCTGAGCGTCGTCGCCTTTTTGCAGAAGTGCGATTCCTTCCACGACATCATCGTTATCGATGATTTTGCCGTCTTCCCGTCTAATGGCTTGGCCAAACTGGCCCAGGCGAATCTCCGGACCCTGGGTGACGACGGCGATGTCCTTCACCCTGAGAGCCGTGCCGGCTTTGGTCATGATGACGGTGTTTTCGATGTCCTGGATATCTTTGACCAGACCTACCGCGCGCACGTTGATTTGCTGTAGTCCGGCGATGATGAAGCTGCCACCCGCATTGCCATTGTTATTGGAAAGCTGCTGCTCTACCTGGCCGATGCTGAGTCCGTAGGAGACCAGTTTGTCCGGGTCGAGGCGCACCTGGTATTCGCGCGTAGGGCCACCAAACGGATTAGTATCGGGAACACCCGGAACACTCTTCAGATTCTTTTCGATGACCCAGGTTTCGAGCGTCTTCAGGTTCATAGGGTCGTATTCCGGGTTTGTGCTCTGCAGAGTGTAGAAGTAGATCTGGCCTACCGGGCTCCAGTCCGTTCCTATTTGCCCAGCGACACCCGTAGGCAGCGTTACCTGCGAAAGCCGCTCGAGAACTCGTTCGCGGTTCTCAAAATTCGTCGTCTCCTCGCCGAACACCATTTCTACAGTCGAGAGCCCGAAGATCGACCAGGAGCGCACGTGGGCGACTCCTGGAATTCCGTTCATCACAGTTTCGAGCGGGATGGTGACCTGTTGTTCAATCTGCTCGGCGGAGATGCCGGGCCACTGGGCGATGACGTCGACGTAGTTGTTGGCGACATCGGGATAGGCTTCGACGGGAAGCCGATAGAACGAAACGATGCCCCAGGCAAAGAGAAGGATCGCGGCCGCGAGTACCAGAAAACGGTTCTCCAGGGCAAAGTCGACCAGCCTGCGAATCATTGTGCCTCCAGCGTGGCTTCCAGTTGGAGAACCTCTGAGACCACTTGCTGGCCGGGGTCAATGCCGGAAAGAATCTGCTGGTCGTTTCCCGGCAGCATGTCGCCGGCAGTCACTTCAACGCGCTTGAATTGTTTACCGCCGGTGGGGATGAAGACCCAGTCGCGATCATGCAAATGCAGAATGGCGGTAGAAGGCACAACAGCAAAGACCTGCTTGTTTCTGCTTTCAAAGGTGGCGGTGACAAACATGCCCAGCTTGAGGGTTCCCGGGTTGCGAATCTCGATACGCACCTTGGCCGTGCGGATGCTGGGGTCGAGGATCGGGCCTATGTCAGTGATGTGGCCTGTCAAGGTCCCATCGGGATAGGCATTGGCATGAATGAATGCTTCTTGTCCGAGGTGGATCTTAGGAATGTCATTTTCATAGACATCACAAATGATCCAGACGACGGAGAGATCGGCGATAGTGAAGGCGGTGGAAGAACCGGAGTAATTTACGCCGGCCGCTGCAGCATTGGTGACATATTGCGCGACGATGACGCCGGAGATGGGCGCATAGACGTTGACGATGCTGGAGGGGTGATCCTTATCGACGCCTAGGGTATGGAGTTGCTCATCGGCAGCGACGAGATCTGCCTTGGCGTCGTCTTCCGTATCCGCTGCCTGCTCCAGCGCGCTGAGCGGAACGGCGCCATGGTCATAAAGATCTTTAGTGCGGGCGTATGCCTTGTTGGCCAATATCTCGTCATTGCGGGCCTTTATATAAGTATCGAAGGCGTTGGTGATATCGGGGCTTTGCACCTTGATAAGGAGCTGTCCTTTTTTCACGTTGTCATCGAGGCGGGTTCGGATATCCACCACGCGCCCGCTGGCCAGTGAGATAACGGGAACTTCCCGGTTGATATCGGGGTTCACCGATCCGGTTACGTTTAACTGCGCGGGGGCATCGACTCGTTTTGCCGTAACCAATGAGAATCGTTCCGGTTTCTCAAGCGTGACAACGCCGGTGTTGCTGGTCTCAGAGACATTCGGAGGAGGCGCGGCGCCGTCCGCGGGATTGAATTTCTTTTCACATGCGACCGGTAGAAGGCACACCGCGAGGTACCCGGCAGCGGTGAAAAAACGCTTACTCGTTCTCATAGGTTGGTCTTTTCCCCACGATCTGTGGAACGGTGCAGGAGTTTGCTACAGGCATGATCCGCTTGTCGTTTTGAGGCTTATCAACGCACGAAAAGAATGCCCAACTATTCAGTAGCAGGCGGCGAACAGGAGACTAACAAGGTTAAGGATATGCAAGGATTACGTTACGCGGCGTCTATCTTAAGCTGCCTAATATCTATCTTTTGGGTTGCGAAAACGCTCCCTCGGCTCAAATCGTCCCGTACGTGTGGACCCTGATTGGCGGACAGATATGTTATCTGGATCTGGAAAAACTATCTTAGGATAGCTTGGAAGGGTGCGGGCGAAGGCGACGTGCTGCAAGTCGTTTTATCGCTAGGGTTCTGAACATAGCGCATTAGTGGTAGATAAGTTATCGATTGATAGGAGAAAGAATTCTTCTGGCGACGTGCAGGCTGGGTCGCGCCGAATGTTGTACAGGTGAGGTAAACGCATTTATGGAGCGTCTGTTTTCGAGAGAGATTCGGATCTCTGTTTGAGAGCTGTGTTCATTGCCTTCATTTGATCGACGGTCTCTCGCAGTGTGCTTCCGGCCCATCTTCCCGAAAGCAGTCCGCTGAAATCCTCGCTTTGAATCAGGTGCGTCTTACTGCCTTGCTTCTCAAGTACGAACCGATGTTCTCCATCAAAAAGACCGGGAACCAGGACGTACCCTTTCCACCTAAGCTCTTGTGCATTGCGGACGCGGAGGATTTTCGGATGGAAGGTCATACTGTCTGAGCCTGTTCCTTCTGTGAACTCAATCCGATTGCCTTCGCGGAGCTCGCCCGTAAGGTTCGAAATCATGGGGTTCCAGGATGGATAGTCGGCGGTGGCTGTAAGAACCTGCCAAACTTGCTGGGGAGAGCTGTCGATCCATATGTCGGTTCGTAAGGAGGTGTTTTTGTGGAGCGCTAAGAGGCACAAAACGATGCAACCGAGCAGGACCACCAGAGAGATCAGCAGCCGGCGAAAAAGTCTCATGGAGCGTCGTCCTCAAATGAGTTGATTAGCGGGATGACACGGGGTAGCGTGCCGCCCTAGATATGGCTCATCATGCGCTCTCTCATGAAAAAGAAGATCAGCGTGGCCAACGTGATCAGATGAAACAGGGTATGCAGCGTGTCCGGGGCCATTCCATTGCGCCGCGGCAGGAACGAGTGGGTGCCGGCGAAGATAATCTGATAACGCGCTGCCCGCTCTGCGTCGGGTAGAACCAGATAGGGTATCCACCAGGCACGGAGCATGCCGAGGATGAACGCGCCATAGGTGATCCACAGTAATGTCTCCAACCAGTCCGGATAAGGTTGGCTGAAATACTTTGCGCTGAAGAACAGACCGATGGCAGCGGGAACGCCGGGCAGGAGAGTCACAAACACGCGGTGCAGCAGCGTGTCCTGGCTGCGGATAGCGGCGAGGTTGTTCAGGCGGCCAAGGCCGACCCAATCGTGAAACAAGAGGAAGGCCACAACAAAGGTCTGCAAGGCTAAGAAGGTGGTCTCGAATGCGGTGCTGATTGGCAGGTGCTGGATCATATCGTCTCCTTTCGTGAAACATTTAACCTGCTGCTGGCCGTTGCGCTCCGAAGCGAGTGCGGTAGTTGCCCGGTGACACGCCAAATCGTCGTTCGAACGCTCTGCGGAAGGCATCATCGCTGCCAAATCCGACCGATGCAGCCAATTGAGCGATATTGCATCGGGTCTCGCACAGGCGAGTGCGTGCTTCGTCGAGCCTGACGGCCTCGACGTACGCCGCGGGGGAGCAATGGAAAGCCGCCGTGAATCTACGACTGAACTGCCGACAGGATAGGTGGGCCACATCGGCCAGAGCGTTCACGGAAAGATCCCTATCGAGATGGGAGCGGATGTGGGCGGCGACTACCGTTGTGCTATCAGTGGAGTCGAACTGAAAGCGCAGAGGTTCGGAGTATTGTTCCTGTCCTCCGGGACGTTTCATGAAGACGACTAGATCCCGCGCGACCACGAGCGCGGCTCGGCGCCCATAATCCTCTTCGATGAGCGCCAAACAAAGATCGATTCCCGCAGTAATTCCCGCAGATGTGTAAATGTGGCTGTTATTCAAGAAGAGGGCATTCGCGTCAACCTTCAGCGCAGGAAACTTACGGGAAACATCGTCCGCAAAGCGCCAGTGGGTGGTTACTGTTTTGCCGTCCAGCAAGCCGGTCGGAGCGAGACCGTAAATGCCAGTGCACACGGACGCGATGCGGCGCGTGGTCGCTGCCCGGCTCTTGACCCAATCGGCAACGATTCGGTTGGTCCGTCCTTCGCGTAAACCGCGGCCCCCGGGAACGATGATGGTGTCGAGCCGAGGGCACTGCGCAAGCGTGGTACGAGGTTTGAGTATCAAACCCGACTCTGCCACCACCTGTTTGTTCGTCAGACCAACGGTGAAGAGTTCATAGCAACGTGTCGCGCCGCGCTCGTCGCCCGGAAGGCGCGCACTCGCGAATGCTTCCATGGGGCCAGCCACGTCCAGTGCCGTGATCCCATCGAACAGCAAAAGCCCAATCCGCTTTGGCTGCGGTTGCTGTTTATCGCCCATGGGATCACTGTAGCTGTCTTTTGCGATGTCCGAAGAGACATTATTCCGACACTTTAGGACATAGCTGTTTTCTGGTCCAGGTCATGTCTCTTACCACAATCGCCGTCGGGCCAGCTGAGGGAAACGCTGGGCTATTTCGGGGGTTCGAGAGGGGATTTCACCGGGGCGGGCGTGGGTCCGAGAACACGGTCGACCTCGGTATCGTCTGCCCAAACGGACTGAATGCCATCTTTGGGTACGTCGATGTGAGCGGTCCACACGATGGCATTGAGGAGAAGCTTACGGTAGTCGTCGTTTTGCCAGTTGGCGTAAAAATGGCCGAATGTCGCTCCAATGGAGCGGCCGGGTGTCTTGCATTGGGGTGTTGGCGGACGGTCGTAGGCCCACATGGTGACCTGATCCTTGGGACCGGCCAGTGGTCCGGGAAAGGTCTTGGGGTCAGCTGGAAGCTCCGGGACGCGAAGCAGTGGAGTAATCCCGGTGCCTCCACTAACGAACGTAGCTTTGTAATAAAACTCATCCGTGATGTGGAGAGGCTTCACGCCGTGCATCACGGGATGTTCGGGTGCCAGGATTATGGCGTCGGAGTTGAGCGTCTTTTGGGTGAAAAACATCTGTGGGTGCTTGGGTCCGTCGTATTCTACATAGCCTCCGGCCCACGCGAGGCCCTGCTGCTGGAATTGGAAGGGTATATAAGTTGCGAAGTGGAAGATCATGAAGCCGCATCCGCGGTCTATCTGCTTCTGAATGGCGGCAATGCGCTCCGGAGTAAAGGTCCAGGGGGACCACTGCATGCCGTCCGAGATAAAGACGATGGTGTCCGCGGTGTCGAGATCGGAGAGGTTGGTAGGCCAGCCGTCGTAGATGACCTCGGTTTCGACGTTCTTGAGACCGGGAGCACGGTCAAGTAGAACCTTCACCAGGCGGGCTGATTTCAAGTACTCGTGCAAGCCCGGTCCATGGGACTTAGAGCCCGCGATCAGGACGATCCTGCGGTGTTTTTGAGGGTTCGTGGCGCGTAGCGGCTGGATCGCGAAGAGCAGCACAGCCGACGCCAGAATCCATTTGCTTGCTCGGCGCAGGAGCGTTTTTGGCATCAGAGGCCCTCAGATTCGCCAACTGATTATATTGACGCCGATATTGTGCGGCGAGTACAAGCTAGGTACCGTTACCAACAATGACATTCGCGGACCTCGATCTGTCACGCCGATTGGAAAGAGCCGAAGGACGGTCGTGCCTGGAATTTGCTGAAGCGCGCGGCCGGCTTCATCCACAGAGCGGCGCCACGTGGATCGAGTGCGCGGGCGCCTACGCTGTCTTCGACGGAGTGAGTTCTCCTGTCACGCAGAGCTTTGGGCTGGGACTCTTTGAGCCGTTAAGCCCGGCTGCACTGGACAGGATCGAGGCTTTTTTCCTGGACCGCGGGGCTGTTGTTGTTCATGAGGTTAGCCCCCTGGCGGGCATCGCAACGCTCGACCTGCTGTGCAAGCGCGGTTACCGGCCGATCGAACTAAGCAGCGTGCTGCAGCAGCCGGTGGAGAGCGCTGGCACGAAAACCCTCCCTGACGGGGTAGCGGTGCGCGTAGCCGGGGTCGAGGAGGCGAGGTTATGGGCGCAGATCAACGCCCGGGGATGGACGCACGAACATCCGGAGTTACTGGATTTTATGGGTGAATTCGGTCCAGTCGCATTTGCCCGCGAGCACACGGTGAACTTTGTCGCCGAGCTGAATGGCCAAGCCGGGGCAGCTGGCGCTCTCAGTCTCCATGACGGGGTCGCTCTGTTTGCCGGGGCAACGACGGTACCGGAGATGCGCCGGCGCGGACTGCAAGCAGCACTGCTTGAGGCCCGGATGCGATATGCGTTCGAACACGGCTATGAACTAGCCATGATGGTGACCGAGGCGGGCAGCCAATCGCAACGCAATGCGGAACGCAAAGGCTTTCGTATTGCGTACACCCGCACCAAGTGGCAGCTGTATCGGTCCTGATACAAACCTGACACTGTCAGTTCGCGGCCGGGACGGGTACACTGACCCGAACGTGACTCTCAGCCCTCATCCACTGCTCCACCCGATCTTCGAGACGCTGGGCTATGTGCTGGCCTACGTCGTTTACCGGCGAGGCCGAGCCCACGCCGGTGACATGCTCGAGGACGACCAGCTCTGGCTTATCATCGCCACTGCGGCCATCGGCGCGCTGCTTGGCAGCCGGATCCTGGGCCTGATGGAGCAAGTGTTCCGTCTCCATATCACTTGGCGGACTTTCCTGTTGCCCGGCGGCAGGACTACCGTCGGCGGTCTACTTGGGGGCTGGATTGCCGTGGGCCTGATCAAGCGCCTGCGCGGCATCCGTGGCCGAACGGGCGACCTTTTCGCCGTGCCGCTGTGCCTGGGCATCGCCATCGGCCGGGTTGGCTGTTTTCTAGCAGGCCCCGCGGACGGCACCTACGGCGCAGCGACCAGCTTGCCCTGGGGGGTCAATTTTGGCGATGGTACCCTCCGCCACCCCACCCAGCTCTACGAGATCCTCTTCCTCAGCGCTCTCGGATTCATCCTGCAACGCTATAACGAAAAACCGCACCCCGAGGGTGCGGCCTTCCGCATCTTTCTAGTGGCCTATCTCGCCTGGCGGCTGCTTATCGACTTCCTGAAGCCCCAACCCCTGATCTATGGCCTCAATTTGATCCAGTGGGCCTGCGTTGCGGGAATAGTGGCATTCCTGCCCGATCTTATGAGACTCTGCTTTATCCAGCCAACCGCGATCAGGAGCACCGAATGAGCACACCCCCGATACCGGTACGGTCCACACACAAACCCATAAACCTGGCCAAGCTCGCTACCGTTTTCGCCCTCACCTTCAGTCTCGCGTTCGGGCTGTGCAGCGTAAGTGGGATCAGCATCTCCGGGGGCGGCAACTACAGCGTCGCTCAGCTTTTGATCGCAACCTCGCTGGTGATCGAAGCGATTTGCGCTGCCGGCTTGGTAGTGATTGGCGTCGTCGCCATCATCCGATCGCGTCGTTAGTCGCCACCGCAGCCGGCTCCATCCCCGCTCTTAGCTCGTCAGTTCCTAAGTCGTAGGATCGGCCATGCGCCCCATAAACAGGATGCTGTTCGAGCGGCGGTCGCGGATCAGGAAGACGAACGGGTGGTCGGCGCGGAAAACCGGTGGCGGGGCCGGGTTCGGGGCGCGAACCGCCATAGCCCTCATGGTCACGGCTGTAGCCGCCGCTGCTTCGGTTCCTTCCTCGTTGACGTCGATATAAGCCTTATGGATCACCGCCGAAATAAAGAATTCGCGGTTGCCGGTCATTCCTGAAAAATCTGCGCTCGGCCGAAATGCCTGCGGCATCCCCAGCGCGGCAAGCGTGCCCCCAAGCTCGAATTGTTGTGTTGTTTTGAACTTAGGTACGGTCACGATGACTTTGGGGGTTGTACCTAACTGGCGGATCCATTGCTGCGTGTTGGACGCGGTCAGCGATTGTTCCAGGGCAGGCAGGCCGCCGGGATCGTTGGGAAGGAAGATGATCATCGACAGTTCGTTGCTCTGATAGGGAATTTCCAGGAGTTGAAAGGTTCCGCCGTTGAAGTAGTTGAAACCGCCTTCGCGGTGCATCAGGGGAGTTTTCTTCGTCTGTGTTGAGGACAGATGGAAGTCCTCATCTTTGGTTTGTGCCTTGTCGAATTGCGTCTGCCAGTCACCCTTGAAATAGATGGCGTTGGTCAGTACTAACCTGGTAGACGGCTTGAGCGTACCGGGTTGGAGCAGGTCTTTGATTTTGTTTGCTGTTTTTTGCTCGACCCACTGGTTGATGGTCGACCGCGCCGCTTCGGTCGAGCCTCTAAAGTCCACCTGGTTCAATCCGGCAGCGTAATCGTTGTTCAGCAGTTGGAGGAAGTTATTGAGGAAGGTGTAGCCGCTCTGAGCCCAGAGAGCATTCGCCACGCTCAGCTGGTATCCCTGGTGCGCGGCATTGAGATCGCGCAGCAGTGCACCCATCGCGGGGTGCAGCTGTCCTGGTGGAAGCGTGAAGTGCAGGGTCTTCGCCATCTCGGAGGCGGTGTCACCGCGCGCCCCGGCGTAGGCCATGGCAAGGGCGGTGGAAATACTCTCGGGCGAGAAGAAGAGATTGCCGCTTTGACTGCGCAACTGGCCGTATAGTCCAACGGCGAAGTTGTTATCGCCCTCGACCACGGCCGCTCGATCGGCCGCGAGTGGTTGCGGAGTCTCCGCGCCACGCAATGGGGGCAGCAAAACAAAACCAAGCATGAGTAAGGATAGTAGGAATTTTATGTGCATCGGCATCTACCAGAGGGCCCCATAGGGAGCGCATACATCTTAATGGACGCTGATGCACTGTAAACCGCGCCGCGACAGCAGCGGAGCGGAAGCACCTATTTCGCTAAACCGTCCTGGAAAGCTTCTCGCGCCGCGCTGCCCACTCCGCGGTCGAGAAAAGACCGGGTCCTATTTCGATCAGCCGTGGAAGCATCGTGAAGACCGAGACCTGATTCCATAACTTCCCCGCGCGGGTGCGAAATCCTTTCTCGTTCAGATCGCTGGCTATGCTGGAGAAGGGGAAATCCTGAACCACCAGGTCCATCATCTGGGTGAGCACCCGGCGCTCACCGGGATGGAACTCCAGCCTCTGGCAATCGTCAGAGATGCGTAAGCCATAGGGGATTTCTTCGTGGAAGGCGCCCTCACTCGGTGCTTCATCCCCGGGCAGTTCGCGCCGCCATTCGATGGAGACTAATTGCCACCCGGCGGCCATACGCTGCTGCATGATGGAAGGACTAAAGGGTCCGGAGACCACATCTCTTATCCGCTCAAAGTGCGCCATGCAAACCTCCATTGGAAGAGACGACTATGATTTTCTGCCCATCACGAGCAATTGAGGCGCCAAACAATGACATAGGCAAAGAGGGGCATGCAAATGGTTTAACAACGACTTACAGAGGGTGGAACTAGCAGAAATCCCGAAAACCTGTTCGAAATCACAAATCGCTGTTCGACTTCGGACAACGACGCTTAGGGGTGCGTTGCGGGGGTAGGGGGAACAGGAAGCACCTGGCGGTTCGCCGGCGGCAGTTTAGGGGCGTCGGTGGTTTCCTCGTCGCCAATCTCGAAGACCGGTGTTCCTTTGGGCAAGTTCAAGCGGCCTTCGACCAGATAGGCCACGACGACCCCGCCGGTTACCTCGGGCGCCAGAAAGACCAGAGGGAGGAGATACTTCTTGCTCTTGACTAGAGATTCGGCCACGCCGTCGACCCGGTGACTGCGAGGGATGGTACCCGGCACCTGGGGAATGACGAAGGCGGTCATATTGAGTTCGGGGTGCTTTTTACCATAGCTGACCAGCGAGCGAGCGACCTGTTTGGGAGTCATCAGTCCCACGTCGGCGATGAAGTTACGGTGGATTGCGTGGGGCAGGTAGATGTCGAGTACGACGCGGGAGAAGTCGGCGCAGTTATGGAAGAGGAGGTTGAAGTGGCCGACATTGCGGCGGTCATTGAAAATAGTGATGAAGCGCTGGTCTTGTGCAGGCGTGCTGTCTATCTGGAAGCCGTGGATGGTGCGGTCGAAGGAGGAGCCTACCAGTTCGGTCCACTCGCCCTTGGGACTGCGACCGCGCCGGTTGTCAGGTGCAAGATCGAGCAGGTGTTCTTTGCGGTAGGTGTCGCGTAGGGCGGTGGCCTGCTCTTTGTCCACCGTCTGGGGAATTTCGCTGGGCGAATTGACCGCGTAGAGATAGGGCACCAGGGGGATGGCGAGCCAGTCATAGCCGTCGATCTTGTGGTAGCGGCTGATCACCACGCCATACTCTCCATCGTGGCAAGGGCGCAGCGAGGTGGGTGAATCGGCGCAGATGTGGTTGAAATAGACGGCCGAGTGGCCGGTGGGATTCATCGCACCAAATTCGCCGTAAGGCTCTTCCATAAAGAGTGCAACCGAGGCGTGGGCGTGGGTTGCTACCGCTGCAAAGAGACAGAACAGGAGGCCGGGCGCGCGCTGCATCATTGTCCTCAAATTGTTATTCTAGAGGGGTTATGGCTTTTCCGATTAAAGTTTGCGTAGTGTGTTCTGAGGAGTTTGAACTGAAGCCGGATAAACCCGGTTTCGCCAATCGCTGCCCGGCCTGCAGCAGCGAAGAAAAAGCGGACCCGGCCGCGAAGCGCCGCATGGACGCCGACGAGCGCAAGGCATCGATGGAAGCGAACGAGGCGCGGAGGCAAGCGATGCGCGACCTCCTATACCGCAAGGATAGCTGACGGTCTCGTTTCGAGCACCCGATGATTCCTGGACCCGCGCAACTACGCGAGCTGGCAACGCTCTACACCGCTGCGTGGTGCAGTCAGGATGCGCCGCGGGTGGCCGGCTTTTATGCTTTGGACGGGAGGCTTACTGTGAATGGCGGGCTCCCCGCCGTTGGCCGGAAGGCGATTACCAAAGTGGTACAAGGGTTCATGGCGGCATTCCCAGATTTACAGGTGCTCCTGGACGACGTTTTCCTGCAAGGCGACCGCGCCATTTATCAGTGGACACTCGTCGGTACCAACACGGGGCCAGGTGGGACTGGCCATTCGGTTCGCATCAGCGGCTACGAGGTATGGAAGATCGGAGAGGATGGCTTCATTGCCGAATCGCAGGGCCATTATGATGCCGGCGACTATCAACATCAGCTGGAACACGGGGTCGAGCCCTAGAGAGCGCCAGAAGACTCCGCGAATGTGTTGTGGTGCGCCCAAGTGACGCAAATTTGAACTCGCTGTGGTTGTGCTCCGCCAAGCGCAATCGCTTTCATGGAATGTTGTTCAATTCGTACGTCATAGCAAAATTGCTTCCAATTCTCTCTGGTGCGTTGTATGAAGCTACTGACTGGTCCTTTGATACCGCGCCTGGATCCGAATTCAAAAGTTCTCTAAGGTGACGACCCCCTGTTCGTCGCCGAGAGAGGTTGCTATGTCAGTTTCCGGCTTTCGATTACCGGCGTGAACCCATGCTATGGGAAGCCCGCGTTGCCGCGCACGCTTTACTGTACATCCCGTGCCGCCGACGCCCTGTCCGCCAAGCCCGTCCCAAACCGCCAGCACGACATCACAGATCTCGAGCATATATTCGGCGGCGGCCCGGTAAGACTCAGCTCTGGTTGGCTGGTTTGGCAATTGGACCACGCGATCGGCGCGGCATACCAGGTGATGAAACTTTTCTCGAGACGACTGCTCCGGAAAATCCTGCACATAATCCGTCTCGGCTAGAGGCATAGGAACAACTAATATCATGCCGCGGTCCAAAGCTTCTTCGGCCACCAACCTGTCAGCTCCCTCAGCAAGTGAGGAGAGGACGGTATATTTCGCGCTGGGGAAGCGCGCTCGAATATAGTCCAACGCCTCGTCGACACCATTTCGCACGCGCTCCAAGTCAAGTAGAAAGCGGTGACCAGTAACTGCGATCCGCAATCCAGCCATCGCGTCTCTACCTGGAAGATCGTGAATCGATCGTGCCACGAAGGCAGCCTTGTTTTCGCCTTTCACGCCGCGGCCCTGGGCACATTTAAGTACATCACCAGCCACCAGAAACGCAGCTCGTTCGACAATAATTCCTCCGCCTCGAGTACAAGCCGCATAAAGCGAAATTGGGTGTCGATGCTGCCATCTGCACTCGTGGTCAGCCGCAGCCTTCGCAGCCTGCCTTCTATCTCCTCTAATATTTCGGCATGATAAAGATAGGAGCGGCTCAACCGCTCGCTACCGAAAATTGACGCCAGATGATCAAACAGGGCTCCGAACGCCGGAGACGAGACCAACAGGACAGTGAGAGTTACTTCCCAGAAGCCCTTGATAGGGTGCTCCGGAAGCCACACTGTCATCAAATGTATGATGGATAGGACCAACGCAAAGACAAGGATGAACTTAACAGCGCGCTCGAGCCTTCCACCGGTTACTCGATGCTTGCTACTCTGACTGGCCAGATACTTACGCTGGAAAGCGATACGGTTTTCCAGGTAATGTTCAGCGGCGTCCCGGAGCTTGGGCATGGTGGTCAGTTTGCCGGATGCGCGAGCGTCCTCAAGAGCTTCTTTCCAGCTTTGATGGCTATCTCTCATTGGGATGAAATCCAGCGGATCGTTGATTTCACTGTCAATAACGAGAAGGCGATCGCGAACAAGATCGGGCAAATCTTCCTCGGCCGCAAGGAGGTACGGCCCAACCCCGGCGAGAAGCAGAAATTGCTCTCTGCGCAATAGCTCGGCGCGCAGCCGCTCTTCGATCCATCGCTTATGTGATTCGCCAAACTCAAGGAAGCCCGTGATTAAGGCAAACAGGAGCAACAGGCACTCGAGTGCGATGATCCAAGAAGTTCCAACTTTGCCTAATGTCTCTGAGGAAACAACGATCGCCAGCAAGAACACAGAGATGGGCCCAACGAAGGCCACTGTCAGAGCGAAATAGCGGCGCATCGTTTGCAGCGTGCGAGCTCTCTCATCATGCCGCGCGCGCGCTTGCTCAATCAGGCTTTTTGGATCCGGGTCGATTATTTCCTCGGCCTTGCTTGCGGACATCCGGTTTCCTTTCAGGTCGCGGGGTCAATCCAGTCCTGCTCGCCGTCTATATTCCCCCAGGCGGCGGTGCGGCCGCCAGCTTAGTTCTTGAAGGCACTCTTGAACAAGGCCGAGGCGCCGGAAATTGAACTAATCACGACCCCGAAGAGGCTGACGTCAGAAATCCCTCTCACCGGACCAAAGAGCCTCGATAACAACATGGCAGCGGCGAACCCAGAAAGGACGAGCCCGACAATGAACTTGACCCCTTTTCCGAGCGCTCGGAGCTCATCATTCCGCCGCGCTTCTTTTTCCGATATTTTTAGTGAGCCGTGGGCTGGGCTTGGCTGTTGGTTAGGTGAGAGCGCCAGCCACGCCTTTTCGGTGTAAAGCTCCGCATTGCCGATGGGGATCTTGCCGGCTGATGCCACCTGGGCGCTGACTGCTTTCTTATCCATTCCCTGCAGAAGAAGTTTCCGGGCAAACTCAAGCGGGGGAAGTCCACCCATCGGGTCGGGTGGAGGAGTGTTGGAATCTGGCCGGCTGCCAGTGTTGAGTTGGGCGCCCTGAATGGGAGGCTTGACCGAATCTTGGATCGAATCCCTGGAGGGCGCCGCAGGAGTCTTCAGCGGGGGCGGTGTTCTTTGAGCCGAGACCCTTTGTGCCGCAGCTTCGGCCGCCTGCTTCTCCGCAAGCTGACGGGCGACCTCGCGCCTCTGCGCTTCTTCAACGCGCTTACGCTCTTCTTCCTCCGCCCGACCACGGGCTTCCTCAGCGGACTGCCGCTTGAGTGCTTCTTCTGCGTGGCGTCTTTGGGCATCTTCGGCGGCGCGAAGCGCTTCGCGTTGCTGCTGTTCTTTCTCCTGCTGCTGTTGCTCGCGATATTTTTGCGCCTCGGCCTCGTGGGTTCTCCAGGCCGCGTCGCGCTGGGCATCCATCTCGGTTGCTTTGTCCAATGCGGCCTGCGGCGGCTGGTTTATCCCTAACCGACCGAGAAGCTTTGCTAGTCCGAGGGCATAATCGGAACGAAAATCGATGCGTTGCTTGCGTCCCAGGCGAAGCGGCACAGAGCATTCGATGTAAAGAATGGGGATGATGTCCTTATCACTGCGAAAGGCAAAGTCGATCTCATCGCGGACATTCTCTGACTTAACGCTGGTGGGCGAGAGGATTACCAGCATGTGTGAGGCTGCGGTAAGGGCATCTTCAATCGCGTTATCCCATCGGCTGCCTGCGGCGATATCAAGCTGGTCGAGCCAGACAAGAGCCCCGGCGGCTTTGAGATCCTGCGCCAGTCGGAGAGCAAAGTCGGAGTCAACGCGGCTGTAGCTGAAGAAGGCGCTGGATGACGTCACGCACTGCTCCTGGCAATAAGAGGGGGAACGCCAACAGTTTAAAGGATGAACTGGCCGTTCATGGAAAAGAAGCGGACAAGATAGCAGAACTTTGTGGTCCCACGTTTGCGTGGTGTGCTCTTAGGCTACGAGGTATGGAAAATCGGAGAGGACGGCTTCATTGCTGAATCGGAGGGCCATTATGATGCCGGCGAGTATGAACATCAGCTGGAACACGGGGTCGAGCCCTAGAGAGGATAAGAAGACCCCGCGAATGTGTTGTGGTGCGCCCGGAGAGATTCGAACTCCCGACCTAACGCTCCGGAGGCGTTCGCTCTATCCAGCTGAGCTACGGGCGCGCAGGTTACAGGATACAACAGGAGTGGCTGCTTCGGACGTTTACGGCTGCGTCCGGCCCTCGCTCTTCAGCCGTAACTGCTCCATGACGGACTGGATGAGCTCTTTGGCGCCCCCTATTTCGCCTAACACGGTCTCCAGGTCAAGGGCAGGCTTGGATGGGTTCCGCGTAGACGCACAGTAAACGCCGTGCTGGCCGATGAGGATCAATGCGTCGGTGAGCATGTCCAGGGTCACCGCAAGGCGGCCCCGCTCCGCTCCCATCATGAATTCGAAGCGTTCGAGATCGTCACGCCGTTGGGCAATCGCGGATTCAGGTGCCGGCATTTTCCCTGCTTTCAAGGTTTTTCAGAAGCTGGTCGGGTGTAGCGCAGTACCGGCTTGCGTGCCGCCAACACCTCGTCGAGACGGGAGATGCGCGTGGCGTGCGGCGCATTCAGCACCAGCTCGGGATTCTCCTCCGCCTCCCGGGCAATCTGCCGCATGGCGTCGATAAACAGATCCAACTCTTCTTTTGATTCGCTCTCCGTCGGCTCGATCATCAGGGCCCCAGGCACGATGAGGGGGAAGGAGGTGGTGTAGGGATGGAAGCCGTAATCGATCAACCGCTTGGCGATGTCGCCGGTCTTGACACCCTTTTGCGTCTGCCGGCGATCGCTGAAGACCACCTCGTGCAGGGTGGGTGTCCGGTAAGGCAACTCGTAGACATCCTCAAGGTTCTTGCGGATGTAGTTAGCGTTGAGCACCGCGTCTTCCGTTGTCTGCCGCAGGCCGTCGGGGCCATTGGCCATGATGTAGGCCAGAGCGCGAACGAACATGCCGAAGTTGCCATAGAACATGCGCACCCGCCCGACGGACTGGGGACGATCGTAGTCCAGACGGAGGGTCCGGCGGCCGTGCTCATCGGGCGGGTCTTCGACCACCACGGGCGTAGGCAAAAACGGTTCCAGGATTTTCTTAACAGCCACGGGGCCGGAGCCAGGACCCCCGCCACCATGCGGAGTAGAGAAGGTCTTGTGCAGGTTCAGATGCATCACGTCCACGCCGAAGTCCCCCGGGCGGGTCTTGCCAACCAAGGCGTTCATGTTGGCGCCGTCCATGTAGAGCAGGGCGCCTTTGGCGTGAAGAACGTCGGCAATCTTATGAATCTCGCTCTCAAAGACGCCGATGGTGCTGGGGTTGGTCAGCATCAGCGCAGCGGTTTCTTCGGTGACGATCCGCTCCAGTTGGGCAACGTCGACCATGCCCAGCGAGTTGGAGCGCAGGTTCTCCACCTGGTAACCGCAGATGGCCGCGGTGGCGGGGTTGGTTCCGTGAGCAGAGTCGGGGATGATGACCTTGGTACGGGGATTGCCCTTGGATTGATGGTAGGCACGAACCAGCAGGATGCCGGTGAACTCCCCGTGCGCGCCCGCCGCCGGCTGCAGCGTGATCGCATCCATGCCAGTGATATCGAGCAGGCAGGATTTCAGTAAGCGAATGACCTCGAGCGCTCCCTGGGAGAGGGATTCGGGCTGGTAAGGGTGGGCTTCGGCAATGCCCTCGAGGCGGGCAACGAATTCGTTCACACGCGGGTTGTACTTCATGGTGCAGCTGCCCAGCGGGTACATGCCGAGATCGATGGCATAGTTCCAGGTGGAGAGGCGGGTGAAGTGGCGAATGATTTCGATCTCGCTCAGTTCGGGCATAAGGCCCAAATCGGCCCGCGCGGCTTTACCCAGCAAGGTATTGGGGTCCACTTCGGGCACATCGAGCGGCGGCATCTTGTAAGCTTTTTTGCCCGGGGATGACTTCTCGAAGACCAGAGCCTCATTTTGCGTCAGGTGCGCGCGCACTTTGCGGCGTGTACCTTCAAACGGATGGCCGGCGGCGTTGCCTGCGTCGCGTGGTTGAGTCGAGGTCGGCATAACGATGTACCTTTCAAGCCCGGGTTAGGGCTTCTTCCGGGGCATGCTGCAGCAGCGAAGCCGCGTGATCAATCTGCTCCCTGGTATTGAGCTCGGTGGTGCACCACAGGCTGGCGTTGCCCAGCTCGGGGTACCAGCGGTCGAGAGGCAGGCCACCGATGACCTTTTGCTTGAGCAACTGCTGGTTGAGCTGCTGGGGCGATTCGGAGGTCTGCAGCACAAATTCGTGAAAGCGTGGGGCGTTGGCGAACAGCAACCGCGCTCCGCCGACGCTGGAAAACTGTTGTGCGGCATAGCTGGCTTTGGCCAGGTTGTGCAACGCCAGCTCCCGCATGCCTTCTTTGCCATAGACAGTGAGGAAGATGGTGGCCATCAAGGCGACCAGAGCCTGGTTGGTGCAAATGTTGGAGGTGGCCTTCTCCCGGCGAATATGCTGCTCGCGAGTAGAGAGCGTAAGCACAAAGCCGCGGCGGCCTTCCTTATCCACGGTTTCGCCTACCAGCCGTCCCGGCATTTGACGGAGGTATTTTTCCTTGGCGGCGATCACCCCGCAGTAGGGACCTCCATAGCTCAAGGCGACGCCGAAGGATTGCGCTTCCATGGAGACGATATCGGCTTCCGCCGGAGGCCGCACCACACCCAGCGAAATAGCCTCAGCGATAGAGACAATCAGTAGCGCGCCTTTCTTGTGCGCGATCTCAGCGATGGCGGGAATATCTTCGATGACCCCAAAAAAGTTCGGTGACTGTATCAGAACGCATGCCGTCTGCTCGTTAACGCTCTGTTCGAGCGCCGCCAGGTCGAGCCGCCCATCCTCGCCGTAGGGGAGCGGCTGGGCGGCAAGCCCCTGGTGTTGGGCATAGGTCTGCATCACCTCGCGATACTCGGGGTGCACGGTTCTTGCGACCAGTACTCCGCTACGGTGCGTGATGCGGACAGCCATGCTTACGGATTCCGCGGCCCCCGTTGATCCGTCGTACATGGAGGCGTTGGCGATCTCCATGCCGGTGAGTTCGCAGATCATGGTCTGGAACTCGAAGATGGCCTGCAGCGTGCCCTGGGTAATCTCTGCCTGGTAAGGGGTGTAAGAGGTGAGGAATTCGCCGCGTTGCACGAGCGAATCAATGACCACCGGGCGGTAATGGCGATAAGCCCCCGCGCCAAGAAAGCTCGTATAACCGGCCGCGCTCTTTTGCGCAGCATTACGAAAGTATTCGACGATTTCCGACTCACCCATCTGTCGCGGAACCTCAAGGTCCCGTTCCAGCCGATACTCCTGGGGGATAGTGGAAAAGAGGTCGTCAATCGAGCTGGCCCCGATCTGCTTCAGCATTTCGAGCCGTTCGCCGGGCGATTTTGGCAAGTAGCGCATCTTGAGTCCTCTATCCCTGTGCTACGACTTGGTCGGCGGCCAGCTTAGCAAAGTTGGGCTTCAGTGGGTTTCCTCCTTGACGAACTTCTCATAGTCCGCTGCATCGAGCAGTTGGCCGATTTCGGAGGGGTCGGCGATTTCTACTTTGAGGATCCACGCTGTGTGGGCGTCGGTGTTGATCTTTTCCGGAGCCGTTGCCAACTCCTCATTGACCGCGATCACGGTGCCGGTTACCGGGGAGTAGAGATCGGAGACGGCCTTGACCGACTCGACACTGCCGAAGACCTTGCCCCGTTCTACCTTGGAGCCGGGCTTGGGCATCTCGACGAAAACAATATCTCCCAGGGTGTTCTGGGCATAATCGGTGATGCCCACTTTACCGGTCTTGCCTTCTACCTCAATCCACTCGTGCTCCCGCGTATAGCGGTAGGTTGCTGGATAGGCCATCCGTCTTGCTCTCCTTCGTTATTCTACGGGATCGTGCAATCTGCAGCGGATCTCGCTTGGCTCCCGTAGGGAGTGTTTGAGGTCACCGCAAATCTGCCTTTCGGGCTTCAGTTTAAGCGGGCTTTCCCTCAACCGGCTTCTTAGTCCTGCGGTAGAAGGGGGTTGGCACCACCTTGGCCTTGACCAGGTTCCCGCGCACTTCGACCGCTAACTCCGTTCCCGGAGCGATGCGGTCCACCGGTACGTAGGCGAGAGCGATGTTCTTTTTCAAGTAGGGCGAGGGAGAGCCACTGGTCACGTAACCGATTGCTTCGCCCTCCAGGCTACAGACTTTGTAGCCATCGCGCGCGATGCCGCGATCGATCATCTCCAGCCCTACCAGCTTGCGCTTGGGAGCACCGCTCTGCTTCAGTTGCAAGAGTGCCTGCCCACCGAGAAAGTCGCTTTTGCCGAGCTTCGAGAAGCGCTCCAGGCCGGCTTCGAGGAGATTGATCTCTTCGGAGATTTCGTGGCCGTAGAGGGCCATTGCGGCCTCCAGGCGAAGGGTATTGCGCGCTCCCAGGCCACAGGCCAGCAGGCCGAACTCCTTGCCTGCTGCCGTCACTTCCTCCCATACCCGGGCGCTGGTGGGCTCGTCGGAGGGCAGGTAGATTTCAAAGCCATCCTCGCCGGTGTAGCCGGTACGCGCGATAAGCACGTTGGGCAGGCCACAGACCGTGCCCCAGGTGAACCAATAATTTTTGATCGCACTCAGATTCACCTTGGTCAGTTTGGCCAGCGTATCCTGCGCGCGCGGTCCCTGGATGGCGAGCTGGGTGTAGTGGTCGCTGTAGTCGCTGATGTGCACGCCGGCGAAAGATCCCACCTGGGAGCGAATCCATTGGTAGTCTTTCTCGCGGGTGCCGGCATTGATGACCAGCAGATAGTCGTTGTCGCTGAACTTGTGCACCAGAATGTCATCGACGAAGGTTCCCTGGGGATAGAGCATCGCCGAGTATTGCGCCTGGCCCACCGCTAGCTTCGACGCGTCGTTCATGGAGATGGCCTGGATGGCAGACAGCGAGCCCGGGCCGCGGAACTGGATATCTCCCATATGGCTGACGTCGAACAACCCTACGGCGGTGCGGACCGCCATGTGCTCGGCGGTAATGCCGGAGTATTCCACCGGCATATCCCAGCCGCCGAAATCGACCATTTTGGCGCCGAGTTGCCGGTGGACGCCATTCAATGCGGTTTTGCGCAGGGCAGGAGCGACGGGAGAGGACACGGTGAATTCCTTGGAAAGAAGTGTCTGACATTCCACGGTAGCACGGACAGGCGGAGGATTTCGCGGCGGGGCGGGTCGCGTTTCAATCACGCCCAACAATACTGCTGAGGAAGCCGGAGTCTGCGTGAGTACCGCGGCCCCAGCGGAACCTAATAGGAAGAGAACGGGTGCCCCACGTTCGCCTAAGCGTACGTGGGCCGAAAATGATTTATTTCGATTGCTTTTCCTTGCCCTGCCGCGGTTTTCCTATCGAGATCGCAAAAGCTATGGTGGGGCTTCCCCCGGATTTCCTGTTTGAGGTTGGTCCCCTGGCAGACCTCATGCGGCTTTCCTTACTGAAAGCCGCACACGCGAATCTGTTTGGTGCCGCGTGCAGGAAATCCGGGTCGCCCACCTTCTTCGGCCCAGGTACGCTTTGGCGAACCTGGGGCACCCGTCATTCGCTTACTCGCCGACTTTCTTGCCAATCGGAACCCGGAGTTGGTTGTGAAGTCCGGCGCGGGGGACAGCCCCTGCCCAAGCCAAGCCATCTACGCCCGCGCCGGCATCGATCATCGTATCTACCTTCCACTGCGACAGATCGACTACCGCAATCTGCTTCGCCTTGGAGCAGGAGACAAACGCGACCTTGCCGTCGGGGCTGGCAAGGACCTTGACGGGATCCTCGGCGACATCGACGGTGCGCACAACCTTTAGACTGGCGAGATCCAGCACCGCTAACTTGTTGGCCTTGGGAAGCGCGATCAGCAGAAAGCGGCCGTCCGGAGTGGGAGATGTTCCATAGCCCACTGCCGGCAAGTCAACCCACGTTTTGATCTTGTTGGTGGCGGTGTCGATAACCGCCATCTGCGGCTTGGTCTGGTCCGAGGTGAAGACCATTTTGTCGTCATTGGAGATGGCAATGCGCTGGGATTCGGCCGAGATCGGTATGATGGCGATCGTCTTGCGCCCAGCCATATCCAGCACCGAGACCGAACCCGCGCCTACATTCGAGGTGTAACCCCGCTTGCCGTCGCGAGTGATGACCAGCATGTGCGATTCCTTTTGCCCGGTGGGAACGGTGCCAACGATCTTCAGGGTCTTGGGATCGATGATGGTCACCGTCTGGTCGAGTTCCGTGGTCACGTAGAGCAAGCCGTTCGCCCGGTCGTAAACCGGGCAATGGGGCCGTACTCCATGGCCAAAGTCCACCTTGCCGGTGACCTTACGGCTGGGGATGTCGATCACCACCATCTCCCGGCCGTCGGTGCCCGGCTTACCGACGCCCGAGCTTCCATAGATCGGCACGTAAGCGGTGAGGCCATCCGGAGAGGTGGCTACCTCGTGGCCGGTGATGCCGCCCTCAGGCACGGTGGCGAGTTGTTTGGCGGCCACAGGGTCGATGATGCTAAGGTCGCGGTCACCCTGGTTGGTGGCCACGAGAAGCGGCTTTGCCGGGGTGGCTGTATTGGCGGAGGCATGGGTCATCAATAGGCTCAACGGCAGGACTAGGCAGAACGCGAACAGCATCAGGTACGCGGATACGGGTTTATTCATGGCGTGTGAATTATATCCGCGAACTGCAGTGTCTGGCAGGTGAAGGGATAAGCTGTTTAGAACCGAACATGACCCAAGCCCCGGCTAAACAAATGGACTCAGGCCAACCCTGGTGGCCGGCGTTAATCGCGGTTTTGTCGATGTGTGGCCTGTATCTGTCCCTGCCGGAATCGCTCACTTTCGGACCCTCCTGGCTTTTGGTGGTGGTGGTTTTCGTGTTGATGGTTCCAGCAGTGATCGCCAAGATCCGCGGATCCTTTGCGCTTAACCAGGTACTTGGCTTCATCGTGCTGGGCATCGTTACCGCCGCCATGCTTTGGTCGCTTTTCATGCTTGTCCGCTCTCTCCTCATCCACCGCATCACGCCATCCGATCTGCTGCGCTCGGCAACCGCTCTCTGGGCCACCAACATTTTGGTGTTCGCGTCGTGGTACTGGCGTCTGGATGCGGGCGGGCCGCATGCGCGCCATCTTCGCGGCAAGCACACCGAAGGAGATTTTCTCTTTCCTCAAATGACCCTGGCTCCCAGGACGGAGAAGCCGTTGCAGCCAAGCTGGTCTCCCGGCTTTGTGGATTATCTCTTTCTCGCGTTCAACACCAGCACGGCATTCTCTCCTACCGATTCGCCGGTACTCTCCCGTTGGGCCAAGGTTGCCATGATGTTGCAATCCACCATCTCCTTCGCCACGGTGGCCCTGCTGGCCGCGCGCGCGGTGAACATACTGTAGTCGTCATCAGCCTGGCGGCTGGTATTCGCCAAAGACCTTGCGCATGCTCCCCGCGATCTCGCCCACGGTGGCGTAGCTTTCGACTGCCTCCAGGATTGCCGGCATCATCTTGCCGGTGGACCGGGCCTGCTCCGTGACCCGGTCGAGGGCCGCTCTCCAGCGAAGCGGATCGCGGCGAGCGCGGAGCGCGCGTACCCGCTCGATCTGCCCCCGTTCCGTCGTATCGAGGACATCCCGGTCAGGCAGGCAGGGGGAGTTTTCGCCGCTATTGGTGAAGCGGTTGACGCCGACCACGACGGTTTCTCCCGCATCGACGGCTTGCTGGTGGCGGTAGGCCGCGTCTTCAATCTCCCGCTGGACCCAGCCCCGTTCGATGGCCGCCATCATGCCGCCCAGCGCATCGATGCGCTCCAGGTAACTGCGTGCCTGCTGCTCGATGGACGTGGTCAGCGATTCGAGGTAGTAAGAACCCGCGAGCGGATCCACGGTCTGGGCGACGCCGGATTCCCGGGCGAGAATCTGTTGTGTGCGCAGAGCTACGCGGGCAGCCTCCTCGCTGGGGAGTCCAAGTGCTTCATCGTAGCCGTTGACGTGCAGCGACTGGGCGCCGCCGAGAATAGCGGAAAGCGCCTGCAAGGCGGTGCGGGCAAGATTGTTCTCTGCTTGCTGCGCGGTCAAAGTGGAACCGGCGGTCTGGGCATGAAAGCGCAGCGCTCCGCTCTTCAGACCGAATTGCTCCTGTAAGAGGCGGGCCCAGAGGCGGCGGGCGGCACGGAACTTGGCCACTTCCTCGAAGAAGTCATTGTGGGCAGCAAAGAAGAACGAAAAGCGCGGCGCTGACTGGTCGATATCGAGACCGGCCTCGCGTAGGGCGTCGATATAGGCGCGCCCATTGGCGATGGAGAACGCGATCTCCTGTACCGCGGTGGCCCCGGCCTCGCGCATGTGGTAGCCGGAGATGGAGATGGGATTCCATTGCGGCAGGTTTTGCCTGGTCCAGATGAAGAGATCCGCCGCCAGGCGCAGCCCGGGGGCCAAGGGGTAGATGTAGGTCCCGCGCGCGATGTACTCCTTCAGGATGTCATTCTGCACCGTACCCGAGAGCTGCTCCAGTTTCGCCCCGCCTGCCCCGGCAAGCCGTGGGGAACGGCGGGCCGCAGTGACGTACAAGGCCAGGAGAATATTGGCCGTGGCGTTGATGGTCATGGAGGTCGAAATTGTGTCCAGCGGGATGCCGGCAAAGAGACGCTCCATGTCCTCGATGGAATCGATTGCTACCCCAGCCTTGCCTACTTCGCCTGCGGACCAGGGGGAGTCCGAGTCGTAACCCATCTGGGTGGGCAGGTCGAAGGCGACGGAAAGGCCGTCGCTGCCGTGGGCCAGCAGGAATCGGTAGCGCTGGTTGGATTGCTCCGCATCCCCCATGCCGGAATATTGGCGCATGGTCCAAAGGCGGCCGCGGTACATGGTCGGCCGGATACCCCGGGTAAAGGGGTATTGTCCGGGGTAGCCCAGATCGGCATCAGGGTCGAAGCCTGCCATATCCTCAGCCCGGTAGAAGGGGCGATGCATTCGCTAAGATTGCCTACTATTGCCGAACTTGGGTCCCCGTTTGCTCTTACGGTAGGCGCGGGAGAACGAGCTGGCCGAAAACCAGGCAAAGACCATGGCCAGGGCACAGTAAAGCAACAGGTGGGTGTGTTCCGGACCCTGCCGCCAGGCAGTGCGCACGCGATAGACACTTTGCACAAAAAAAAGTGCAAAGAGGGCAAAAAACAGCCCTGTGATCTCGAGCCACAGTACGCTGCCGGCATGAGTAAAGGGGCCTAAGAGGGCCTGGCCAAAGGCTTTGGCGCCCCGCTTGGCAGTAGTGACCCGGCTGCTTATGGGGACGGAGCGGCGTGAAGGGGACGCCGCAGTGGGCGCCGGCGGGGTGTTTCCGGCCGTAGACGGAGCGGGAGCCGACGCGGCCGCCCGTTCCACCCGTTCGCGGAGCATGTTCGAGGCGACGCGGACGCCGATCCCAAGCGTACGGCCAACTTTCTTTGGCTCCATAGCAAAAGTTTACCAGTCGGTTGATTCAGATTGCTCCGCTACGTCATCACAAGTAAGGTAGGTAAAACCGCGCCCGATGGTGGCGAGTGGGGGTACTTCTTTGAATCAACGACTTCGTCGTCTTATCCAGCAGCTGGGGGAGGCGATCCATGAATCGGTTTCCGAGTCCGAGCAGATCTCCGAGGTTGTGCAGGACATCCGCAAGCAGGGTTTTGATGTGCTGCTGATGCTGGAAGCGACGATTGGCTTGAACGAGGTAGAACAGCAGCCGGTCTCCGAGCTGGAAGCCCCTGTGAATGAAAATTCTCAGGGAGATGAGACTTTTAACGCGCAGGATGTACACTTTCTGCGCTCCTTGCGTATCTCGGTCGAGGAGGGCTGAGCACAGGGGGGTTCTACCTTCAGGTGTAGAGTTGGCAACAGCGCTGCAAGAGGCCTGAGGGCCCTGGAAGCGCGCATGGGCACCGCAGGGACGCAATGAAAGACACACTCGGAGTATTGCTAGCGGGGGGAGCGGGCGAGCGGCTTTTTCCCCTAACACGCGATCGGGCAAAGCCAGCGGTTCCCTTTGGCGGAAACTACCGCATTATCGATATCACGCTATCAAATTGCATCAACTCCGACCTGCGCCGGGTCTACATCCTCACCCAATACAAGGCGCTCTCTCTCAACCGCCATATCCGCGAGGGCTGGACGGGCATTGTGGCCCAGGAGCTGGGCGAGTTCATCGAGATTCTGCCCCCTATGCAGCGGGTGAGCGCGAACTGGTACATGGGCACGGCGGACGCCGTTTACCAGAACATTTACTCGATTGGCGCTGAGCAGCCGAAGCACGTGCTCATCCTCTCCGGCGATCACATATACAAGATGAATTACGGGCTGATGCTCGATCATCACCGCGAAGCCAATGCAGATGTAACCCTGGCAACGCTGCCTATCGAGCCTTCTGATGTGGCGCGTTTCGGGGTGGTGGAGGTGAGCCGGACGGGCGAGGTGATCGGCTTTCAGGAGAAGCCAAAGACCACCAACCTGCGCTCTCCTTTTAATCCGACCAAAGTGGATGCCTCCATGGGCATCTATCTGTTCAACACCGACGTGCTGCTGCCGGCGTTGATGAAGGACGCCGAGGATCCCAACTCCAAACATGACTTCGGGCACAACATCCTGCCTGGCATTTTGGGGCGCTATAAGATTTCTGCTTATAACTTCGTCGATGAGAACAAGCAGAACGCGCTCTACTGGCGCGATGTGGGCACGCTCGAGGCTTATTTCGATGCCAACATGGATGTGGCGTCGGTTTCTCCGATTTTCAATTTGTATGACAAGGCGTGGCCTATGCGCACGCGCCAGCGGCAATATCCGCCGGCCAAGTTTGTCTTTGGCGAACCAGGGCGCACTGGCATGGCCATCAACTCGGTGATCTCGGCCGGTTGCATTGTATCTGGCGCCGTCGTGCGCAACAGCGTGCTTTCCCAGGACGTGCGTGTGAATTCGTATGCCGAGGTGGAATCGAGCATCATCTTCACCCACGTGGACATTGGGCGGCACTGCCGCATCCGGCGGGCGATCATTGACCGCGACGTACATCTGCCTGAGGGCACGGTGATTGGCTATGACCGCGAAGAGGACCGGCGCAACTACTTCGTGACTCAAAGCGGATTGACGGTGGTCACGCGCGATTATTCCCTCTACGAAAATCCGGTTTCGCCGGACTTCATGCAGCAGACCTAGACCGAGAACCCAAGCTACTTTTGGCTTACCTCGCGCGCCCCCAGCATTAACTCCATCACTGTTCCGAACAGCTTGTTACTCGTCTCCAACCGTACCCCTGCCCGGGTCACGTAGCGCACAACGATGTCGACGCCGTCACCCGCCGGCCGGATATCGACGGAAGGCGTCGCACTGAAATGGGGCAGACCCTCTTCGTGGGTCACGCGTTTCCACTCCTCCTCCGCCTTCGTTGCATCCGACTCCGTCGCCTGTATGGCTGCTTCGCGGATCTTGTCGATCAGAGGATAGGCTTTGACTCCCGACGGGATACTCACTTTGATCTCGTCCCACATCCATTGCCCGGCGGTGGAGAAATTGAAGTACTTCCCACGGATCGCATATCCGTTTAGAAAGGAGACCCGCCGCCCCGTGGGATGGCCATCCGCCGTCCAGTTTCCCGACTCCAGCAGCCAGGTGCGGAACAGCCCGATCTCCACCGCCTCACCTCCGACCCCGTCGATCTCTACCCAGTCCCCTACCCGTATCCCGTTCCGCCCCATGAGCACAAACCAACCGCAGAAGGCCAGGATGAAGTCCTGGAAGACGACGGTCAACCCCGCCGTAGCCAGTCCCAGGATCGTCGGCATTTGCTGCGGAGTGCCGAAGATAACGAGCAGCACCAGCAGCAGGCCAATGACTTGCGTGCCCAGGTTCAGAACGATGCGCAGCGTCTGCCTCTGCCGCGGGTCTCGCGACATGCGGTCGAAGGCGGACTGCAAACCCCAGCCGGCCAGGATGGTCAGCAAAACGATAGCCGCGATCAAGGTGAGCGACCGCAGCATCAGGTGGAGCATGATCTTGTGTTGTAGTTCTACCTGGTTGCCCCAACGAACGTAGAGCGCTGCCAGCTGCTGCTGGGCCGCCAGCCGGTCATCGAGGATACTGAGAATAGTTCGCTGGCTTGCAAGGTCCTGCAGTTGCTTCACCCGGGCCGAACTGGACTCTCCGGTTTTCGCGGCGGCAGCATTTGTTTCGTCCGTCTGGGCTTGCTGCTGCAGCTGGGCTTTGTCCGCGGTGAGCGCGGCGACGTCCGCGGTTGCCAAGCCCTCCGCCTGCTCGATGAGTTGCTTCCGGCTGCGCTGTGCCCACCACTCCGCCATCTGGCCTGCCAACGTTGTGTACCGGCTGGCCGCGACCACCGCGGCTTGTCCCTCACCTCCGGTCGACTGCAGATCGTACTTTTTCATTTCCGCTTCGCGCGCTGTTAGCTCCCGCTGAATCTCACCCCGATGATCTCCACTGGCTCGCGCCAGGTCCTCCATCACATCCGATAACTCCTCTTGGTCGAGACTGAGCTGGGCCTTGGCCACCTCCAGATCGTCTCCCGCCGGCCCAACCGCTGCGGCTGGAGCAGCGGTCGCGGCCGGCGCGGCGCCGGTGTTCGCCGTCAACGCAGCGACCCGATCCTGGTCCTCTTTGACTGTCGCTTGCAGTTCGCTGACCCGCTGCTGCAAAGTCAGAGCCTCGCCGGTCAGCTGCCTGGTTTCTGTGCTCGCCTGCCGCAGCGATTGAGCGAAATTCTGGTCCACCTCGTGATCGGCCAGCCGTTCTGCTTCTCGCGCCAGCTGCAATTCCTCCGCCGATACCGCTAGCGCCGCCAGCGTCTTCGCGGTCTGCCATGGCCGCTGGTCCACGATCCCATAGGGCCGCAGGGCAGCGTTCCAACCTGCCTTTTGCCCATGGAGAAAGGGAAGGTTCTCCATCACTCCCCGGGTCATGAAGCTCCCCAACAAACACAAAGCCAACACCGCCAGCGATATCACCACAGCTATCTTGTGAGCACGATTCATCCAGGCCTCGTTCCGCCGCACTTGAGACAGCGTAAACCCAGCGTTGCTGTGGCCCGTTGCAAAGTCTCGATTGGGGAAGGGAAGGTGCGCATTCGGGTGCTGCTCTGATGCGCAGAAACAGAAAAATGCCCCGGACTGTAGCCCAAAGGCATTTCTGTGACAGCTGGCGCTGTAAAGGGTTCTAGGTACGAACGCTGACTACATTGGTTTGGCTTACGACCATAACAGCTCCAGGACCGGTGCCGTGTCCGGAGATGTATCCCTTGCGATGGCCGTTGCGACAGACGAACCACTGCTCGTAAAACCGGTCGGAGTGTTTGGGGACACCGGCAAGATTTACCGTTTCATAGGCAGCCGGTTGCTCGGTCATCATCTCACCGCACTGTTTGCAATGTTCAGTAGGCATCGTTCCTCCTCCTACATACTTATATGAAGGCTGATAGGACTTCGGCTACGGTTCCGGTATCTATTTCCAACCTTTGGTAATTAAGCAGCCTTATGAGCGGTCCGTCTGATTGGTTTGATAGACTTTCGCGATGAAACAACGACCTATGCGTGCTCCCTTCCAAGCATTGCTTCTTGCTGCCTCCCTATCGCTCTTCGCGGCGGCCCAGACCCCGACCGCCCCGGTAACCACGAACGCTACCAATGCGCCAACCCCCGCGGCTGCTTTCCCACCCTACCTCTCGCCTGAGATCCACTCCGACGGCACCGTGACACTGAGGCTGCGCGCGCCCAACGCGCAGAAAGTCGATTTGGTGCTCGAAGGTGCAGTCACAGCCATGCAGCAGGATGCGGACGGTCTTTGGACAGCGACGAGTCCCGTCCTCGTACCCGAAATCTATGGTTATCGCTTTGTGGTCGATGGCACGCCACTGCTGGACCCCAGGAACACCGATGTGCGCGACAACATGCTGACTCTCTGGAGCAATCTCACCATTCCCGGTACGCCTCCCGAGCCGTGGGAGTTGCAGTCCATCCCACACGGTATCGTGGAACACCACTTCTACACCTCGCAGGTCGTCCTGGGCCTGGCCAACAATCAAAGCGATTACTACGTCTACACGCCGCCCGGCTATAACGCGAAGTCGCGGGAGAGCTATCCCGTCCTTTACCTTCTGCATGGCTACAGCGATGCGGCCGACGGCTGGACCCAGGTCGGCAAGGCGAACTTCATTCTCGACAGCCTGATCGCCTCGGGCAAAGCGAAGCCGATGATTGTGGTCATGACTCTGGGGTACGGCAACATGGCGGTACTTAAGCCCGGGCGCACTCCTGAGCTCAGTGAGCAGAGCTACGAGCTCTATCAAAAGGCACTGATCAGCGAAGTGATCCCGCAGATTGAGGCCAACTATCACGTGTCGAAGAAGCGCGAGGACCGCGCCATCGCCGGTCTTTCCATGGGTGGCCATGAGAGCCTGTTCATCGGTCTCACTCACCCGGAGCTCTTCGCTTGGATCGGTACCTTCTCTGCCGGCCTCAATGCCAAAGCTGTCGCGGAGCTTCCACAGACCACCGCGCAAAAGGCAAATCTTCGTCTGCTGTGGATGGCCTGCGGTGTAGACGACGCGCTGCTTAAACCCAACCAGACCGTGATCGCCGCGCTCAAAGCGGAAGGGCTTCCGGTGACCGCCATCGAGACCCCGGGTCACCATCAGTGGCCGGTCTGGCGCGACAATCTGATCCACTTTGCTCCGCTGCTGTTCCAGAAGTAGGGTGTCCTACTCCGAGTGAAGGACGGAAAGCTTCATCCTTCACTCCCCTAGGTTGCCTTCAAAGCGTTTGCCATGGCCAGGGCGACCTTCTTCCACTGCTCCGTTTCTGCACCGAGCTGGCGTTCTCCCGCCTTGGTGAGGCGGTAGAACTTGGCCCGGCGGTTGTTTTCCGATTCGCCCCAGACAGAGGTCAGCCAACCGGCTTCCTCCATGCGATGGAGAGCGGGAAAGAGCGAGCCCGGCTTGACCTGGAAGGTTCCATGCGTGACCTGCTCGATGCGCCGCGAAATACCTAACCCGTGCATCTCGCCCAGGGCCAGCGATTTCAGGATCAAGAGATCGAGTGTGCCTTGTAAGAGATTTGTCGGCGTTGGACTCACTGGACTCTTCCTATCGAATGACTATATGAATGTGAGCGTGTTTATATAGAATGTCAATAGGAGTGGACCTTTCGCGCCCGCTTATTGCAGCCTGGCGTATTCTGCCTGGGCTTGTTTGAGGATAGGGAGATCCTGGTCGGCGTCTTTCCAAAGGGCGAAGAAGTCTTGAAAGGCTTTTCTCGCTTTCACCGTGTCGCCCGCGATTTCGTAGGCGCGCGCCAGACCCAGGTAGGAAATCGAATAGTACAGTCCCCAATTCGGATATTGCCACGTGCTGGCCCAACTGGCGCCTTTGTGATCCACGATCTTCTGGAACTCGGCTGCGGCCTCCACGCCCTTACGCAAGCGTAGGTACGCCAAGCCCCGCAGGTACACTGCCTCGGGGTGAGCCCGCTCGTAGGGCGAGGCGGATGCCAGTAGTTCCACCGCTCTGGCAGGCTGGCCGCGATGGAGCTCGATGGCAGCGCGAATCCCCGGTAGTTGCACCGTATTCCAGAGAGTTCCATTGGGAAAAAGCTGCGAAGTCTCCGCGGCGAGCTTTTCTGCTTTGGCCGCATCTCCGCACAGCGCCAGCGCCAGCGCCGGACGCCCCAGGCGGCTCACGGGTTCGCAGTTTCCCGACAGCGCGTCGGCACGCGCATCTGCTTCTTCTAAGTCCGCCGCAACGTTCCGCAGGCCCGGGCGCAGCGCCGTCTCCGCGGCTCGCTTGTACAATTTGCTGGCCTCGCGACGCCGGCCAAGAACGTTCAGTTGGGCCGCCTGCAAGCCAAGGCTTAGGTACTCTTCCGGCTTGCCTGCGTACCATTGAATTTCCCTGGAGACGGCAGCCTGATCATCCTCGACGTAGGCCATTTCGAGGAAGCGCTGGTGGATCCTCGTGCCGTTGATACCCTGCAGGCGCGCTCGCTCCGCGACCTTCCTGGACTCGTCCAGCCGATCCAGGCATAGGTAGGCGTCCAATAGCCGCCGATAGGGCGGTTCAGCATTCGGCTGCAACTGATTTGCTGCCTGGCCCTCCTTGAGCCCCTCTTCGAATTCCCCCAGGTTTATCTGGCTTGTACTCAAGTTGTTAGGAAAACTCCATACGCGGGGGTAGTTCTCGCTACCCCGTCGATCGGCGTCCATTGCTTTGTCCAACTCGCCAGTCGACTCGTAGTAGCCGCCCGCAATGGAGACCCGCTCATACTCGGAGACACGGTCGATCAACGCGAAAGCTTTTCTGTCGTATTCGAGCTGGCGAGCTGCGTCCCCAGCGTTGTTGAAAGCGACCGCGACGTAGTAGTACGCCATGGCGAAATTGGGATCGAGTGCGATCGCGCGCTCGAACAATGGACGAGCAGCCAGAAACCGGCCCTGTGTCAGCACCACCTTACCCTCCGTGTAGCTCTGCAGGGCTTCGAGCGAACCCGTGGTCGCCTCTTCCAGAGGACGATTCAACTTCTGGATTGAGCTGCGCGATTCCCCGAGCTTGGCGCGCATCGCCGTCGCGGCGGTTCCCACTGCGTTTAACACGTGCTCCTTGTCGTCCGCCTGCGTCTGCTCCCGGGCCAGTGTCGCGCCACCCGGGCAAGTGATCGCCTGAAGAGTGACGACATAGCTCTTACCCAGACTGGCGATGGAGCCCTCGATCGTAGCCGCGGCTGCGTCACGCACGCAGATGTCATGCGCGATCTGGTCGGTGATGCGCGCGCTGGGCGGCAGGCTCATCAGCCGCAGGTTGTGTTGCACCTGCTCGTCGTCCATGATTTTCAGGAAGGGGGACTGCTCCAGCTGGATGGCGACCGCCTGGCGCAGCGTGCCGTCGAAAACCGGGTCGCCGGTGGTGTTGGCGAAGTTGGCCAGCACCAGCACATCTTTGTCCGTAAGCGGTTTGGCTTGCGTGCGCTGCTGCCAGAAGAAGAAGACCGCACCGGCCGCCAAGACGAGAGCGGCAACAGCAGCGGTCCCGTACTTTAGCCGAGGACTGCGCGTCCGTCCGTCCCCTCCTTCCGTGGGGGCGGGGACTCCGGCCGAAGGCACTTGCGGCGCCACGCAGCTGTTGAGCGCTTCCAGAACCCCTTCGGCGAGCGAATACCGCTCCGCAGGATTCTTGCACAAAAGCTTGCTTACAATGGGGGCCAGCTGCGCACCCGATGGGGTCGTGGCCTGTAGAGGCGGCGGGTCGTCGTGAACAATGGCATGCAGCGTATCCACCATCGATGCGCGCGGCCAGGGGTGTTGCCCGGTCAACATCTCGAAGAGAATGATCCCGACAGCGAATAAGTCGCTACGCTGATCGACGGGATGTCCCTGGATCTGCTCCGGAGACATGTAGGCGACTGTCCCGACGATCTGGCCGGGAACACTTTCATCGGATGATGCGATGGTTTCCCTCGGCGCCGAACGTGCAGTCGGCAACTGCTTGGCAAGACCGAAATCCAACACTTTCACATAGCCATCGAAACGAACCATGATGTTTTGCGGTTTGAGGTCGCGATGCACAATGCCGGCGCAATGCGCTGCGCGAAGCGCCTCCAGCACTTGCCTCATGGTCTCCAGGCGGCGCTCCAGAGCCGGTGTGTGTTGGAGCCAATCGCGCAAGGTTTCGCCTTCCACTAGCTCCGTTACCAGGTAGTTGGGGCCGACGTCATAGAGGGTGCAGATATTGGGATGGTTGAGCGCCGAGATCGCCCGCGCTTCCAGCTCGAATCGTTTGCCGAACTGCTCGGCGGAAATTTTAATGGCGACGGCGCGGCTCAAGCGTGTATCCAGGCCGCGGTAGACCTTGCCCATGCCGCCCTCGCCCAGCAAGCCAAGAATCTGGTACGGACCGAGTCGTGTGCCCGGCGCCAGGAGCGCGCTATGCAGATCGGCCGCGGGCGTTTGCAGAAAGCTGCCGGCACTTTCGTCGGCTGCGAGTAAATCTCTGGCGGCCGACTCTAATGCCTCATCTCCGTGGGCCAGCGCACAGACCATCTCAGCTTGCTCCGCCGGCGGCTTGCCCTGCACAGCTGCAAAGATCTCCTTGAGCTGCAGCCATTTTTCCGCGGTCATCGGGCTGGTTTGCCGCTCCATCTTTAATCCTCAACTGCTACCGAGTGCAGGATACTTATGCTCACCCGTCATCCTGCGCTGTCTTGCTCAGCTGGCGATACAACCAGGCCCGCGCCATCGCCCAATCCCGTTTTGCGGTGCGGTCAGAAATCCCCAATACTTCGGCTATCTCGTCGAAACCAAGACCGCCGAAGAAATGCATCTCTACCACGCGGCTCTGACGGGGATCCCACTCCGCAAGCCTTTCCAGCGCCTCATCCAGCGCCAGCAGGTCAGTGGTTTGACCCTCCACAAAAGCAAGCGCGGATTCGAGCTCAACCTTCTGCCTGGCTCCGGGCCGCTTCTGCGCGTGTGCAGCACGGGCGTGATCTATCAAGATGCGGCGCATGGCACGCGACGCCAGGGCGAAGAAATGTGCCCGATTGCTCCAGTCGATCTGTGAATTTCCCACCAGCTGCAGAAAGGCATCGTGCACCAGGATGGTTGCCTGCAGGCTGTGGTCCGGTCGTTCGCGCGCCATTTGGTTGCGCGCAATGGCCCGCAACTGGTTGTAGATCAGGGGCATCAACTCCGTTTCAGCAGCCACATCCCCTTGTTTTATCTGCTGCAGGAGGGCGGTTATGCCGGCAGGATCGCGGTTGTCGTTTGCCTCATCCATGGCGCCATTCCCTCACACTCGCAGGGCCGAGAGGATGGTATGGAGTTTACGGCCTGGGCTCTCAAGTTGCGAGGTCAACCTCATGTAAGCCCGGCCCCAACTCTCCGATGCTGTGCGGGGCTCTTGGCGACGCGGGATCTCCTGCAGCCCTTCCAAGGAACGAAATTGCGCCTAACTTGCGAAAGGTTGTCACTCGATGACGTTTGTTTCCGCTTAGAGAGTGAAGGCAGTTGAAGCCAGACACCTCAAGAAACGGAGACGACGGTCATGAAAAATCAAAACCTGCTCTGCGCGCTCCTTTACCTAACCGTCCTGCCGTCATTCGCGGCCTTACCCGAGTCAACAGAATCCCCACAGGCGGTAACCGTGTCCATGCGTCCCTACAAGGGCACCCGCTCCGTTGTCGCAGTGAAGGTGAATGGGACTGGACCGTACGACTTCATGGTGGATACGGGAGCCACCGTCACCGTCCTGGACACAGCCCTGTTCGATGAACTCGGACTGCGCGGTGAGGGCACATCGAAGGTGGCCAGCCCAGCGGGAGCGACCATACAGATCAGCTCTGTAGCCAAAGAGGTCACTTTGGATTGTCTCTCGGTGCGAAACGTCATGGTTGTGAGCATGGAATCCCCGATGATTGAATCTGACTACCGCACGGTGCGGGGGATACTCGGGGAAAACTTTTTGCGGCATTTCGATATCCTGATCGACAATCAGCATCGCAAGATGACCTTGGACGCTGGAGAAGGCCTGGCTGATTCTTTAGCCGGCGAACGCCTGCCGATCACCTTTGCGCCTCTGCCCCAAGGCGGGGAGAATACGTATCGGCCCATGATATCGGCGAGGATGCAGGACTATGGCCACGCGAGATTATTGCTGGATAGCGGGGCTGCCTCGCTCGTCCTACTCCAATCGTGGAATCCGATGAAGGCTTTCGGGGACGGGACGAGGTTGAGAACGGTAAACGGGGTGATGCCATGCGAATCCACGAACGACAGGCTATTTTTGGGCAAGGGGACGGTGAGTGATCTCCCGATGAAGAGCTGCCAAAGTGCCACAGTGAAACCGAAGGACAGCGAGGGGATTCTTCCGACGGCCATCTTCAAACAGATCTTTATCAGCCACGCAGGGTCCTATGCCATCATCAATCCCACACAGCGTTGCAAGGCCCCCCAGGAAATAGCTGCTGTTACGCCGTTGTCGCAATGACTCCTCCAAGGGTGAGGAGGACGGTTGGCGCACAGCCGATGGTGATTTCATCCTTCTGCCAATTGCGAGGCCTGGAGGAGAAGGCAGTTGCGCTCCGGCATGTTCGTCTCGCCTGCGGTCCCTAGCGAGTTCCAGAAGATGGGCTCGAGCAGCATCCAGGCGGTGATGATGCGCGATGCGGGCGTCGGGGATTTCACAGTCCTAAATCAGCATGGCTGCTCAACACCTGCCGCACCTCGATGGGCATGTTTCCCGATGTTCCTTCCGGTCCGGGCGCCTGGGAAACCCGGGCGGCGATCTTATAGGCTTGCTCGGGGCTCCCCACGTCGATGATCCAGTATCCTGCTAGAAACTCTTTGGATTCCGGGAAGATACCATCGGTGATAGGCTCGCCATCGCTCCCGGCGCGCACGATCTTGGCTTCCTTGGGCCATGCCAAACCTTCGGTAGCAACGAACACACCAGAATCCTTAAGTTCCTTACTGAACGCGCGCATGAAAGCGACATTCGCCTGGAGGTCCTGCTTCGACCACTTGGCATACCCCTCAAAATCTGACTTCCGGCCACTCATCATCAAAATGTATTTCATGGCTCTTGCTCCTTTCGATTCAGCACCCGGTGGGTGCGTTTTCATGGAGTAGTCGGATCAGATCCGGAATTCTCTACATCTCTCAAGGTTTTTTTTGCGGGCCGACTCCGGCCCGGCGCCCATACCGATATCCCGGTTCTCTGTTTTGCCGAGCTTGGGCTTCGGCGTCAGGCGCTATTGGCAATATCGCCACCCGAAGCCCTTGCTCTCAAAAACCGACAGGAGTACCGTGGTTGCATTGTACGTATGAACCGGGGGCCGGATATGAAATGCACCAGCATCCTCTCGCTCGCCATCCTGCTTGCAGCCACGTGTGCATGGACACAAGAGACGGGCTTGCGTTCCGACGCAAAGCTCGCGGTGGCGACGCCTCCCTTGCAGATGGATCGCACCAATTGTCCCATCGGCCTGCAGGTAAAACATGGACCCGGGCTTCCCTTGGCCATGAACGCCGGCCCTTCCATAAGCAAAAAGCCTCCTTCAGATGGCCAGGTTCGGGCGCAGGATCAGAATCAGGGACTCCACCTCACCTTGATCAATCTCTCGCCGCAGTCCATCATGAGCGCACAACTCATTGTTCATGGATTTAGTAACAAGTCGAGATATATCTCCCTGTCAAAAGCAACTCCTGACCTGGCAACGACGGTCGATGTCGCATTGGACGTGAAAGGAAACGGCCAGGCTACCCGCAACCTTTCGCTGAGTCACTTCACTGCAATAACCGCCGTTGAAGTGAACGCGATTACCTACGCCGACGGTGCCACTTGGCGCACCTCTTCACCGGGGGCCTGTAGCGTGTCTCCCGACCTGTTGATGCTAGTGAACGCTGATCGATAGTCAGGCGAAGTGGGCTGACATCGTATCCCTGCGCGTCTCGTCTATATAGAGGTCAAGCGTTCGTACACCGCAACTCAAGGAGGAATTGTTCCGATGAAAAAACCATTAAGTTCTCTTTTGCAGGGCGCTGTCCTGGCTGTGGGCCTCGCAGCAATCGTTCCCGTATTTGCACAGGAACCTGGTGGAGCTCCAGAGACCTCCGCGCCACCCCCACAGGGTGGCCATCGCGGGATGATGGATCCGGCGCAGCAATTGGAGGGAATGACCAAGCGCTACAACCTGTCCGCCGATCAGCAAACCCAACTCAAGCCCATTCTGGCTTCGCAGCAGCAGCAAATGCAGGCCCTGCGCGGCGATTCATCGCTCTCGCGGGAAGACCGCATGACGAAGATGCAGAGCATTCGCGCTGACACCAAGACAAAGATCGAAGCCGTTTTGAACGACGATCAGAAAAAACAGTTTGAAGCGGATCAGCAGCGTATGCAGGAACGCATGCAGGAGCGGGGGGGCCAAGGCGGTGGCCCGGGTGGCGGCGGACCTCCTCCGCAACAGTAGCACTGGACCAGCCAGCGTTCCGGCTAGGCAGCTTGAGTTGGGTCACGGCAGCAGATAGAAGTGCTTATCTGCTGCCCAGGTTGAATATCACCTGCGCTTCCGTTTCAACTTCCACAGCTTCGCCGCCCAGAAGGTAAGGCTTAAAAAGCCATTGGCGAACTGCGTCCTCGGCGGCCTTTTGCAGGAGCTGCGGACCCGCCAGCACACGAACCTCCGTCACACGCCCGTCTCTGGATATGGTGAACGCAAGGATGACTCTGCCCTGCACACCTTGCATTTTTGCTGCAACCGGATACTCTGGCATGACCTCCTTCATTAAGTAGTGGTCGCTTTCAACGGAGGACAATTCCACCCGCCTTGCAACCGGAAGAGCATTGCCGGGTGGCGAGACATTGGCCTGATCCGGTGGATTGAGCGTCTCTAGCGTGTCTACGTGGATGGAAAGGGCTGGCTTTCCTAAGAAGAGGAGGCGGCGATCCCGGGCCACGTAGCGATCTTGAAAGAGGAAAAAATGAGCAAAGGTAGTTTGATTGATCCGATCAGAGCTATTTGAATATAAAAGAATTGCTTTAGTCGGCTCGAAACAGAATGACGCAGAACGCTCGCTCACTTCTTTGCCTCCGTGATAGCTCAAGGCGGTACACGGCAGCTGCGCAGTGCCAAATTTCCGTTCGAGGTTTAGCTGCCCCCAATCGTCGAGATCTTCCTTGGACGGAATCGGCTGCTCGATCGTGCGTCGGAGAAAGCTTAAGGGACCACTCGGCCAGTCCTTTTGGCCCGAGTGAAGCATGCCGTGATCCGTACCGTATTCTTCCTGCGAAAATTCTGCACCTTGATAACCAAGCTTGTACTTTTTTTCGCTGACCCACCATTCCTCGAAAGCACCCTTATCGATCGATTTCCCATTCTCATCGAAGACTTCATAGCTTGCCTTCAGATGCCAAGGCTGAACGTCCGGCCCTACGAGATTGTTGAGCCTCTGTCCCAAGGCCAGCCTTTCCCTGGGATCAGTGGGCGTCGGCGTGTTCACAAGATCCGCGGGTCCGGGCGGTTGTGCGGACGGAGGGAGGTTGATTGGCGGTGGGGATGTCCCAGCTTGCAAAAAAGCGAACGCCACAAAAGCGATTGGAAAAAGCATAGAATTCGTGTGTTCTCGTCCCGTTGTTGCGTAGAAATCGAATGCCCATCTCTGCAAAGTCTTTTCCTAGAGCCTAGCAAAGAAGCCCAATTGTCTGCCTTCGCCCCTTTCGGGCGCAGCAACTGGGGAGGAATCACGAGCATGATGGTCTCCGGCAAAGTAACGGCCTTGCTGTTGACGATGGCATTCACCGTGACCAGCCTGGTCATGGCCGCTGATACCCATAGCGATTCGCTGAAGAAGGATGACTCTCTCGACCGGCTTTCCAAGCAGACCGGCGTGTACAACGCCTCGAGCACCGGCAAGACGCCGGGTTTCGTGGTCGATCCCGCATGGCCGCAACCGCTGCCGAACCATTGGATTCTGGGCCAGATAGGCGGGCTCTATGTCGACCCGCACGACCATATCTGGGTCTACAATCGGCCGCGCACCATGACCAATGAAGAGGCTGGGCTGGAAGGGCCCGTGCCCGGCGTCGTCAATGAGAAGGGTCAGCCAGTCAACGGACTTGGCCAAGTGCGTACCTACGGCACGATCGCTGATTGCTGCAAAGCCGCTCCCTCCGTGCTGGAGTTTGATTCGGCGGGAAAGCTGCTGCGCGCCTGGGGTGGTCCGGCGGACCCCGGTTTTATCGGAGGTAAGTGCAAGGCGGAGGCAGGCTGCCTTTGGCCCAGCAGTGAGCACGGTATTTATATAGACCAGAACGACAACGTCTGGCTCTCAGGAAATTCCGCTGCGCCCGACAAGGGAGGCTCGCCCTGGGCGACGAACAAAGAAGGCGGCGACGGCTTCGTGCAGAAGTTTGACATGGACGGCAATTTCAAGCTGAGAATCGGGGGAACTCCAACCAGACCGGACAGCAACGATACGCATGGCGGAGTGCATGGCACGCCGCTGCTTTACCAGGCGGCGGATATGGTGGTCGATCCCGCAACCAACCGCCTCTACCTTGCAGACGGCTACGGAAACCGTCGCGTCCTGATCGTTGACGCCGACACCGGCAAATATATTGGCCACTTCGGCGCCTATGGAAACAATCCGGTCGACGACGCAGCCGCCGGAGCCGCCGGGACCTGGATCGAGGACTACACCAAAGGCAACAAAAAGCCCGCCTTCTTCCGCAACCCCGTGCACTGCGTGAAGATCGCCAATGACGGCAAGATCTATGTCTGCGACCGGGGAAACGATCGTATTCAGGTGTTTGACATCCACGACCCCGCGCTAGGCAAGCCCTGCAATAACCCGGCGGGCGCGACCGGCAAGTGTGGATTCGTGGCCGAGCAATTTGTCAGCCAGCACACCAACATCATTGGCACCGCTGTTTCCCTGAACTTCTCTAAAGACAAGGCGCAGAGTTGCCTTTATATCGGCGACAACGCCAACATGACGATCTATATCCTGAACCGCAGCAACCTGCAGGAGCTGGGCCGGTTGGGGCGCAGTGGCAGGATGGCGGGAGACTTCCACTGGTTACACCAGGTGAGCGTGGACAGCGAGGGCAACATCTATACCGGCGAAGTCGACACTGGTAAGCGGATCCAGAAGTTTGTCCGCTATGGCAGCACCGGGTGCAGTGGAACTGGATCGGCTATCGTAGGCGGACCGATCGTTGCGAGGTAGCGTGGGACGATTTTTCCCTTGAACAGTTTGATTCGGGCGATGCCGTTACCTCTAAGATTCCGGGATAAGTGATGTCCCAACAAAGTCAAATACTTACGCTTTGAACTTCTGAATCGGGGCTCACACTTCTTAAGCCGTTCGCAGGCTAGCGACCCTTTCGTTCTATTGCTTTTTTAGCCAGATCGATCACAAGATTTTCTGTGGGTGTATTGCAGGTTTGCTCCAAGGAAGGCGGCACAGAAGGAGTGGCTCTCTTCCCCAAAAACGATGTCCCCAGGCGCAGAAAAAAAAGCTTCTTCGCGCCCTGCGGAACCAACCTTCGATCACGGACTTCCCATCTAAGCTCCAGCGCAAATACAAACTTGGAACATTTTCTATAACGCGACTTCTTTGATCCGCCTCCGGACTGTCACTGTGTGTTGAAAGGACCGAAGCAGGCTTGATTCCAGGTTTGCCCGCTGGTTAACGCGTTGCGCTTGAATTCAGGAGATCGGTATGAGGAAAAACGGAACGGCTGCATTGCCCGAACAGGAAGAGCTCACGCATCGCAAGTCAAAGACCAATGGGCATAACAGCGCCGTTGCAGAATCCGAATCTTCGGAAATGGTTCTGATTCTGGAGCGGATGCAGGCCATGCGCGATGGAGATTTCTCCGTGCGCCTTCCTGGTTCATGGACCGGGCTCAGCGGAAAGATGGCTGACACCTTCAATGAAATTGCCATGGCAAATCAGCGCATCGCAAAGGAACTGCGGCGCGTGGGTCAAGTGGTAGGGAAAAAGGGCAGGACCCGGGAGAGGGCCAGATTCGACGAATCTCGAGGCGCCTGGGGAGAGATCGAGGATTCGGTTAACACCCTGGTGGAGGATCTGCTACGACCGACCACCGAAGTGACGCGCGCGATCGCCGCTGTGGCCGAAGGGAACCTGACCCAGACGGTAAGAATGGATGTGGATGGACGTCCTCTCGAAGGCGACTTTCTACGCTCTGCCAAAATCGTCAACACCATGATTCAGCAGCTCGGCGTGTTCACGTCGGAAGTCACCCGGGTGGCGCGCGAAGTGGGCACCGACGGCAAGCTGGGCGGCCAGGCGCAAGTGCCCGGTGTAGCCGGAACCTGGAAGGACCTCACCGACTCCGTCAACTCCATGGCGAGCAACCTCACCAGCCAGGTACGCAATATCGCCGAGGTCGCGACTGCAGTGGCCAGTGGCGATCTGTCACGTAAGATCACGGTGGATGTTCGCGGGGAGATTCTGCAGCTCAAGGAAGCAATCAACACCATGGTGGATCAGCTGAGATCCTTCGCCTCAGAGGTCACCCGCGTCGCCCGTGAAGTAGGTACCGACGGCAAATTGGGTGGCCAGGCAGTGGTGCTCGGCGTGGCCGGTACGTGGAAGGACCTTACGGACTCAGTCAACGCTATGGCCGGCAACTTGACCGCGCAGGTACGCAACATCGCGGAGGTCACGACGGCGGTAGCCCGGGGCGATTTGTCGCGCAAAATTACCGTGGACGTCAAGGGCGAGATCCTGGAGCTGAAGAACACGATCAACACCATGGTGGATCAACTGAACGCGTTTGCCGGCGAGGTGACGCGCGTGGCGCGTGAGGTAGGGACCGAGGGCAAACTCGGCGGCCAAGCACAGGTCCCCGGAGTGGGCGGTACTTGGAAAGACCTGACCGACAACGTGAACTTCATGGCCAGTAACTTGACCGGTCAGGTACGCAATATTGCCGAAGTCGCTACGGCGATCGCCAGTGGCGATCTCTCGCGCAAGATTACCGTCGACGTTCGAGGCGAGATTCTGCAGCTGAAGGAAACCCTGAACACCATGGTGGATCAGCTGAACCGTTTCGCGGGCGAGGTCACCCGCGTGGCGCGTGAAGTGGGGTCAGAAGGGCGGCTCGGCGGGCAGGCCAATGTACCCGGTGTGGCGGGTACTTGGAAGGACCTGACCGATTCCGTCAACTCCATGGCCGGCAACCTGACCGCCCAGGTGCGCAATATCGCCGAGGTGACCACCGCCGTAGCACGTGGCGATCTGTCGCGCAAGATCACGGTCGATGTGAAGGGTGAAATCCTGGAACTCAAAGACACCATCAACACCATGGTGGACCAACTCAATGCCTTTGCCGGGGAGGTTACGCGTGTAGCGCGTGAGGTCGGCACCGAAGGCAAACTCGGCGGACAGGCGCAAGTGCCAGGCGTCGCCGGCACGTGGAAGGATCTCACCGACAACGTGAACTTCATGGCCAGCAACTTGACTGGCCAGGTACGCAATATCGCCGAAGTGGCCACTGCCGTGGCCCGCGGCGACTTATCACGCAAGATCACGGTGGACGTGAAGGGCGAGATCCTGGAATTGAAGGACACCATCAATACGATGGTGGAGCAGCTGCGATCCTTCGCGTCAGAAGTGACGCGGGTCGCAAGAGAAGTGGGCACGGACGGAAAGCTGGGCGGCCAGGCGCAAGTCCCAGGCGTGGGCGGCACATGGAAAGATCTCACTGACTCCGTGAACTCGATGGCGAGCAATTTGACCGGCCAGGTGCGCAACATCGCCGAAGTAGCCACGGCGATCGCCAGCGGCGATCTGTCAAAGAAAATCACAGTCAACGTCAGTGGTGAGATTCTTCTGCTCAAAGACACCATCAACACCATGGTGGACCAACTCAACGCGTTCGCTGGCGAAGTGACGCGCGTGGCGCGTGAAGTCGGGTCCGAGGGCCGGTTAGGCGGGCAGGCCAACGTTCCTGGCGTGGCCGGGACCTGGAAAGACCTTACCGACTCGGTCAACTCGATGGCCGGAAATCTCACAGCGCAAGTCCGCAATATTGCCGAGGTGACCACCGCTGTTGCCCGCGGCGATCTCTCGCGCAAGATCACCGTCGACGTGAAGGGTGAGATTCTCGAATTGAAGAACACGATCAACACCATGGTTGATCAACTCAATGCCTTTGCCGCTGAAGTAACTCGCGTGGCCCGCGAGGTAGGAACGGATGGAAAGCTGGGCGGGCAGGCGCAGGTACCTGGAGTCGCGGGCACCTGGAAAGATCTTACGGACAATGTCAACGTCATGGCTGCCAACCTGACCGAGCAGGTACGCGGCATCGTTAAAGTAGTCACCGCGGTTGCGAATGGCGCCCTGACGCAAAAATTAACCGTGAACGCCAAGGGTGAGGTCGCGGCGCTGGCCGAAACGATCAATAACATGACGGATACGCTGGCCACCTTCGCCGATCAGGTGACGACAGTCGCCCGTGAAGTAGGAGTCGAAGGCCGTTTGGGAGGCCAGGCTAACGTGCCCGGAGCGGCCGGCACCTGGAAGGATTTAACCGGCAACGTGAATCTCTTGGCCGACAACCTCACCAACCAGGTGCGCGCCATCGCTGAAGTGGCTACTGCCGTTACGCAAGGCGATCTCACCCGGTCCATTCAAGTCGAGGCCAGGGGCGAAGTGGCGGAGCTGAAAGACAACATCAACACCATGATCAATAATCTCCGCCTGACGACGGAGCGGAATACCGAGGAGGACTGGCTCAAAACCAATCTGGCCCGGTTCACGGGCATGCTGCAGGGCCAGCGCGACCTCACAACCGTGGGCAAAACGCTGCTCTCGGAACTCGCCCCGCTGGTGAACGCTCACCAGGCTGTCATCTACCAGATGGAGACCGAGGACGAGAAGAAATTGGTGCTGCTCTCCGCATATGCAGGGGACCGGGATGACGGCCATTTGCGGCGCGTGGATCTTGGCGAGGGGCTGGTGGGCCAATGCGCGATAGAAAAACGACGCATCCTGATAAGAGACCTGGCGGAGAGCAGAGTAACCATTCGCTCCGGACTGTTTGAAGCGGTACCGCGTAACGTGATCGTCTTACCCGTTTTATTCGAGGATCGCGTAAAGGCGGTGATTGAGCTCGCTTCCTTGGGTGTCTTCACTGCGTCCCACCTGGCGTTTCTCGAACAACTAACCGCCAGCATTGGCATCGTGCTGAACAGCATCGAGGCCACCATGCAGACCGAAGGACTGTTGAAGCAGTCGCAGCAGTTGGCGACGGAACTGCAGATGCAGCAAAAGGAGCTGCAACAGAAAAACGAGCAGCTGGCGCAGAAAGCGCAGCAGCTGGCAGAACAGAATGCCGAGGTGGAACGCAAAAACCAGGAGATTGAGCAGGCCAGACGTGAGCTGGAAGGGAAGGCCAAGGAGCTGGCTCTTACCTCCAAATACAAGTCCGAGTTTTTGGCCAATATGTCGCATGAGCTGCGGACGCCTCTCAATAGCATTCTGGTTTTAGGCCAGCAGTTGGGAGACAATCCGGATGGAAATCTGACCGCCAAGCAGGTCGAGTTTGCGCGCACGATCCACGGAGCTGGGACGGACCTGTTGAACCTGATCAGTGACATCCTGGACCTTTCCAAGATCGAATCCGGAACCGTCTCGGTCGAGGCGGAGGAAGTGTTCTTCGCCAGCCTGCTTGACATGATCGGGCGTCCGTTCCGCCATGAAGCGGAAAATCGGCGTCTCGACTTTGAGTTGCTCACCGATCCGCGCCTCAACAGAAGCCTCATCACGGATTCGAAACGTCTGCAGCAAGTACTCAAGAACCTGCTATCGAATGCTTTCAAATTTACAGAGAAGGGCGGCGTGCGCCTCTCTGTCTTGGTTGCGGAGGCAGGATGGAGCAACGAGCATCCAATCCTGAGCCGGGCAACCGCCGTGGTTGCGTTTGAGGTTGCCGATACCGGGATAGGAATTCCGCAGGAAAAGCAACGTATCATCTTCGAGGCCTTTCAGCAGGCGGATGCAGGGACCAGCCGCAAGTACGGTGGCACGGGGTTGGGATTGGCCATCAGCCGCGAACTCGCTGGTCTGCTCGGGGGAGAGATTCAATTGCGCAGCACACCCAACCAGGGGAGCACGTTTACTCTTTACCTTCCCCAGGTGTACAGCGGTCCATCTGCCATACCAGTGAAATATCCAGAGAGCCCGAGTTCGGTATCCAGTCACCCCGTTGAACTCTTAAAGACAGTGCTGGCCGAGCTTCCGGCGGAACAGATTCCGGACGACCGGGAGAATTTACTGCCTGACGATGCTGCGCTTTTGATCGTCGAAGACGATCCCCACTACGCGCGCATTCTGCGCGATCTCTCGCGAGACAAAGGCTTCAAGGTCCTGCTCGCTACCCGGGGCGCGGAAGCGCTCGCTTTAGCGCGCGAATTTCATCCCACCGCCGTGTCCCTGGATGTATTTCTCCCCGACATGCTGGGCTGGACCGTCCTCAACCACTTGAAGCAGGACCCGGCGACACGGCACATCCCGGTGCAGATGTTGACGCTGGATGAAGACAAGGGGCATGGATTGGCGCGGGGAGCGTTCGCATTCATCACCAAGCCGGTCACTCCCGAAGGTCTTGATGCCGCGATCACGCGCATCAAGGATTACGCGGCGCCGCGGCGGAAACGCCTCCTGGTGGTCGAGGATAATCCCGCCGAACAGTTGAGCATTCGCGAGTTGTTGGGAGATGAAGACATCGATGTCGCCATCGCAACTACGGGCAGCGAAGCTCTGGCGGCAATACAGGTTGAGCCGTACGATTGCGTGGTGCTGGATCTCCGGCTTCCGGATATGTCTGGCTTCGAAGTGTTGGAGCGGCTGCGCGACACATCCGAGTTGAGCGATATGCCGATCGTTGTCTTCACGGGGAAGGAGCTCTCGTCAGAAGAGGACGCTCGCCTACACGAATTGGCCCGCAGCGTCGTAGTGAAAGGAGTCGAATCTCCGGAGCGGCTACTGGATGAAACGGCGCTCTTCCTCCACCGCGTGATTGCTGACCTTCCCCCACAGAAACAAAACATGCTGGATCGCCTGCATCGCTCCGACGATGCTCTGGTGGGCAAGAAGGTGCTCGTCGTGGATGATGACGTGCGCAACATCTTTGCCCTGAGCAGTGTGCTTGAGCGCCGGGGCATGACGGTGCTGACAGCCGGGACCGGCAAGGCAGCTATAGCAACGCTGGAGTCGGTTCCAGATGTATCGATTGTGCTGATGGATATTATGATGCCTGAAATGGATGGCTACGAGACGATGCAGGTGATCCGGCAGAATGCCTTGTTCCGCCGAATGCCCATCATCGCCCTCACTGCCAAGGCAATGAAAGGGGATCGCGAGAAGTGCCTTGAGGCGGGCGCATCCGAGTACCTGGCGAAACCAGTGAACACGGAGCAATTGCTCTCAACTCTTCGCATGTGGCTTCATCGGTAGCTCAGGCATCCACAGAAACCTAGGCAAAGGGCCATGAAGATGAACACAACTGAGAGCGTCAACATCCTGATGGTAGATGATCAGCCCGGCAAGCTGCTCAGCTACCAGGCGATCTTGCAGGATTTGGGAGAAAACCTGATCTCAGCCACGTCGGGAAGGGAGGCTCTGGAACTGCTTCTCACCCGGGATGTTGCCGTCATTTTGATGGATGTGAGTATGCCGGAACTCGATGGTTTCGAGTTAGCGGATATGATCCGCCAGCATCCGCGCTTTCAAAAGACTGCCATCATTTTTATTTCCGCGGTGCATCTGACGGATCTCGATCGCATGAAGGGATACCAGCGCGGAGCGATGGACTATATCTCCGTTCCCGTTGTCCCGGAACTCTTACGCGCCAAAGTCACCGTATTTGCCGACTTGTACCGGAAGACCCGGGAATTGGAACTCCTGAATAGCGAACTGGAAAAGCGGGTGCTGGCGCGCACCGAACAATTGCGGGAAAGCGAAGAGCAGGTGCGCAGGCTCAACGTCCAATTGCAGCAGCGCATAGCGGAATTGGAAACGATCATGAAGGTTTTACCGGTCGGCGTTTCTATCGCCCATGATCCGCACTGCCGTTTCGTCACCGGAAATGCAGCGCTGAAGGAGTTGCTTGAACTTGAGCACCGGGAAAACCTCTCTCCCCACAGCTATGAAAATAGCGAGGGAACTTATGAGATTTACCACAATGGTGCGCGTCTGGGGTTTGACGAGCTGCCCCTGCAGCGGGCAGCCGCGACGGGTAGGCCGGTGGGGAGGATCGAACTCGAAATCCACGCCGGGAGCGGGAAGGTGATTCAAACCCTGATGAGCGCGAATCCACTGTTCTATGATTCCGGGAACGTTCGGGGCGCGGTCGGAGCGCTCATCGATATAACCGAGCGAAAGCGGATGGAGCAGATATTGAGGCAGCGCGCTGACCTCCTGGATCTTGCTTCAGAAGCGATCATGGTGCGCGACCTCGACGGGACCGTTCAGTTCTGGAATTTGGGAGCGACTGCACTGTACGGGTGGAGTGCGGAAGAAGCTCGCGGAAAGAATCTTCACCAACTGCTGAAGACGCAATTTCCCGTGCCCGATCGGGAGATCGACGCGACGATCTCCGTAGGTAAGCGATGGGAAGGCAATCTGGTTCAATATACGAAGGACGGACGCGAGATCGTGGTTGCGTGCAGAAAAATCCTGCAAAGCGATGGCAGAAAACCGCGCGTGGTGCTGGAGATTTGCCGGGATATCACCGCGAGATTGCAGGCGGAGGAAGCGCTGCGCAAGTCAGAGAGACTTGCGGCCATGGGGAGAATGGCGGGAATTGTCGCCCACGAGATCAACAATCCTCTGGAGTCGATCCTTAACCTCTTCTATCTGATCCAGAGACATCCGTCTCTGGATCCGGAAGCACAACACTATACCAGGATGGCGGAACAGGAACTGTTGCGTGTTTCGCACATTACCAGGCAGACGCTGAGTTTTTATCGTGAATCCGCGGAGGCCATTGCTGTCTCCATTCCGGGGCTACTGGACGACATTTTGGAGCTTCAGTCGCGTCAATTGCAGGCCAGTGGAATCGGCGTCGAACGGCGTTACGGTAGCAGCGACGTAGTGCAGGGTTTTCCCGTGGAGTTGAAACAGGTATTTCTCAATCTTATTGGCAACGCAATTCAGGCGATGCCACAAGGCGGGCGCTTGCGGGTGCGCATACAGCAGTCCTATCGAGCGGCGACGCAATCTGCAGGCGTTCGAGTCTCCATATTGGATACCGGCTCAGGCATAAGGCCGGAAGACGCAAAGCGGCTCTTTGAACCATTTTTTACCACCAAATCGACAAAAGGAACCGGGTTAGGCCTTTGGATCTGTAAAGGGATCGTGGAGAAGTATGACGGCACCATAGACTTCCGTAGTAGCAGCCTTCCAGGCAGAAACGTGACCTGCTTTTCGGTTTTCATTCCGGCCTCGACTTCTGCGGATAAGCGTTTGCTCCAATTGACGAACGTCGGAGCCGAGAGCTAAGGCATCATTCCTCAACGTCTAAAGCTCTAGCAGAACCCAATAGGAACTGGACGGGTGCCCCACGTTCGCCTCAGCGTACGTGGGCCGAAAATGATATTTTTCGATTGCTTTTCCTGGAATCCGCCGGCATTTGATGGTCGATAACGGAAAGCATTCGAGGGCTTCGCCCGTCTCATCCGGCCCACGTACGCTGAGGCGAACGTGGGGCACCCGTCCAGTTCCTATTGGGTTCTGTTAGACACAGACTTCGCCGAGAATCAATTTGAACCGGCGGTTCTCACCCAGACACTGAAGGCCATGCCCTTCAAAGGTCAGACTTTTCGGCCGTGCAATCGATACTTCAGGCCGCTCAGTTGTCCTTAGGCAAAGCGAACGCGATGTAAGACCGATGCACCGGTTGTGCCGTTTGCTGTTCGGGCCCATCCCTTGGTATATCCGTCTGCTTCGCCGAGGCGGCACAGAGAACGATATACTCGCGCCCATCCACCTCATAAACTGCCGGGACACCTTCGGAAGCAGCGGGAAGATCCGTTTCCCAAAGCACCTTGCCGTTCTCTTCGTCGTAGGCGCGGAGCTTGCCTTCGTCTTTCGTGGCTATAAAGATCAAGCCACTCGCGGTCACTACAGGACCATTTCTAGACATCATGATGCCTGTGTCCTTGAGATTTTCTGACTCACCCTGGGGAGCGTTTCCCAAGGGTACCTGCCATTTAATCACCCCCCGGTTCAGGTCGTATGCCGTGATCACTGACCATGGCGGACGGATGATCGAAGGCTGCAACCCATAGCCGGACCAGTAGCGAACCGGTTCGGGCGCACCATTGGTCGGAACGGGCGCTGGTTCGTTGCGCGAGGGAATGGGCTCAGGCGCACTCCCAGGATTGCCAAGATATAAGAGCAGATTGTTCAGCAGCGGGTCGGTGAGATCGGGGAAAGCGGGCATGTCGTTGAGCCCGTAATTCACTACGCCTTTGATCGTCTCTGCGCCAAAGAGGGAAGGGGCATTCACAAGAGAGGGGATCGCCGGCGGCGCGCCTGCGCGCTCCGGGCCATGACACCGCTCACAGTAAAAATGGTAAACGGCTTTGCCTTGGACTGCGGGAGCAGCCTGGCTGGGAATTTGCCAAAGGGAGGGAGGCTCGCTGCGCTCATTCTTGAGGATGGCCGGAATATCCATCGACACGACATACATGGTTCCGTTGGCCGGGTTGGCCGCGGTCATGCCCCAATTGACACCGCCATGGTTACCGGGCATCTCAACGGTATCTGTCAACCCGGGAGGGGTGAAGAGGCCATGGTTGACCGCATTCTCCACCACCTTCTTCCAGCGCGCTCGATCCGGCGGGCTCAGGATGTAGGGATTCAGATCGGCCACGGTGAACGCCTGGCGCGCGAAGGGCGGCGGCGCGGTGGGAAAGGGCTGCGTGGGAGAAGCCTCCTCGTCCGGCATGTTGGATCCCGGCACGGCGCGCTCCTCTATAGGCCAGACAGGCTTGCCCGTGGCCCGGTTGAAGACGTACACGAACCCCTGCTTGGAGGCCTGGGCCACGATAGGCATGTCTTTCCCGCCTTGCTGCACGGTCAGCAGTTGCGGAGCGGCCATCGCGTCATAATCCCACAGGTCATGGTGAATGAGCTGGTAGTACCAGACCAGCTTTCCCGAGTGGGCGTTGAGTGCCAGCAATGAGTCCGCGAATAAGTTATTCCCCTTGCGATCGGCGCCGTAGAAGTCGTACACGGGAGCTCCCGTAGGGATGTAGATGATTCCCGTCTTTTGATCGAGGCTCATCTCGCCCCAGCAATTGACGCCGCCGGCCGATTTCCAGGCGTCTTTGGGCCATGTCTCGTAACCGGGTTCTCCAGGATGCGGGATGGTGTGAAAGATCCAGGCCATGCGTCCGGTGCGCACGTCATAGGCACGAATATCGCCCGGCGGAGAGCCGTAGTCCTCTCCGGTAGAAGAACCGAGAATGATCAGATCCGCAAAGACGACCCCCGGAGTGCCGGATTGAATCTGGTGCATCGAGTTCGCATCCCGCCCCAGCCCTTCTTTCAGATTGACCGTACCGCCATTGCCGAAGGAGGTAATGAGTTGGCCGTTGGCCGCGTTGATCGCTTCCAGGTTGTTGGCGAAGGAGATCAGAAGGCGCCGATCGCCGCCATCGCTGCTCTGCCAATAGTTGATGCCGCGATGAGCTTCCATGCGTGGCCCCAAGTTGCG
>Ga0302324_100001694_pt1 | contig 52824 bp, 50 predicted proteins | sample Palsa_T0_1_FD_201949 | JGI IMG/M metagenome (GOLD analysis project Ga0302324, IMG submission 201949) | Peat permafrost microbial communities from Stordalen Mire near Abisko, Sweden - Palsa_T0_1 | ecosystem: Environmental > Terrestrial > Soil > Palsa > Peat permafrost | place: Sweden: Abisko...
CGGCGTTATGGCCGCCGGCATATCGCGCTACCACCGAGAAGCTCTCCGACAGTACGTCGACAATCTTTCCTTTACCCTCGTCGCCCCACTGGGCGCCGACAATCACCGCGGTCTTGCCTCGTTTCAAAGCCAACTCCCTCACAGAGATTTGCAGGCGCAGGATCAAAGACGTGCTGCGCGTAAGTACGAACACCCAGGGGTCGCACACGCCTTGCCGCGCGAAACTCGAAAGGCTTACTTGGGATGAAGGCGGAGAAGATGTGTACGAAGTATCTTATCGCGCCCACGCAGCGGATAGCAACGCGATCCCCGGGGCTTGATCTCCGGATGAGTGTTGGAGTTTGGAAAATTTATCAAACCATTAGATAATGACCCGGGAGGCGATATGAGTTTTTTCTGGTCATTTAATCCAAGAACCGCTCCCGTCGGATTTGCCAGTTGTTGTGTTGTGCTACTACTGCTGTCCCTGAGTTTCCTTGAGATTCGCTCGATCTCTTCTATCGTCCAATTTGTGCTCTTCGTGTTCTTTTGCTTTGCCCTTGGCCTTGCCGGGTTCTCAGTCGCTCGGGAGCAATCAAAGACCTTTGGGGTGATGGCACTTTTGATCGGAGCGATTGCGTTTATATTTCCCCTCGTTCTATTCCTCTGGTTCCCTGGGATGCTCCGACATTAATACTCGGCCCTCGGCATGGCTGAGAGAAAGTAACCTTGAGGAATTTCGTGGTGAAAAAAGGTTTTCATTTCGACGCTCCACGCGAGGAGTATCACTCGCAACGCTCTGCCACCCATGCCTAAATTCGAGAAGCACATCTTCATATGCGGAAACCAGCGCCCTGCGGGAAATCCGCGCGGATGCTGCGATCCCACCGGCCAGGCGAAGTTGCAGAAATTATTCAAGCAGAAGCTGGCGGAACGCGGCCTCAAGGGCAAAGTACGGGCCAACCAGTCTGGCTGCCTCGATCAATGCGAGCACGGCCCGAATCTCGTGGTCTATCCCGAAGCCGTCTGGTACGGACACGTCACGGAGGCCGACGTTGACGAAATCATCGAATCGCACATCATCGGCGGCAGGCCGGTCGAGCGCCTTACGCTTGCCGACGACTGCCTGAACACCGCCTCGTGCGAACACCGCAAAGAGAAGATCGGTGGCGAGCGGTGAGTGGTCAGAAAGCGCTCTAGTCCGAATGACAAACCTTGATCAGGACGCGCCCCCCAATTCCGTCGCCGAATGGGTGATCGCCCTCTTCGATGAACTGCACGATCCGCAGGTGCTCGAAGTTGTACTCACGCCAGGCGGTGGCGACGCGATCATGGCATGCCGAGGTGCCGCAGGAACGCTCCGCCAGCGTAGGCTCCCGTCACCTCTAGTCGCAGGTGTGCTCGCGAAGATGAAGAAGTTGGCGAGACTCGACGTGGCCGAGCGGAGCCGCCCGCAGTGCGGCAACGTGCGATTACTCAACTTCCATGGCAGCAGCACCGAGTTTGAGGTTGCGACTCGCCCCGCCGGAGACGGCGAGGCACTGACCCTGCGCCGCTTGTGAAATCCAAGGGATCCTGTAGACGGTATTCGTGGCTGGCAACGGACGCTGGCAACTGTTTCATGGTAGGCGCGGCAGGAATCGAACCTGCAACCACCGGATTAGAAATCCGGTGCTCTATCCATTTGAGCTACGCGCCCTCAGTGAACAGACATTCGTCCAACCCATTAAGAATACCCTAGTTAATCGGTGCGGAGGACGCAACCGAAGCAGTGTCGCGCTGCACAAATTGCACCGGATGCAACCCTGCTCAACGGTTCCAGTCGGATTGTTCCTCTGGAGAGATTGATTGGCGGACGCGCAGCCACTTCAGCTTCGCATTCAGCCGTTCTTTTAGGTGTAGCCCAGTTCAAAGATTGGCCGAAGCCAGAAGCCAACAAGCAGCGCTGCGGCGTGCTGGGTTCAAGCGCTGTCTTTACCGCTGCTCCACGATAAGGCAACCTTCGTCAAGTTTGGTTTATGGTGATCCGCCGCGAATCGGGCGCGACCAGCGGTTCGATCCGCCGCCAACTCTCTCCTTCGGTTCCTCCGCCGAACGGGACGCCGTGGAGGATTTCGGCAATGATTTCCGCCGTTTCGGAGACCGTCATTCCGGAACGGTTGAAGAACAGATTACCGTCCGCAAACGCGACCTGGCCGTTTCGTACCGCCTTAAGCTCCCGCCACCACGGGTATTGCTCCAGGACCGTTTGTTCCCGCAGACTCCGCTCCAAATCGAATCCGCACGGCGCTACAATCAAGTACTCCGGGTCGGCGTCGCGAAGCTGCTCGGCGGGAATAGCAGCCGAGTACTCGCCTTTCTTGCCGATCAGGAGTTCGCCGTTCGCGATTTCCACCAGCTCCGGACCCCAGTTTCCCATCGCGAATACTGGGTCCATCCACTCCAGCATGACCACCGATGGCCGGCCGAAACGCGCCGCCTTCTCCCTGACCTTGTCCAAGCGCTGTCTTTCGCGACGGACAAGCGCTTCGCCCCGCTCCTCCAAACCAAGCTCTTGCGAGATGCGCAGGATACTTTGGAAGATCTCTTCCAAAGACGTCGCGGAGAGTGCCAATTGCCGCGCCGCGGGTCCACAACTTCGCTCCACATCTCTGGGAGTGACGGCGCACACTTCGCAATGCGATTGCGTAATCAGCAGATCGGCACGCAACTCAGCAATCAATTCTCCGTGAACGTGATACAGCGGTTCGCCGGAACGGAGTCGGCGCCGAACCTCAACGTCGATTTCCCTGCTCGAAACAGACACATCAAACGCAGGAGCGCTGCAAGCCGGAAGCCGCCTCACCCAATTCGGGTTATCGCACTCATGCGACCGCCCCACGAGCATCTCGCCGGCGCCCAAGGCACAGACGATTTCTGTGGCGCTCGCCAGTAGAGAAACAATGCGCATGTTATGCAGCCTGCTGTGACGGTTGGCAGAGGCGGCGAATCGCAGCGTAGCCGCCAAATATCGCCAGGCCGTAGAAGGCATCGCCCAATACTTGATTCCGGTAGAAGGGTATGCCAGCCAGATAACAGGCCGACAGACCACCTATCGTATGCGGATACATTGGACCGGTAGCCCAGACCATGAAGTTGGTGACAAGGAAGAACGAGAGACCGGAGGCGAGGGCCGCAGCTGCAATTACACTTGCGCCACTCCGGTCACGAATCAGCCTGCCCAGCAGCACCGGAATCAGCGCCGCCGCATAAACGTACCAAAAGCCGGAGTAGAAGCCCAGCACGGCGTCACTCAGAACCAGCGCCAACAGGGTCGCAAAAATGCCCCAACTAGCCTTCCGAGCATGGCTTCCCGCAAAAAGTCCGATGGCCATTATGGGAGTGAAATTCCACGGATGAGGAATCAGCCTCGCACACGCACCCAAAATCACCATCCCGATCCACAAGCGTTTTGGAATTACCATCGCCGTTTCTCCCGTCGATATTGTAGCTCCTCGCAGTCATTCGTGGCTGAAAAATCAGATGCAGGATTTCAACGTCTCGGACACATTGAATCCTGTAAACGAGCTGGTATCATGCGGTGTCGCATTGACCTCCTCCGCCCCATTTCGTCTCGCTTACATCGATTGGATGCGCGGCCTCGCCTGCGTCCTGATGTTCCAGACCCATTGCTACGATTCCTGGCTCAGCGCCAGCGCCCGTCAGACCAGATTTTTCATGTATTCGCAATTGGGAGGAACCTTCCCGGCTCCTCTGTTTTTGTTTCTGGCGGGCATTTCGTTCGCGCTGGTGACCGAAAAGCTGTGGAAGAAGAGTCTGCCACCAGCGCAAATCGCCCGCGCCACCATCCGCCGCGGCGCGGAAATCTTTGCCTTCGGCCTGCTCTTTCGCCTGCAGGAATATCTCATTGCCTGGGGCTGGGCGCCACTGAGCGACCTGCTGCGGGTCGATGTTCTCAACACCATCGGCCTCTCTATGATGCTCATGGGCCTGCTCTGCTGGCTGGTGCTCACGATGCACCGCGGAGCCCGGGCAAGGCTCATCCTCGTTCTTTCCTCGGCTGCAACCGCTCTTCTAATCTCTCTGCTCACGCCGCCGCTGTGGACAACCTGGCGGCCGAGTTGGCTGCCTTGGCCATTGGAGTCGTACATCAACGGCGTCCACAACCTGGGCACGCCGCAAGCCTGGCTCTTTCCAATTTTTCCATGGGCGGCTTTCGCCTTCGCCGGGCTGGCTGCCGGGTTTATCTTGCAAAGCGAATGGGCACGCCAGCGTGAAACTCCCACTTTCTGCCTGATGGGCCTGGCAGGATGTGCGTTCGTTGTAGTCTCGCGCTGGCTCGATGCGCAACCGCGCCAGCTTTACGCCGTCTATGACTATTGGCACACGAGTCCAGACTTCTTGCTCATTCGTGTGGGCATGCTGCTTGTAATTCTGTCGGCTGGTTATTCGTGGTGCCGCTGGGTTATCGGAAAATGGCGCGCGGGACATTGGCACTTCAGTCCTCTCATTCAGTTGGGTCAGGCTTCCCTGCTGGTCTACTGGGTCCATCTCGAGTTCGTATATGGACGTTTCTCGATCCTGCCCAAACATGTCGAAACCATCCGGACCGCATCTTTGGGACTGCTGACGATCTTCCTCGCCATGCTCATCCTCGCCTTCCTGCGTACGCGGACGAAGGGGCACGGTGCTGAGATGCTGGCTTGGTTCCACAGTCCAGCCCGAGCCAACTGAGGTCTGCCGCGGCTACGGAGTGAGGCGCGCCACTAGCGAAACTGTTTCGCGAACTCCACCACTTCGCGCTCCGCCCAACGGCCGTCGTAACCCGGATCGCCATCGCGCTCGCCCACGAAGGCGCAGTGGCCGCCGTCGCCGGTTTCAACGTAGGTGATGTTGCGATTGGAGAGGATCCGTTGCCGCGTTTCCGGCAAAAGGCGGATGAACGGATCGTTGGCCGCGTGAATCACGAGCGTGGGAACGGCGATGCGGTCGATAACATTCGCCGCCGCGGCTCTCGTGTAGTAGTCGTCGGCGCCGGTGAAACCGCAATAGTAAGCGGTGATTCGGTCGTCGAAATCTCGCAGGGTTCTGATTCCGCGCAGTCGTGAGGGGTCGAAGCTATTGGGAAATAGCCGTACCTTGCGGCGAAACCGCTGGAACAACTGCAGCAGAAAATAATATTCGTAGATCCGGTTGGCAGGCTCGTGCAATGCGTCGGCTCCAGCCGCCAAATTCACCGCCGGACAAACCGCCGCCACTCCGCGAAATTCCGCCGGGCCATCGCTGCCCCACTCTCCTGCCAGCTTCAAAACCAGGTTGCCGCCCATGGAAAAGCCGATCAGCACGAAACCGGGGATTCCGTCGCGCTCCACCAGGTTGCGCGCCACCACCGCCACATCCGCGGAACGGCTGGAGTTGTAAAGGGTTGGAGCGCAGTGGTCCATGCCGCCGCAGTTGCGCTGGTTCATCCGCACCACGTTCATGCCCGCAGCCAACCCGTTCCGCGCGATGCCCAGCATGTATTGCGATTCGCTCGATCCTTCCAGCCCGTGCACCACGACCAGCGTGAGCGCCCTCCGGTCCTTTTGCCAGTGACAGTGGCAGAGCACAGGAACGCCGGGTTCCACCTCGATCAAACGCCGTTCGGCAGGGGGCAGCTGGATTCGCCGCGAAAGAAAGAACGCAGCCAGAGTTTGCAGGTGTCCACCCCGGAACCAACGATGCGTCCGATAAACGGAGGGCGCAAACGCCGGCGGCGCCTGTGTGTCGCCATCCTCGAACTCAGCTCGTGAACTTGAAGGTCCCAGGCATCACCGCCTCAGTTTGCGAAGTTCCCACAAATTGATTCTAATAGGAGTAGTCCGTTACCCGGGAGTGATCGTCATGCCGATTTTTGAATATGTCTGCCAGGAATGCCAGCACGAGTTTGAAACCTTGATCTTCGGCCGCGACAAGGCCATGTGCCCCAAGTGTCAAAGCAAGAAGTTGAGCCCGCAGCTGAGCGTCTTTGCCGTAGCTGCGAAAAACCCCGCTGCAGCGTCGGCTCCCACAGGTGCCTGCGGTTCCTGCGGCGACCCTCGGGGTGCGGGCGCGTGCTCTCTCGGAGATCTCGACTAGCGCCGCAGGCTCGCGCCCACCCTCCGGCTCAGCAAACTTTCGACACTGTTCCGACTGTGACTGTGGTTACCTTTGTTTCCTCATCCCGCCCGCCTACCATGCTTTGAATCTGCCTTGAACCCAAGGAGCATCGCATGGATCGGCGCCAGCAGTCGCGTGTCTTCGTTGACCTCCCGGTACAGATCTGGGGCATGGACATGCATTCCCGCCCATTCACTCAGCCTGCCAGTCTGCGCACCATCAGCGGCCGTGGCGCGACCTTGCAGTGCGTGGACGCTCGACTGAAGCCCGGAGACGTCGTCGACGTTTTATACCAAGGAACCAAGGCCCAATTCCGCATCGTGTGGTGCGGCAAGCCCGGCACCGAAATGGCCGGCGAGGTCGGAGTCGAGAACCTCTCCACCGACGTCAAGCTTTGGGATATCGATCCGCTGCGCTGTGCGGCTGCCGCCGGCCAGGGTTAGAAGCCAACCCTGCGCAGGGATATGTTTCCACTTTTCGGAGTAAAGGGAGCAGTGGGGGGAGGGCCGGAGAGGGCTGCAACCCGCAACAACCGGGCTATTCGCAGTATGAAGTAGACGCTCTGCGAAGGCAAGCAGAAAGCGGCCCGGAGACGCGAATTTCCGCTAGAAATGCAGGAACTTTCACACTTAGCGCAGTCCAATCGCGGAAACATTGCAAGTTCCGTCATCCTGGCTCGAGTGAACGATCCTAGAACTATGGTGCCGCGAACCCATCCGTTACGATTCATAGGTTCTCGCGAAATTACCTCCCTTATCAACTCCAGGCTGTAAACTCACGAGAGATGCAAGTCAAGATTCTTGGCTCCGCAGCCGGGGGCGCGTTTCCGCAATGGAATTGCGCCTGCGCCAATTGCCGCGCCGTGAGAGCCGGCGCGTTCCACGGCAAGCCGCGCGCGCAAACGCAGCTTGCGCTCTCCGACGACTGCCTCCGGTGGTTCTTGCTGGGCGCATCTCCCGACCTTCGCGCCCAGATCGAAGCCAGCCCTGAGTTGCATCCCCTACAGGGCCGCCATTCGCCCATTGCCGGTATCGCGCTCGCCAATGCCGATCTCGATCACGTCCTCGGACTCCTTTTGCTGCGCGAGCTCCAGCCGCTTCGCGTCCATACCACCGCCTCCGTTCGCCGTATTCTCCGCGAGGATAACTCGATGTTCGGCATGCTGCAGCGTACTCCAGATCAAGCCAAGTGGACTGATTTTGAATCCGGGAAGGAATTTTCTCTGTGCGACGCTCAAGGCGAGGATTCCGGTCTCCGCTCCCGGGCGTGGTCCTTGAGCGCTCACTATCCCTCCTATGTCACGGCAGAACGCAAATCGCAACTTTCCCCCGGCGAAGCTTCCCTTGGCTTCTTCATCAATTCGAATTCCGGTTCGCGCTTGGCCTATATGCCGGCCGTCCCTCAAGTGGACGACGCATTGCTCGCGGAGTTCGATGCCTGCGACGTCCTGCTTTTCGACGGCACCTTCTGGAGCGACGACGAACTGATTCGCGTGCAAGGCGGCGGGCAAACCGCGCACCAGATGGGCCACATCCCGGTCGAAACCACGTTGGTCAAGTTGGCGGCACTGCGCCGCCCGCGTAAAATATTTCTACATATCAACAACACCAATCCCATGCTCGACGAGTCGAGCACTCAACATCGCCAGGCGCGGGACGCGGGCTGGGAAGTCGCGGAGGATGGATGGCAGTTCGACCTGTAGAAACCGAAGCGGCATCGCTCGCCGCTCCCCGGCTTTCGCTCGAGGAGTTGCGCGCACAATTCCAGGCCACCGGCGAAGAGCGCTACCATCACAAGCATCCTTTCCATTTATTGATGCACGAAGGCAAGCTCACCCGCGGACAACTGCAGGCCTGGGCCCTGAACCGCTACTATTATCAATCGATTATTCCAATAAAGGATTCGATCATTCTCTCGCGCGGTCCCGACCCGGTCTTCCGCCGGGCCTGGCGCAAGCGCATCGTCGACCACGATGGCGACGCCACCAATAACAATGACGGCGGCATCAAGCGCTGGATAAAGTTGGCGGAGGCCACAGGTCTCGATCCCGAACAGGTTCGCGCCGGCAAAGGCATTCTTCCCGCCACCCGCTTCGCGGTCAATGAATACCTGAACATCGTTCGCAGCCGGACTCTGCTGGAGGCGGTCGCTTCCTCGCTGACAGAATTGTTTTCCACCAAGCTGATCACCCTGCGCGTGGAAAAATTGCGCCAGCACTATCCCTGGCTGGCCGGAGGCCTGGATTATTTCGAAGCCAGACTTTATCAGGCCCCCGAAGATTCGCAGTTCGCGGTGAATTACGTCTACGACAACGCGAAGACGCGAGCCGAACAAGAGTTGGCAATCCAAGCCTTGCGCGACAAATGCGACATCCTCTGGGCCCAACTCGACGCGCTCCACTTCGCCTACGTTCAGCCCGGATGGCCTCCGCCTGGAGCATTCCGCATCGAGGCGAGCTAGCATGAGTCAGAAATCCAACAAAAAACTCTGTCATCCCGAGCGGAGCATTGCGATTGGCGAAGCCAATCGCAATGCGGAGTCGAGGGACCTGCTTTTGTGTGCGGCGTATGGCACTCAGGGGATGGAACACTAACATGCCCCCTCCTGAAGACACCAGCCAGCCCCGCCTGGCCACCGGTTGCCGCTGGGGTGCTGAGAGCAAAATCGGCGCCGAAGAGCGAGTCATCCTGTTTCCCGAAGGCGCAATCAAGCTGCAAGGCACGGGCCGGCAGGTGCTTGAACGCTGCGACGGCCAACGCACTTTCGGCCAGATCATCGCAGAATTGCAGGCCCAGTTCGGCGGCGCGGATCCCGCCAAGATTCGCGCCGACATCAGCCAGTTCATCGAGCAACTGCGCCACAAGCGGATCGTCGACTATTAGAGCAGCCTCGCACCTTTGCCACGGTTTCACGACGGCACCGCACAGGCGAAAACCCTCAAAAGTGAAAAATCAAATCGCTGGCCGCCGTAAGCTGATTCTGCCTCCGGCCGTTGTCGTAAGCCTTCCGATCCCAGGCACGCTCGAAACGCACCTCAGGACGCAACTGCACCGTTGTCCCCAGCCAATGGCACCACGTGATCGTGTTCTCTGAGTATCGGGCCGCGTAGCCCGTGCGCTGGCCTTTCTTGTCGTCGAGAAAATCGGTGCGAAGCGACAGAAAGTCATGCGCCGAGAGTTCCTTCTGCAAAAAGTTGACCGCTGCATATTCCGGAGCGGTGCAACGCTGTTCTCCCTCCGGGCAGTACGCCGCATTCGCGCCGGTCTCCGGTTGAATCGCGCCTCCGAGCGCCGGCACGTCGCGCTCGTACATATACCAGGACTCGGTAGCCATGTGCACCGTCTTCGAGAACTTGTGATACCAGGTCGCGTCATACTGCTGCAAATTGTTGTACGCGTACTTGCCGTCGTTGATCCCGTTGGCGCAGACGTACAAATTATCGTTCACCGACTCGGTCGTATAGCTCAGGCAGCCCGTGCCCGAAGGCTTCGCATCAGGCGTCCACAAGGCAACATCGTGCCCGCCGGTAATGCCCACTTGCACCAGCCACTGGTCGTTCAGCTTCACCGTCGCTACCAGCCCCGTGTCGGTAAACGGATCGATCGCATACAGCAGCGAATGGCTGAAGATGTAATTGTTCGGTGCCAGTTGCGCCTCGATGCCTGGCACAGAGATGAATCGGCCCACCCTCACATTCATGCCCTGCGCCACCTGAGGAACGTAAACATCGACATATTCCAGCGTAGGATCGAAGCCATATTGATGATGGTCAATCAACAACTGGCCGCTGCCGTAGCCCTTCCCGATCGTGTAGCGATAATCCGTTCCATAGAGCCCGGTGAGGTGGTAGCCCCAGTCGATCCGTTCGCGTTGCACGGAATCCGGCAGCCGCTCGGCGTAGAGAACGATTTGGTTCATCTCCAAGCGATTGGAGTAAACGTCGTTCGCCTCGGGCGCATTCGTCTTTGTCGAGTTGCTGAAGTTCAGCGTCGGATCGATCCATCCATAAATCTTCGCCCGGCTGCGCACCTGGTTAATTGCGGTCATAAGCGGATAGCTGTTCGTGTCCGGCTCGCCGATCACCGGCGAACCGCCATAAGACCAATCTGAATTGGGGAATGGCGGCGAATCGAGCGGTGACGGAAGCCCGCGTCGCGCCGGGACTACCGGGGACGCAGCCGGCGAAGAAGCAGTCGCCGAAGGAGCAGCCGGCGGCCACCAGTCCAGGTGGTAAAACTCCGCCCAGCGAGCAACGAACCCCTTCCGCTCAGGGATCCCCGCCCTCGGCGCATCAGGGGCCGATGATGTTTGATCGGGCTGTTGCGCCAGTGAAAGACCGCACGATAAGAACATGACGCCTACGACTAGCAGAAAGGAGAAGGATTGGCGGGAATTATTCTCTGGACGCTGAAGTGTCGGGCCAACTAAGTCTACAGGCCCGGTACAGCGTGTTTCACAAAGGCGGCCGGGTAGATTCGTTCGCCCCCATTCCGTGCGTCTGATCCTTCCGAAAGTCGACAGGCCATTGTGACATCCGACCTTGCCTTCCTCTCGAAATCAGGCCATCATGGTCAAAGCGGAGCCAGTAGGCTCAAATGGCACGGAGAGACCCGTACGTCGTTTGTTGTTAAGATTTTGGTATCTAACTCCTTTGGGATCAAGATTTTGGCACACCTATTTTGCGAAACCCGTGCTGGGCAAGGGTTTCCAGAGGTATCGGGGGGATACCCTAAGCGATAAACCTTACGAGAGTAAAATTGAACTTCCATTGAACTTCCAGAGGGCGCCTAAATTGCCCCGCCGACAAAATTATTTCAGGCAGAAATCCACAGGATGATCCATTCGCACCACTGATGATTCCCAACCCGCTCGCCCTCATCGCCGAGATCACGCACCGCTGCCCGCTGCACTGCGTCTATTGCTCGAATCCCCTTGAACTGGCAGCGGTAAGTTCCGAGCTTTCCACCGCCGAGTGGATCGATGTTTTTCAGCAGTCGGGCAAGCTCGGGATGTTGCATGCGCACTTCACCGGCGGCGAACCTTTGGCGCGCCCCGATCTCACGGAACTCATCGCCGGTGCGCGCGCCGCCAGCCTTTATACAAACCTGATCACGTCGGGCATTGGGCTTGCTGATACGCGATTGCAGGCACTAGTCGAGGCCGGACTCGATCACATCCAGCTCAGCTTTCAGGATTCGCGCGAGGCCGCAGCCAACTGGATTGCCGGAGCCAAAGCGCACGCGCACAAGATCGAATTGTCCCGCCTCATCCGCCGCTACAAAATCGCGTTCACCGTGAATCTTGTCATACACCGGCAGAACATCGATCACCTCGATGAGATGATCGCTTTCATCGAACAGCTCGCTCCCGAGCGCATGGAGATCGCCCACACGCAGTATTACGGCTGGGCGTTGCAGAACCGTTCCGCACTGCTGCCCACGCGGGCGCAGCTTGAAACGGCCGTGGAAGCGGTAACCGCCGCTGAAAAGCGCTTCGCCGGACGCATTCGTGTTGATTTTGTAGTCCCCGACTACTACGCGCGCTTTCCTAAGGCTTGCATGGGCGGCTGGGGCCGTAGATTGATGCTCATCAATCCATCCGGCAAGGTTCTTCCCTGTCACGCCGCGGAAGTGATTCCCGGACTCGAATTCGAAAACGTGCGCGAACAAAAGCTCGATTTCATTTGGCGGGAGTCGCCGTCATTCCGGCGTTTTCGCGGAGAAGAATGGATGCCGGAACCATGCCGCACTTGCGACCGGCGCACCGAAGATTTTGGCGGATGCCGATGCCAGGCTCTGCTCCTCACCGGCGACACGAACGCCACCGATCCTGCCTGCTCGCTCGCGCCCGCGCACCACATCGTGGAAGCGGCGCTCGCCGAGGCCAATTCCAGCGCGGCGATTTCGCAGCCAGTCGCAGCCACATCGTTCGTGCAGTTACAGCAGCGTGCCGGAGATCTCTGGAATTACCGCACCAATCCCGAGTAGACTGACCTACCAGCGCACTCCAATCGTGATCGGCCGCACGTCGGTTGTGATGTTGTTGCCGGACCCGTGCATGAGACGGTATTCCGCGTAGATTTCGACTCCGCTCGGCATCTTGCGCGCCACACCCGCGCCAATGTTGTACCCGAACTCGTTCTGGTTGGAATTAACGAAGCTGCCGTTGAGCGGAATGCTCACGCTCGGGCACGATCCCCACCATTCCCAGAAGCCATTGCACGCCGAACCCGGAACTGCAGTGTCGGAGTCCAGACTGCCTGCGCGATGATAGAAGCCGGGCCCGAAGAGAACATATCCGCTGTAGAGCTTGGTCACGGGAATGTTGATGATGGGATCGAGCGTGACGGCGAGGACATAGCTCGTGGCTCCCGACGCCTGCGCCAGTCCCAGCGCGGACTGGCGCAACGGCAGGTCCGCAAAAATGAAATCCGCGCGCAGCCCCAGATACTTGTTCGCGTTGCGAGCCGCGCCGACCGTGCCCACGCCGCCTCCGCCTCTCACGTAGGTCTTGGTCGCACCACTGTCCAAATTGGCGCCGGCGCCAACGTTAAACGTCCACTTGTTGTAGTCGCGAGGCTTCACCTTTCGCCGCGTGGACTCCTCCTCAGCCGGCTCCTGGCCGGTGTCGGGTGGTGCTGCGGGCTGCTGCGCGGCCGGGGCCGGTTGCGCAGGCGGCGCAGGAGTTTGTGCGGCGGGCGCTGTCTGGCCAAATCCTTGCGCTCCCAACAAGACTGCCAGAACCAGCAGCGTTAGCGCACTCACAGTCGCGAACTTTCCAATCATCCATTCTCCTCCCATAACCGGGCATAGTGGCGGACCGCAGCGCCCGGCATGGAGAGGCGCCGTTGGCAAGGTTCCGCTGTGATTCCTCGCAGGAAGGCGTTGGCCTTGGTCGCGGCGGGATCGCATTATATTACCAACTTTGATGCGGCTTCGGCGCGGCAAGCCGCCCGAGGGCGCTTCGACAAGACATTCGTCTTGCGAGTCGAAGCTACGGAAGGGTTAGAGATTGTGGGTCAGCGCTTCGAGCTCGGTGGGCTTAAGCCGCGCGAACGCTTCCGCTGCGGCTGTTTTGAGCTCCTCGTAGGCCTTGGGACCATCGAGGGTCGCGGCTTTGCGCAGGCGGGCAAGCCCGGGAGCGGGAATGAAGCGGAAGGCACTCGGAGGAAGCCATAACCACATGCGAAGCCTTCCCCGCGCGAACGTACAGTAGATGCGGACATTGATGGCCGCTTCCTGCAGCTTGGAGCCGGGGCCGGCGATGAGACTGCTATTGCCCCGCATCGCATTATCGAACTCAGCGAGAACCGCCGAATTGTGGGCCATGCGCTGGAGTAACTCCCGATATATGCGCATGCGCCGGCGCTGCTCCTCGCGAAAGCAGCGTGGGCTCAGGTTCCAGCGCAATTCAAAATCGGCGGCGGGATCAAGCAGAGACGCGAGCAGAGACGGGTCGACGGGATACAAGAAATGGATCACATCGGCGAGAACCAGCTTAGGAACTCTGCCGCTGGCCCAGGCCAAATACAACAAATAAACCAACTCCGCCACGCTCGCGGCGAGGATCAGCCAGGTCAAGACCTGCGAAAACATGGCTAGCGTATCCTCCGTATCCAGTCCAGATATTGCTCCAAGACAGCGGTGTAGTGGGCCACCAACTCGGGATCCAGAGGAGGCTCTTCCTCCCGGGGCACGCGGAAGAACCAAATCCAAATCAATACGGCAAGAGAGTATGCCACAACTGAGGACAGACTCCACAAAAATGTGAATCTTGTTCCGAAATCCGAAAATTTGATCGTGCTCAGAAGGGCAACAGTAGCGTAGAGCCCAAACCCAGCGGCGATGCCAAGAGGATACTGGCGCCAGCGGAGGCCAAGAAATGACGCTAATGCCCCCAGCCCGAGGAAGATGAGCACTTGCACGAACCGGACGACAATTTCGCCAGTGACAATATAGAGGAGGAGGCCGCCGACCTGCGACGGGACGGCATGAGCGCGAGCCAAACTCAAGCCGATGCCCGCGATAACGATGGCCGGAAAGATGATGTGGGTCCACCAGATGCGGGCTCGGAGGACGGTCCGAAACACTTCGTACATCACAAGGATTCCAAGGACGCAGTAGCCAGCCTCGGTAATCCAATAGGTCACTTTGTAGGCCTGCGGGTGGCTATCGACTGCGAATCGCGCCACATCCGCGCCCACTCCAAAAGCTACGTAGGCGAAAAACCATGGGCACACTTTGTACGCGCGGTTCCGGAGCATGAGGAAAAACAACAGCACCAGAAGGCCCAGCGGAATGTACCACACAAGAGGATTCATAGAGCCGGGAGCAGCTTATCGCATCTGCCCCCGGCTTTTTCGAAAATAATTCGGTTAGGCCGCGACGGCCCCTTGGGGCGGTTTGGTCGCGTTCCCGGTGGGTATTTGGCCCGACCCGTCGGCCAAGAGGACGACGCCAACTCTGGGCGGCGTGGCAGCTGCCACGCTCCCGGGTGGCGTTCGACCCCCTCCGTCGGCTAATGCTGCCGAGGCGAACGACATAAGCAACAGAGCGACTGCGAGTATCCGTTTCATGGTGATTCTCCTTGTTGAGGTATGGGGGAAAAGCCGAAGCGCCCCGGCGAACAGTTTAGCCCGGGAAGCAGGCCGGGGAACCATTTGACCGCAGAATAATTGAAGTCCGAACGGCGGGGGCTGGGCTCGAATTCGCCCGAACAAGTCCGGCAGGAGAGAATCTACACCAATTCGGCTTCCCAGGACTGACCGGTAGTGGCTCAATTTGAATTCTTCACCATTGCGCCCTCTCCGGAGTCATCCCGAAGTCCCGCGTTTTCACCACCGGGACGAGGGATCTCGCGTGCGCACACAATCGTCCTGAATCATACTGAGCCACTACCGACTGACCGCGTCTCGACCGCGAAGTGCGCGTCCCACGTATGATAAAAGTAAGCTTCTGTTTTCGGGATCAAAACCGTGCCCAAAACTCCACCAGCGCTGGACGCCAACTCCGCCCCTACTTCCGGGGACCGAACTCCCGCTCGGGTTGCGCTGGTGGGCTTCGGAACCGTGGGCCGCGCCGTGGCCAGGATTCTTTGCCAGCGCGGCGATGGCGTGCTCCGCCTGACCCACATCTGCAATCGCAACTTCGAGCGCAAGAAGCAGGCCTGGGTGCCGAACGACGTAATTTGGACCGACGACTTCGGCACGATTCTCAACTCCGACGCCGACATTGTCATTGAGCTGATCGGCGGTCTCCACCCCGCGGAGGATTTTGTGCGGGGCGCCTTGACCGCAGGCAAGTCCGTGGTGACGGCCAACAAGCAACTCATAGCCCGCCATGGCCCGGACCTGCTGCAGCTGGCCAGCGCAAACGGCTGCCAGCTTGAGTTTGGAGCGTCCGTCGCGGGCGGCGTTCCCGTTCTGCCCGCGCTGCGCACCGGGCTTTGCGGAGATCGGCTGCACGGCATTGCGGGCATTCTCAACGGCACGTGCAATTACATTCTCAGCCGCATCGAGACCGATCGCATCCCCTTCAGCGAGGCGCTGGAAGAAGCGCAGGCTCGCGGCTATGCCGAAGCCGACGCCAGCGAAGACCTCGACGGCGGCGACGCGCGAGCGAAGCTTTCCATCCTCGCGCTGGCCGGGCTGCAAGTGCGGGTTTCGCCGACATACATTCGCGCCCGCACCATTCGCGCCATCGAAGCCGTCGATTTCGACTATGCCTCCGAGCTGGACTGCACCATCCGGCAGATTTCGCGCGCCGATTTGAAAGGAACGACTTTGTTTGCCGACGTTGGCCCCAGCCTGGTGCCCGCGTCGTCGCCCTTCGGCCGCGTGCAGAGAAATCTGAATCTGGTCTTGACTTCGGGAGAGTACGGCGGCGACATGGCTTTCTTGGGGGCGGGCGCGGGCGGAGATCCCACAGCTGTTGCCGTCGTCTCAGACCTGATGTCGGTGGCGGCAAGCCTCTCGGCGGGCCCGCTGGCGCACCGCCCACTGCAATTTGCCGAGCCCAGGGTGAGCTGCGACTTTGAGACGCCTTGGTATCTGCGTTTTCTGGTGAAGGACCAGCCCGGCATTATCGCGCGCCTGGCCGCGATTCTATCGGCTCACCAACTGAATATTGACGCGGTGCTGCAAAAGACGGGATTCGACAAGAGCTCGCTGCCGTTCGTCATCACGCTGGAGCCCTGCCGCGACGCGCAACTGCATCCCGCGCTCGAGGAAATGGCCGCGCTGGACTTTGCCATCCGGCCCTGTCTTTGCCTGCCAATCCTGCGCTAGCGGAAGCGAATTACAGCTTCCCAGATCCGGCTGGTGACGTTGCGGCGTCCTGCGCTACCTCAGAGTTCGGCTACTTCCAGAAAGGATTCTTTAGCCCGGCAGGCTTGAATACGCTGTCGACCTTCGCTTCCGTTCCGGAGTCGTCTGAGATTTTTTCATCCAGCAGCCGGGACGACGGCGCTTTGAGTTCGTCTACAGGGTAAGGCACAGGGGTGGAAGGATGGTTTGAGTTCATCGGGGAACCTCCACAGTCGATAATGATCTAGATTCATTGAAACACCTGGACCACCTTTTGAGGGCCGCATAATTTCGATACGCCGCATCGGAAAATCAGCAGCAGGATAATCCACCGCGACCACGCCATTTCGAGGCCTGGCCAAAACTGCTAGGATGTCAGATCACGCAATGCCCTTTAGAAACTCATAAGCTCATCCTGAAGGACGACTTTTCATGAAATGCCGCAAGCTGGGCCGAACCGGGTTTGAAGTCAGCGACATCGCTTATGGTCTGTGGGGAATGAGTGGCTGGAGCGGCTCCGACGACCAGCAATCGCTCGATTCCCTGCAACTTTCCGTCGACTCGGGCTGCAACCTCTTCGACACCGCCTGGGCTTATGGGGACGGCAAGAGCGACGGTCTGCTCGGCGAAACCATGGCGCGCAATTCACCGATACGCCTGTACGCCGCTTCGAAGATTCCACCGGCCAACGGACAATGGCCCGCGCTTGCGAAATACAAATACCGCGACGTGTTTTCCGCGGAGCACGTGATCAAGTACGCCGACCTGATTCGCAAGAAACTCCGTGTCGATGCGATCGATCTGCTGCAGTTTCATGTCTGGGACGACAGTTGGACCGACGAACCGGAATTTCGCTCGACGGTGGAAAAGCTGAAAGACGGCGGCTGGATTCGCCACTTCGGCCTCAGCCTGAACCGCTGGGAGCCGGAAAATGGCCTCAAGGCTCTGCATACAGGATTAGTCGACGTGGTGCAGGTGATCTATAACATCTTCGATCAAGCGCCCGAGGACAAACTGCTCCCGCTCTGCCAGGAACTCAACGTGGGCGTGATCGCGCGCGTGCCGCTTGACGAAGGCAGCCTCGGCGGCAAGATGACCCTCGAAACCCGCTTCCCGAAAGACGATTGGCGCGCGCTTTACTTCGGGCCGGAGAATCTGGCGAATACTATTCAGCGGGTCGAGAAGCTCAAGAAAATTGTGCCCGCCGGCATGACGTTGCCGGAAATGTCTCTGCGCTTCATCCTGTCTCATCCCGCAGTCAGCACGACGATTGTCGGCATGCGCAGCCCGGACCATGTGCGCCACAACGTCGCCGCCAGCGATGCCGGTCCGCTCGACTCCGGCTTGCTCGCCGAACTAAAAAAACATCGCTGGGACCGCAAGCCGCAACGCTGGTCGGATTAAGGTTGTTGTCAGGCTGGTATGATTTTCCGCTGGATCACCAAGGTGTTCCGTGTAGAGAGCAAACGAATCAGGGTGAGGAGAGGACTATTCGCGTCGCAAAACGATCGCGGTCGCATCATCGCTGAGCGTGCCGCCACTCGCGAACTCTTGCACCTCGGTCAACACCGACTGGGCTGATACACCTGGTTTCTGCAAGGATTGCACAAGGCGCGAGGTTCCATATTCCTGGCCTCCCCCGTTTGTCGCCTCTACCGCGCCATCGGTATAGATCAGCACGCGGTCGCCAGTCTGTAAGGTCAACCCGATCTCGGAGTACTCTGAGTTCATGAGCCCCAAAGGAAGGCCTTTTTCCGTTTTGAGTTCTGTAATGCTGGTCTGCTCCCGGACGAATATAGGATAGGGATGGCCTCCGTTGGCGACCCTCACTGTGGCGCGTTCAGTATCGAGGATCGAATAGACCAAGGTGACGAATCGGCCCTCGGGAAGGTCCTTCAGTAGCGCCTGGTTCAAGCGCATAAGGACCTCCGAGGGGGACTTCAATCCCTCCGCCGCCATGCGAAACAGACTGCGCGTTGCCGACATGAGCAATGCCGCCGCCATCCCTTTACCGCAAACGTCACCTAGCGCGATTCCCCAAAAGCCATCGCCGAGATCCACGTAGTCGTACCAGTCGCCTCCTACGGCGTTCAATTGCAGACAGAAACCGTCAATCGCATAGCCGGAAATCGCAGGTTCCCGTTCTGGCAACAGTGCTCGCTGGATGTGTCTAGCCTCGGCCTGCTCTCGGAGAGCCTTTTCCTTCTCCAAGCGCTCTTGCCCGAAGAGGCGAGCATTTTCAATGGCGATGGCGATGTTATCCGCTAATGCGCACAACAAGTCGATTTGCTCAGGAGAGAAAGCGTCAACTGCGGAGCTCTGTGCATTGAATAAGCCAATCAGTTTTCCACGGCTGATAAGCGGAATGTCCACTTCGGAAAGTGTCGTGGATTCGCTGACCACGTAATAAGGATCCTTCCTCACGTCAGGCGCGTAGTGCATCCTTGCGGTCGCCGCCACGTGGCCCACCATCCCCTCACCGCCGATCTTAAATCGATAGCCTTTGAGATGAACGTTACTAAAACCGCGCAGAGCAATTATCTCCATTTCGTTTCTAGCATCATCGCGCAGCAGCACCGCCGTCCGGTTACACCCAAAAGCCTCAGCAACTCCGCCCACGATCTCGTCCAGCAATTTCTCCAAATCGAGTATGGAGTTCACCTTCTTCGCGGTGTCCTGCAACAGCAGAAGCTCACGCACTCGGCGTTCCAGAACCTGATTTGTCGTCCCGGTCCTCATGACGTAGGGATGATAACGCAGTTCCCCAGTATCAGTGCGTGAGAAACCCCGGTTGTCCTTCTCTCACCCGTACAACCTATTTGGATTACGGTCAGATACTTATTCCGTCCTTTCAGTTTAGCGAGTCATGAGCGGATGACGGGCAAACCGGAAGCTGACCCGTTACTAAGAATCCAAGCCGGTTGTCTCCGCCTACGACCTCTGGTAGTAGCCGCTCTCCGCAGTCTAGTCTGCTTAGTCTCCGAACAAAGCAATCGCAAGCTCCCAGCTGACGGCAACCATGAAAAACAACTCGTGCCAAATCGCATTCGCCTTGACGCTATTTGCCATCCTGCTCACGGCAACCCTCCACGCCCAGAACCCGCGCGGCTCGCTGCGCGGCACGGTGCAGGATGCCACGGGCGCACGCATCTCCTCCGCCAAAGTAGTAGCGCAGTTGTCAGGCTCCTCCATTCAACGCGAGGCTGCCAGCGAAGACCGGGGCGAGTTCCGTCTCGATGACCTTCAGCCCGGCAATTACCGCGTCACCATCACGGCCGCAGGCTTCGCTCCGGCGCAGGCGGATGTCTGGATCGCAGTCGCCACGGTTCGCGACATTACGGTCAGCATGAAACCGTCGTCCGTGCAGCAAACCGTCAACGTGCAGGGGAATGCTTCCTCGATTACAACCGAAACGCTTGACACCTCGAGCGCGGTGCGCGGAGGTGTAGTGGGCAGCCAGGACCTGGAAACTCTGCCGCTCCCGGCGCGAAGTTTCGCCAATATTGCCTATCTCGTGCCCGGAACCGAGCCCGTTGAGCCTTCCGATCCCACGAAGGCGCGCATCACCGCTGTCTCGACCGGTGGAAGTTCCGGCTTGAATAACGAGCTATCGGTCGACGGCGCCGAAAACTCCGACGACTGGATCGGCGGCTTCCTGCAAAACTTCTCGCCCGATGGCGTTCAGGAATTCGCCGTGCGCACCTCGAACGAAGACGCCGACACCGGTTGGACCACGGCCGGCTCGGTCGTAATTACCACCAAGCGCGGCAGCAACGAATGGCACGGCAGCGGAGCGTTTTTTGACCGACAGGCCGCACTGAACGCGCGCTTTCCCATCGAGAATCCGGCGCCGAATCCGAAGCAGCCGTTCTCCCGCCAGAACTATGTTGGAACCTTCGGCGGTCCCATCGCAAAAAACAAAGTCTGGCTCTTCACTTCATTCGAGGGCGTGCACGAGGACGCGAGCATCGCCTACAGCCCCGCCAGCACTACGCAATTTGACGCGCTGGCGCAATTGGCCTCGGAGGGATTGATCACCGGCACTCCTTCCATCGCGGTTCCCGCCACTGTTCCAATCCCCTTTCGCGATTACCTCAGTTCGCTGCGCTTGGACTGGGCCCAATCGTCGAAATCGACCTGGTTCCTGCGCACATCGCAAGACAGCTACCTCACGCACAACGCCTTGGTGCAGCAGGCAACATTGCCATCGACCGGCCTGACCACGCACAACAATTACTGGAATGTTGCGCTCAGCAATACCTATACTTTCAGTTCAACCTGGCTGGGCAATCTGGTTCTCGACGCCAGCCTGTTGCATCTCACGCAGACTCGGAATTCAGATCTCGGCTTCGCCGTACAGTTTCCCTTTAGCGTGACGGCGCTGACCGTCTCCGGCTTCGAAACCTTCGGCGACAATCAGTTTGCCACTCCCATTACTCTTTTCCCCGACCTGCGCAATCAGGACAAATATCAATTCCGCTACGACCTCAGCCACGTGGTCCGTGACCATGCGTTCAAGTTCGGCATCGACTTCATTCACGAACCGGTGCTGAGCGGCGCGTTCGCCGCGACGGCGGAGCAGTTCACCACCTATCCCTCCAACCCCGATTGCTACATCAATCCGCCCGGCCCCGATTGCGGCGGCATCACGACGGCGTTGCCGTTTTATTACACGCCTCCCAGCGCGATGTGCAATCCGATGCCGGATCCGAGCACCGGCATCGGTTGCACTTTTACTCCCCCCGGTGACGGCAGCTTCTCGCAAAATGTGCAACGCCTCGCTTTCTACGCCGAGGACTCCTGGCGCGTCTCGCATCAGCTCACGGTCAACTACGGCATGCGTTACCAGACCACTTGGGGACTGTTCGTGGGTTCGGGCCGCAGCGAAGCCGAGAACCCGGCGTATGTGACTTTGCAGGCGTTACAGATTCCGATTGTGCCCAGCGTTCCGAGTGACTATCGCAAGCAAATCGCTCCTCGCCTCGGCATCGCGTACTCACCCGGCAGCAACGGGAAGACGGTAATTCGCGCCGGCTTCGGCATCTACTACGACGATCTCGCGCAGAACGGATGGGCAACCGCATTTCAGGGCGTCAACAATTCGAACTTCACTACGGGAACGTGCAGCCTGACCGGAGGCCCGGGCACTTACGCGCTCCTCGGCTCGGGATGCCTGATCGGCGGCGCAGGCGCTACCGGCAATCTAATCGGCTTCCCTTACAAAACTCCCTACTCCATTCACACCACCGGCGGCGTGCAGCACGCTTTCAACGAACGCTGGCTGGTGAGCGCCGATTACGTACACGAGCAGGGCAATCACGGCTACCGCGCCTTCCCCTACAGCAGCGGCGCGACTCTCTTCACTCCGCTCATTTCCGCGTCAGAGCCTCCCAACGAATACGCCACCGATCAAACCGACGTGGTGCCCAACGTCAACGTGTTCGCGTCTGACAATCGCTCCAGCTACAACGGATTGATGCTGCATCTGCAAGGCAACATGCACCGCTTCAATCTGGTCGCGAACTACACGCTCTCCAAGGCGCAGACCTGGGGTTGCGTGCTCGGCGAACTCTTCGACTATGTCGATGGCGTCTGCCAGGTACCCAGCGGATTTAATTATCCGAATGCCGGACAGTTGGATGCCTTCGGACCCGGCGACTACGGTCCCTCGGGTGAAGACGTTCGCCACCGTTTCGTGCTGGCGGGAATCGTCCACATCCCCGGCGGCTTCGAGTTGAGCACCATCAATCAGCTCGAGAGTGCGCGCCCCATCACCATCACTACGGCCGACAACAGCGGGCGTATTTCCATTCAGTTGAACAACGGTCCGGACACTTACACCACCCTCGACGAATTCCGCGGCACGCCCTATATCCAGTCGGACCTGCGCCTGACGCGGCCTATCAACATTAATGAGCGCTGGCGGATCGATCCCTTCGTCGAGTTCTTCAACCTCTTCAACCGCACCAATCCCGGCGCCAACTTCGCCGTGAACATCTCCCAGGTTCCGGGGGCGCAGTTTAATGCGAGTGGCGCTGTTGACGGAATTTGTAATCCGAACTGCGTGCCCCTCGCCAGCCTGAAGCAGCTCGAGATACCCGAGGGCGCGCTGGGAGATTTCTTCGGGCCGGGAACTACCGTAGGCATTCCGTTCGCTGCGCAGTTGGGCGTGCGGGTAACTTTCTAGCGGTCCTTCACGAAAGGCGCCCCGATCTTTGCCGTGAGTTGAGTTCGAGCTCTCTTCATTTTCGATTTTCGGCGCCGTTCTGTGCATCAACCGGAAGTACGATTGCGAGACTTAGTGAATCTCGTCTGTTCTCTACCGGTCGCGCCCGTTGGAGATCGCAGCCGCGCCCCGCGCCAGGCTGCCGAGCGTGCCCGGGTCAACGCTCACTTCCGGCCCGCTCGCGTCGCCAGCAACAATCGGCGCGTCCGCGACGGTCTCGTACGCATAGCCGGTCAGCACGGCGTTGATCGCGTGCGGGTAAACGCAATTGACGTTCAGCCGCGCCCAGCCAAAGTGGATCTCTCCCTTGATGACGAATTTCAGCCCCAGATATTGTTCGTGAGCGTGAACCCATGGACCTTGGCAGGTTCCATTAAGATCTATCCCGTTGGCCATCCCTTCGCCACGCCTCTTCTTAAACTTCCCGTTGGGGCCGATCTTCACACCCTCAGGTATGGCGGCGGCAAAAACAGAAAGACGATTACTACCGGTAGAAAAGATCTCGTTACTTGGATTTACGGGTCCAATCGACAAAGCTAATGTCGAACTGGTTGAGCTGTAGAAGTTAGAAAAAACAAAATCGGCGATTCCGTCGTGGTTCAGATCCAGGGACAGGCCGACGTTGGGTGGGATCTGCTGGTCGTCCGGCGTATAGGCAATTTTCGCCTGGGCGGGTACGGCCAAGGCCAGCATGCCTACTCCGGCGGCGCCGGCGGCAAAGGTATACATGTTGAGTTGCCTGTGGATTGACTGGGAAAGTATGGCGGTCTTACGGGAACGAGACTGCGGCATAAACACTCCTTCTTGACCTCGAAAAACCACGCGATCATAAGCCCATCTAGCCTGCTCGCGACATCACGAAACGGTTCTTCTGGGCAATGCCCGGCGGTCAGTGTGTCAATCGCGCTATCAAGGGCTGCCGAATTACCGCACCAGCCACTCGGTTGCTGCGTGTACTCGCACGAGCAGTTCGCTGTAAATCAGCGCCGTTAGAATTACTACAGCCGCGGCCGAGCACAATGCGTATCCCACCGAAGACCTCTTGGCCGGACTCCGCCGCCGTTCCGTCCACGCAATCAACCGCTCCACGCGCGCATTCACCGTTTCCGCCGGGCTATGGACCAGAGCTGTCGTCAGCTCGGCGGGCGGCTGAAGCGGAGCCAGGCGCGACAGCTTGATCACAGCGGCAGCCAGATCCAGAGCTTCGGAAGCGCTCGAAACCGCAGCATCGTCGGCTGCCATTTCAATCGCTTCGCGCCACGCAGTCTCCAATTCCGCCATTCCTGGAAATGCCACGAGGCGCAGAATCAGTTTTCTCAGGTTGTCCCTGCGCCGCACGTGCACCATTTCATGTTGCAGCGCGCTCTGCAATTCCCGCTCGGTCAGCACAGACTCCGCCGCCCGCGATAACCACAGGCTGGGCCGCAAGATGCCCGCCGCAGTCAGCGGCGGCGCGGCCACCGAAATCCGCAGCACAGAAACCGAATCCCCGAGACCGGCTGGACTGAAACTGTTCACCGGCGCTGCGCTCCTCCAGCGTGCCACGGTTCGCGAAGCTCGCACCAATGCCGTCGTTGCGTTCCACATCCCCGCCAGAATCACGGCGATGCCGCAACAGCCCAGCACCACAGGCAGACGGCCCATGGGTTCATCCACGGCGCGGGGTTCGAGCAGCACAAACGAAGGCACAGCGAAGGCGAGAGTCGCTGCAGTTGCAACTACGAATGGACCCACGCGCAAAGCGAAAAGCAGGTTGGCGCAGCGCCTCGCCGAAAACTGTTGCCCGTAAATCCATGCATGCCGCCAGACCGCGCATACCGCGATCGACAAGGCAGCGTAAAGCATGACGAAGATCGAGAAGGAAACCGCGATCCCGCGCACGGCGAACGTCACTTCGTTTCCCCCTTGCCGTGTTCGCGCTTGCCCGATTCCCGCTGATAAAGCTCGCGGCGCTTGGTTTCCACCAGCTTCCGCAAATCGTCGAGCAGTTGCGCGTCGCGATCGCCCAGAATTTCCACCAGGAAAGAAAGCGGCAAAGACGACGCCGGACTCGCGTCCAGCAGTTGGCGAAAAGCGTGGCCCGCCGCCTCGCGATGCAGTTCCTCGCGGCTAAACCGCGGAGCGTAGCGGAACGCCCTGCCGTCGGCCGAGCGTTGCAGTAGATTTTTCTTGAATAAGCGATCCAGCGTGGTCATCACCGTGGTGTAGGCCAAGTCGCGATAGTCGTCGGCTACCAGTTCGCGAACCGTGGCGCTGCCCCGCGCCCACAAAGCTTCGAGCAGCCGATGTTCCAGCGGCCCCAGTTGCTGCGCAGCGCTTCGAAATGGATGAAAAAATCGCTTCATTTACTTTGCAACGACCTATTGCTTTCCACGGCTCAGAAATGCAAGTTGAGTTCCATGTCGGCCGTAATAGCCACCTGTCCGGTGATTCCCTGCGGCGTCGTCGCTTTATCCACATCCTCGGTTCCGGCGCAGTCGGTCATCGCGGTAAGGCTCCAGGGACTTGCGAGCTGCGCGAACCACGTAGCAGCCTGCGCCGCCGAATTGTTCTCCGCATTGTTGCACACCCAGCCTGAGATCGCAGTAGCTGGGAAGTAATTCTGCGCTCCGGCGGAGACAATGCTCATGGCTTTCCACGCGGCGTCAGAGCTCCCGGACGTTTTCACTTTCCCCGCGCAGGTCGGGTCTCCCGTCCAGGCCTGCATGTTCTGTTGCGTGTCTCTTTGATCGTAAGTGAGCCCGTCCGTCCAGGCCGCACCGTCCGTCGGCACAATCATCAGAGGCAGGGGCCGGGGAAATTCGCAGCCTAATTCAATATCCGAGAACACCGGGCCGGAAGTCAGCTCAACCACCTGCGGGACGAACCCGTACCACGCCATGGCATAAGCAACCGCTCCAGCGCCTCCGCTGCCGGCCTGCACGCCCAACGGCAAGGTGGGACTCTCTTGCTGCAGGTAACTCAACAAAGTTGCCAGACGGCACGCGGCATTCATCAGGTTCGGCGTCTCCCCGGTCGCCTCCCACCCCGTCTGAAACCAGACCTGGTATCCGGCAAACTCATAGGCAAGATAGCCCTCCATGTACGTAATGCCGCCGGGATTGGTGTCCTGCGACCCGTTGACGAAAACGACTATGCCCTTCGGAGTTCCCTTGAGCGTGCTGTATCCGTAGGTGGCCTGAATGTCGGCCACATTCGGACAAGATACCGTGACATTGGTACATACGGCGCGCGGATAGGTACCAAGTGCGCAGGCGACGTTCGTCGGGTTCGAGATGGTGCCAAGAGGAAGGGGTTGAGCGGCGCAGGTTCCGGCCCAAACGAAAAGGAATGCAAAAAGCAACTTCATGAAGCCCTCCTTCGACCAACATTTGTTCCGTGACTTGCCTGCTGAGAACTCTTCATTAAATTGAGGCCCTGCCGAACCGAAAACGAGGAGTTCAAGAAACTTGGAAGCCGCCACGCTCTGACGTTCTTGCTTGGCCGCGCCCGATGCGACCGCACCCCCGGAGGAAAGGGCGCTGTGATTTTAATCTGGCTGGGTCCGCCGGTCAACGCATTACTGCGCTATCGCAGGCGAGGAGTCTTTGGTCCCAGGGCCTTCCAGGGTTCACCCGCCCCTGAATCGTCTTTAGCTAGGGATGGGTTCTTACGAAGGGAAAGAAAATCTGGGGTGGGAAACGGGAATCGAACCCGCAACCGTCGGAGCCACAGTCCGGTGCTCTACCAGTTGAGCTATTCCCACCGCCATGCCGATTATACAACCGCGCTTCGCCGCTGTCAGAAACGCACCTGACTCTCTTAAATTAATCTGCAGCAACTATGAGAAAGACTCATGGCCTGACCTCGAACACCGTACCGAAACCGTAGACGCCATCAGCCGTTGTCGTGCCGTAGAGGTTTCCGGCATAGAACAGCACCAGGCCTTGAGGACGGATTCCGTCCGCGCGGCTGCTGGCGAAGCTATGCAGAATCTTCTCGGCCCCCGTTGTGGGTGTCAATCCGAACGCGGTCCCGCAGCCACAAAAACTAGCGGAACCACCATATTCTGTGACGCCGTAAAGACGGGTGTCGGCACCGAAGATCAACCCCCCATTGGGGAAGTATCCGTCCGTGCCGTTGTCGCTGAAGTGATGCAGAATTTTCTCGGACCAGTGCCCGCCCACATGGGGAGTCAACTCGTAGAGTGTTCCACAACCGCTGGGACAATTCGCGGTCGCACCGCCGCCAAACTTCGTCGTGCCGTAGAGATTGGCGGAAGCATCAAACACTAGTCCGCCGTTAGGATCAAATCCGTCCTCGGGGTGGCCATTAGCGAAGGTGTGGATTAGAGTCTCCTTCCAGGTCCCGCCCGTTGCGGGCCTCAGCACGAATACAGCGCCACCACCGCCAGGTCCGCCGGCATAGGCTATGCCGTAGAGATTGCCAGCCGCGTCGAATATCAGGCCGCCGACGGGTTGGGCGCCGGTGTCGATACCGTTGGTGAAAAAATAAAGTACAGTCTCAGTCCAGCCCCCACCCGATGCGGGCGTCAACTCGAACACCGTTCCGAGATCAACATTCCCACCGTACTCGGTCGTGCCGTAAAGATTGCCAGAGCTATCAAAGATCAAATTGCCGTTAGGTGAGTATCCATCCGGGAAGTAGTCGAATGCATGAATCACGGTCTCCGTCCAGGCCCCACCCGACGCGGGCGTCAACTCGAATGCCGTGCCCCCGCCGTAAGCTCCACCCCCGAGAGTCGTGCCGTAGAGATTGCCCGCGGCATCAAGAACCAGGCTTCCGAGCGGTGCCGTCCCGTCCGTCCCGCTGCCGAAAGAATGGAGCACGGTTTCCGTCCAACTCCCGCCCGCTCCGGGCGTCAACTCGAACACCGTACCGCTGTTGTAATCGCCGCCGTTGCCGGTCGTGCCGTAAAGATTTCCGGCCGCGTTGGCGATCAAACCGGCGTAGGGATTGGCCCCGTCTTTGCCGTTGTAATTCAGCAGCACCCTTTCTTCCTGGGCGAACGAGCGTACGCCCGTCAAGAACGAGATGATCGTAAGAATCGCCAGAGCCACGGTCAATCCGGTCGAAGGTTTCTTGCCTCGCATGTGTGTTCCTCGTTGAGTCTTGATGTTTTTCTTAGAAATCGCGAAACGCCACACTCAATGGTTGCTGGAGGTGAGAGGCGATCTCACCTTGGAGGAGGAAGTAAACTCTAGTGAGAGTTCTTTGGGAAGTCAAACTGAGGCTGCCCCACCTTTCGCGGTTTTCGAAAGGTGGGCTGCGGTGCAGCCTGCAGCGAGAACATTTTGACCTTGACGAGGCGCGCGTAAGCTTCGCTCCCCATCAACATCCAGTATCCTCGGTTTCGCTCGTCCAAAATTTCCACAACCCCATTGTGACATCTGACCTTGTGCACAGCCCGTCACTTGCGCAATCATGGTCGAGGCCGTGACGGTTGGCACAAGCCAAATCGCCGCGCCCCGAAGTCATTAATTTGAAAGAACTTAGTACCTAAGTTCTTTGACATCCCGATCTTGCGGGGAATTTCCCGCTAACCCGATGATTCCAAAGATTTTGGAAAATGGGGGGAGGGGGGTATCGACCGACTCTTCGACCGATTTTCAGCCCAGAGCGAGCCATCCAACGTCCGCCACGGCAAAGCCCCCAAACTTTATTTTCAGCCCAAATCCACAGCGTTATGATGCGGGCGTTTCATTAGGCTTCCCTGTAGCCCAGGTTTGGCGTCCGTTGTGAGAGGGATCACTTCTCACCCGAAAAGCGGTACCACAAGGCGCCGAGCATGTGCGTGAGGCTGGAAAAGGATAAGCAGAAAAAGAGAAACGCGAGACTATCGAGAACCTACGAGAACGCCTTCGACGATCCGAACAGACTCCGCTCCGCCACATGGTCCAGCGAGGTCCGCAACCGCCGGTGGTCGTCATCCTCGAGCGCGATAAACCGGAACGGCTGCAGCACTCCGTCCGTCGTCTTCCGCATCGGACTCAGAATTTCGGCCATGCCGTGCACCGGCCCCGATTGCGTCTGAAACGCGAGTTCGACGAACGCGCCGTTGCCCAACGAACGCGGCAGTTGCAACAGTCCGCCGGTCACGGAAACGGTTTGAAGTTTTGCTTTTGTGCGTCGGCCATCTTCTAAACGGATCGCAGCCAGCACCGAGCCTAGCTGGACCCGGGCCGCGCGCCTCGATGGGTGCGGTTGGGGGAAGTGGGTCATAAGCTGACCGCACTATCGCACGCCCCCGAGGTAACCGACAGGTTACGGAAGCAGATGTCCGGAATCCCGCGCCAGGCAAGCAGTTCAAGAGTTCCAACCACCGCCGCCTCAAGAGTTTAGCGGAATGTTTACTAAATAATAAATGTCCCGAACGCCTGCTCCAGACCCGCCAATCGCTCCTTCGCGGCGCAATCCGCTACCAAACAACCATCTTTCCCTGCGCCATTTCCCGCGTCCGCCGGAACGCCTCCGGCAACCCTCGCAGCAAGTCCGTCGCCACCAGCGAATGCTCTCCCACGGTCTCGCGCATCACATCCCCCGCGAGCCCGTGAAGATGCACCGCCCCAAACACCGCCGCCAGCGCCCCTTTCGCATGCTGCGCCATCATCCCCGCAACCATCCCCGTCAGAATGTCCCCCGTCCCGCCAGTCGCCATTCCCGGATTGCCCGTCGTGTTCACCCACGCTTCTCCATCCGGCCTCACCACCAGCGTTCGATGCCCTTTGAGCACCACGATCAACTCGTGCTCCCGCGCGAACTTTCGCGCCACTCCCAATCGATCCTTCTGAACCTCGGCAATGCTGGAACCCGCCAGCCGAGCCATCTCTCCCGGATGCGGCGTGATCACCAGCGTCCGCCCCTTGCCATTCAACTCATCCGCCCGTCCTTCAAACGCATTCAACCCGTCGGCATCGACAACCATGGGCAGTTGCAGCCTTGCCACCAAAGCCCGCACCAGTTCTGAGGTCTGCGGCTCCCGAGAAATCCCCGGTCCAATCGCCAGCACCGTCTTCCCTTTCGCCAACTCCTCGATTCGATCCAGCGCGCTGTTCGAGATCGTCCCCGCATCCGTCTCTGGCAACGGCTCAGTCATCAACTCCGGATGAAACCCCGCCACAGTCGCGAGCACGGATCTCGCCGTAGCCACGGTCGAAAGCCCAGCTCCCGCGCGCAGTACAGCCATCCCCGCCATCGTCACGGATCCTGCTTTGCCCAGCGACCCTCCGACCACCAGCACGTGTCCGTAGCTGCCCTTGTTCGACTCCGCCGGCCGCAGGCGCACGCACGGACTGATATCGCGCGCCGTAATCACATTCAGCTTCAGCGCCGAAACTATCGCCTCCTCTGGCGAACCAATCCCAGCCACGACCGTCGGTCCCGAAGTCAGCGCGCCGAACACATGTGCCGGACGCGGAGCAGTAAAAGTAACAACCGCGTCGGCTCGGGCAATCGTACCGGCCTGTGCATGCATCGCATCGGCGTCGGCGCCGGAAGGAATATCTACAGCGATCACCGGAAACCGGCTCGCATTCATCATCGCGATCGCCTCGGCATACAGCCCGCTCACCGGAGGCTTGAATCCCGTGCCGAGAATCGCGTCGACGTACACATCGCCCTGCATCGCAATCCGCAGCCGCTCGCTCTTCAACTCCTCGGTGGAACGCACAGCAATCGCCGGAGCCGTTAACTCGCCAAACATCACCGCTGCATCGCCACGCAAATCGTCTGGGTTCGCGAGCAAAATCACCTGCACCTTTTTCTTCCGCTCATGCAGCCGCCGCGCCGCCACAAACCCATCCCCGCCGTTGTTTCCCTTGCCGCAGAACACCACGATGCGCTCGGCCTCGCCGTGATGCGAGAGAAGATACTCCGCGACCGCCGCTCCCGCGTCCTCCATGAGTGTCAACGAAGGCACGCCAAAGCGCTCGCTGGTAGCGCGGTCAATGGCTCGCATCTCTTCGGCGGAAACGATTTTCATAGGAGCAGTGGCCAGTGTTCAGTGGTCAGTGGCCAGCAAAACACTCGCCGTTATTGGGTTGTTCTCACGGGTCACTGACCACTAGCCACTGACCACTTTCTTTTTCGACTATAAAACAAAAAGGCCCTCCGCGCTTTGCGGAGAGCACTTCATCCTTACTGACCACTGGCCACTAGCCGCTGATCACTGCCCACTGCCCTTCTGCAGAGCCTGCACCCGGCTGTGCTTCACGCTGTAAGTGAAGTACACCACCAGTCCAATCGCTAGCCAGGATACCAGGCGGATCCAGTTCCACATCCCCAGGTTGAGCATCATGTATCCGTTCGCCAGCACGCCCAGGATTGGAACCAGCGGCACCCACGGCGTACGGAACGGCCGCGGCTGGCTTGGATTCGTATACCGCAACACCATCACCGAGAGCGACACAATCACAAAGGCCAACAGCGTGCCGATGTTTACCATCTTTCCAATTTCGTCGATCGGGGTCACGCTGCCGACAATCGCGGCCAGCAGGCCCACCAGAATCGTATTCTTCCACGGAGTGCGGAACCTGGGATGGATCGCAGCGAAGAACTTCTTGGGCAACAGGCCGTCATTCGCCATCGAATAAAGCACTCGCGTTTGTCCGAGTAACATCACCAGCATCACGCTCGTAAGTCCAGCGAGCGCCCCCAGCGTAATGATGTTCGCGGCAATGGGCAGGCCCCGGTCCAGGAATGCAACTGCCACCGGCGCTTCGATATTAATCTGTTGCCAGTGCACCATCCCGGTCAGCACGCCGGCCACGGCAATATAGAGGACCGTACAGATCGCCAGCGAAGCGATCATGCCAATCGGCAAGTCGCGCTGCGGATTCTTCGCCTCTTGCGCCGTCGTTGAAACGGCGTCGAAACCAATGTAGGCGAAGAATATGTAGGCTGCGCCCGCCCAGATTCCGTTCATGCCGTGCGGCGCATAGGCATGCCAGTCCATCCCCCAGTTGGCGCGGCTGATGTAGTGAGAGCCCAGCCCGATCACGAAGAGCACGACGGACACTTTAATGACGACGATCGTAGCGTTAAACCGTGCGCTCTCCTTGATGCCGACCACCAGAATCGCCGTAATCACCAGCGCGATGAGGAAGGCGGGAAGGTTAAAACCGATCTCCGATCCAAACAAGTGTGGCGCTCCCAGAAGTTCGTGCGCCCGCTGCAACAGCTCTGGAGATTGAGCGCCGATGATCGCAGTCACTTTATCGAGGAACGCTTGCGTGGTTGTCCCTAGCGAGGGATCCGTGGCCTGTGCCATCTGCTGCGCCACAATTTTTTCAGCCGTCTTCAGCGCCGTCCAGTGGTCATAGGCCAGCCACAGTGGCATCTTGATGTGGAATATATTCAGCAGCTCGATGAAGTGGTTCGACCATCCGGAAGAGACTGTGCTCGCCCCCATGGCATATTCGAGCGTGAGATCCCAGCCGATGATCCAGGCGAGCAACTCGCCCAGCGTGGCGTACGCGTAGGTATACGCGCTGCCGGCCAAGGGAATCATGGCCGCAAACTCGGCGTAGCACAATCCGGCAAACGCGCATCCCAGCCCCGACAAAACGAACGACAACGTGAGCCCCGGACCGGCATATTGCGCTCCCAGCCCCACCATGACAAAAATGCCCGCGCCGATGATCGCACCCACGCCGAGCGCGGTGAGCTGGAAGACTCCCAGCGTGCGTTTGAGGCTGTGTTCGCCCGTTTCGCGGGATTCTTCCATCAGCAGGTTCAGCGGCTTGGTTGCGAACAGATTTGCCATTCGTTTCGTTTCTCCTTGGGAACTACGCCGATATGCGCTTTGCGCCCGCGCTCCTCGACCACGCGTAATATACCGGGATGCCCAGCAGCACCACAATCAGCCCCGGCCACGTGAATTGCGGTTTGTAGCGCAATAGTACGACATCGATGAATAAAGCCATCACAATATAAATCGCGGGTAGCACCGGATACCCCAGAGCGCGGTAGGGACGCAGAACTCCTGGACGCGTCCGCCGTAACACAAACAATCCCACGATCGTTAAAATATAAAAGACCAGCACGGCGAAGATAATGTAATCGAGAAGCTGCCCGTAGCTGCCCGAAACGCACAGCAGGCACGCCCACACCATCTGCACCATGAGTGAAACGGCGGGCGTTTTGTGCGTGGGGTGCAGCCTGGCAACGCTGCGGAAGAACAAACCATCCTTGGCCATGGCGTAGTAGACCCGCGCGCCGGAAAGAATCAATCCGTTGGCGCAGCCGAAGCTGGAAATCAGGATGGCCGCGGCCATCAGCAGGCCGCCGGCGGAGCCGAGCATCTGAGTCATCACCGCCGTTCCTACGCGTTCTTCGGCGGCAAACTTGATCCCACGGTCAAGGATCGCCGCGCCGTGAGCCGCTCCATCCAGCGGCAGCACGTTCAGATAAACAAAATTGCACGCGATGTAGAGCGCGATCACCACGCCGGTGCCCAGCGCCAGCGACAGCGGCAAGTTGCGGCTGGGATTCTTTACTTCACCAGCGGTGAATGTCACGTTGTTCCAGGCGTCGGCGGAGAACAGCGAACCGACCTGCGCTACGGCCAGAATCGTCAGCGTGCCCACCATCACAACCGGCCCGCCCACTCCCACTTGCACCGCGTGCTGCGCGCCCAGTCCCGCATTGCGCCAGAAATTCGCCCCGAAGTTCGCAGCCAAAGCATGAGCGTTGCGTCCCACCGCGAGGCCGAATAACGCCAGCCCCAGCAGCGCGGAGACTTTCGCTGCGGTAAACACATTCTGGATGAGCGCTCCGGTTTTCAACCCGAATATATTCACGATTGAAAGGAAGATCACGAGAAGAACGGCAACCAGGTTCTGTGTATTGATGCCTACATCCATGTTGCCAAGCACCATGGGGCCGACATGAATGGGCGGGACCTTCCAGAGGTGCAGAATCCAGTTGGACGAAGAAACCGCGGGAAAGAAGACTCCGAGGAACTTTCCAAAAGCCACGCCCACGGCCGCAATCGTTCCGGTCTGAATTACCAGAAATAAAGTCCAGCCGTAGAGAAAGCCCCAAAGCGGTCCGAGCGCTTCGCGCAGGTAAACGTATTGTCCCCCGGCTCGCGGCATCATCGCCGCCAATTCGCCATAGCTGAGCGCGGCCACGATGGTCATAAACCCCGCGACTGCCCATGCGCCAATCAGCAGCGCAGGCGAATCCACTTCGCGGGCAATCTCCGCCGAAACGATAAAGATGCCGGAGCCGATCATCGACCCCATCACCAGCATGGTGGCGCTGGTCAGCCCCAGGCCTTTGACCAGTTCTTTATCCTGATGGCTGTGAACTTCCCAGTCCCTGCCCGCGGCCGTTGTCGGTGTGCTCAGGGCTCCTCCGAGTGTGAAGCGTCGTTGGTCGTTGGTCGTTAGTCGTTGGTCGACAATCAAAACCGCGGTGCAAGTATGGGCTAAGGACTAACGACCATCGACTAACGACGAATTCCCACGCCGCAAGCGCTTTTCGATGCCCCCTGACTTTACCTCAAGACGCGGAAAAATTCCTCTGCTGATTTGCGGGGCGCCCGTAACAAATCGGATATCACCGCCACGGAATCGGCCCCGGCCTCGATCACCGAAGCAGCGTTCGCCCGTGTAATCCCTCCAATCGCCACCAGAGGCTTTCGAGTCAACTGCCGCGCCCGGCGCACTCCTTCGAGGCCCACAACCGGATCAGGCCGGTCTTTGCTGGTGGTTGAAAATACGGGTCCGATGGCGAGATAGTCCGCCGAGGTGAGGTCGGCTTCCTTTAGTTGTTCTGGATTGTGCGTGGAAACTCCGAGCCAACGGTCGGCGCCAATGATCCTTCGTACCGACTCCGGCGAGAGATCGTCCTGCCCGACATGCACCCCGTCGAACTCGGCGATAAGGCACAGATCCGCGCGATCGTTCATGATGAGTTTGACTGTGCCGCCGAGCCCGCTTTTGAGTGCGCGCGCGTGTTCGAGCATGATGCGCGCGTGACCGCTTTTGTCGCGGTATTGCAGCAACGTACATCCCCCCGCGACAAGCTCCCCGGCGAAAACTACCGAGTCCTCAGTTGTCGAGAAGAACGCCGCGTCCACGATGGGATAGAGGCGAGGGACAGAGATCACGCCGCCGAATCCTTTTTTGTGTTCTTGGCCAGGAATCGCTCGATAAATCCCGTGTCAAAATTCCCGGCATGGAAGTCTGGATCGGCAAGAATCTTCCGGTGCAGCGGAATCGTCGTGTAGACGCCCTCGACGATAAACATCTCCAGCGCCCGCGTCATGCGCGAGATCGCCTCATTGCGGTCCCTGCCGCGGACGATCAGCTTGGCGATCAGCGAATCGTAATACGGAGGAATCACGCCCTCCGCATATGCCGCTGTGTCGATGCGCACGCCGGTGCCTCCGGGGGGGTGAAATGTCGTAATCTTCCCCGCCGACGGCGTGAATTTCTCGGGATGTTCGGCATTGATACGGCACTCAATGGCGTGGCCGCGGTGCACAATCGGCCCCTGCAGCACGTCCCGCATATGTGCGCCGGCTGCAATCATGATCTGGCTCTTCACCAGATCCACATCCGTCACCATTTCCGTGACCGGATGCTCCACCTGAATGCGCGTGTTCATCTCGATAAAGTGCAGCCGGCGTTCCTGATCCATCAGGAACTCGATCGTTCCCGCGTTCGTGTAGCCAATCTCCGCCAGGGACTTGCACAAGACCGCGCCGATCTGATCGCGCAGCTCAGGAGTGACCTGCGTGGATGGCGATTCTTCCAACAACTTCTGATGCCGGCGCTGGATGGAGCATTCGCGCTCGCCCAGACTCACCACATTGCCGTGCTCATCGGCCAGCACCTGAAACTCAATGTGGCGCGGGTGCTCGACGTACTTCTCCATGTATAAATCGCCGTTGCCGAACGCGCCCGCCGCTTCCGATTGCGCCGCTTTGAATAATCCGGGCAATTCCTCTTCGCTGCGCACGATGCGCATGCCGCGTCCGCCGCCGCCGGCCGATGCCTTTACAATCACCGGAAAGCCCACTTGGCGCGCCCACTCGAGGGCTTCGCCATCCGACGCGATGATTCCATCCGAGCCCGGCAGAATGGGCACGCCCGCCCGTCTCATGGCCGCGCGCGCTTTTTCTTTTTCTCCCATCAGCCGCGTCACTTCCGGCCGCGGACCGATGAACTTGATTTCGCTGGTCTCGCAGACCTCGGCAAAGTTGGCATTCTCCGCCAGCAATCCGTAGCCGGGATGCACCGCGTCCACGTTGGCGATCTCCGCCGCGCTGATCACCGCCGGGATGTTCAGGTAGCTCAAAGCCAGTTGTGGCGGGCCGATACAGATGGCTTCGTCGGCGAAACGCACCGGCAAGGAGTGGCGATCCGCCTCGCTGTAAATGGCCACCGTTCGGATGCCCAGTTCCTTGCACGCGCAAATGACGCGCAGGGCAATTTCTCCGCGATTCGCGATGAGGATTTTCTTAAACATTTCAGTTCAAATGTGGGGACCGAGGGGGGATTGTGTAATTTGGTAATTGAGTAATTTGGTAATTTGAGATCCCGAAGGTTTTTCAATTACAAAATTACCAAATTACAAATTACTCAATCTCCTTCATTGCTTCGGCCTTATGATAAACAGCTCCTGCCCGTATTCGATGGGTTGGCCGTTGCTCCCCAGCTTCTTGACGATTTCGCCGGCCACGTCTGATTCGATCTCGTTCAGCAGTTTCATCGCCTCGACGATGCACAGCACCTGGCCTACCTCCACCGCGTCCCCCACCTTGACGAACGGCGGCGCGCCCGGCGAAGGCGCCTCGTAAAACGTGCCCACGATGGGAGACTTCACACTGTGCAGATTCGCTTCCGGGACCGGGCCAGCAATGGCGGAAACTACCTCCGGAGTCGATCGCGGCTCCGGGACAGGACCCGTCACGTACGACCGGAGGCCTAGGTCTCCGCCGAGGTCGACGGGGTGCGTGCCGGCGCGCCTGATCTTCACTTTGACGTCGCCGCGTTCCAGTTCGAACTCGGCAATGTCCTTTTCGATTAAGAACTCGATGAGTTCCTTCAGCTCTTTTTGATTCATTCGTGTACGGTGGGACTGCAGCTTCAGGTCTTAGGTCTAGGTAATTAGGCCTCCCAGCTGGTGCCAAAGATCTAGAGCCTAAGACCCAAGACCTCAGACCTTTCCCCTAAACGGCCAGGAAATCCTTGCCCGTCGGAGTCAAGACTTCACAGCCATCTTCGGTCACGGCCACCATGTCCTCAATCCTCACACCCCATTTGCCGGGGAAGTATACTCCCGGCTCAATGGTGATGACCATCCCCGGCCGCAGTATTTCTGTTTGCCCCGCCGCTACCTTGGGGGCCTCGTGAATCTCCAGACCAACTCCATGCCCGGTGGAATGCGTAAAATAGCGGCCCAAGCCGGCCTTGCGCAAGACCTTGCGCGCCGCCGCATCCACTTCGCCGACGGTAGTTCCCGGCCGAACGGCCGCAATCGCCGTCTGCTGCGCCTCCCTCACCGACTGGTACGCGTAGCACGCCTCTTCCGACTTGGCGCCCACCCATACGGTGCGGGTCTGATCCGAACAATAACCAGCGAGTATAACACCGAAATCGCAGACCACGAATCCTCCGGCCGCAATCGCCTGATCCGTGGCTCTGCCGTGTGGCAGAGCCGATCTCGCTCCCGACGCGATAATGGTAGGAAACGACATCTCCTCCGCCCCCGCACGCCGCGCCGCATACTCCATCTCCGCCGCCACCTCGGCTTCTTTGAGGCCCGGCCGCAATACTTCGAGCGCCCGTTCGAACAGCGTCGCGCCTAACCTCACCGCCGCTTTAATAAGTTCTAACTCGTCGCTTTCCTTGACCATGCGCAGCCGCTCCACGAGCGGCGGCGCACTTCGCAACCGTAAACCGGTGGGCAGCAGGCCGGCAAGACGCTTCCTTTCCGCCACGGTCAGGTGTTCGGCCTCGATCCCAAGCGTCCGCCCTTTTGATCTCTTCTGGTGTCCTCCAACCCACTCCCCGAGCGCGTTCAACACAGCCTTGCGGGCGATCATCACTTTCGCGCCCTTGACCTCCGCGCGGGACTGCGTGTCGTAGCGAACGTCCGTGAAGAAAACGCTTCCGGTCTCCCTGACGACCAGGAAGCCTGCGCTCCCGGTGAAGCCGCAGAGATACCGGATGTTGGGAAGATGGCTGACGAGCAAACCGTCCAGCCCGGCAGGAGCAAGTTGCCCCCGCAGTTTCTTCTGGCGTGCAAGAAAGTTCATCGCCGATGAGTTTAACAGGTGGAAGGAAGTACCCAGTACCTAGTACCGAGTACGGAGAGGTCGGGTTGAGAGGCGGGTGCCCCATCCTAACGTCGCGGAAACGGGATTTTGACTTACTAGTCCGTGCACGGCGCGGCCAGCCCGCCCCCGGAGATGGACATCCTTTACCCTCCCGGTTTATTACTGCTACACGATTCCTTGATTCCGTAGGCGAAGGGTGAAATACTACCGGCGCACCGAAATCCTATCGATGTTCGGAAGAGCCTCTATGCGAGATGACGCACAGTGCTTCGTTATCATGCCATTTGGTTCCGCGCCCGCGGACGAACTCTATTCCAACTTAGTGTACGAGCACGTTATTAAAGGCGCGATTGTGGAGGCTGGAGTCAAGGGGGCTCGCATCGATCGAGTATTTCTTGGCAACCAAACCCTTGGCGAGGCGATTGCGGAGCGACTGCGCAACGCTGATCTGGTGGTCGCTGACGTTTCTGGGAATAACCCCAATGTCCTTTTTGAACTCGGTTTTCGCTGGGCCTACGGGAAGCCGTTTGTCTGCATTTCCAACACACCCGCACAAACAGCGTTCTGGGCAAAGAACTTCCTGGTCTACGACTACACTGACCGGGATAAGATCGGGGAGTTGGTGAATGCGGTTAGGGCTTCGCTTGCCGAGTACTCAACGCGATCCCGATGTGAGCGCGAATTGGCTGTGCTACTAGAGGAAGTGCGGCCAGCCGGCAGGTTCAGCAATACATTCCAGGATCGAGTGGCCGCATGGAGAATTGAACGCGCGCGACACAACGTAAGCGCGATTCAGCAGGGAGAGTGGGAGTCGAGCGCCAGGCCTTCTATTGCCCACGTGGCACATTATGTTCGAGGGGATAATGGGGCTGCTAGAAGAGGGCGAGGAATACCGCACCGTGACGAATATGAGTTTTTGGGAGGACGCGGCGGTCGGTGGACCAGTCTCCCCCCTCTTGGAAGATAATGTGAGGGCGGCGCAAAGAGGCGTGAGGATCAAGAGGGTATTCTTGATTGACAAGAGCCGGTGGGCCCAAGCGACGGCACGGAAGAGGATAGAGGCCGTTCTTAGACGCCATCAGCAGGCTCGTGACAGAGTTGAGAAATCGAGGCGCGGTTATATGGAAGTAAAATGCCTCATCTCTGATTTCCGGCAGTCTGTAGAGGTATACGGACACTTTGGCTTGGCATGTCGACTGGACGAGCAGGCGGGCGTCACGAGTTGCGTTGCTGTGATACCCCGCAAGGAAAACATCGCGATCGATGCCTTGCGCCTTGTCTTCTCATCGGCGGGACCGCACAGCCCAGATACCGCCGAATACGTCACAAGATTCCAGAGAGCGTTCGAATCCGCCATTGAACTCGACGTAATGCTGCGGAAGGCGGTCGGACCCAAAACCCAGCTGTCCGTCACCGCGAGCGGTTTTCTGAAGGGGGCTGACGAGCCAGAGACGCCCGCGAAAAATCCGAAAGAAAGACCCTCGGCCAGCCCTGCTCCCAGCAAAGCGAAGAATACGTCCGCCGGGAGACGACAGATTCATACGAAATCTGGGACAAGAAGGACCGCCGCCAGCGCTTCCAGCTACTTGGCGCGCGGCGCCCCGGAGGGGGGATCGGCTCGCCGGTAGATCCAGATCGGATTGTTAGGGGATTCCAAAGGCGTCCAAGCGCTTCCTGAGTTGAGCAATGTAAAGAAAATCCCCGGCGTGCACCTGCCGCCTCTACCAGAGCACAAGACAAGGAAAGTCGAGCGAACCTCTCGCTGAGAACTGAGATCTGCCTCCAAAACGAAACCGCCAGCCTGACAGGTTCTTCAGGCTGGCGGTTCGTGCTAGGTACTCGGTACTCGCAACTCGGTACTCTCTACGTCTGAATGATTCGCGGCGTGATGAAGAAGATCAATTCCTGGTTGGAGGTGTTCACCTGCGTGTGTTTGAACAGGTTGCCCAGAATCGGAATATTTCCGAGAATCGGCACCTGATCGATGTTGATCGAGTTCTGCGTCTGAATGACGCCGCCGATCACCACCGTGCCTCCGTCGGTCACCAGCACCTGCGTGGTGGCCTGCTGCGTGATCAATTCGGGGTTGCCTTGCACTTCCTGGCCGAAGTTCGGCGTGGTGTTCTCGACGTCCACGTTCAGGAAGATCGTATTCTCCGAGGTGATTTGCGGAGTCACCGTCAAGCGCAGGAAGGCATCGACATACGTCACGGTCGGAGGACCTCCCAACTGCGCCTGCGTCACGATGGGCACGCGTACGCCCTGTTTGACCAGGGCTTGGATATTGTTCTGCGTAACCACCCGTGGCCGAGACAGAACTTTCAGCAAGCCGCGCGACTCAGCCATGGAAAGAATGGCGTCGATGCGCACGGTATTGCTGGCATTGATGAAGGTCAAACCGCTGGTAGGCGAGGTCACTCCCAGATTGGAGAACAGCGGTATGGTCGCGCCGCCGGTTGCCCCGGTGGTGCTTGCGGTCGTAATGTAGCCTGGGGTTAAACCGCCGACTGTCGTCGGGGAACTGCCCGCGCCGGCGTTGCCGCCGATTCCGCTGTGGCCGTTGCCCCAGCCGAATCCGAGTTGTGTACCGATGTCGCGCGCGAACTGCCGCGTCGCCGCTACTACGCGAGCCTCAATCTCCACTTCCTGCGTCTTGCGGTCAAGTTGCGTGAGCAGGCGGTCGATGACGGGAATCACCTTGGGAATGTCGCTGACGATCACCGCATTCGTGCGTTCATCCGCAACCACGTCACCGCGCTGCGAGAGGAACTTCTTCACGGTTGTCATCACGTCTTTGGCGTGCGCGTAGCTGAGGAAGCGCGTGACCGAGACTTTCTCCACCGCCATCGCTTCGGCTTCCACCTGCGCGCGCCGTCCATCCGCCTCTTTCTTCAGCGTATCCACTGTGGCGATGCGGAGAACGTTGCCTTCCAACTCCCGCGACAGGTCGTTGTTCTTGAGAACGATGTCCAGCGCCTGGTCCCACGGCACATCATCCAGCACAACCGTCAGGGTGCCGTGCACGTTGGGATCGAGCACCACGTTCAAACCGCTGATTTCGTGGATAAGACGGAAGAAGTCCTTCAGATCCACGTCCTTCAGATTCACCGAAATTGGCTCGCCCGTGTATTTGGGACCGGCCGCAACGGGTTGCTGTCCGGCCTGTGCCTTCTGCTCCGCCGCCAGGTTTACCGCGGGCTGAATGCCGGCGCTCGAAGCAGCGCTCTGTGCTGCGTTCGCGCTCACCGGCAACAGTTCCGCAGCCGTTTTGTCAGCAAACTTCGCTGCCGCTTCTTGAGAGCGTCCGGCGGGCTCGGCCGGCGGATTCGCAGCGTTCGTCTTGGCCGCATAGGTGGGTTCGACAAATACAAAGTCACTGGACGAAGCCGGAACCGAAGCCGCGCTCTCCGTCGCCGACTTCGTAACCGAAGCGCTGGCCACGACTGGCTGCGCTTGCGGCGTCACTTCGGCAATTCGCGCCACAGGGATGCTCTTGCGGGCCGGAGCCGAAGACGTTTCCGCCGGGGTCTTGGGTAAGCTCGCGCTCACCGCCGAACTCTGCGTATGCAGAGTCAGCACCAGCTTCCCATCCGCCGCGGGGTTTAGCTCATAACGGCAGGAATGTTCCAGATCGACCACGATGCGGGTCGTCGGAGGCGTCTGGCCATTCATTCCAATTCGCACTCCTTTGACGCCTCCGCCGCCAACGGTGATATGGCTCTGCCCCGTCGCCATGACGGTTCCCGGCAAAGCCACGACCAGGCGCGCCGGCGAGTCCGCCGTGCTCAACTTGGGCGTCACTGCGCCACGAGTGCTGATCTCGACGCGAATCTCATCCGCGCCGCGGACCACGTTCACTCGCTGCAGCTCGTTTCGCTGGCTCGCCGGCTGTGACGCCGGCGTCTCGGCGGCTGAAGCCACCAACCCCAGCAGTAGCAACGGTAGGAATACAGTCAGCAGTTGCTTTCGCATTTCGCCTCTCCCAAACCCCCGGGTCTGCCCCGCGGGTCCTTCCTCGAACTCGATTTTGTTCGGCGCTCCGGCTTCCCCGGCCGCGCCAACCGCTAAACAGCCGGCGTAGTGATCCGCTTTACCACTTCCCGCGTGAGCGGTTTGCCCAGCTTGTCCTGCCCAGTCTCCTGGAAGACAACCGAGTCTCCTGTGATTCTCATTACATAGCCGTTGAAGACGGGATCGTTTTCATGCAGGAAATAAGCCTTGTTCAAGCTGTTGGTAACGACCGCGATGAAGCCGCTTTCCGCCTTCACCACGCCCCGCAAATTAATCTGCCCGATCTCCAGGCACTTTTTCCCCGTCGAACACCCCGAGCCGCTTGGCTGTTGCACCACCGGACTAAAGAACGGGTCGCGCTTGCCGGTCATCGCCCACTTCTTGTCTTCCGGCTTGGGCGGCTTGGCGGCATCGCCACCGTTGCTGGCTGCGGCCGTCTTCGCATCAGCCGCAATCTTCGTGGTAGGAACCGCAGTCTTGGCCGCCGGCCTGAAAGCGTCCTCTTTGGCCACGATTACCGGATGCGGCGCCCCTGGTTTTTTCGCGACCGGGGCAGCGTGCGGTTTCGCGGCGATCGCCACCCGCGCCGGAGCGCCCTTTTGCGGCGCGACAGCCGGCCTGATCGCAGCCGCCTTCGCCGGACCACCCGCGCCCGGATTGGCTGCTTGCGCGGACGCCGGCGTGCCAGAGATTCCCAGGGCGGCGTTGGAGTCGTTTATCCGCTGTTGCTGCACCCCGTTCATGGTGTTCCGCACGTTGTTGATGATGTTCGGGTTCTGTGCCCAGAGCCCGCCTGTCATCATTCCCACTGCCAGAATGCCTGTCGTTAGCTTCATAGCGATTCCTATTTGCCCGCGCCTGCCGTTGCAGGTCTGGCTCCGGCTACCGCGACCGCCGGCTCTAAATCGTGGCTGAAGAACGTGGTCGCCGTACATGTGGCCACGACGCTCTCGTTCGGCGCATACTGATAGGTATGCTTGGCCTTCGCCCCGCTGGGATTTTTTGTGTTGGAAAGCATCAGTCCGCTGATGTTCACGATGCGCTCCAGCTTGCCCACGCGGTCAAAGAAATTCAGCATGGAGTAGTACGAACCGTCCAACTCCAGATCGAACGGAAGCTCCGAGTAATACTCTCTCGCAGCGACCGGTTTGGCCGTGTAGCGGCGCAGTTCCACGCCCGCCTTCTGCGCCTCGCCGTCCAGCGTTTCGATAAAGCCATCCACCTGCTTCTCGTCCGGGACGATGCGCCGTTCGATTTCCAGTTGCTGTTTCAGGCTGGCAAGCTGCCGTTCAATGTCTTTCAGCTTGGGGCGGTAGGACTCCAACTCGTTGTTCTCCCGCACTTTGTCTTGCAGAGTATGTTGCGCCGCCGTGTTCTTATCGCTCTGAGTCTTGAACACGGTGTAGTGCAATGCCGCCGTTACCAGCAATCCTCCGGCGATCACCGCTCCCCACTGCTTCAGGCCTGATAGTTCGTTGAAATTCATCGCCATAGGTCCGCCTCTACGATTTTCCCTTCTCGCAGGTCAGCGTGAACTGAAAGGCCTGCATGTCCTTGATCTGATCGTCCTGGTAGGTTTCCTTGATCTCAACATTCTTGAAGAAACCCGTCTTTTGAAGATTCGCGATCAGGTTGGCCACCGCGTCCGTGCTCAGAGCGGTGCCTTCCAGGTTTACGCTCGGACCGGTATCGTCCATTTTGTTTAGCCAGACCGCTTCCGTTCCGTTCACGGTTTCGCCCAGCATGGCCAACAGATTGACCGGGCCGGCTTGACCAGCGCGCAAGGAATCGATCACATCCACCCGCCGCTTGTAATTGTTGGCCTGGGTCTGCCGCTCCAGGTAGCGGGCTTTCACGTCGCTGAGTTCGCGGTTCTTCTGCTCGGCAGCCTGCATCTGCACCGCAATCGTTTTGGCCTGCCGGTCCAGCCGGTACCAATAGCCAAAATTCACGGCTCCGGCCACGATCACCACCAGCAACAACTTCAGCATGGGCGAACCCATCTCGCCCATTTCCATCGCGGGCATCGTCGGCGCGCCGCTGCCGCCGGCGCGCTTGTTCTTGCCCTTGGAGTTTTCGAGCAGATTGATTCTGATCATAGGGATTCAAAGCTCCTCAAAGCCAAGCCCACGGCGACCGCCAGCTGGCCCGGATTCTGCTCCACCAGCTCCGCTCCTGGACCGTCCGCCGGCGGCACCACGCGCTGGAATGGATTCAACAATTCGACCGGCATCGAAAATTCCTGCCGCAACGCCTCCATCAACCCCGGCACTTTCGCCGACCCTCCGGCCAGGTAAATCTTTTCGATGTGCTCGCCCGCCGCGCTGGCCCGGAAGAAGTCGAACGTCTTCTGAATTTCCAGCACGATAATTTCGGTCACCTGCTGCAGGATCGGCGCTTTCGCGTCCTCGCTCACCGTGCCCACCTTTTCGCCCAGCTTCAACTTTTCGGCGTCGTCGAAGTTCAGGTCGAGCTCCTTCTGCAGCGAATCCGTGTACTGGTGCCCGCCCACGCTGACGTCGCGCGGAAACAGCGGCGTCGTGCCTTTCACGATGTTGATGTTCATCACGCTGGCGCCCAGGTTGAGCAGCGCCACTACCTGGCCCGGAGCCGGCTGGTAGTTATACTCGTAGCAGTTCTGCAGGGCCAGCGCGTCGATGTCCACAATAGCCGGGGTGCGGCCCGACATCGAGAGTACGTTGGTGTAGTTCAAAATCTTGTCCTTCTTCACGGCCACCAGCAGCACATCCATCTGCGCGCTGCCCGCTTCCTCCGACAAAATCTGGTAGTCGAGACTCACGTCCGCCAGGTCGAACGGAATGTGCTGGGCCGCTTCTTTCTCAATGGTCTCAGCCAGTTCCTGATCGCTCATCGAGGGCAGCGAGATCTTCTTGACGATCACCGAGTGTCCGCTCACCGCCGTCGCCACCGCCTTGGTTTTGATCAGGCAGTCGGCGAACAACTTGGAAATCGCGCTCGACACCGTCCCCGAGTCCACGATCATCGAGTCGACCACGATATCGGAGGACAGCGGTTCCAGCCCCAGATGAGCCACTTCAATCTGCCCACCCTTTTTCTTCAACTCCACCGCCTTGATGCTGGAAGATCCCACATCCAGACCTACAATCGTTTTCGCTCCCATTCCAAACATGTGTGCCCGCCTTTTCTACTGTGACCCGGCAGCCTTCGTCGCCGCCTTCGGTTTGCGTTTCGCTCCCAACTCCATCTGGCTCGACTTCTCTTCCATCCACTGGTCCAGCTTCGACTTCTTGAAGCGCCAGCGGTTGCCCAGCTTGAAGGCTGGAATCCTCTGTTCTCCGACGTACTTGTAGAGCGTGTCCGGACTCACCCCCAGGTACTGCGACGCCTGGCGAATGTTCATCACTTCCCGCGAGTCGGCCATATTTCCTTACCCTGTCCACCAAAACCCTTTCCGCGCCGGTGTCTCCGGCCCGCGGATTAACCACCTTGGAGACTTCAATGCCCTCCATGCCCGTCCGAGGGCTTTCGGTGTCCAGAGCATATATCAGCCCCAAAAAGCCTCGGGTCAAAGCGAATTTCCATGTTTTATTGGGTTTTATGCCGGTTTTCTGGAATGGGTGGAAAGGTCCGCTGGAGGGAATACCTATATATTGTGGTCGCCTGCCATAACAACGCAATTAGATGTATCGCTTGACCTGGGCATACCAAGTCACTCGCGGACCGGTAACTGAAGTACTAGAGACGGTACGGAAGTACTATGTCGTCGGCTCAAGTTGCTGTATTCGTTGACCTTAACCTTGAGAGTCTTCGGCGCGCGATACTGTTACCGGACAGGTCTGGACGCCACTTCTCGCACGCGATGCAGCCATCAAGAGGATATCCGCAGTGATGATGAAAGCCTGAATTCCCGCGCGGTTGATCTAAGGCATGTCTTTGGCTACGCGTTCTTGCGGTTCTCACTGCACGTCCGAAACCTTGCCGCTCATGAAGATCACTTTCATATCCTTGTAGTAGTAGATCTGCTTGGCGCCAAGAGTCACTTTCTTTTCCGGCTTGCCCATGGCCGCTTCGACCTGGTCCGGGGTCATACCCTTCTCGATGCTCGCCGGCTCGGCTGCCGGCTGCTCCGCGGGCTGCTGGCCCTGCGCTTGGTCTTGGCCTCCCTGCTGCTGGGCACCTTGATCTCCGCCTTGCTGTTGTCCACCCTGATCCTGTTGCGCGTCCTCATTGCTGATCGAGAGCACCTGCCCGATGGTATCTTCCACGCCGCCGGCAGCTGCATTCGCCAACGACCCCTTGGGAAACTGGAAGACCACATTCGCCTTGTTATAGGTCGGCGGATCGGTCTTGTTGCAGGTGTCGCAAGCCACGATGCCCAGAGTCACGGTGTCTTTGGCAACGTTTACATCGATCTTCATGGGATAGACTTTGTCGCCCACGGCAAACAGATGGGTCGTCTGCTCCTTGCCAAATTTTCCCATGAGGGATTTTCGTCCCATCATGGCCAGGCCGCTGGGCGCGTGAATGGTTCCACCTTCATACTTGTTCGCCAAAACGTTCTGGTCGCCATAAGGTACGGAAAGTATCCCACCCTTCTGGATGGCCAACAGCGTGCCCTTTTCCACCACCGAATATCCGCTCGTATCCGACCCCATTTTCACCAGTTTGTACTGCGCCGCCAGTTGCTCCTGCAGCGAAACCGCCTGAGCGCCAGCCCATGAAAACGGAAAAATTGTCGCCGCCACAAGCAGAATCCCTGGCATTAGGGTGTGGGATTTCCGAAACATCGCAAGATCCTCCGATCTATCTCTTGGCAATCTGGCTCTTTCCAAAACTTTCATCCGAACCAGGCGCCGAACCGCGAACGCCAGGCAGGTAAACATGCCGCCAGTGCAGAAGGGAGCGCCGTCGTCCGACGCCCCCCATGGTTGACAATCAGTGCAAACGCATCCAACCGCCGTCCCTAGTTGCCTCCACCGCCAGCCGTTTCCTGCTTGACCTGCGACTCCGCCTGATCGGCGGCAGCCTGTTGGTCTTGCAGTGTTTTGGCCGCTGTAGTATCGGGTGGCGGAGGTTGAACGGCCCCTGCCTGGGTGCCGGTATCCGGCGCCTTTGGCATACCGCCCGTCCCTTGTTTCTTCGCCATTTCACCCATGCCGTTGGTGATGTTCTCCGCGAAGTGGTTATACATCTCCTGCAAGTCATCCACTTTCACGGCAACGCTTGCTCCCGACGCGCAATCGCCTTTCTTGGTCGCGGCGACACTGGCGTTCACCGTATTATCCGCATCCGGAGTGTCCGTCAGGCGGGTAATCACATCACCCGACGTCAAGCCACACTCCTGACCGTTGGCCACCACCGTCACATCGCTATCCACCACAAACGTGCGCTGCGATGGATCCAGTGCCGGGGGCGGCGTATCGCTGGTAGGCGCCGGTGCCGCCGACGCCGCTTGTCCGCCCGAATCCTGGCTGGCCTGCGCCTGCTGCGCTGCTAGTTGGGCTTTCACTTCTTGGGCTATGGCTTCCTTCACCTCGGGAGTCAGCGCCACCGGCCCCGAGGCTACCGGAGCCGCATCTCCGCCGCTGGCTGCCGCATCCGCCGCCATGGCGTCCGCATTAGCTTCGGTGCGCGCTGCGTAAGCTGCTTGCAATTGCGCCGCGATAAGATAATCCGTCAGCCAGTAGTACGGCGCTGCATACACGGGATAAGGGTTCCACCACCCGCCATAGAATCCCCACCACGGCGCACCTCCCCATCCCCATGCCCCGATGCCCCAGGCAACTGATACTCCCCACGGTTGGTAGCCCCATCCATAAAATCCCGGATGGTACCAAACGCCTGGGTAATAGCCGTAGTAGGTCCGTCCACCCCAGCCGTAGCCGCGATAAAGCCCAACATGGTAGCGTCCGCCGGCATAGAAGGTGCGCGAGTAATAAGCGTGCCCGCCGCGCGTTACGTAGGCGCGCTGCACGTAGCCGCCATGCCTTCCAGTGTTCACGACGCGCGCTCCGTTGTGTTCACCCACAACCCTGCCCCCACCGTGGACCCCATGCTCAATGTGCATGCCGCCGCGATCAATGGAGCGAACCGATCCGTTGGGCCGGATGCTCGCATGCCCGCCGCCCTTGAGAGAAACATTCCTTCCCGGAGGAGTATGGCTGCCCGCGCCGCCCCGGCTCGCCGCTGCCGGATGACCGCCTGCCGCCGGATGGCCGCCTGCCGCTGGATGACCGCCCGCCGCTGTGTGGCCGCCTGCCGCTGGATGACCACCTGCCGCTGGATGACCGGCCGCCGCCGTGTGACTGGTTGTCGCCGTGTGACCCGTCGTCGCCGTGTGGCCGGTCGTTGCCGTGTGACCGGTCGTCGCCGTGTGGCCGGTTGTCGCCGCATGGCCGGTTGTCGCCGTGTGACCGGTCGCCGCATGGCTAGGCGTTGAACCATGTGTCTGCGGTGCCGCATGGGAGGGCGCCGCCGAATGCGCAGGCGCCGAACTATGCGAGGGCGCCGCCGAATGCGCAGGCGCGCTGGCGTGTGCAGCAGGTGCGCTCGCCTTCTTCTGGCCCCAAGCCAAAGCTGGAACCGCCGTCATTAGCAGAAGCACTACCCACCTCTGCAGCGTATTTTCACCTTTCGAAATGCGATTCATTACGGCCTCCTGATCATCGAAACCCTTTACCGCCATTTTAGTTTTCATTCCCCGAAAACAACGCTGTTCATCAGTGACGAGTCTGATTCGGACTCTACATCTGACATAGACGAACGAAACTCGCCGGCTCCGCACGCGATGTTGAATTAAATTCCAAGACCGGGGGAAGGCCTGCAGGACGGATCATCGTCTCGGCGCAACACCACTGACAACCCCTAATCCTGCGGGCGAAAGAACGTTACCAGAAGTTAGCCGCTCGCGCAATCGTTCGTTGTAGAACCCGGCGAAGAGGTTCCGCGGCCTGTCCCAAAACTGCATCTCGATCCCGCTTCCCTTCTATCTCCCGGCTGCTGTAATCTATTCCCTTTCCGTTGGAGGAACCAATCCGTGCGCTTTCTGGATCGTCTGCAACCTCTCGCCCTCTTGGTCATGCGTCTGGCCCTTGGCGCGGTCATGGTCGGCCACGGATACCACAAGGTTTTCGGCGGACTTCACCACCACGTTCAACTCGTCGCCAGCCTCGGACTGCCGGCCTGGACTGCTTATCTCTCTGCCTTCACCGAGTTTCTTGGCGGCCTGCTGGTATTGATCGGACTCTTTACCCGCGTGGCGGCTTTTGCCATCTGCGTCGATCTGTCCGTCGCCATCGCCAAGGTACACTTCCATAACGGACTGCTGGGCAATGGCGGATATGAATTTCCCCTGGCTCTGGCTGCCCTCGCCTTTGGACTGATCTTCCTCGGCGCAGGCCCCATCGCCTTCGACCACATCCGCGCGCCCGGCGGAGGGGGAAAGTTGAAGTAGAGGGGCGAGCTACGCTTTTTTGCCGCAGCAGATTTCGCTTTCGGCGCACAACTTTTCAACCGCTTGCGGGTTTACTCACCTTGCTCGGCGGTCAGGAAGAGTTCACTGCCCTATTGACGTTTCTTTACAAGCATTTCGCGAGTTGAATCTAGATGGAACTTGAAATTATGATCACGTCTAACCCATACTGCATCCTAATGATTTCGCGGACGCATCTTAGACCGTGTGCAATGCAATCAACCGATTGGAGGTTCTCTTGAGAAAGCTAGCTTTGGTCGCACCCCTTTTCGCGTTCCTGTCCTTCGCCCAGTTTGCCTCCGCCCAGCAAGGTGACGTCTTTTTCGGCGGCGGCACGCTCGAGTCGTCCTCCGCTTCCAGCGGTTCTAACCCGTCGATGAGCGGCGGCACTTATCTTAACCTCGGCGGTGACGTGGTCGCCTTCAAGCGCTTCGGCGTTAACGTCGAAACCGCTTGGCTGGCCACTCAGAACGTCTACGGGACCGGGACCGGATTGAACTATCGCCCCATCCTGACCGACTTCAACTTCCTCTACCAGCCGCATCTGGGGAAGAGAATTGGCCTCGACCTGATGGCCGGCATCGGCGCTGGCGATACGCGCATCTACCAGCAGGGCGTGTCTTGCACCCAATGTTACAACAGCTCCGATCACTTCATGACGCATCTGGGCGGCGGCGTCCGCTTTTACGTCTGGCGTCATGTCTTCGTCCGGCCGGAGGTTCACTACTACTACATCTTAAACAACAACAGCCTCACCGATAACGGATACTTCAACTCCAACAGCGCGGTCCGAGTTGGCGCCTCGGTCGGGTACACCTTTGGCGGTTCAGATTAGCCCTTAGACTGCGCGAGTGGCCGCAAGTTTTGGTATCCTGAGGCAGCCGATTCCAACGGGTCCGGAAGATTCTGCCGGTCGGAGCAATTCCCTACCGCTTCTTCCGTGGTGCCACCAATGTGTCGGCTGCATTCCAAGAACGTGAATGATTTGACGAGGGGGCCGTATTGAGAAAGTTCGCGACCGTCACATCCGCATGGATTGTTCTTCTGTTTGCCACTCTCGCCCATTCCCAAATTGACATTGCCGTTGGTGGCGGAACCCTGCTCTCCCCTAAAAACAACGGTGCTTCCGCCGCTCTTCTGCCTTCCCCGGAGAGGGGCGGAATGTACCCAGGCGTCAGCGCCAACGTCATTCTCAGGAATCGCCTCGGCCTCAACATCGAAAGCGCTTGGAGGGATAAAAGGGCCAGTTATTATGGTTACGAGACCTACCGCCCGATCTTCACCGACGTCAACGTGCTGTTCCAGCCGCGCCTGAGCAAGAAAATGGGCCTCGACCTCCTGGGTGGCATCGGCATTTCGGACACCCGCTTCTACTTCCCCGACATCACGAACTGCGGCTCCGCGCTAAGCACCTGCTACACCAGCAACATGCATTTCATGGAACACCTTGGCATTGGCCTCCACTATTACGTTTGGCACCGTTTACCCCACGTCTTTGTCCGCCCCGAGGCACACTTCTACCACATTCAGGACAATCAGGGGTTCAACTCCAACGATGTGCTGCGCGTCGACGCGATGATCGGGTACACCTTCCGCCATTAAATCCCCTTCGGAGGAATTTCACAGGAAGCAATTCCTATCTGCCGGGTAAAGAGCCTAAACAAAAAGGCAGCGTCTGCTCCGGACGCTGCCTTTCTTTTTCGAATCCAAACTCTACGGTTCCCGCTCGCACTCCTCAGCTTCGTGGATAGCCGCGTCCAGATGCTCGATGGCTTTGGCGCGATGTCCGTGGAACTCGCCTTCGGCGTGCGCCATATGATCGCGTGCGCTTCGCATTGCCTCGAGCGCCTCATGCACGCGCGGGTGCGGAGGCATTGGAGTTGGGGCCGCAGCCGCGGGTCCGGCTGGAACCGCCGCCACCGGCGTCGCTGCCGCCTTTGGACTGGCCGCCGCTGCGGAGAAGGCCAGTGTTAACAGCAGAGTTGCCGTGATCAATAGAGTTAAGAGCCCAATCTTCTTCATGCGTTTCCTCCTCGTCCGAATTCTGGCGCGGACGACACCGATAGTATCAATGCCCACGGGCACCTTTCGCTTCAGAACCGCCCGCGGCACCCGCACAGTATAGTCGCCCTTCGGCAAAATCCCCTGTGCATAGGTTGATTCCTAATGTGCTCGCCTTAGAGCTGGTTTCAAGAAAGGCTGTACTGATCTACGCCAGCCCCGTCGTTCTTGTATTCCCAGTTTCGCCAAGGCATAATGGCTGGGCCTTCTGGGGAGGCTCACTCTGACATTCTACAAGGCCATTCTTTCGCTTGCCGTGCTCTTGTTCGGGTCCGCATCACTGGCGCTGGCGCAAGGAACCTACACGCAGATTCACTACCCGGGTGCGAAATATACCTTCTGGTGGGGCATCAACCGAGCCACAGATTTCATACCTGGGGTTCCAGCCAACCCATCGGCAGCGGCTGCCGTGACCCCGCAGGATTCCAAGCAGCCCTCGCCTGCTCCAACCGCAGCAGCCCCTCCCGCCCGAGAGGGCCAATCGCCTCATGCTCTTAACCCCGACTCCGCACAGGCTGCGCCTTCAGACCGCAAAGCGCTGATTTATGTCCTTCGAAAGGGGAGTATGGTTGGTGCGCTTTTGCACCCGATCATTTTTGTAAACGACTATCTTCTGGCCGAGATACACAACTCTAACTATGCGGAACTCAATGTGGCGGCGGGAGTAATAGTCCTGACGGAAACATCCTCGAATTCAGGCGACACTGGGCTCTTTGGCAACCAGGTCGGCCCTAACGCCCGCGTGCCCGGCAATCCACAGTCCGGTCGGGGCAGGGTCTCCAAGCTAGGCTTCCTCCAGATGCCTTCTCCAACGGGGGAATGGGCTTCCCTTCCCGGATGCCTGGGCCTGGATTGGCGGCGACTAGCCGCGGCGCCAAGCGCGGACAGAGAACTTTGCTATAAGGCATTAGTTGAACTGAATCAGGAGTGCGGGTCCTCCGTTACAAAGTCGGGTCAGGGGGGCAGAATCGTCACAACCACGTGGTCGCTGCCAGCCTGCAACTCTAAGCTGGGCGGGTCAGGTGACGCGGTCTACCTCCTCGATTTGGCGCTGAATCCCGGCAATCGGCTGCATGAAGCCCTTCGGATTGAGGTGGAAGCGGGGAAAACCTACTACGTGGAGTGGTCTGCCGGAAAAATGAAGATGATAGATCCCGCCAAGGGAGCCAAGGAGATTAGGGGACTTCACCCCGCTTGGGCTCAATGAAGCCGTCACATTCGACGGCAACCTGCTAACCATCCCGCTTTCTTCGCTTTCGCCACCACAGCAACAACGCGGCCACCACAAGCACAATCGCAACCGCCAGATCGAAGCGCTTCAGATCATGCGCAAGCCGACCCCAATGTCCGCCAAATAAGTA
>Ga0302324_100001695_pt1 | contig 52820 bp, 34 predicted proteins | sample Palsa_T0_1_FD_201949 | JGI IMG/M metagenome (GOLD analysis project Ga0302324, IMG submission 201949) | Peat permafrost microbial communities from Stordalen Mire near Abisko, Sweden - Palsa_T0_1 | ecosystem: Environmental > Terrestrial > Soil > Palsa > Peat permafrost | place: Sweden: Abisko...
GAACTTGATGGCCGGTTTCCGGAATGCCAGTGCGCTGAAATGCGGAGGATTCACAGGGCATTTGCATGAGCGAAAAATATGGCCTCAATTGCCGAAAAACGAACAAAAGGGGAAAAGCCCGGGGGGGGTGGGGGTATTTGTTTGTTGGGGTACAAACCGGGCGGACTTCCGCCCGGCTACTCAGTTTTCTTGACCATCTCCAATTGAATGAAGGACTACGAGCTTTTTTCGGTGCTCGTATGGCGCGATTAGCCTGTGATTCGCGACACTTTGGCGCACAACATTGATGCGAATGAATGCCAAATCCGCAATAAGGGTTAGGATGACTGGGAATGCTGCCGGGATGTGGACTCCCAGCTACATATCTATTGTACGCCAAACAGGGTTAATTCCACGCAAACTGCCTGGCTCGAGACTCTTGCACATCCATGCGATTGCCCTGGGAGGATTCACCGAGGTCGCGCCCAGAAGGCTGCACTCCTGATACCCTGTTTTGAGTAAACGATTTCTGCCGCTGAGCCAATAGCTCGGACGAACTGAATTCAAGAAACGATACAAGGAACACTGCCATGCTCCTACCCGCCCTACGCGAAGAGGTGTTGCACGCCAATCAGGAAATCGCCCGCCTCGGCCTTGCTGTTCACACTTTTGGCAATGCCAGCGGCATCAGCCGCGCCGGTGTCGACGGTTCCGGCCGCGATCCGATCATCGCGATCAAACCGAGCGGAGTGGCTTACGCCAGCCTGACGGCAGCTGATCTGGTGCTCACCACGCTGGAAGGCACGATCGTCGAAGGCACGCTCAACCCATCCAGCGACCTCGACACTCACTTGCTTCTGTATCGCGAGTTTCCGCAGATCGGCGGCGTTGTTCACACTCACTCGGAGTTCGCGACTGCGTGGGCGCAGGCCTGCCAGCCGATTCCCTGCCTTGGCACCACTCACGCGGACTACTTCCACGGTCCTGTGCCGGTCACCGAGCCACTCAGCGCCGAGGAAGTTTCACAGGCGTATGTGCTGAATACCGGCGCGGTCATCGCCCGACTCTTTCAGGAACAGAAGCTGGACCCTATCGCCGTCCCGGGCGTTCTGGTTGCCGGACACGCTCCATTTGCCTGGGGCAAGACCGCGGCGGCAGCCGTCGAACACGCCGACCTGCTTGAGTACATCGCTCGCCTTGCGTGGCGCACTGTGGTTCTGGGCGCACCGGCAGCGGGCCTGGCGACGTACGTGGCAGAGCATCACTACCAGCGAAAGCACGGCCCGAGAGCCACCTATGGACAGGGTTCAGGCAGCCGTTGAGCCTCCCGAATCTTTGGCGTGAAGAGCAATATATTCGCGCAAAGCGGCATTGATTCTCGTCTGGTAACCGTGCCCCTGCCGTTGGAACCAATCAATCACGTCGGCATCCAGACGCAGCGAGAGCAGACGCTTGATTGGCCGGTAAAACGCTCCGCGTACTGCGTTGCTCCAATCGGTGATAGGAGGCATATCGGATGTGTCGATTTCGCTCTCGGGCATCGCTGCAAGAACGTCAAGCTCTGACTGCAACTCCGGCGTCAGCGGTTCAGGATTACCTCTCTTCATAATCTCGCCTCTCGGTGCTTCTGAAGGTTGATTTTCGCCTTTTCGATGTCCCAGATCCAACGCAAATCGCGCCCTCTGTATATACATTACCGTATATACGCATGATTGGCGTGTCAATACTCGCCAACCTCACAAAGGCGACTCGATTTCGACCCGAAGATTTGCGTTCCTTTACGATAGAAAGGATGCCACATAGAATTTTCCCCAGCAGGTGATCCACATGCAGCCCGTAAGGATTTCAAGATCCTATCTCTTGAATTCCATAGGGCGATTCCATTCCATGTATTGTTCCTTTGATTTTCGTCCGAGTTAATGGTCAATTGACCCTTTCCGGTTGACCTTCCACAGAGGCAGAAGTCTCTATATATATTGCTTTCAACAGCTTGACGCGCATGGTACGAAACTGGAAAGTTTCGCCTCAGACATGGCAAGCAACGTGCATTCAGGCACTACTTAGGGCTCCCCTATGGAGACGAATCTATACAACCGGGTAGTTGCCACGCTTCTGGCTATCGCCACCGTAGCGGTGGGACTTTTCGCGGTCTTCAATCTCCAGCAGGAAGGGCAATATCAACAGCCTGACGACGGCGTAACGTGGACCGAGTCCCCGAGCAGGGTGTTGCCGGGACTCATCGCTATCGATGTGCGATCAGGCAGCCCTGGAGCGCAAGCCGGTGTTGAACCTGGCGATCTGCTTACAGCGGTCAATGACAAAACTATCGAAATCGGCGCCGATCTCGATCGAGAACTCAAGCACACAGGCGTCTTCGGTCAGGCCAACTACGAAATCATCCGCCGCGGCATCTCGCTGGACGCGCCGGTCGCGGTCATTCCGATCCCAGCGGATCGCACACTGCCCAACCTGACCCGCGTGATCGGCCTGGTCTACCTGGCCATCGGGATATACGTCTTGTTCCGCCGCTGGACGGCGCCGCGCGCTACGCACTTCTACATCTTCTGCCTGGCCTCTTTCGTCCTCAACACCTTTCACTACACGGGCAGGTTCGACCTTCTGGACTGGACGATCTTCTGGGGCAACGTCGTCGCAGACGCATTGCAGCCTGCGCTCTTTCTGCACTTCGCTTTGGTCTTTCCCGAGGAGCGCCTGCGCCGCTGGCACCGGAACTGGCTGTTGCCGCTGATCTACGCTCCCGCCGTGGGCGTGGTTGCGCTGCGCGTGGCTGCATTCCTGTTCTGGCAGGCGACCTTCACGCTCAAACTGCACCTCGACCAGGTGTCGACTGCGTACGTCGCCGCCTACTTCGTCTTTGCCGCGGTACTTTTCCTTCGCAGCTACGCGCGAGCCAATACTCCGCTGCTGCGGCAGCAATTGAAGTGGCTGACGCGCGGCACTATGCTTGCGGTGCTGCCCTTCACGCTGCTCTACGCTATCCCGTTTCTGCTGGGCATCGAGTTTGCGGTGGGGCTGCAAAAGGTTGCAGGACTGTCACTGGTCATCCTGCCGCTTACTTTCAGCTGGGCGATTGTGCGCTACCGGCTGATGGATACGGACCTCATCTTCAAGCGTGGCGTGGCGTACACTCTGGCAACGGGAACGCTGGTCGGCGTTTACTTCTCGGCCATTGCTCTGGTCTCTGAGCAGGTACACACTCACCTGCCCGAAGCTGTCCGCGAATGGGGCCTCGTACTCACAATTCTGGTCTCCGCACAGTTGTTCGATCCATTGAAGCGGAGATTCCAGAGCTGGATCGATCAGGTCTTCGATCGCCATCGCTACGACTATCGCAAAGCCCTGGTGGAGTTTGGCCGTGGCCTGAGTTCCGAGACTGACTTGCAGGCTCTGCTGCGCTCGATCGTCGATCGCTTGCCCCAGGCCCTGCTGGTGGCCAAGGTCGCTGTCTTTCTCGCTGACCCGTCAGAGCCCTATGGGCACTACACACTGGCCGCTTCTCATGGCTTGCCGCCAGATCTGGATGCAGTTCCAGGCGAACTTCATCTGGACCGCAGTGACCTTGCATTCCTCGATCTCGGCTTCCTGGATTTCGATGCGCCACGCTCACAGTCCCATATATTTTTCGAAAACACTCAGCAGATTTTGCATCTGTCTGAGAATCAGCAGACCACTGCTGCTCTTCTCGATCTGAACTACTACCTGCCGTGCCGCGTGCAGGACGCGACACAGGCGGTGACGCATGGCGGACCTGGCTCGGGACCCAGAACGCGCACCATCGCCGTCATCGGACTGGGACGGACGATTGGGGGCGACTTCCTGTCCAGCGAGGACGTGGAGCTGCTTGAGTCGCTGGCAAGCTACATCGGCATCGCGTTGCAATCGGCCAGCCTCTATGCGCGCCTTGAGGAGCAGGTCGCCGAGTTCGAGCGCCTCAAAGAATTCAACGAAAACATCGTCGAATCGATCAACGTCGGCATTCTCGCTGTAGATCTGGAAGACCGCATCGAGAGCTGGAACGCGCAGATGGAAGCCATGTATGCGCTCAGCCGCCGAGAAGCAATCGGACAGCCGCTGGCAGCGGTCTTTCCGCCTGAGTTCATGGAGTCTTTCGACCGCTTCCGACAAGAGTCGGGAGTACATCATCTCTACAAGTTCCGGCTGACCACACGCGCCGGCGAAGCTCGCACTGCCAACATCGCAGTGGCTCCGCTGCTGTCACGCGACTTCGTTGCAGTGGGCCGCATCGTGCTCGTGGATGACATCACGGAGCGCGTCACGCTTGAGGCACAGCTCTCCCAGGCCGACAAGCTCAGCTCCATCGGTTTGCTTGCCGCTGGCGTGGCTCACGAAATCAACACTCCGCTGGCGGTCATCAGTTCGTACGCGCAGATGCTTACCAAACAGATGCGCGGCGATACAAAGCTCACGCCACTGCTCGAACGCATCACTCAGCAGACATTCAGAGCCTCTGAGATTGCCAATGGCCTTTTGAATTTCTCGCGCACCTCGACCACCGAGTTTCGCGACACTGACTTGAATCAAGTGATCCGCGACACTCTCGCGCTGGTCGAGCATCAGCTGAAGACTGCCCGCATCACAGTCGCCATGGAATTGAGCACGGAGCTGCCTCGCATCCACGGCAATCCCGGAAAGCTGCAGCAGGTTTTTCTGAATCTGCTACTCAACGCCAAGGACGCCATGCCGCAGGGCGGCCAGCTGCGAGTATCGACTCTAGTGAACGGACACGTAGAAGCCACTATTGCAGACTCCGGCGCAGGCATCGCCCCTGAAAACCTGAAGCGCATTTATGACCCGTTCTTTACTACCAAATCCGCACCCAAACCCGGCGAGCGGCGCGGCACAGGCCTTGGGCTCTCCGTAAGCTACGGCATCATTCAGGAGCACGCGGGCAAGATTAACGTTCAAAGCACGATCGGCGTCGGGACCACTTTTCATCTTGAGTTTCCATTGCTAAGGAATTCCGTACATGCCTGAGGTCTTATCCCCATTGAATCAAACCATGAACCAGTCCATCAGCGAGTCCATGAACGAGTCAAAAGTACAGTCCGCCCTCTTACCGACTTCTGAGAACGCCGCTGACGCCAAGATTCTGGTCATTGACGACGAGGCCGGAATACGAGAATCGCTCGAAGTCCTGCTCACCCTTGAGGGCTACCGCGTGGAGATGGCTATCGACGGCGAAGAGGGCCTGGCGATGCTGGAGCAGCGCAGCTACGACCTCGTCCTGCTCGACCTGGCTTTGCCGGGCCAGACCGGCCTGGAACTGCTTCCGCAAATTCACGAACGCTATCCGGAACTGCCTGTAGTCATGATTACCGCCTACGGAACAGTCGATAACGTTGTTGAAGCTGTTCGCGCGGGAGCGGAAAACTTCGTTCAGAAACCGTGGGACAACGAAAAGCTTCTGGCTGACATTCGCTCAGCTATCGCGCGCCACAAAGCGGAAGCTGAAAACATCCAGCTGAAGCGCGCGATGAAGCAGCGCTACAACTTTCACAACATCATCGGCAAATCGGAAGTGATGCTGCGCATCTTCGATCTGGTGAGCCAGGTTGCGCCCAGCCGGTCGACAGTGCTGATCCAGGGCGAAAGCGGAACAGGCAAAGAACTCATAGCCAAAGCCCTGCACGCCAACTCCCCGCGCAAAGACAAGCCTTTCGTCCCTGTAAATACTGGCTCCATGCCGTCGGAGCTACTTGAATCCACGCTATTTGGTCATGTTAAAGGTGCCTTTACATCAGCGATCGCCACCAAGAAGGGGCTGTTTGAGGTTGCCAATGGTGGAACGCTTTTCCTCGACGAAATCGGCAACATGGGCATGGACACACAGGCCAAGATACTGCGTGTTTTGCAAGACCGCCGCTTCACTCCGCTTGGAGGGACGCAGGAGACGCAGGTCGATGTTCGCATCGTTGCCGCCACCAATGTAGACCTGCGCAATGCGGTCCGGGACGGCAAGTTTCGCGACGATCTTTTCTATCGCCTCAATGTAATCTCTATCGATCTGCCGCCATTGCGCAGCCGACGCGAAGATATTCCGCTACTAGTCAGCCGCTTCCTTGAGCACTTCTCAAAGGAGAACGATCTTGAACCGCGCAAGCTTACCGCAGACGCGATGCGCGCGCTCGTGGATTATGAATGGCCCGGCAACGTACGGGAACTCGAAAACATTATCGAGCGCGGTGTGGTGCTGTCGAGCACTAACATCATCGGTTCGGGGTTGTTGCCGGGTCACATTACCGGGCGCACATTCCAGGACGCGCTGCTCGAACATAACCCGAATGCGTCACTCTTCGACATTCTGGAAGATATTGAGCGGCGCATCATCATCGAGAAGCTGGAACGCAACAACTGGAACCAGACCGATGCTGCCGAGCAGTTCCACATTCCGCTCTCGACGCTGAATCAGAAGATCAAAAGGCTCAATATCGAGATTCGAAAAAAGGGCCGCGAATAGAGCAATTCTCCGGCGTGCAGGTTGCGCCTGGGAATGCTTGCGCGGCCTTTTCTCATGTCACTGCCTTGCGCCAAGCCCGCGCAGCAGGAAGTCGGTCAAGAACTTCGCTTCGTCCTGGGTCGAGCGTTCTTCTGGGAAGGCTCTCCGTTCGCTCACGCCTCGAATTACGTCCATGGTTGCCCACGCTGCCGCCAGACAATCCTGCTGTGGGATCTCTCCCGCCCTTACAGCATCCTCAAAGAGCGATCGAAGATACAGCACGACCTCTCGCTGCCATGTGTAGCTGCGCTTGCGATGCTGTCCTTGATACCTGATGGTGAGAATGATGCGATACAACTGCTGGTGTTCATTCCAAAAAGCGATGCGAATCGAGACAAACGCGGCCAGTTTGCCAGCAAAGCTCCGCTCCTTGTTCACATGCTCCTCGGTCAGAGTGGCAAGCGTGGACACGGCTTGTTGGACAGTCGCGATGTAGACGGCATCTTTGGAATCGAAGTAGCGGTAGAGAGTGCCCTTTGCCAGCTTGGCGCCCTTTGCAATCTCTTCCATACGTGTAGCATCGAAACCCTTGTTGGCAAAGACTTTGGTCGCGGCGGCGAGGATCTCAGATCGCCGGAAATCGGCGACGACCTGCTGCTTGCGCTCTGCAGAGGTTGGCGGCATTGCAATCATCCTCCGGTTCACCAATAATATAAACGTGCAACGGAGTGACCCGTCGGTCATCTTATAGAACCAGTGAGTCTATTGTGCCTGTAGCGGCTGAAGAACTGGAAATTGAGGATATACGGCAGGGCCCTGCCGGCGTTTCTCCGCAATCCGAGAGACAGACTCTTCCGCAACCAAAGGTATTCAATCCCTGGATCGTGGCTATCGTGGTCACAATCGGCACCTTTATGGAGGTGCTTGACACTTCCATCGCCAATGTCGCCCTGCCGCATATCGCGGGCGGCCTGTCCTCTTCGCTCGATGAAGGCGCATGGGTGCTCACGAGCTATCTGGTCGCGAACGCGGTCGTATTGCCCATCAGCGGCTGGCTTTCTTCGATTGTGGGGCGAAAGAACTATTATCTTCTTTCGGTTCTACTCTTCACCGCCTTTTCGGCTGCCTGCGGCGTAGCGCCTACGCTGGGGATGCTGATCCTCTTTCGCGTGGGCCAGGGGCTTGCCGGCGGAGGGCTGCAGCCGTCTGTCCAGGCCATCCTTGCCGATAGCTTTTCACCGCAGAAGCGTGGCATGGCCATGGCGCTTTACACCGTCGCTATCCTGGTCGCGCCTGTTCTTGGGCCAACAGCGGGAGGGTGGATCACCGACAACTATTCATGGCGTTGGATTTTCTATATCAACATTCCTATTGGCTTGCTTTGCACTTTCCTTACCCGCATCGTCCTTGAAGACCCGCCTTACATGAAGGAGATGAAGGCCAAGGCGCGTAAACTCTCGGTTGACTGGGCTGGTCTCGGCTTCATCTCGATTGGACTGGCTTCGCTTGAGATCGTGCTGGATAAAGGCCAGGAGCTTGACTGGTTTGGCTCGCGCTTTATCGTATCCTTTGCCAGCGTGGCATTTCTTGCCCTCACCGGCACCGTTGTGTGGGAGCTCAATCGCAAGAATCCAGTGGTCAATTTGCGTCTGCTCAAGGAGCGCAATTTTCTCTTCTGCTGCCTCATTATTCTAGGTCTTTATTCGGTGCTCTACGCCGCGACCTACCTGCTGCCTCTGTACATGCAGCAGATGATGGGCTACGACGCTACGACGGCCGGCTTTGCGCTTTCACCTGCTGGATTATTCACGATGATGGAGGTGCCGCTGGTTGGTTATATGCTCACCAAAGGATACGATCCGCGCAAGCTTGCCTTTTGCGGGTTGATCGTGATTGCCACGTCGCTGTGGTGGATGTCTTCACTCAATCTCGATGTCTCAGAGAAAGAGATGATTCTTCCACGGATTCTGCAAGTGCTTGGAGTCGGGATTATCACGGTTCCGATCAGCACTGTGATATTTCGCTTTCTACCCAAGACGGAAAGCTCGCAGGCTGCGGGCATTTACGCTCTGATGCGGAATGAGGGTGGAAGCCTGGGCATCGCGCTGGTCAGTACGATGCTGCAGCGCAAGGCGCAAGTCCATCAGCAGATGCTGGGCCAGCACATCACCGCTCCCAATGGATTGGTGCAGCAATCGATTGCCGGCATGGCGGCTGCTCCGGGCAACTTTGCTGACCATCATTACTTGGCCATGGCCAGTCTCTATGCGGAGATGCAGCGCCAGGCTACGCTTCTCTCTTACATGGACCAGTTTCGTATGCTTTGCGGCATCATGCTGTGCATGGTTCCACTGATCTTTTTCCTGAAGCGCCCACCTGCGCAAAAACATATCGAGCTGGAGGCTCACTGAGTCTCCAGCTCGACATGGACTTGCGCACGGGTGCTTTAGTCTCCTGTTCCACTCAGCGCCACTGACTGTGGAGACGCACTGCCGTTGTCCACGATGCTCAACGCAGCTTTGAAAGCGGCGGCTGTGGCCGGTCTGAAGGCCACGTATACCGTGCAGCTCGCACCCGCAGCCAGAGTTGGCGTGCAGGTATTCAGCGCCTCAAAGTCTGTGGGGTTGGTCCCGGTCAGCGCGATGGATGTCAGGTTCAGTGTCGCCGTGCCGGAGTTGGTGAGGGTAATCGCTTGCGCTGCGGAGACCTTTCCGTGGGTTGTGGTTGGGAAGGCGATGCTCGTGGTGCTGAGCTTGACCGAGGGTATCGCGGTTCCCGTTCCAGTCAGAGTTACTTTTTGCGGAGAGCCAGTTGCGTTGTCGGTTACGCTGAGCGTGCCGGTAAGAGCCGCTGCCGAAGCCGGATCGAAGGCGATGTAAAGCGAGCAGGAGGCGCCAGCGGCAAGTGAAGCGCCGCAGGTGCCCAGTTCAGGGAACGAGGTGGCATTGGTGCCGCCCATCGCGATGGAGGTGATCGTTACTGCGACCGTCCCAGTATTCTTGAGCGTGACGATTTGTGCATCGCTCGTCGTCCCAACGATGGTGTTGGGGAAGGCAATCGATGCCGGGGTTAAGGTCACGGTGGGCGTCGCGGCAGCGACGCCAGTTCCGGTGAGAGCTACTGTTTGCGGCGTGCCGGTTGCGTTATCGGCTACCGAGAGGCTGGCGGTAAGCGCTCCTACTGCCAGTGGCTTGAACTCTACGGAGACTGTGCAGGAAGCTGCTGCTGCCAGCGTGGTTCCGCAAGTTGTGGCTGATTTGAGGAACGAGGTGGCGTAGGTTCCGGTAATGGTTTCTGACGTCAGGGTCACTGCTCCGGTGCCGGTGTTCTTGACTGTCACAACTTGCGCTGCGGTCGTCGACCCCTCCGCAGTTGATGCGAAGGCCACGCTGGTAGGCGAAAGAGAAACTGTGTGGGTCAGCGCGGCTGTTCCGGTTCCAGTTAAGGCTACTGTTTGCGGCGTGCCGGTTGCGTTATCGGCTACAGACAGGCTGGCGGTGAGCGCTCCTACTGCCAGTGGTTTGAACTCTACGGAGACGGTGCAGGAAGCTGCTGCTGCCAGCGTGGTTCCGCAAGTTGTGGCTGACTTGAGGAACGATGTGGCGTAGGTTCCGGTGATGGTTTCTGACGTCAGGGTCACTGCTCCTGTGCCTGTATTCTTGACCGTCACTACTTGTGCCGCCGTGGTTGAACCCTCTGCGGTGGATGCGAAGGCCACGCTGGTGGGCGAAAGAGAAACGGTGTGGGTCAGCGCGGCTGTTCCGGTTCCAGTTAAGGCTACTGTTTGCGGCGTGCCGGTTGCGTTATCGGCTACCGAGAGACTTGCGGTCAGCGCACCCACTGCCAGTGGTTTGAATTCAACCGAGACGGTGCAAGTGGCGGCTGCTGCCAACGTTGTTCCGCAGGTTGTGGCTGACTTGAGGAACGATGTGGCGTAGGTTCCGGTGATGGTTTCAGACGTGAGTGTCACTGCTGCTGTGCCGGTGTTCTTCACCGTCACTACTTGCGCTGCGGTCGTCGAACCTTCTGCGGTTGATGCGAACGCCACGCTGGTTGGGGAAAGAGAAACAGTGTGGGTCAGCGCGGCTGTTCCGGTTCCAGTTAAGGCTACTGTTTGTGGTGTGCCGGTGGCGTTGTCGGCTATCGAGAGGCTGGCGGTGAGCGCTCCTACTGCCAGTGGTTTGAACTCTACGGAGACGGTGCAAGTGGCGGCGGCTGCCAACGTTGTTCCGCAGGTTGTGGCTGACTTGAGGAACGATGTGGCGTAGGTTCCGGTGATGGTTTCAGACGTGAGTGTCACTGCTGCTGTGCCTGTATTTTTGACCGTCACTACTTGTGCCGCTGTGATTGAGCCCTCCGCAGTGGATGCGAAGGCCAGGCTGGTGGGAGAAAGAGAAACTGTATAGGTCGGCGCGGCCGTTCCGGTTCCAGTTAGGGCAACTGTTTGCGGGGATCCGGTGGCGTTATCGGCGATGGAAAGGCTGCCGGTTAGTGTGCCTGCGGCTGCTGGTTTAAATTCAACCGAGACGGTGCAGGATGCTGCTGCTGCCAATGTTGTCCCGCAGGTTGTGGCTGATTTGAGGAACGAAGAAGAATCGGTCCCAGTGATGGTTTCTGATGTGAGCGTCACTGTTGCCGTGCCTGTATTCTTGACCGTTACAACTTGCGCTGCGGTCGTCGAGCCCTCCGCCGTCGATGCGAAGGTCAACGCGGTGGGTGAAATGGTAATGGTTGGCGAACTGACGACCGAGGGCCAGTTATTCACCAGGTTGGCGGCGTTCACGGAGCCGAGGCCAGTAGCTTGGTCATATCCGGTCGTGGTTGAGTAGCCGCTCACGACACCATAAGCGTCTCCACTCGTATTGGTCACGCAGTTGATCGAGCCCGTCGTGCAGACTTGGGCGTTGTTGCCATAGGTCACGTCGTAGAAGTTGCAGGCGTTCCCGGCTTTGACTGTGCTCGAGTTGCAGTTCGTCAGATTGTCTTTGGCAGCCAGGGCATAGAAAACCGGATTGGCCAGGCCCTGCGCTTTGCCGTTCTGCTTCTGCTGCACCAGCGCCATGATGCCTGCCAAGGCCGGCGAAGAGACCGACGTGCCGCCCACTTCCTGGTAGATGATTTCGGAGTTGTCTGTGTAGTCGCAAGTCTTCGGCGTCGCGTTCGAGGCGACGCAGATCAGATACGCGCTGCCGTTTAGCCCGTAAGGAAAGCCGCTCGATGCGAAGAGCGAAACGTCGGGCAGGTAGCGGTACTTGGTGCCCGGCATGCCAGTCACACCCTTCTGCCAGCTCGGCTGCGCATAGCCTCCACCGCACGTTGAAAACTCGTCTCCGGTGGAAGTGATGCAGGAGCTTACGCCCCCGCTGCCGCCCGTCACCTTGACGAACTCGTCGGCAAACGAGACTGCCTCATTGCAGACCTGCTCAAACGTCGTATAACCGTAGTTGGGCTGCCAGAACCGGTCCAGCAGGACCTGACTGGTGCATGTGCCATTCCATGGAGATTCCGGGATATAGCCAAGAGCGTTGGAGAGGTTTGTCGTCGAGTTGGTGGCGCTCCAATACGTGGTGCGATAGTTCTGCCAGGTAAATTCGGTACCACCCACAGCGGTGATATATGGGCTGGAGGCATCGCCGTTGACCTGCAAGCCGTACGTGGCGGGCGCGGGGAAGGTTGTGGCGTCGGAGTTGTCGCAGCCGGTCGAGCCTTGGTCGCCCGAGGACTCGAACATGCTGATGCCTTCGGCGGATCCCTGCTGATAAATGCCGTTCATTGTGGAGTTGCCGGCGGTGCCGAGAGCTATTTCGCAGCCACCGTAGCTCGCGCTCATGATAGTGAACATCGAAGCGTGTTCCACGATGTACTGGTCGGAGAGGATGCCTCCGAAGGTGGTTGCGGTGGTGGCGGTGATGACCACATCCACGGTGGCATCGGGCGCGGTGGCGCCGGACCATTCGGTGTCCAAGGTGTTCTCGACCTGCGCTCCGGTGACAACACCGGGGTCTGTGCCGTTGTGAATCTGGTTGATGGTGCCGGTGAAGCTGCCCAATCCAAATGTAGTGCGGAAGGTGTTGACGTCGCTAGCCTCAATGTCTGTAACCGCAGAGATGGCGATGGTCTGTCCCTTGCCGGTGATGCCGGCGTTCCACAGCGGAAGCAGATTGTAGATGGTGGCAAAATCGTACGGGGTGATGTCCTCCGCGGGATCGCCTTCTTCATCGGTGAAACCGTACTGAGGCTTGGGTCCGGAAGTCACCGGGTCGACCGGCGTGACCTTACCCGTTTTCGGGTCCCGCCGAACATACTTCCCCAGGATCGACTGGTGGACGGGAAAGAAATCATGGAGGGAAGTGATTCCGGTAATCACCGGGGCCAGCGCCTCGGGAATCTGGGGATCGCGATTATTGGCGATGTGCGCTTTCCCGTTGACGAGATAGTGATGAATCTCGGTATGGAACGCCTGCTGAATCTGGTCGGCGGTACCAGAGAATTCGATCGTGACACGGCCCTTGTTCACTTGATAAATCTGGAAGCCGTGATTCTGGAGCCAACTCGTGACCGCCGCAATATCGCCGTCGGACGGACCGTACAGCTTCCCGAACTCTTCCGGCTCAAGCCAGTTATGGAAGTTGGCCGATTTCGGGTCAAGCTGTTCGGCCATGAACTTCTCCAGCGCAGACTCCTGCTCCGGGCTGCGCTTGAGAACCAGGATCATGCGCTCCAAAGAGAACTGAGGGTCGACCAGCCCCTTGTCGAACTGAGACCGAGCCATGAAGTGCGTGTTGCCCGTCAGCGTCACCAGCTTTGAGTCGTCTACTCGCTCTACCACGCGGGATGGGACCGCAGATGCTTCAACATTCTTCTGGGCAATTGCGGGAGTCCAAGCAACGATCCCCAGGGCCAGGTAACCAACAAAATGAGCCACGCTCGCGATTCGCATAACAGCCTTCCTCTTTTCGTTCGGTGTCGAAATCGTTAATTTCGACATCTGTGATTCGATCAACACTCGTCAACACGGGCCACGCCATCCCGACGCCGACTTGGCCTGGTTTGAGCTTTCCCCAAGCGCACGACCTGCAGTCATCGGAAATGCGATGCCGACGTACAGGTTCGGAAGCGGAACGGTTATCCGTGATTAGCCTTCACCAACACTGCGCGGAGCGTGGGAGAAACCCCTCATCGGTTCCCGGATTTACCAATTTTTCTCGCCCAGCCCCGAAACTGACCCGCTACACTGGAACCCTCTTGTGCCAGCCAGTACAAATTAGCCGGTACAAATTGGGAGAAAACGAATATGGCCTTGCACGCGACAGACACACTCACAGCTGCCCCCACCAGCGAAGTCGAAGCCATCTCGCTCTCTGCCAGCGCTGAGACCTTTGAATTCCCCGAAGCGGAGCAGGATCCGCAAACCGTTTACCGCGCCATCCACGATCAGCTCATCCTCGACGGCAATTCGCAGCAGAACCTCGCCACTTTCTGCACCACGTGGATTGAGCCCGAGATCGAGCGCCTGATGATCGAGTCTGCCGATAAGAACATGATCGACAAGGATGAGTACCCGCAGACGGCGGCCATCGAAGAGCGCTGCGTGCATATGCTCGCCGACTTGTGGCGCTCGCCGGAAGCCGCGACGACCATCGGCTGCTCGACCACCGGCTCAAGCGAAGCAGCCATGCTCGGTGGCCTGGCCCTCAAGTGGAACTGGCGCAAACGCCAGCGCGCAGCCGGCAAATCGACAGAAGCTCCCAACCTGATCATGGGCCCGGTTCAGGTCTGCTGGCACAAGTTCTGCCGGTACTTCGACGTGGAGATTCGCGAAGTTCCGATGGAGGGCGACCGCCTGCTGCTCACGCCGGAAGAGGTAATCAAACGCTGCGATGAAAACACGATCGGTGTTATCGCCACTCTGGGCGTCACTTTCACGCTGCAATACGAGCCGGTACACGAGATCAGTCTGGCTCTCGACAAGCTCCAGGCCGAGACGGGCCTGAACATTCCCATACACGTTGATGGAGCCAGCGGCGCGTTCCTCGCGCCCTTCGCCAATCCCGATATCCTCTGGGATTTCCGCCTGCCGAGGGTCAAATCCATCAACGCATCGGGACACAAATTTGGATTGTCGCCACTTGGTGTCGGCTGGGCCCTGTGGCGAGAGAAACACGATCTGCCTGAAGAGCTGATTTTCGACGTCAACTACCTGGGCGGCAACATGCCCACCTTCGCCCTCAACTTCTCGCGTCCTGGCGGCGAAATCATCTGCCAGTACTACAACTTTCTGCGGCTCGGCAAAGAGGGCTACCGCAGAATCCAGGCCGAGTGTTATGCAATGGGCCGGTATCTCGCCGAAGAGATCGCCGCGCTCGGCCCTTTCAAGATCATTTACGACGGCAACGGCGGTATCCCGGGCCTCTGCTGGGAGCTGAAGGATCCAGCCAACTCTCGTTTCACGTTGTATGACTTCGCCGACCGGCTGCGCGAACGCGGCTGGCTCGTTCCCGCTTACTCGATGCCGCCAAATCGCGAGGACCTCGTGATCCAGCGCATCCTTATACGCCACGGTTTCACCGCTGAAATGGCCCACACGCTCCTGACAGAGATGCAGGCTGCGCTTGACCACTTCGCGCAGCATCCCGTAGATCTCATACTGGCAGGCGCGGAATCCGGCTCACACGACCACTCAGGGCGGTAATAACAGTTCATGATCTTTTGACTCACGCCGGAAAAGCCGAGAGACCTCCGCAAAGAATTGCTTGACGTCTGCTTGCGAAAAAGTGCACTCTTTTTTCCCATGAAGAAAGTTTTCATGCAAGCCCCCCTCTGCGTTCTTTTTGCGCTCGCTGCTCTGTCTATGTTCGTCACCGTCGCCGTCGGCCAACAGCCCGCCAAGGTCGACCCCAAGAAGGAAGAAGCAGACGCACTGCTGGCCTGCGCAAAGGCCGTGGCCGCAGGCATCCGCCCCCTCGCGATCACCCGAGACGTGCGCTTCGAAGGCAAAGTGTCCGAAGCCAACGCACTATGCCGCGGTGGCTATCAGGCCGAGCAGTTTCGCCTCACTCCCTGGGTCGACTGGCAGAAGTACTGGGGCACCGGTGACATGAGTTCGCTGCCCTCCGGATTCCTCAACACCAAGGGCCCCGACTTTCGCGGCGTCAACGGAGCCCTCATCGACCTGGAATTCCAGCGCGTCGAGCTCATCAAGTTCAACCTCTTCGACAACACCGGCACATACCATCAATTCATCTCTGGCCGCGACGGCGTCGGCGGCCCCGCGCTCAAGACATGGACGCAGATGCGCCTTCCCGCGACCGACGCTAACTACAAGGCGGTTGGCGGCGACGGCCCACAGGTCTGCAAAGGCGACCTCGTCCGCGGCCGCACCCTCAACGGCATATGCAATGACGTAGAAAACCCCCTGATGGGCTCCAGCGGCACGCCCTTCGCACGCAACGTGGAGTTCGATACCGCATTCCCCGAACTCGGCCTGACAAGTCTCACGCAGAATCGCCACGGCGGCCGGCTCTCGCTGCTTATTCCCGATCCGCAGGTCATCAGCCGTGTCCTTTTTACGCGCCAGCAGTCGAACCCCGACGCATGCAAAGCGGGCTTTGGACTGCCCAATAATTCCGCCGATGCCAATTGCGACTATCAGAAAGCCCCCTTTTTCAACGTCCTGGCGGCCTACTGGATCCAGTTCATGACGCACGACTGGTTTTCGCACATGGAAGAGGGTCACAACGCGCCACAATACATCGACGTGGGCTGCAAAAATAAGCTGGTAAACAACGTAGAAGTTCCGTTAACTCCTGAAGATATCGCGCAGTTAGGCTGCCGTCCCAACGACCGCGTTGACGACACCTACGTTCTCGACGCCTCGTCGCCTGAAACCTTCACGGTGAATGGCAAGCAATACATGGCACGCGCTCCCAAGACCTTCACCAACACCAACACCGCCTGGTGGGACGCTTCGCAGATTTACGGGTTTGATGAGACTTCGGTGAAGCGGGTCAAGCGCGACCCAGCGGACCCGGCCCGGCTGCAGGTGCAAGCTCTCGTCGGCAGTCCGCCAACCGACCAGGGATATCTTCCTATCCTGCAACCAGGCGACCCGCAACAGCCCCAATGGGCTGGCCAGGAGTCCGTGGCTTTCCCGGATAACTTCACCATTGGGCTCAGTTTTCTGCATAACCTGTTCGTACGCGAACATAACTCCTTTGTAACTGAATTTCGCAAGCAAGCCGCTCTCACTCCAAACAAAGACTGCGGTCTGCGCGACCCGTCAAATCCGAAGAAGGTGATCCGTTACAAGGATATAACTCCGGACGAGTTATTCGCCGCCGCCCGACTCGTAGTCGCGGCCGAAATTGCCAAAATCCACACCACCGAATGGACTCCGCAACTGCTCTACAACGAGCCGCTCTACAAAGGCATGAATGCTAACTGGGACGGCCTGCTCGGTACTGGCGATCCGGACGTTTCACGCGCTCTTTCGCAGATCGTCACGCGGAACTTCGGCACTTCAAAGGATGCTGCCAAGGCAACGCAGTGGTACTCCGTTTTCGCCTCTGGTCCGGGCATCTTTGGACTCGGCAGCAAGGATCGCCACTATGACATCACCAAGGCATCCAGCATTAACGGCGGCGTCAACCACTTCGGTTCGCCTTTCAACTTCCCCGAAGAATTCGTCTCCGTCTATCGCCTGCATCCGCTCGTCCCTGACCTGATCGAATACCGCGATCTCAGCAAAGATCCCAACCAGATCATCGAGAAGGTCGCCGTCGTCAATACGTTCGAGGGCAAAGCCACTGACGCCATGCACACCGGCGGCATGGCCAACTGGGGCCTGAGTCTGGGCCGACAGCGGCTCGGCATTCTCACTCTGCACAACCATCCGCAGTTCATGCAAAACATACTGCTGCCGCGCCTTGACACGCCCACCAAGCAGATCGATCTCGCCGCACTCGACATCATCCGCGACCGCGAACACGGCGTACCGCGCTTCAACGAATTCCGGCGCCAATACGGCCTGCGTCAGCTCACCAGCTATGACGACTTCATGGATCCCGCTGTGAGAGCGCTTCCAGTTGACAATCCTACTCGTCAGCAGCAACAGCAGGCAGTCGATCAACTGCGCCAGATCTATGGAACGCATCTCTGCGATGCCAGCAAGATCATCACCGACGCGCAAGTGAACGAGGATGAGACTCCCATCAATGACTGCCTGGGTCATCCCAATGGCTCTGTTGTCGATAACATTGAAGACGTGGATACCGTCGTCGGTTACCTCGCCGAATTTGCTCGCCCGCACGGCTTCGCCATCAGCGAAACGCAGTTCGTAGTCTTCATTCTGAATGCCTCGCGGCGGCTCTTCAGCGACCGCTTCTTTACATCAAGCTTCCGCCCTGAGTTCTACACACAGTTAGGCGTAGATTGGGTCACCAACAATGGCCCTGGGCCGGCCCAGATGGAGCAAGGCACGCCCAACGGCCATCGGCAGCCGGTCTCTCCGTTGAAGCGTATTCTCATCCGCAACATTCCTGAACTCAAGCCCGAGCTCGATCCGGTGATCAACGCTTTCGACCCGTGGGCACGCGACCGCGGCCAGTACTACTCGCTTGCATGGAAACCGCGACCCGGAGCGGAGTCAGACCCTGCATTCAAGCAGTAGTCGAGATTCCGCATGTGTCTGCAAATGGATTGGCTAAGCCTAATCGGTTGCGGCGTGGTCAGCGGGAGCATCGCGCCCAGCCCACACTCTCTTTTGAGTCCAGTCTGATGCAGTATCCGACCAGAATGGGTCTGCTACAGGCAGGCCTAGTGGCAGCCACGCAGCGGAACACAGATAGAGGCTTCCAGTTGAAATATAACTCTCAGCCAGGGAAGGCTGGTGCCCTGCAAGGCCAATCTGCAACCATCCCTCCGGGGATAAAGTGCCTGCGGCAGTAAGCGTGCGTTGTTGAACTGCAGTGAGCGCGCAGCGGACCGCGGCGGGTAGCATCGCCGAGGGCAGCGAGCGGCGCCGGGCTATGTCCGCCAACAGATGGAATGCGCCGGCCCGATAAGTGATCGAACGGCCGAGCACGGGAAACTCCCCTGACGGCGAAATGCTGCGCTCCTGAATGGCTGCGTATCGGCGAGCTCTTTCGACCAGGGATGGAGCCATCTCCTTCCATGATGGCTGATCGCCAACCTCATCCATCACAGCCAGGAGATACGGATGAATGACATAGCTGTTGTAGAAATCAGCGTGGTAATGAGGCCCATCTCCATAGGTGCCGTCTCCCAGGTACCAGGCCTGGTGTTCTCGCAGCGCATAATCTATGCGGAGACGATCCCAAAATACTTCAAGCCTGCGCAGAAGCGTCTCGTTGAGCGCCGCAAATAGCAGCCAGTTGTTGAACGGCGCCTGCACCTTGCGCTCGCTTTCAAGAGCGGCGACCAGTCTCTGACGAGTCACGGACTCCATGGTGGTCAGCAGGTGCTTCGGCGCGCGCAACAGGGCGAGCGCCAGGAAAGACGAGTCAACCAGCGTCTGACCTGTCTCACCGAAGCGCATGTAGTCAGGGGAGGCAGGATCCAGGGCCGATGCAAGCGCTTGTTGCGCCCAGGAGAGATAGCGCGCTCTGAGTGTCGTTTCGCGCGGCGACTCTCCCGGCGCAGACTCGAGTTCGAGCCATGAGGATAGCCCGGCGAGCAATCGCGCAAAGGCTTCCAGATGTGTTCCGACGGCGCGTTCTTCCTTATGCCCAGCGACAGCTTCAATCGGCATCTTGCGCCGCAGCTCTTGCCTGCTCAGCGCCTCCAGAACCGGATTCGAAACCTGCTCCAGTAGATCCAGCCACTTCTCTCGCTCTTCGGTTCCACTCAATTGCTTTTGCTGCTCAAATCCCCCGACTGCATCGAGATTGGGAGCCATTAGCGTGGCTCCGCTGGCCTTGAGGCCAGAGAACAGGAAGCGGCGTCGTGAAAAGCTTATTTGGCTCATTCCGTCTGGTTCATGCATGGACAGAGACTAGTCTACTCGCGCCAGTCGCCGTTAAGGATTGGCAAAGTCGATGTGTGAAATCGCTCAATCGGCAGGAATGCGCGCCAATGAAAAAGGCCTGCGCGGAACTTGCCGCGCAGGCCTTTTCTATTTCGTCAAGTTAGAACTTGAAGGTTGCCTTAAGTTGCAGGATGCGCGCTGAGGAGTTTCCACCGAGACCGGAACCGAAGACGCTTGTGGGCGCGCTGGAGGTTGCGGTGATAACTCCAAAGCCGGGCCCATCGGAGTAGTTGGTATCCGGATTCAGGAAGTTAGGATGGTTCAGGACGTTATACGCTTCGACTCCAACCTGGAACATGCCAGATTCCAAAGCAGGAACTTTGAAGCCTTTCATCAGCGTAAAGTCGGTGTTGAAATAACCAGGGCCGACGAATTGGTTTCTCCTCTGTCCTCCAAATCCGGTCGGATCGGTGAAATAAGGGCTGTTTGTAGTGGCCGTGCTTCCGAAGCAGGAGGTGGTTGGAGACGCCTTATCGATCCCGCAGTGACGGGGCACTCCCGTGCCGACAACCTGCGCGAGAACCGCGCCGCCATAATTCGGCGCAAGAGATCCGGTAACATCCCCATCAATGACGCTGAAGGGGAAACCAGTGTGCCAGAAGGCCGTGCCACCAAGAACCCAGTTATCCGTCACAAGGCGTGGGCCACCGAAGTATGGAACGTTGATGATGTAGTCACCATTCAGGCTATGGCGTATGTCGTAGTCAGCGTTGCCGTAGTTCTGCAGAGGCAGATTGAACGGATCGATGGTGCTGGGATTGGCGTTGCCGACGCTATCGTAGCCGAAGGGCAGGAAGCCACCATTCGAAACCTCATCGAGGGCGTGGCTGTAGGTGTAGTTGAATTGCAGCGTTACGTACTTTGACTGGTGCTTGATTGAGGCCACCAATCCGTTGTAATTCGAGCTGGCTGCGCTTCCGATTTCGCTCACTTCGGCGAAGGCAGGCAGCGCCGCAGTCGCAGGAGCACCACCGAAGCCGTACACATTCACGCCGTTATTGACCCACGGCTCATGGTAACCATGGTTGCCCACATATCCAATCTGAAAGCTGGTATGCTTGCCCACCTGCTGTTGAATCTGCAAGCTGTACTCTTCGTAGGTGGGGTATTTGATGTTCGGGTCAACGTTATAGATATTGGGCTGCGAAAAGCCTGGGTCGACAGCGCTGATCGAGTTATAGCTTCCGCCCGCTTTGTACGCTGCCTGGAAAGCTACGTTGCTGTTGAAGAGAGCACTGGTAACGCTGCCTGGCACCGAAGGAGATGTGTACCCGGTGTCAGCAAATACGACGCTGAACGGGGGATTATTCAGCAAGTAATCGGCAACCGTGGCGGGAAAGATGTCGGTGAAGAGACCAAATCCGCCGCGAACCACGGTGTTGGGATGGTTGTTGGGCGAGTAGGTGAATCCAATTCGCGGATCTATTGCAATCCCCTGCAGGCCGTTGAACGTCGAATGCAGGCCTGAGGTGATTACGCTGTCGTATGGAGTATTAAGTCCGGCCGTAACATTGGCATAGCCCGTAGAGAAGCGCCCGAAGCAGTTGGTCTGGCATACGGGGTTCGAATTATGTTCGACACGGATTCCCGCGGTGACCTGGAAGTTGGGTGAAAACTTCCACTGGTCCTGGGCATAAAAGCCAAGGTTATATTGAGCGATCGGCGCAGTCGGCTTTTGCGGAAAAGACTGCGAAGCCTGCAGCATCTGGCCGTTGCCGAAATAATCAGCGGCGGTCAGGGGCAGCGCGGTTGGATCGGCTGGAGCTAGTACTGACGCCGGGCCATACTCCAGGGCATCCGAGAACTGCGAGTAAGTCTGCGGATCTGCGTCGGTCGTATCGTCGCGCTTAAAGGTAAAGCCGAATTTCACGGTGTGCTTTCCCTTGGTCCAGCTCACATCGTCATTGAACTGGTACTGCGTGACATTTCTGCCCTCGGGAAAGTAGGTAAGCTCGCCTCCCAGCGGCGAGAAAGATCCATCATAGAAAGACATCGAATACGGAATGAGAGCGGCAGCAGCCGTGGGACTTTTATTGACGAAGATGGCGCTATACCAAATCGTCGAGAAAACGAACTGATTTACCAGGTTTGGCGAGAAGCTGTGCGTCTCCTGCAGCTGCCCTTCCCAGTCGGGCTGATCGCTGATTGCATCGAATGCAGTATTGATGGGATCCACATACGTGGGCTGGGTGCCGATGTCGTATTTGAAGTGGGCAAAGGCAGTATCGTTCGCTCCAAGCTTCCAGTCCACGCGAGCAGTGAAGAGTTGCTCGGTCATGTTGCTCTTTGCAGCGCCCTCAAATGAGTTCGCATAGTTTGTTCCGTTGTATGGCGTGGCAGCCGACGCACCGGGAGCGCCGTTATAGAGGGAGAAAAGTTGCTGGTAGAAGGGAATCTGAGCGGCTTGGCCGATGCTGTTCAAATTGGCAATCACTGCGCCTTGATATGTGGAGTTGGGCAGGATGACCTGGGTTGGCACTGAGGTGACAAAGCGCAGCGTCTCATAGTTCGCGAAGAAGAAGGCTTTGTCTTTGAAGATTGGACCGCCTATCCCGGCTCCGCCCTGGTTGGCGTTGGAGTAAGACTGGGGGGTGTCAGTGAAGTCATTGAACCACTGGTTCGCGTTCAAGTCGCTGTTGGTCCAGTAATACACCACGTTTCCATGGAACTTGTTGGTTCCGGAGCGAGTGAGAATGTTCTCCTGAACGCCGCCCAGGCTGCCATACTGAGCCCCGTAGGCATTGGCCACGACATTGATTTCATCCACGTCATTTGAGCCAAGCAACAGGTTGCTGGGGCCTGAGTTATTCAGGTTGAGGAATGGATCGTTGTCTTCCGCGCCATTGATGGTGAAGTTATTCGAGGTAGCGGGCAATCCAAAGGCTTCTGCGTTGCCGTAGCCGCCTTGCGTATTCATGACCACGCCCTGCGTCACATTCACGGGATAAGTGACATCGCCGCCGGGATTGGGTAGGTTTTGAACCTCATTCTGCGAGATTGTAGTGGACATTTCAGAGGTGTCGGTCTGCAGAAGAGGCACTTCGGCTGCCATCACCTCTACTGTCTGCGAACTCTGAGCCAGGGACAGATTGAAGTTCTGGCTCGCAATCTGACCCACGCTCAGGGTGAGACTGGCCTGCGTGGTTCTGAAGCCGTTTGCGGTGACGGTTATCGTGTAAGCGCCAGGTTGCAAAAGAGGAATGCGGTAGTCGCCTGCCGCACCCGCAGTTGTCTCTTTCACGGCGCCTGTCCCGGTATTGACCGCCTTTATATCGGCGCCGGGGATCACTGCTCCGGACGAATCTTCAATTGTGCCGGCGATGTCACCGGAAGTGAGCGACTGTGCACTAACGGGTGTGGGAGAAAGGATGAATGCGACCGGTCCTGAAGCGACCGGAATCAGGGCGAGATATAACGCAATTCTCTTCAGGGGAAATAAGGACATGCACTGCCTCCAGCTGTGATTCTTGCTCGCTAAAATATGAGGCAGGAGTACGTGGAGGACCGGAAGCTCTGCAGATAATCAACGACTCGATTCACGTGCACATCTGTAGTTCATTGACTTAACTCGGCACCACTATAATTCCCGACCGTACCCCTGAAGCCTGTCAAAGCGAGAGAGCCAACAGTCTTAAAAAAAGTCGAGAAGCCAGGGCCCCGGTTTCCGGGATGGCTATTAACTAATTTAACACAATTGTCGCAATTAACACGTCGTCCGGACCCAGAGATGCCTCGTTTTGGCCACATCAAAAAACGAGTACCGCATGAAAAATTCCGGCCCTACTCTTCAGAAAACAGGCGAGTTGCGGGTTTCCTGAGAGCTGCGGGAGGGTCAAGGAATGGCAGATGACGACATTCGAGGCCCACTGTGGGAACTTCGTCCTGAATGGCCTGAAATTCCCACAGTTCGCAGCTCATGCAAATCGGGGAGCGTGTTCTGTTGCCCACGATGCAAAGGTTCTGGGCTGTTTTCCTGTCACTTTCAGCACCGTGTCCTTGACCATCGCCATCCTGCCGTCTCGAATCGCCTCGAACGACTTTCCGACCGCTGCAGCCACCGGAGCCGGTGTCCCTATCCGAATGAGACCCTGCACAGCAGCCTCGGTGGGGACATCGACGCTTCGAATAGGCTTGTTGGCAGCCTTTGCCAGAATCTCCACTTGTTCTGGTATGGTGAGCAATTCGCCACCCGTGACTTCGAAGACTTCTTGCGAAAGATTCGGATCAGTCAATGCGTGAACCGCGACCGCTGCGATGTCCGCCGCCGCAATGGGAGCGACTTTACCTGAGCCCATGGCGTTGTAGACTACCCCTTCTGCCTGGATGGTGCCCAGCCACTGATATGCATTCGTCATGAACGAGCCGGCACGCACGAATCCTGCAGGCAGCCCCGATGCCCGGATCACATCCTCCTTATCCTTGTGCAATTGCCCGATGGCCGAATCGGGAAAGCCCGCGAAAATTGTGGAGAGAAAAACAACTCTCGGAGTTCCCTGAGCCTTTGCCGCGGCAATGAGCTGACGGAATATACCGCCGTCCAATGGGCCGTTCATGATGAAGACTCCCTCGACGCCAGAGACCGCTTTCGCGAAGGTCTCCGGTGCGGTGAGGTCTCCGATTGCCACCTCGACCTGACCGCCCCAATGGGCTACTTTTGCGGCATCACGTGTAAACACACGAACCTTGTGTCCGTTTGCCAAGAGTTGACCTACCACTTCGCTTCCTACGTTTCCTGTTGCGCCGGTTACGAGATACATTGTGCTGCCTCCTATTTCTTGCTTCTGCACAAGAGATTCGTGCTTGCGATAGATCGATCCATGAAACAATGGAACCAAACTGCAACAGTCTGTTGCCACACAGGAACAATCATGACCAATTTGAATGAGCTTCAATTCTTTGTGCAGGTCTCCCAAACACAGAGCTTCACCAAGGCAGCCAAACGGCTTGGCGTACCGAAATCAAGCGTCAGCCGTGCCATCCTCCGGCTGGAAACCCGGCTGGGGGTTCGCCTGGTTGAGCGAACCACTCGGAGTGTCTCGCTCACTGAAGTTGGGCAGCTTTACCTGAATCGCTGCGAGCGAGTGATGGAAGAGGCTGAGCAGGCCGATCTTGCAGTTGGAGCCCTGCAGGCTAAACCGCGTGGGACTCTGCGTGTGGGCGCACCGGTCGCGTTTGCACGTTCGATTCTGGGGCCGAGAATGGGCGAATTCCTCGTGATGTATCCGGAGCTGCGAGTGCATGTGCAAGTGCTGAATGGGCATGAGACGGCTCGGGAAGGCAGTCTCGATGTCGAGGTGCGTGCCGGTGCGCTGGAGGATTCAGGTTTGCTGATGAAACCTCTGATGCGGATTCGGTTGGGAGTCTATGCGAGCCCTGATTATCTTGAAAGTCGCACGTTGCCGGGCTGCCCGGCGGATCTTCTCCAGCTAAGCTGCATTACAACCAGTTGCGACTCGCTTGGAGAGCCTGGCGACTTCGCAACATGGAGGCTGCGGCGCGGCGCCGAGCTAAAAGACGTGAGAGTGGAGGCGCGTGTTTCGGTGCCTGATCCAACGATCAATCATCAACTTGCGCTGGCAGGAGCGGGCGTGGCGCTGCTGGCTCAGTCGGTCGTGCGAGCTGACGTCGAGCAGGGCCGCCTCATACGGATTTTGCCGGATTGGGAGCCTGACCCGGTCGAGCTCCACGCCTTGTATCCCTCCCGGCTTGACTCTTCGCCAAAGGTCCGAGCTTTTCTCCAATTTCTGCGCAAGCGCTCAAACACGGAACCTGTAGTGGTGGCTCAGGAGTCCTGAATCGTAGCAAGCACCGATTTTCGCCTTCGAGCATCCTAGAACAGTGACCGAATCCTCACTTACAAAATCTACCGGCTACGCCCACGCCTACCGCGCTTTGCGCCATCGCAACTTCCGGCTCTTCTTCACAGGTCAAAGCATCTCGCTCATCGGGACCTGGATGACCCGCGTGGCAACCGCGTGGCTGGTCTACCGGCTCACGAAATCCGCGGTGCTGCTGGGCACGGTCAGCTTCGCGGGGCAGATTCCTACCTTCATGCTCGCGCCACTTGCCGGAGTGCTGGTCGATCGCTGGAATCGCCGTACTGTTCTGGTGGTTACGCAAGCCCTTGCGCTGGTGCAGTCACTGGTTCTGGCCGCGCTCACGCTGACTCACCGCGTCACGATCACAGAAATCCTCATCCTGAGCGCGATGCAGGGATGTATCAACGCCTTTGACATGCCCGGCCGCCAATCCTTTCTGCTTGAGATGGTGGAGGATCGCGGGGATCTTTCGAACGCTATCGCCATCAACTCGTCCATGGTCAACCTGGCCCGGCTGATTGGCCCATCGCTGGCTGGAATGCTGATTGCTGTGACTAACGAAGGCTGGTGCTTCTTCATTGATGGCGTCAGCTACATTGCCGTGGTGGCTTCGCTGCTGATGATGCGTTTGCCGGCGCACAGAATGGCAGCCCTTGGCGCGGCAGCTGGTCGAGCGCAGGCATCGCTGTATGTCCAGCTGAAAGAGGGTTGGGACTTTGTGCGCAACCATGCCCCCATCCGAACGATTCTGCTGCTCTTCGCGCTGGTCAGTCTCATGGGCTGGCCCTTCACCGTGCTGATGCCGATCTTTGCTGCGCAGGTGCTCAAAGGCGGCCCGCATACCCTGGGCTTTTTGATGGGTGCGATGGGCGTTGGTTCACTTTTCTCGGCCTTGTCGCTGGTGGTGCGCAAGTCCGTTCGAGGCTTGCTCAAGATGATTCCCATTGCAGCGGCGGCCTTCGGCGCGGGACTGGTGCTGTTCAGCTTTTCGCATGTGCTCTGGCTGTCGATGATCCTGCTGCTGCTGGTTGGCTGGGGCATGATGCAGGGTCTTACCGCCAGCAATACCATCATCCAGACCGTCGTTCCGGAGGACAAGCGCGGCCGCGTGATGAGCTACTACACGGTCGCTTTCGTCGGCATGGCGCCTTTTGGCAGCTTGATGGCCGGCGCGTTGGCCCACGCCATCGGCGCACCCTGGACGGTGGTCATCAGCGGGATCAGTTGCATCCTTGGGGCTGGATGGTTCGTTACACAGATGAAGCAGGTGCGCAAAGCTATGCGCCCCATCTATGAGCAGCTCGGCATCATCCCTACTATGAATTTGCCTGAAGTCGAGGAAGTCAGCACCAATTGATTTCGTGAGACAGCAATGCTACGCCAGATCTTCAGCGGGCACCTGTCCGCTGGCTCCGTGCTTTCGCGCACGGAAGAACTTCCAGAGTCCGTAGCCGATCCCGATCGTTACCAGTCCGGCGTATGTCCAGAGAATTGCCGTGGACCAGCCATTCAGTTCCTTACGCCAGAGAATTACGATATGCCGGCCGTAGGTCAATCCCAGCCATGCCAGCAAACCGTAGCGTATAGCCCGGGCGATCCCGTAAAAGACCAGGAAGCGCCCGCGCTTTACTCCCAGAGCGCCCGCTGCCAGCAGAAAAGGGGTCAGCGGAATGGGCGGCGGAAGAATTGCTGCAATCCCTGTTGTCCACGCTCCGTATTTTTCTACCCAGCCTTTGAGCCGGCCCAGATAGCGCTTGGGAACGTAGCGTTCCAATGTCACTTCGCCGCCCTTTCGGCCTGCGCCCCAGGTGAGATAGCCACCAAGCAGCGACCCGGCAAAGGCACAGGCTGTCAACCACGCTGCCCAGCCTGCTGTCGTTCCCCGATGCGCCGTGAGCAGCAGCAATAAGAGGTCTGTGCTGCCCGGCAGTGGCAGAGGAATGACCGAAGAGTCCAAAATGGCAACTCCGAAGAGTCCTATACCACCCAGGCTCACCAGCCAGCGGAGCAGGTGGGAACTATGAGCCGAGACTGAGCGTGCGCGCGTCGCACTGGTCCCACGCGCTGTGCTCTTGGCCGCCTGCAGCCACAGATTGTTCTCCAAACTCATCGCCAGTTAGATGCAGGCTAAGGCAAAGCGCCTGCCTCGGACTGGACAACTCTGTACATCGTCAGCTCAGCGCTCGTTTGGTCCGCCAGCAAATTTCATGAACAGAAATGTGACCCTCGACTACAGAAAAACTGACAAAAAGAGAGAAGAAAACCCGGGAGGGTAATACTTTTCTGACCCATCTCCAACTGAATGAATTACTTACGAGCTACTTTCAGTGCTCGTATGGCGCGATTGGCCGGCGATTTGCGCCGCTTTTGTACACATCCTGGCAGCGACGGATGCCAATCTGCGGTGAGACGGGAGGATAACTAGGAATGCTGGCGGATGTCGGGCTACCAACTCCACCCCTATTATGCGCCAAACAGAGTTAATTCCACGCAAATGGGCGAGAGGATGGACGAAATAGGTTTGGATGGGTTTGGGCTGACCTTGTTTCAGTTTCCTGCACATTCCCGCGATTGCCCTGTCCGGCTCCGCAATTCAGTCCCTCACCCGGAACAAATACGCTATTCTGACCGCAGGGGTTGCATCCTTATCCCTATTCGAATTATCCAAGTCGGATCAGAACGCCAAACGACCAGTGAACTGACGCTTCACCGCTCTCCTTTTGCGCCCCTATGATTTTTGAGTTCGATAAGCTCGATGACCTCGCCAAGCGCACGATCCTCGCCGTGCAGGAGTATTCGCTCTTCTGCTTTCAGGCGGTCGGCAACCTTTTCCGCGCTCCGCATTACTGGAGCGACGTTCTCACCCAGGCGGACATGATCGGCGTCGGCTCGCTGCCCATCGTGGTGCTGACGGGCTTCTTCACCGGCGGTGTGCTGGCTCTGCAGTCGGCGGCATCGCTGGCTCAGTTTGGGGCTCAGGCTTACACCGGCCGCTTCGTTTCGCTTTCTATGATTCGTGAACTGGCGCCGGTGCTCACCGGTCTTATGGTCTCAGGCCGTAACGCGAGCGGTATGGCCAGCGAGCTCGGGTCGATGGTTGTAACGGAACAGATCGACGCTATGCGCGCGCTGGGCACCGACCCGATGAAAAAGCTAGTGACGCCGCGAATGCTGGCCACGGTTGTCATGCTCTTTTTGCTGACCATCGTTTCGGATACGGTGGGAACTGCCGGCGGAGCCTTTGTGGCCGTCGTCATCAGCGCTCAAAACGGGACCCAGTACTTCGATTCGGCTTACCAGGCGCTGGTGTACTCGGATCTTGGGCAGGGCCTCGCCAAGCCGCTCTTCTTCGGCTTCATCATTTCGACCGTAGGCTGCTTCTTCGGGATGAAGACCACGGGGGGAACGCAGGGCGTGGGCCGTTCCACAACCCAGGCCGTGGTGTGGGCTTCGGTGATGATCATTTTCATGGACTTCATCCTGAGCCGCGTTATGCTGTGGATCTTTCCGCCTATTTAGACCATGTCGACACCGACCCAACTCGGGCTGTCAACCAGCGAGAGCGATGCCTCCTCGGCTGACCCTATCGTCCAGTTTGAAAACGTCTCCGTGCGCTTTGAGGGGCCGCCGGTGCTGGTGGACGTCAGCTTCCGTGTGGCGCCTGGTGAGACCCGGATTCTTCTAGGACCTGCTGGCGTGGGCAAGAGCGTGCTGCTCAAACTGGCTAACGGCTTGATACGCCCTGATTCGGGCCGTATCTTTCTGTTTGGCGAAGAGATTACCTCCATGCCAGAAAAGCAGCTGTTCCGGCTGCGCACACGCACCGGCATGGTCTTTCAGGAAGGCGCTCTCTTCGACTCACTCACCGTCCGCGACAATGTGGGCTACCAGCTTATGGAGCGGCATTTGCCGGTCGGCGAAATCGACGATCGGGTTAGAGAAGCGCTGCGATTTGTAGAGCTGGAGCATACCTACGACATGCTCCCAGCCAGCCTTTCAGGAGGAATGCGGCGACGCGTGGCCATAGCCCGCGCAATTATCGACCAGCCTGAGTTGCTACTATACGACTCACCTACCGGCGGTCTGGACCCGGTGACCAGCACTACGATCGATGAGCTGGTGGTGAAAGAGCGCGACGTTTACGGTACGCCAGCTCTGCTGGTTACCCATCGGCTGCAGGATGCTTTTACCCTGGCCACGCACCGCTACGACACGCCTAGCAACCAGATGGTGCCGTTGCCTCAAGGGCAGACCAACCCGAATACGAGCTTCCTTGTGCTATACCAGGGCAAAGTTGTCTTTGACGGCAGCACCGAAGGATTAGTAGCCAGCCAGGACCCCTTCTTGAAGGAATTTCTAGCTTAGAAGCCGTGGTAATGAAATAGATCAAGTTATTGTCGCGATTCCAAAGCCAGCATAGACACGACCTAGTAATTCTGTCACTCACGCGTGTTGAATCCAGAACTGTGTAAAACACCTGATGACTCGACAGTGCAGAGTATTGAAGCACTCGATCCCTCTATAGCATTGATCAAGCCGGCCTCTCAACGATGAGGGAATAAATCCGTGGAAAACACGCACGTTTTCTCTTTCGACGTAAACTTGTTGCATGATAGTTAACCGTGAAGAAGCTATACGAGCGCTGAATACAGGGGAGTTTGTCCCATATTTTCAGCCTCTGGTTAAGCTTTCAACTGGTCAACTGTCAGGCTTTGAAATCCTTGCGAGGTGGAAGAAATCCAAGACGGGAATCGTTCTTCCCGGCCAATTTATTTACGCCGCGGAGACGAATGGATGGATCGGTGATCTGATGCGTGAGTTATTGCGTGCCGCATTCAAGGCCGCGCCAGCTTTGCCACCTTCGATGACACTTTCGATCAATGTCTCGCCCGTTCAGTTACAGGATCTGACACTGCCCCGGCAGATTAAGGCTGCTTCAGAATTCGCAGGTTTTGCACTGGATCGCCTGGTCGTTGAGATAACAGAGAGCGCGTTGACCGACAACCTGGAACACGCCATGACTATTGCTCAAGAGTTGAAACAACTCGGCTGCAGGATAGCGCTGGATGACTTCGGCACTGGTTACTCAAGCCTGTTGCATCTTCAGTCGCTGCCCTTCGATGAGCTGAAAGTAGACCGAAGCTTCGTGAGTTCCATGACGGAACAGCGCGATAGCCGGAAGATCGTCGCTGCCGTTGTAGGACTCGGGCAGAGCCTGGGTCTGGCCACTGTCGCCGAAGGCGTGGAGACGAAAGAGCAGGCTGAGATGCTGCTCTGGATGGGTTGCGAACTCGGCCAGGGCTGGCTCTTCGGAAAGCCGATTCCTGCCGAGGAGCTGCCCGATGCAGTGACCTCTCCCCGGCAACGGCTTTCAACCGGCATGTCCAGCCAACTGATGCGAGTGGCGGCTTCCAATTTTGACACAGTGCCGGCTCAACGGCTGGCTCAACTGCAGGCCGTTTACGACGGCGCTCCGGTCGGCCTGGCATTTATCGATCGGAACTTGCGCTATGTAAATCTCAATCAGAGGCTCGCGGACATGAATGGCTTCCCGGTGGAGGACCACCTCGGAAAAACTGTCGCTGAGATGCTTCCGGGGCTATTTCCTCAAATCGAGCCGTATCTGCGAAGAGCGCTACAGGGAGAGGTCATCCCAGGCTTCGAGATAAGACTCTACGACCCTGACACAAATCGGGATAGAACTGTTTTGCTTTCCTACCAGCCGGCTCTTGACGAGGCGCACGAGGTAATCGGTGTCTCGGTATCCCTTGTGGACATAACGGATCGCAAGTATGCTGACGAGGCTTTGGTTCTGAGCCGTCACACGGACATGGAACTGCTGAAGACTCAGGCGCAGTTAAGGGCCGTCGTCTCCGCTGTACCACTGGGAATTATCGTTACGGACGCAGCGGCTGGCGCGCCGAACATGGCTAGTCCCGAGGCCCTGAGAATCCTGCATGAGACTCCTCCAGAGCAGTCGAAGATTGAAAACGAGAGTCCCTGGGTTGCAACCAGTCCTGACAGCAAACTGCCCGAAGCCGCGAAGGCTCCGCTTGCGCGTGCCTTGCTACTCGGCGAAACAACCAATGCAGAAGATGTTCTCTTCAAGCGATCAGACGGCACGGAGGCGTGGGTGAGCCTCTCCGGAGCGCCGATTCGGGGGCCTAACGACGAGATCACAGGTGGCGTGGTGGTGATACAGGACATTGACTCCACAAAACAGGAACGTGAGCGCCTGGTCAACATGGCCGACGCTCTGGTGAAAGAGCTTGAACCCTGAGGCCATCAGCCATCAAGGGTTGGGATGGGCAAGTGTTGGGACGGGAAAAAAGAGGGGCGGTTCGCCGGTTGCGAATCAAAATCCTCCGGCTACTGCGCCCCGCAAACAGTTTGTATAGGTTACTGCGCAGCTTTTTCACGGCCGATGCGGAACATCTCATTCACGGTGCGAATGAAGTGCTCGGCTGATGCCGGTGTCGGAACGGATCCGCTGAGAATCTGCTGATAGGGAATGTCTTTGCCGTAGTACTTGTTGGTGTCGCCGCCGTTCTGGTTTACTACGTCGCCGGTCAGATCGATTCCAGCGAACAATCCCCTGCTGCGGGAGTAGGTCAGGAACTCGGCGCTTGCCAGTTCAGTGGTCGATGCCTGCGAGTTACGGCCAACGGGGCCGGCGGCTGCGGCAACATCTCCGCCGAGCTTGACTTTGTCCTTGAGGAGATCATCCATGCTGTGATGATTTACTCCGACGAGCACCAGGTCGGTCGACTGCCCGCCAGCCTGCAGGCCAAAGCTGGCACCGGTCAACTGTATGAAAACAGGGGCGCTCCATCCATGTCCGGTGCGACAAGTGGCCACACCCTGGCCATATTGCGCTCCGACGAGGAAAGCGCCCTTCTTGAAGCCGGGGATCACGGCGATGCACGTAGCCTTGGCGGCGATGTCCAGCGGAACGCTCTTATCGGGCGTAGCCATCAGTTCGTGCAGGACGGCGTGCGCGGCGTCAATGCGCTCATCAAGTTTTGCGTCCTGTGCGAACGACGCGCTGGAGAGAAGGAGTGCAACGGCGGTAGCCAAAATCATCTTTTTCATACGATTCTCCGTTCTGACTTAGTCATGGGGTGGAGGCCTCGACGTATATGTCGGTGATTTAGACCCTTTCCTTTGGAGGCTGAATTTGGGCCAGTGGTTGTTCAAAGACGGCTAATATTGATCACCTAGCGCTGGTTTACGGCGAGAAACCCGGATCAAAGATACTCAATGCGCCCCTGATAGGAGTTTCTCTGCGCTGTCTTCCAAAGGCTGGTGGCATCTGGTACCCTCAAGTGTTTTGGGTCTCTCAATATGCGACCCCATTGAAAGGCACCGCAAATGGGCTTCAAATTCCAAAATGTCGACTTCCTCAAATTCGATTCCCTGCTCAATGAAGACGAGCGCTTGGTGCGCGACACCGCACGCGCATTCATCGAAGACAATCTGGTTCCGATCATCGAAGACTGCTTCCGTGAGGGGCGTTTTCCGCGGGAGCTCGTGCCGCTGATGGGCGAGCTGGGCTTCTTTGGGGCCAATCTGCATGGGTACGGCTGCGCCGGTATGTCCAACGTGGAATACGGGCTGGTCATGCAGGAGTTCGAGCGCGGCGATTCGGGTTTTCGCAGCTTTGTGAGTGTGCAGTCGGCGCTGGTGATGTATCCGATTCATACGTTTGGCTCGGAAGAGCAGAAGCTGAAATGGCTGCCGGAGTTGGCGGCTGGGCGCAAGCTTGGCTGCTTTGGCTTGACAGAGCCGGGATTCGGGTCGAATCCGGGAGGGATGACCACGCGCGCTCGCAGAGTTGGCGATGAGTATGTGCTGACCGGCGAGAAAATGTGGATTACTTCAGGAACAATTGCCGATGTGGCCATCATCTGGGCAAAAGTTGCCGATGAAGATGATATTGTCCGGGGATTTCTGGTAGAAACCGACCGCCCCGGCTTCCGAGCTGATGAGGTACATGGTAAGTGGTCTTTGCGCGCGTCTGTAACCGCAGGCTTGTCGCTTCAGGAAGTAAAGATTCCGGCAGCGAATCTGCTACCGGGAACGGGCGGGCTGAAGAGCCCGCTGATGTGCCTCAACCAGGCTCGATACGGCATCAGCTGGGGAGCGATCGGCGCGGCGATGGCCTGTTACGACACTGCGCTGCAATACTCGAAGATGCGCAAGCAGTTTCGCAATGAACCGATTGCGAGCCACCAGATGATTCAGGAAAAGCTGGTCTGGATGATCTCTGAAATCTCCAAGGCGCAACTGCTCTCGCTTCATGCGGGCCGTATGAAAGACGCAGGTACGCTGAGCCACGAAATCATCTCACTGGCCAAGCGCAATAATGTCTGGATGGCGCTCGAAACTGCACGCATGGCTCGGGATATTCTAGGCGCGAACGGGATTACGGAAGACTATCCGATCATGCGCCACATGATGAATCTTGAGTCGGTGAAGACTTACGAAGGAACGCATGATATTCATGCGCTGATTATTGGTCAACATATTACTGGGATTGCGGCGTTTTAAGTCTCTTGATGTTGTGAGAATTGAAGAGACCTTATTTAGCGCTCGCTGAAAGTTCCTTGTCTGACTTAGCCCTAACCTTCAACAAATTGACAAGGTAGCGCGCTGACTTTTCTTGTTGCAATGAATCTTCGACAGCTTTGCGGTACCCGCCCATATAGACGGAATACAACACTGCCATCGCGCAGCCTACGCCGAACATGAAGCCGAGGATCAGGCCGAACAAACCAGCAAAGCCGAAGACTTCCATCGTGCTGGCCTCGCTTTCTGAAGCGGATCCTTCGCTTTGCTCAGGATGACAATGCTGCTCGGTACACGATTGTGTGAGCGTTTTAGACTGCCACGACGAAGCTGTCTTCAGTGCGGGTTACGGAGTGATACAGTGTGTCGCGCTCCACCGGTACGCGCCCGGCGGCTTCGATCAGGTGACATAGCTGTTTGCGCGTCATGCCCTGGGGGGTGGTGGCTCCGGCGTCGTGATAAATCTTCTCTTCGATTACTGTGCCGTCGAGGTCGTCTGCGCCGAAGCGGAGGGCTATCTGCGCGATCTTGGGGGTTAGCATCTGCCAGTAAGCCTTGATATGGGCGAAGTTATCCAGGAGCAGACGGCTTACCGCGATCTGGCGAATGTCGGTTAGCCCGGTAGTTACGGGCAGATGATCGAGCGCGGTGTGCTCGGGATGGAAGGCCAGCGGAATGAAGGTCTGGAAGCCGCCGGTCTCATCCTGCACTTCGCGGAGCTTGAGCAGATGGTCGACGCGATCTTCATCGTTTTCGATGTGGCCGTATAACATCGTCGCGTTGGAACGGAAGCCATGCTTGTGAGCCAAACGCGCGGTGTTGAGCCATTCGCTGCCGTCGATCTTGTGGTCACAGATGATGCTGCGTACGCGGGATGCGAAGATCTCCGCTCCGCCACCGGGCATGGAGTCTACTCCGGCTTCGCGCATCTTGATGAGGGTTTCGTCAATGGAGAGTTTGGCGCGGCGAGCCAGGTACGCTACCTCGACCATGGTGAAGGCCTTGATGTGCACCTTGGGAAAGCGCTCCTTGAGCCCGCTCACGAGATCCAGGAAATATTCAAAGGGCAGGTCGGGATGCAGGCCGCCTACGATGTGGAACTCGGTCACTGCTTCTGTGTAACCCGAGGCTGCCGTCTCCCAGGCCTCTTCGAGGGCCATGGTGTACCCGGCAGCGTCGCCCTTGGTGCGGCCGAAGGCGCAGAGGCGGCAGTGGGCTACACAGACGTTGGTGGGATTGATATGCCGGTTGACGTTGAAGTAGGTGATGTCGCCGTGCAGCCGTTCGCGCACATGGTTGGCCAGCCAGCCTACGGCAAGCACGTCTCCGGTGCCGTAAAGGGCTACGCCGTCGTCGAAGCTCAGCCGCTCTTCGGCGAAGACCTTTTCGGCAATGGTCTCAATGCGAGGATCGTAAGTTCTGAAAGAGTGACGCGCTGTCTGTGCCTGCATAGCAACCCCGTTAAGTTAATGATACTGAAGTCTGCGTTACGCTTCAGAGATTCGCGGCGAGACCCAGGCGATTTCGCAAAAATATGCGTCTGCTCCGAAAACTGGCTACCCAGCGACTAGCGCTGGGGAAGCGCCGGATGCACGGGCCCCGTCGGTGGGCTCTGAACTTTTCCGGCTGTGGGAATGGTTAGCTTCGTTGTTGCTGCTGACGTCCCCGGCTCCATCAATACTCCATCCTGGAGGGATGTCGCGAACCGCACTCCCCCGGCGGACCGCGCGAGGAAGAGGCGAAAACCCGTTGGCGTGCCGGTAAAGGTGAGGCTGGCCGGATCTACCGAATACAAGACCTGGCTGCTGCGCGAACTGACCAGCATGCGTCCAGTCTTGTCGTCGAAGGCCAGGTCGCCGACATCGCGCACCGGCACTTTTTCAAGCCAGAACCAGTTTTCGCCGCCGTTCTTGGAGAAGTCGCGGGAGAAATAGACGCCGTCGCCCGCTCCGACCCACAGTTCGCCTGCTTTGGAAAAGGCGATTTTGCGAATGTCCTTGACCTTGGACGGCAGGCGCACGGGCGTCCAGGTCGCGCCGCCGTCTTTGGAGTAAACGGCGCCTTCGCGGCGCGCGGCAAGCAGTTCCCCGTCATAGGCGGCGACGGAGTGATACGCGGCTGAGCCCAGCACGAGGCCACCTTGCCAGGTCATGCCCTGATCTTTGCTGGTGAAGATGCCTTCGGCGGTCGCGGCAACCCAGACGTCTCCGGAAAGATCGAAGGAAGCTACGCGCGAACTCATCTCGCGGGCTGGGAGGGTGATGTTCTCCAGGCGGTTGACCTTTCGGCCATTGACGTTCTCGGTCACAATCTTTGTGCCTGAATTGACGATGCTGCTGTGCATGACCCAGTGCGGCCCGTTTGAGGGATTGCCCGACCCATCTGACCCATCACCCGTCACCAGAGCAAAGATGCCGTGACTGGTGCCGGCCAAAACTGTGCCGTCCTTGGCTTGCGCGAGCGTGAAAACATCTCGGCTGTCGAGCCCGGCGGATATCTGCGTCCAGTTGGCGCCGCTGTCGGTGGTGAGGAAGACGCCGCCGTAGCTCTTGTCATTGACGACGCCGGCGAGAATGCGCTTTGGGTCTTTGGCGTCGGCGACGAACGCCTCGACCTTGCGCGCTGAGAAGCCTTGGTTGGACTGGGTGAATGTTGCGCCATCGTCCACGCTGGCCAGCACGCCGCCGCGGTCAGTGGCCAACAGGATGTGGCCCTTGTGCTCCGGGTCAAGATAAATGTCGTTGATGATGACGTTGTCGCCTGTCACCCGCTGCCACTCGCGCCCAGCGTCACGAGTCCGATACAAACCCTCCGTTGTGCCGGCGTAGACGATCTCGCGATGATGCGTGTCCTGCATCAGAACGCGGGTGCGGCGAGCGGTCGCCGGAATGCCCTGAATCTTGTGGAAGAGATCGCCGCCGTTTTCGCTCTTGTAGATGCCGGAGCAGGCGCTGACATAGACGATGCTTGGCTTTTCGGGGTCGAGAATAATGGAAAAGACGTCGGAATCGTCGATGACACCCTGCTTGATATTATGCCAGGTTTTGCCGCCGTCTCGCGTCTTCCACGGCAGGTGCCAGGTGCCGGCGTAGATGATTTCCGGATTGCGCGGGTCGATCGCCAGCGACTCGACTTCGTGAATCTCGCGGCTGAGCGGCTTGTCATCGGGCGGGCTGATCCGCTCCCAGGTGGCTCCGCGATCCTCGCTGCGAAATACGCCTTTCAGAGAACCACAGACCAGGATGTTGGGATCTGAAGGCGCCTGCGCCAACGACAATACGGACTGCCCCTTGAGCGCTGCAATGGCTGACCAGACTTTACCGCCGTCATGGCTCACGAACAGGCCGCCATCGGGCTGACCGAGACGCCAGACTCCGGCAAAGAGGGTGCGATGATCGGCGGCATCGACAACGATGCTGTCTACGACCAGGTCGTCTGAGGGATCGACCTTGCCCAGGCGCGTCCAACTGGCGCCGCCATCCAACGATTCGAAGATCCAGTTGTTCGTATCCCCCAGATAAAGGTGCTGCGGCTCGCCCGGAACGGCTGCAAACGACCGTGCATCGCCGCCGTATGGTCCGATCGAGCGCCACTGATAGGTCGCGGCAGGTTGCGGCCACGACGCGAGTGGAAGCGCCAGCAGGAGACAGACGATCCATAGAGAGCAAGATTCAGCGCAGAACAGACGAGAGACGAACTTCATTCGAGACAACGGATCTCCGGCATCGGAAAAGGATCGATTACCCCAAGAAAATGGGCAAATAAAAACGGGGCGGACCGGTTGATTCGGTCTGCCCCGGCATCTTCCATCATAAGTGGTGCGGTTAGGAAACTCACTCAAAAAGCCTGGGCGGAGACTCAAGTGAGTCTCCGCCCAAATTGTTCTAGCTACGCTTTTTACTTCGCTGCTGCTGGCTTCTTCTTCGCGTGATGCTTTTCAGCAAGCGCCTTGCGGGGCTGGGCCTTCACATCGCCGGAGACTGCGGTGGCTCCGTCGACACTGAAGGTTGCTCCGGAAGGAACGAGGTAGTCTTCCACCTTCTGGCCATCGCTGGTACCGGTGTAGACCGTGATGCGCGAAGCATCAATGCCCTTCTCGGTTACCAGGTAGTCCTTGGTGTTGACTGCGCGCTGTGCGGCGAAGTCAGGAGCAGTTGTACCCTTCCTCAGGTGCTTCGGAGGAGTCTTCTCTGCGGCGGTAGAGGAGCCGACGACGGCGACGGTCGCATCCGACTTGCTTTGCAGCGTCAGAGCGATGTCGTCCAGGCAGGCCTTGGCTTCGTTGTCCACGCGAGTCGGACGCTTCTTGTCCTTCTCGAACGTGATGGAGCAGAGGGCCGACTGAACCGGCGCGGGAGCAACATAAGGAGCCTCAATCGTGACCGGCGTGGTCGCGGTTGCGGTTTGTCCCTTATCGTCCGTTACGGTGCAGGTTACGGTTGATGTGCCTGTGGGCGCGCCAGCCGATGAGAAGGTTGCCGAAGTTCCGGTGCCGCTAACCGAACCGGCGGATGCCGAATAGGCGTAGGTCAGAGGACGATTCTGCGGGCTCAGGCCGGTAGCCGTGATCGCACTGGTGTCACCCGGCTTGATGGTGGTGGGGTTAGCCGAGCAGCTGATGGTCGGAGGCTCGAAAGCCTTGACGGTGAAGGTGGCCGTGGCATCGGCTGACTGGCCGACCTTGGGGCCTTCAGTCACATTGCACTTAACCGTATGCGATCCGGGCGCCAGAGCGGCAGTGGCTACGGTAGCCGTAGTCCCTGTTCCTGTCACTCCATCGCCGCTGAAGGTGTAAACAGCCTTCAACTTGGGGTTGAGCAAATCGGCGGTTGCAGTGACGGTAACCGGATCGCCGGGGAAGACCGAAGTCGGACTCGCCGAGCATGCCAGCGTAACTGGCGGAGGCGGCACAATCGAACCAATGTGGTAAACCACGCCCGCGCTCAAACGAGCCGCATTGATGTTGGCGCGACCGCCGTATACGACAGGACCGAAGTCGACGTGCATGTACTCGTAGTCCGCTTGGAAGAGCCGGATTGCAAGATGGTGATGAAACAGCGGCGTGTTGTAATCCAAGCCGCCACCGACGGTCAGATCCGGACCGAAGGTGCGGGTCTCATGCTCTGGGCCATCTGCATCGACTGCCCCGATCAAAGCATGGGCGAAGGGCGTGATATCAGCCGTTGGATAGCGAACGATCAAACCGGCGGCGCCAGTCACGAATCCATCATTGTTGCTGCTGTTTGCTCCAGAACCGTACTCGTGGAAGCCAAATTCAACCTGGGCGCCTAGGTAGCGGTTGAAGTAGTAGGCGCCGCTGAAGATCTCGCCCACGTTCACCGACTTGTACTCGACCGGCTCAGTTGTGCCGTCGGGTTGTTCTACCTGCACGGTCCCTTTGGGAGCCAGGTAACTATAGCCCGCGAAAATATCCCAGCGAGACGCAGATGCGTCCGCGGGCTGCATGGCCGGCTTGTCCTGAGCGAAAGCGCCCGCGGACATCAATGAGGCCGCCGCCGCAACAGCCAGAACTACAGATTTCGTGACACGAAAATTCATACGTTTCCTCCGCAACCGTGCTTGAAAAGCATCCCCCGCGTTTCAAGTCTTCAACTAGTGGATTGTTTCGCTCGCCTGAGTGCGAGCAATGATTCTTCTTAGAACTGGATCATGCCAGATACAAATACAACATTTCCAACTTACCATAAGGGCGAAATGCGCAGAACACAAATTTCTCAATGAGTTGCCGTGACCGCTAACGATCTACACAGCCGTTTTCGAGGTCACTCGACTCAGTTTTGTGAAAAATTGCGGGTGCCCAATCTTCCGGCCCCACTAACCCACATTCAGCGTTTTCAAGAGACTGCCCCGCTCTCGCTGAATCTTTTCCTGCAACAAAGTGATGGCGTACAGCAGTTGCTCCGGCCTTGGCGGGCAACCAGGAACATAGATGTCCACAGGGATCACCTGATTGACTCCCTGAACCAATGCGTAGTTGTTGAACACGCCTCCGGAGGTCGCACATGCTCCCATGGAGATTACCCACTTCGGCTCCGGCATTTGTTCATACAGGCGTTGGATGACAGGCGCCATCTTCTGCGAGACGCGCCCTGCAATCACCATTAGATCCGACTGTCGCGGCGAAGGGCGAAACACCTCCGCGCCAAAGCGAGCCAGATCAAAACGAGAGGCGCCCATCGACATCATCTCGATCGCGCAACATGCCAGACCAAAGGTCATCGGCCAAACTGAATTCTTGCGGACCCAGTTCACTGCAAAATCCAGAGAGGTCAAGAAAACTCCCTCTGGCTGCTCGTAGCCGTAGCTTACTTCGCGGACTTTAGCGCGATTCTTGGCGCTGCTCTCTAGCGAACCGAAAAGGTACTGGTCCTTACCCAAACTTCGGCTCGAACTTGGCGCGCCTGTGGCGTCTGACATGGCCTCAGTATACGACGCGCTTGTCTCGAATGGAACTATTTCCTGAATTTTTCTTGGTAACCACCGTCCCGAAGTGTATCATTCGGCACACTTTGCCTCTTCCGAGGAGGTGCCTGCGGGTGTTTTCCATCCCTCCGGTAGCAAGATAGTTACCGCAAAGCGTATCCAAAGTAACTCTCCGCGAGCGCTCGGTTTCTGGCCTAGTTCGGCTACCGAGTGAGGGATCTGATCCAGATGCATCGCCCATTGCTGGGCAAATGCAGGGGGATCGGCGACTCCAGCTGCGAGCCTTGCATCCAGCACTTCAAACTGGCCTGCCGCCACTCTCGAACCGCGATCTCCTGCCATCGTCACCAAGGACAGCAAATCCGACGCGGTCTTGGTTTGCACAGCGGCATCCGCGCTGGTGCCGGGCTTCGTGCCGCCAGCCGTCATCATGGCTCGAAACAGTTCCCTCGCCCGCTCCAGATCCCGCTTCGACGTCAGAAAATGAAAGCGTCGCGGACTCCAGGCGATTGCATCCTGCGCCCGCAAACCAAAGGTGGTTCCGATCTCGCGCTCGTTGAGCGAGCCGTAGGGCGGCGTGGCCAGCAGCAAGGCATCGGGATACTCATCATCCTCTGCTCGATTCACTACCAGGTCCCAACCGCTGTAGCTCTTGCCGGAAGGCGGAATCGGCACTACCCGAAACACCCAGCCCTGTCCGATCGGCGCACTCCACTGCTGCCCAGCTGAAACCTCCCCAGCGAGAACCAGCTTGCGGCAATGCTCGGTTGTTCGAGGCGATTGCCGCTGGAGGACGCGAGCAGAAGAACTGCCGTGCGGAGGAATCAGAAGTAGCAACAGCAGAAGAGCCGTCCGAGGCAAAATTGCGGCAAATCCAGAGCGCAAAGGCTCCCCGATCGGTCCGAAAATACGGCTGCATTTTCGTCGGTACATCGGAGAATCATGCCCAGCTCCGCTCATCGTTCTTCGATACTATTCGCTCCACCCAACGCATTCGGCGCTCAGGCTGAGTCAGCCGCGCGGGGCGTACGGATCAGTATGAGCAGGCATACAGTGGCCAGGACAGGGAGCAATCCCGCAACCAGAAATGCCGGGCCATACGAAAAGCGGTCTACCAGCATTCCCACCGCAAAGGTGAAAACAGCGCCAACCAGACCGGCGGCCAGGCCACTCAGGCCTGTGACCGTGGCCACGACATCCTGGGGAAACAGATCAGAGGGCAGAGTCAGACCCATGGTGGACCAACTTGCATATCCCCACAGGGCAAAGCAGATCAGCGCCATGGCTGTGTATACGCTATGCACGCTGGCCGCCGGAATGCCGGCAAGAATCGGCAAGCAACTGAAGGCGCATACCCAGGTGCGCGCACGAACCACAGAGACTCCCCGGCGAATGCAGTAGCCGGAAATCAGGCCGCCTGTGAAGTTCCCGATATCGGCAGCAATGAATGGCATCCAGGCAAAGAGAGCAATTCGCTGCAGGCTGAAACCGCGCGCATCACTCAAATACTGCGGCAGCCAGAAGACGTAGAACCACCAGATCGGGTCAGTGAGAGCACGGCCCAGAACAATGCCCCAAACATTTCTGTTTTGGGCCAGCTTGAGCCAACGCCCAAAACCACGCTCGGGGGAAACTGGAGACACAGCCTGTCCGGCACGAATCAAAGAGACTTCTTCAGCCGTGACTCTTGGATGACGATCCAGCGGATGGTAGACCCTCAGCCAAACCAGCAGCCAGATGAAGCCAAGCAATCCGGAAAAGATGAACGCCGATCGCCAGCCGAATTTCAATGCGATTAGAGGAATAGCCAGCGCCGCCACTGCGCCGCCTACGCTTGAGCCGCTATCAAAAATTGCCACCGCGAGACTGCGTTCCTGGCTCGGAAACCACTCAGCAACCGTCTTGCTTGCGCCAGGCCAGTTAAAGCCTTCGCCGATCCCTAGCAGAAATCGAAACGCGGCAAAGCCAAAGACGGACGACGCAAAACCGGTGAGGACGTTTATTACGGACCAGAAGACCACAGCCAGCGCCAGCCCAAGCCGTGTTCCTACGGCATCCAGGAAGATTCCGCCAAGAAGCCATGTAACCGCATACGATATCTGAAATGCGCCCAGGATCTTCGCCAGGTCAGTATGGGTGAGGTGATACTGGGCTGTGATCAACGGCGCCAAGACGGAAAAAGTCTGACGGCTGATGTAGTTGGTAACGGTGGAAAAAAACAGCGTCCAAACGATCCACCATCGTACCCGCCCTTTGCTCCGAGAATGCGGCGATTTCTCCGCCTTCTCCGTAAGATTCACTGAACTCATCTCATCTCGCTATTCCGGTAACGTGCTTATCGTAGATCCTGAGTTGCCGGAATCGAGTTGATAAGGTGCATTGCACAATTCCGATTCGGGCATGTCAATTTCGGGCCGTGTGGAAGCGTGGATTGGCCCCTGGAGAATATCTTCAGGCCAGCCCTCGCTTCACACGGTCTGAATGACAAGGTCTGCAAGTTTCGATCAGACGGCGCGATTCGCAACCGGATGATCTACGATCTGCTCGTTCTTAGGATCCCAATACAGCTTTTTCCCGCTCCAATACGACTCTGCCGCCATGATGCACACGAGCGCATGAGAGAAACCATGATCTACGGTAGCGTTCGGCTGAGTACGTGAACGCATCGACTGAAGCCAGTTCACCAGATGATCCACATCATCATCGTCCGGCCCCAGAGAGTTCGGCGCAGGGGCTCCGGGAACCTTGACTGTCTCTTCGCCATCCTGTGCAGGCCCAACGATGGGGAGATGCGTGTAAACAGGCCCTGACTCCTGGGCGTCAAACTCGTGCCTTCCCCCTTCGCGGGTGACCCTAAACAGGGATGCTCCTTCGCCGCCGTAATTTTCGATTGTGCCTTCGCGTCCGTGAATCCTCGAGAAGCTCCGGTAGCTATTTGCGAACAGCGTCTTATAGGTATAAAGAAATCCCTTGGGATAGACGACAGCCGCGACGCAGGCGTCCGGATTGTCTCGTCCGTCTTTCCACGTGAACACGCCACCATTCGCAACGACACTCTCCGGGTAGGTCTCATCCGTCCAAAGATGCACCATGTCGCAGCCGTGACTAAGCCACTGATCGAAGATCCCTGAAGAAAAGTCTTTGTAGAGTCGAAATTCAAGATAGACGTGAGGATCGAATGGACGATCCGGTTTCCCTAGCAACCATCGCTTCCAGTCCGTATCTTCTTCCCGCAGCTTCGATGTTCGTCCATTGAGCCATTGCTTCCATTCCATGTGGATGTCCATCAGCATTTCCTTATCGATGCCGACATCCATCGGTGTGAATCTCCAACGCTCTTCATTCACATTCCATTCCTGCTCAATGTGAACGATCTCGCCGATCCGCCCAGAACGAATAATGTCTCTCACCGCCAGAGGGTAGGCCTGGCTGCGGTGTTGCGTCCCCATTTGCACAATCTGTTTGGATTGCTTGACCACATTGCGCGTCTCAATCGCTTCAGAGAGCACATTCGCAAATGGCTTCTCAACATAGCAATCCTTTCCGGCCTTAACGACCTCAGCGCACAACTTGGCGTGCTGGAAATCGCCGGTGGCAATCATTACGCCATCAATATCCTTGAGCGCCAGCATCTCTTCGGAATACTTGAAGGTCTGCGGCTCCAGATTGAATGCCCGCTTTACCTGTGCGGCACGATGCTCCCGCGCCAGGCTCCAGATATCGCAAACGGCAACCGTCTCCACCGGGATCTGCTTGGATGCGAGCTGCACCATGTGCACGTGCCCTTCGCTGCGGTCACCACAGCCTAGCTGTCCTAAACGGATGCGATCATTGGCTCCGAGAACGCGCCCATAGGACTTGGCGCTCATGCCTGCCGCCAGCATTGCTCCTCCCGCTTGCTTCACAAATGTCCGGCGGTTGATTCCATCACTCAAATTCTCTTCAAGCATTGCATTCACCTCTTGGCATTCACCGTCTTCATTGAGACAGGAGATCAACCGTGGTTAAGAAACAGAATTTCACTCTGCCGCGCCCTTCCCATTCACATATTCGATCGGGTACATGGGAAGAGTTCTAAGGACAAGTGCATGACCATCCAATTTTGGCCTCACTCTGGCAAAGACCTGAAAACAGGCGATCAATTTTGCTGAAACGGTTCAGCATTGGTGTAGGGCTAAAGTCAGCATAAATTCATCGTTCCATACAAGAATTACGCAGGCTGTTTTACGATGATGCATGAACGGACGTTAGCATGAAAAATTCCCCGTTTGCAAGATAATTTTTCTGGCTTTCTTGGAATATTTTCTGATATCACTTTCATTGTGGACAGAGCGGATACAGGGCATGACCAGAATACCGACCCAAAGCAAGGCAAACGAACGCAAAACCTAGTCAATGGTTAGGACTCGCGCATCGAATGCATTTGGCAACCCAAGGTTTTGCCTCGACGCCGCAATGCAGCAGAGGCACATATGTGGAATACTCAGCATTGGCCGCTGCTCATCACGGCTGTTTATTCGTCTTTCCATGGGAGAATTGGGCCAATGTCTAAATCCACAATCAGACGAAATCTGAGGCGTACGAACGCATGAGTGATGTGTCCCTTAAGAAAACTAAATTGGGTCTGCGAGAGATTGCCGCTGCCTCAAAGGTCAGTATCGCCACCGTTTCCAGGGTTCTAAACGGAAGCAACCGCGTGGATCCGGCCATTCGAAAGAGTGTGCTGGCGGCTGCGGCGGACCTCGATATAGATTTCTCACAGCGGAACAAGACCAAGGCATTGGCTTTCCTGCTGAGCAACCGGACAATGCAACATGCGTTTCACTCCAGCGTCCTACTTGGCGCAGAAGCATACTGCTCCTCTCGCAACTGGGAGCTTATCTTTCAATTGTCAAGTTACCAGGCACAGGTTGCCGGCAAAGATCTGCACTTGCCGAATGTTGTACAAAGGCGCGATATCGCCCGTGGAGTAATTCTCGCCGGCACCAATTCCTTAAATCTACTTGAGTTGCTCGCTTCCAAGACTGTGCCCTTCGTGGTTCTCGGCAATAATGTCGTGGGCAGCCTTGAGCAAGTGAACTGTGACACAGTCTTTTCTGACGATATTCAAGGCGGCCGGGACGCCACGCGGTACCTCATCGGCCTGGGACACCGTAATATCTGGTTCGTAGGAAATATCAGCCTGCCCTGGTTTGCACGATGCTATGAAGGCTATCGGCGCGCCATGGAAGAAGCTGGACTAACCGCCCGCTGCAGCACTATTGACTCCGAAGACGAGACAGATATCGGATATCTTGGCACCAAGTCTATCTTGGCCAAAGGCGAACCAGTAAGTGCGATCTTTGCCGGCAATGATCCGACAGCGCACGGCGTTTATAAGGGTTTACGCGACAGCGGACTGGATATTCCTGGGGATGTCAGTGTTGTTGGTTGCGACGACACGATTGGTTCGTGGTTGTATCCAGCGCTGACAACCATACGAGAGTTCCCGGAACAGCTAGGCAAGAAGCTGGTGGAACTCTTACTGAACCGCCTCGCTGACCCTGGCCTGGAACCACAGTTAGTTACGTTGCCAACCGAACTCATCAAGCGTGACTCCTGCCGCGCAATCTCCTTGTCGGAGACCATGGCGGCAGCAGTCTCGCTGCAGAGTACGTAGGCGCATCGTTTAACTTTTTCGCGTCAATGGGATCAATGGTTCATCCACGATTTCTTCCGTATGGGGATTCCAGTAGAGCCGCTTGCCGCTCCAATAGGATTGTGCGGCCATGATCGTGACGATGGCGTGTGAGAATCCGTGATCGACGTTTGCATTCGGTTCGTTGCGCGAACGCATTGCGTTGATCCAGTTCATTGCGTGAACAACGCTGTCATCGCCGGGACCGCGCGAGTCTGGCGCTTCTGCCCCTGAAACCTGTACCAACTCTTCGTGATCCGCCGCAGGACTTACGATAGGCACGCCTTTGGCGTTGACCGAACGGCCGAATTCATCCCTGCCACCTTCTTTGCTGATGGTAAAGAGCGAAGCGCCTTCGCCGCCATAATTTGCAATCGTACCGTCTCGACCCTGAATTCGCGAGAAGCTACGGAAGCTATTCCCAAACACGGTTTTGTATGTGTAGAGAAATCCTTTGGGATAGGTTACCGCGGCAACACAGGTGTCAGGATTTTCGCGTCCGTCCTTCCACGCATAAATTCCACCGTTAGCCACAACACTCTCCGGATACGTTTCATCCGTCCAGAGATGCACCAAATCGCTTCCATGGCTCATCCACTGATCAAATATCCCTGAGGAATAATCTTTATATAACCGGAATTCCAGATACACGTGAGGATCGAACGGGCGGTATGGCTTTCCTAGCAACCATCGTTTCCAGTCCGTATCTTCCTCGCGAAGCTTCGATTTGGCTTCAAAAAGCCACTTCTTCCACTCCAGATTACGATCCTGTTCCATCTCCGAAGAGTTACCGGTATCCATGTCCACAAATCGCCATCGCTCCTCGTTCACATTCCACTCCTGCTCGATGTGAACGATGTCGCCAATGCGGCCAGACCGAATTAAATCTCGTACGGCTAACTGGTATGGCTCACTCCGATGCTGCGCTCCAACTTGAACGACCTGCTTGGATGCTTTGACGATGTCACGAGTTTCTTTGGCCTCAGAAAGTACATTGGCGAAAGGTTTCTCCACGTAACAGTCTTTGCCCGCCTTTACAACTTCCGCACAAAGCTTGGCATGTTGGAAGTCACCAGTCGCAATCATTACGCCATCAATGTCATTACGACTTAGCATTTCCTCGGAGTATTTGTAGGATTGCGGATCGAGATTGAACGCCTCCTTGACTTGAGCCGCACGTCGCTCCCGAGCCAAACTCCAGATATCGCAAACTGCAACCGTTTCAACCGGAGTTTGCTGAGAAGCCAGCTGGATCATGTGAACGTGGCCGTGGCTGCGGCCGCCACACCCCAATTGAGCCAAGCGGATGCGATCATTTGCACCCAGCACACGGGCATAGGATCGCGCAGTCATTCCTGCCACAAGTAATGTGCCTGCCGCTTGCTTCATGAAGGTTCTGCGGTCAGTACCAGAAGTTGCATCCTCGGTCATAATTCACCCCGCTCCTTAATAAGGTTGATAGTCCTGGCGTTCTCTTAATATTGATGACTGCGCCATTGTTATTGGGCAACCAATAGACCTTCCAAGTCGGCAGCTGAATCATAATCCAGATAGACAGTTGCATCCGGATGATTCCGCAGAATTGTGGCAGGGCAGTTAGTAGAGACTTGTTCTTCAAATGCTCGCCGAACAATCTTCGCCTTGCGTTTTCCCGGTACGGATACGATTAGCTTTGGAACACGCAGCAGGGCTGGAATCGTAATCGTGATGGCAAATTCCGGAACATCTTCGACGCTGGAAAACCAACCTTCTGCGGCTTGCTGCTGCCTGCACATTGCATCGAGCCGGACTATTTTCACATCCAAAGGATCTGCGAAATCGGCAACGGGAGGATCATTGAAGGCTAAGTGGCCATTCTCTCCTATCCCAAGAAAACATAAAAGCGGATCGGCGGATCGCAGCTTGTCAGCGTACTCCCTGGCAGTCTGCTCTGGATCTGGAGCGGTTCCATCAACCTCGAAGAACTCTTTCATATGCACCTTACGGGTCAGCCTCTCACGCAGGTAGCGGCGAAAAGAGGCGGGATGATCCTCGGACAGATCTACATATTCATCCATATGAAATCCGCGAATCTTTTCCCACGGCAGATTTGTCATGGAGGTAAGCTGATCGAGAGTCTCAAGTTGCGAGGCCCCTGTAGCGAAAATCACTCCCAGGCTGTCGCGCTCGGCGCCTAACTCAACCAATGCCTTCGCTGCTGCTTGCGCTGCCGCTGCACCGGCCGCTTTACTGCTGGGGTGAACCTCCACCCTCATTTTTCCTATCTGGAAGTGCCTCGCTTGTAACGTTTCTTCAGTCAAGCCTGTCTCCTTCGGTATTACTTCCTCTGTAAAGTTAGGGTGTGTCGCCCGAATTACCACTAGAACAATTTCGAATAATTACGAACTCAGTGAACCGCCTGGAATGCCTCTGCTGGGTGCCCCAATTGGCCGAAGTTGACTGCAAATAGAATGCCGGGCTACCTCTGGCCCAAGGCCACGCGATTCCGGTTGTATCGACTTCCATTTCCGGGATTTCGCTGGGCATAACCAAAATGCAAGCTGCATCTTCTCGATGCATGTACACATATTGATATCCGATCGAAAGGTATGTCAAGAGAATTTCCAGAGGTTTGAGAATATTTTCCGAAAGAATATGAAAGTTTCATTGATTAAGGGTAGGCAATCCGAAGACCGCGGTCTGCCCAAACGCAAGTGGCCGGCCCGGCGTCGCGACGTGAGAGAGGTCAGAAGTGGCTGTAGGAGCTGTCGAAAAGGCCTACCGGTGCGGCCAAATCGATACAACTTGGTGCCGGGAACCCAGATAGTTCTATCGCTAAATTTAGGAGTGGCGTGCCTGTGCCACCACTGAGATCCGTGTAGCGCATCGTGATTCTTGGTTCTCAACTCGTCGATCGCGAGGTTGCGACTACGGACGCGACGCCGCGGTTTCAAGCGGTTGAGCAGGATGAATTCTGACGCCCTGAACTACTCGATTGATGACGCCATCGGGGCTGGGATTATCAGGATTCAAGCCGATATGCAAACTTAGATGATATCCAAGCAGCTGCGGACCGACGATCTCGTAGGGAGTACGCATAGAGTCCTCTACCTTCGGAGCTATCGCAGGAATGACCTCGTCGAATAAGCCGTCGGATTCGTCTGGATTCGCAATGCCTACCAGGTATCCAATCTTCTTTGCGCGGAGCTCCTGGATTAGGTCGATCTCATACCGGTTGCGTAGTGGATCGTTGGAAAGCAGGCAGAGTACAAGCGTGTCTGACTTGACAAACGACATCGGGCCATGCCGGAGGCCTAGATGCGTTTCTGTGATGACGGGAAAGTTTCCGGCTGTCATTTCCAGCGTCTTCAGTCCAGCTTCGCGCGCCCAGCCGAGCAAAGGTGACGAGGAGAGAATCACTATCCTATCGTGGGTTTGAACCGCAATTCGCTGGCATATTTGATCGATATCGGGCAGCAATGCAGCAGCACGCTGGCTCAATATATCTACTGTGGATGCAACCGCATCGGGCTTCGCCAGTGCCAGGCCAGCAAGCACCAGGTTCGAAAACGCGCTGGTCATCACCAGGCTTTGATCGTTGGTTCGCGGGTCCAGGACGATAAGGCCGTCCACACTCGATCGAGACAGAGCGCCGTCGGCATTGCAGACAATCGCCAACTGAAAAATATCCGGCCGAAGAGCACGTACATGCTCGACAACTGCTGCGCTTTCCGGGCTGTCCCCAGAACGCGCCAGGGAAATGACAACGTCCACTCCCGAAAGGTAGCGTTCCGCATCGATCAACAGGTCCGTGGTCGGTACTGCGCAAGCCAGATCCCACGCCGCTGCCACTGCACTCGCCGCATAAGCCGAAGTTCCCGCACCAGTTAGCAGCACCCGAGCGTTCTTTAGCCTGGAGGGCAGGTGCAAACGAGTCGATGCAGCATCAACACTCTTTACCGTGACCGGCCAGAGATCAGGCTGACGTAAAATCTCCTGCAAGGTGAATCGCGGCATGTTGTGGAGGCCCTTCTCGGCGGGTGCTCCCGAGTGCTGTGACATGTAAACTCCGTTCCCGTGAGGCAGGTTTCGATTCTTTTAAGACAAATGCTTCCGTTCATGGGCTATTTGCAAGCCCTGTGTAAGGTTATCGTCACACTACCGGGCTGTCAATGCTTTCGTTTGACAACTATCGAAAACAGTCTATTGCAGCAATGCGCGGCCCTTGAGAAATCATGACGACCCTGCAACTGAGATTTCGGCCCCGTGCCAAATCGGTCCAAGTTGGTCCGATTCGATAGTCTGATGGCTTTTCAGGACCGTGCAGAACTCCTCCGAGCAGAGAGCCGGCAAAATCCATCCGATAAAAAAGCGATTGCCACCTGTCTTTGGCCTTGTTCCTCGGTCTCCGCTGTCAGAATTGCACGGGGGTTCCGGCACGAATATGACTGGCGCCCGAACCGGGTGAACAGAAGATTATAAAGCAAAGCCACCAAACAACATCGACTCAAGAAGGGTTCAACATATTGACTACACATACGTTAGATCTATTCCAAGCACCGCAGTCTTGCCTGCGGCGCTCACATTATGGATCCTTCGTCCTGAAATCACACGTCAATCGTCGAAGACTCCGTCGCACGATCATCTTCCCATTTTCCGCTTGGAGCAAACGTCCTGCTCGACTTTGATATGAACCGCGTAAGCCCAAATAGAGATCCAGCACGAGCGCGTCTACCGTTCAATATGACACGGCTTTGCTCCACTTCAGGCCAGCGCCCGGATTGACATATCCAGAATGCGATTTCGCCAGACCACTGCGCCCGAAAAATACTGTTGACACAAAACGAACGCATTCGTAATATAGCGAAACATGCGTCCGGCTTGCTTTCACCCTTCTGAACTGCGGTCACCGCGAATGCAAATGCAACTTCGCCCACACCGGCAGGTAACAACTGCCCTTCTCTTCCCGGTATGCAGGCGACATCAACATCGTCCGCCCCAGGTAGCTTTCTCAATGCCCATGCATCCAACAATCCCACTTCGTGGATCCTCAGGTCTGCGATATATGCAGGAACTGGCCTGAAGGGTCGCAGATGAGAATGTTGACCTCGCGTTTTGCAGCTGTACTTACCTGGGCGAGTCACGTTGCTAGGCTGAAGCAGAGCACTTTGAGACTCTATGAATTTTGGGAAGCCTCAGACTGGACTGCCTGACTTGACTTCCGACGCGATGCTTTGCGCTGATCGCAAGGTAATACAACTGAGCGCCCTTTATAATCGCGAACCGCTACCATTGCGGAGTTGGCTCTACGAATGCGTAATACAACCTGCCTGCAGAGAAATGAAGGAGTCTATATGAAGCATTGGTCTACAAGAAATGTATGTGTTCTGCTCACAGCAGGCGCGTTTGTGTTCCTGAACCAGGCATACGGCCAGTCTGGGACGAACGCCCAGATGCACAGTGTAGATTCCATCGAGGGGAAAGACCTTTCGGTGAGCGTCGACTCAGATGGCTCCTACTCGATCACACATGAGGGTATTTCAGGGAATGTAGTGCACTCAGGCGTCGAGGCTGATGTGGACTCACGCGTGCTCCAATCCTCTGCTTATCCTCAACATAAGACGGCAAAATCTGAGTTTCATGATGAATTCGGTGCGGGATCAATATTGACCGTAACCCACACCGGACTTCAGGGAGCGCCCGATCTGGTCTGTAGCCTTCGCGTATATCGGGATCAACCCTGGGGCGATATTCAAGTTAAAGTCGTGAATACTACGGGACGCGATATCACGGTTCAAGCGATCCGCAGCCTTCACACAACGGATGCTCCCGTCATCAATCTGAATGGACCTGTGTCTGCGGATCGCATTCTGTCCGATAGCTATAGTGAAGACAGGCCTCAGCTTGCTATCTACGACCTCGGCGCCGCTCCCAAAGGGATGCACCGCGCCGTGGGAAGCCAACTTATCTATAACCGTCAGAGTGGTAATAGTCTATTCCTCGGTGCGCTAACATCCGATCGGCTTTTGACAATCTTCCATCTAAAGGCCCAACCTCAGGGCGATGGCTCGCAGATCCTCTCCTATGAATCAGAGGCTACAGGCACAACCGAAATCATGAAGAGAGAATCCCTCGCGCATTCTCCGGCTTCGGAACAAGTAAGCCTGAGCCTTCCGGTCCATACAGGAGATAGCTTGTCATCCGAGCGTCTCATGATCGCAGTCGGAACTGACTACCATGCTTTGTTGGAGCAGTACGGAAATACAATCCGGATCCTACATAAAGCTCGGGTTACTACGCCAACCCCAATCGGGTGGTGGAGCTGGACTGCCTACTACTTTGGACTCAACCAGGGCGCTGCAATTACAACTGCCGAGTGGCTCGCGGAGAATCTGAAGAAGAGCGGCTACACCTATTATCAGATTGATGAAGGGTACCAGTACGCACGCGGAGAATACACCACGCCTGATGCAAATCTCTTTCCTCGTGGATTACGCTACGTTGGAGATGAAGTGCGTCGGAACGGCCTCACTTTCGGCGTTTGGACAGCGCCATTCGAGGTGTCGGAGCGAGCCTCGGTGTATCAGAATCATAAAGACTGGCTTCTGCACAATGCCGCAGGTCAGCTCATCCACATTGGCCACGTTACGAATCACAACGACCCGCTATATGTGCTGGACACAACCAATCCCGGCGCCCAGAACTACCTGAGAGAGACGTACACCACGCTGTATAACTGGGGCGTCCGCTTTATCAAGATGGATTTCATGGACGACTCAGCAGTGGAGGGCGCCTACTATCGGCCGAACACAACTTCGCTCGAAGCCCAAC